>Ga0181530_10007765_pt1 | contig 10082 bp, 8 predicted proteins | sample PEATcosm2014_Bin_42_FD_119769 | JGI IMG/M metagenome (GOLD analysis project Ga0181530, IMG submission 119769) | Peatland microbial communities from MTU Mesocosm Facility, Houghton, MI, USA - PEATcosm2014_Bin10_60_metaG | ecosystem: Environmental > Terrestrial > Soil > Wetlands > Peat | place... | reverse complement strand
TGAGGAATTGGTAGCGTTCGCGGTTGCGTTGGAACTCCATGTCCAGATTGCGCGACATGGCTTCGGCGCTGCCGGCGAAATCCACCTGCACCGAGTGGTCCACGACGAGGTCCACCGGGACGAGCGGCTCGATGATCTTTGCGTTCTTTCCCAAACGCACCGCCGCGGCGCGCATGGCGGCCAGGTCCACCAAAAGCGGAACGCCGGTGAAATCCTGCAAGACAATGCGGGCGACAATGAAAGGAATTTCGCGAGTGCGCGGGGCGTTGGGCTGCCATTGGGCGAGATCGCGGACATTGGTTTCCGTAACTTTTTTGCCGTCGCAATTGCGCAGGACCGATTCGAGGACCAGACGGATCGAGACGGGCAAACGGGAAACCGGGCCGAGGCCGGCCTTTTCGAGGGCGGGAAGGGAGCAGAAGGCGGCGGACCGGCCGTTGCCGGCGTCGAACTGCCCCAGGGTGTCAAAGAGATTGTGTTTGTTGTTCATGGCTGTGTTGGGCCGCGCGCCGATTGCGTCGGCATGGAAACGTGCGGTTGGAGGGCCTGGCTGTCAAGGGACAGGATTGCGGGAGCAATGGAGGAAGGCGGAGAATTCTTCCGCCAGGGTGACAAGCCAGTTGCGGACCAAAGCGGAACTGCGTTCCGCACTCCACGGCGCTTCGCGCACAAGGCAAGCGGCCGACAGGCCGCCGTGGAGTGCGCGCGCGCCAGCGCCGCTTTCGCTCTTGCGCCCGCCATTTTGTCTCCACGCCCATTAGCGACCAAGCTCACGATGTTCCAAAGCCATGTTTCCGGGCCGTGCCGACTACTGCGGCCGGGTCGTCAGGGTCAACGTGGCCGGAGTCAAACCCTCCGAGCTGACCGTCACATTGATCGTTCCGGGGACCGTGAGCGATTGAATGACGATCAGCGATTTGCCGTGGTAGGCCTTTCTGCTGGTTGCCTTAAATGGCTCGTTGTTCATAAAGTCGCCGCTGGCGATGCCAACGCTCCGCCCCGAGCCGGTCATGGCGAACTGGATCGTATTGTTCGCGGCGAAAACGGGGTTGCCGTCGGCGTCCACGATGTCCACTTCGATGGAGGAGGCGTCACTTCCGTCGGCATAGAGGGTAGTGCGGTCGGGCTTAAGCACGAGTTTGGCCGGCACGCCGGCGGTCTTGATGCTGTCCACAGCGACCTCTTTGCCGTCTTTCATGCCAACCGCCTTGATGACGCCGGCTTCCCACGGGACGCCGGTCCATTGCATGATGCCGGTCTTGGCGAAATCGCTCGATTTCTTGGTGCCGATTTTGGTGGAATTGACGTAGAGATCCACGGTGTCGCAACTTGTATAAGTGACTACGCTGACAAGGTTGCTCTGGTTGGGATTGACTGGCTGGCCGGAATCCCGCACGGCAGGCACTGCATCCGGCGTCGCTCCGCCCGGGTTCCTGGCCCCGCCCCGGCCGCCCCGGCCACCAGTATTGGCATTATTCTGCCCGGGCAAGGGCTGGTTCCAACTCTCGCCCAAACCGTTTGCACTGGACGTGCCATTGCCGACGGCGATATGCACCATCGGTTTGTCGCCCCATTGGCTTTGCATAAAATAAAACCATGACTTGCGAAAGCCGCAATTATCCAGGAAGCCGCTTTGGCCGCCCAGGCTGTTGCGGGACTCGCCCAAATAATCCACGCCCGTCCACAGATTATGGCCGATAACATAGGGAACATTCCTGACCTCATACCAGGTTGGGCTGCCGCCACTGCGGGCCAAGTAGGGATCTTGTTCAGTGCCGATCAGGATGGCGTTTGGATTCGCCCGGTGAATCTGGGGGAACAGAAAATCCTGGTAATTGACCCCCACAACATCCTCGACTTCGGCCAGCGCGGCCAGGCCGGGGGCGTCGCTCCAGCCGGAAACCGACGCATGGGTGTAGGGACGGGTGCTGTCGAGCTTCTTGGCAAAGGGAACCAGCATCTTCAGCGTGTCGCGCATGTAGGCGGGGATTTTGCCTTCGGCCAAAATCTCATTGCCCAGGCTCCAGATCACAATGCTCGGATGGTTCCTGTCCCGTTCGATGAACCCGGTCAGGTCCTTCGGCCAGACCTGGTCGAAATCCGCATAGAATGAGCCGGCGTTCTGCCGGGCCCATTTGTCACAGTACTCATCCATGACCATCATGCCCAGTCTGTCGCAACAATCGTAAAATTCGGGGGCTTGCGGATTGTGCGACGTGCGGATTTCGGTGCAGCCCGATGCCAGCAACTCTCTGATGATTCGCTCCCACATCGAATCCGGCACCGCGGCCCCGCCCGGAATCAGGTCGTGATGAACGCACACGCCCTTCAACTTCATCGAAACCCCGTTGATGGTGAAGCCCTCTGTCGCCGAGTATTTCAACTCCCGTATGCCGAACGCGCTGACATAGTCATCGGCCGGCTTGGTGCCGTCCAGAATCCGGGTATAGGCATAGTAACGCACCGGAGTCGCCGGGGACCAGAGTTTGCAGTCGGAAAGAGTCAGCGTCTGAAAGCAACTATTGGTGCTGTTCGCGCCCACTGTGATGGCTGTCGTGCCGGTTTTCAGCGCCTTGCCGGCTTCATCGTAAATCGTCGTTTCCACATTGCGCGTCTGCGCGGTCGCGAGGTCATTCGCAAGGTCGGTCTGCACCTTGATCTGCGATTCGGCAGCCCCAACCACGGGCGTGGTGACGGCAGTCCCCCAGTTCGGGATATAGACCGCCTTGTCCGTCGCTATGAGCCAGACATGGCGGTAAATGCCGGTCCCGGAATAGAAGTGCGAGCGGCGGCTTGTGAGGTTGTCCACAAATACGGAAAGGACGTTGTCGCCCGTGGCATTCAGGCAGGGCGTCAGATCGCAATTGAAGCTGATATACCCGAATCGCTGGTTGCCGACCTGGGTGCCGTTCAAGTAAATCTTCGAGTCCTCATAAACTCCGTCGAACTGCACGATGACCTTCTTCCCCGCGAACCCTGGAGGGAGGGTGAAATGCTTCCGGTACCAGCCGATGGCGCCGGGGTCGCTATCAGTCGTGCTCACCAGCGTGATGCTCATGTCGTGCGGGACATTCACCGTGGACCATGCGGTGTCATTGAAATCCACGGTCGCCTCCCCGGGAACGCTTGCGGCCGGCGCTTCGACAGCCTCCGCCGGGTTGTTCGAGCGTCCATTCCGTGCCCCGGCTCCGGGCGCTCTTCCGGTCTGCACGACCTTCACTTTCCAGTCCTCATCAATCCGCAATTTGATGCGGCTCTTAAGGTACTTCCCCTCCAGACGTTCGATCTCAGTCGCGCGGACATTGCCTGCGACAAAGAGGGACAAGACGAATAGCATTGAAACAGCGCCGATAGTGGAATTTCGCATAGGATTATAGGGTTAAGAATTCGCCTTTCGCGCAGGCCCTTTTTGGGCGTCGCGCGGATGACGGACATGGTTTCTTGCACACACTCATGTTCTGGCCGCATGATGTCCACGGGCCGGGAGAAAGTCAACAGCCGATTCCTGCGATTTCCGCAAGAGGGAAGCTGGATGGGGTGGTGGAAGTAACCCTCCAGGTGCCCCTTCGCATCCTCCGCCGCCGCCGGCAAATACCGCAGGGCCACCGCGATCCGCGCGGCCAGGCACACCGCCAGTTTCCCCGCCAAATCCCCGCCCGCCGCCCGGCTCAGTTCCTTTGCGTCGGAGAAGAACTGGCGGGTGGCTTCCAGCGCCTCCTGGTGCTCCTGCCAGTCCCGGTAGCCGCCGCTCTTCCAATTCCTCATCCTCCATTCGCAATCCTCCTGTTCGCGCCCAATCCCGCTTCGGCGGGCGGCGTCCGACGTCGCCATTGTCCCTCATGCTGGCCATTATAGCATAGGCTCTAATGCTTCACCCCAACTTTATTTGAAAATTTTGGCAGGCAATGGCCGGGCTTGGCCGGTTTCCTGCTGCAAAGCCCTGCTGTCAGCCGTCGCCGGGGAACTGCGGGCCGCGCCCATTGAATTTCATCCTGCCGACCGCCGTCTGGCCGATCTGGCCGCCGGGTTCAAAGCCAATTACAAGATCAGCCTGGCCGACGCCTTCGCCGCCGCCCTTGCGAAAGACCGGAAAACCGGCCTCGTCACCGGCGACCCGGAATTCAAGCCCCTGGAAAACGAAATCAAAATCCACTGGCTCCGCGCAATTCCAACTTGACCAAAACCGATGCCCCTGTCATTAACGGCCCCATGAATCCATACTCCAACCTGCCGCCGGAACAGCGCCCTACCCAGCGATTGGTGGACCAATTCAACGCCGATGAGCGCCTTTGGAAGAAGCTGGAACCCAAGCGCGCCGCGCGCCGGAAAATCCGCCCGCGCCTCTCTCGCGCCAAGCTCAAGAAGCTCGCTTTGCACGAATTCGCCAAAGCCTCTCCGCCGCCGGACTGCATCGGCCAATCGTCCCAATGCGGTGCCACGGCGCAATAACTCGTCACTCTTTGACCAGAACCTTATCGAAAGCGTGATGGAGCGGCACAAAAACTGTGTGAAAAAAAAGGCTGACATGGTGGGCCTGCCTCGTTAACAATAGCGCCGAACATGGCTTCGAACCTGAAATACATTGACCTCTATGCGGGCTGCGGGGGCCTGTCCTGGGGGTTGATGCGCGCTGGATGGAAAGGTGTCTTCGCGATTGAGAAGGATGCCTTTGCTTTTTCAACCTTGCAATTCAACCTCATTAATAGGAAGAAGCATTTTCAATGGCCTGCATGGTTTCCAATTAAGGCACATGACATTAACGAAGTTCTTTCAAAGTACCGCGATCACCTAAGCAATTTGGATGCGAAGGTGGCCCTGATTGTTGGCGGGCCTCCTTGCCAGGGATTTTCCGTCAACGGAAGGCGAAACGAAAAAGATAAGCGAAACCGGCTTGTCGCGTCTTATGTTTCGTTTATCGAGCAGGTCAGGCCCAAGCTTTTGTTTTTTGAAAATGTCCGGGGGTTTACAATGGAATTTGCCAAAAATGGATCGGGGACTGTATACTCGCATAAAGTCACCTCGCGACTTGAAAAACTTGGCTACAAGGTGCATGCGGAAATTGTCAACTTTGCAGATTATGGGATCCCGCAACGACGGCGGCGGTTTATCCTCGTCGGGAGTTTGGGCAGCGGAGCCGAGAAGTTTTTTGACATTTTAAATGAAAAGAGAAGTTCATTCTTGCAGCAAAGAGGCCTCGGCACACGTGGGACAGTTTCGGAGGCGATTTCTGATCTGGAACGGAAGAATGGCGAGACAGAGTGTCCGGATTCAGCAGGATTTTGTTCAGGAGTCTATGCTCCGCCTAAGACGCCATACCAAGCATTGCTGCGAAGCGATTGTGTTCTCAAAATCCCCGACAGCCACCGCTTCCCAAAGCATCGCCCCGAAATTGTTGACCGCTTCGACCAAATCTTGAAACGCGCTCCCCGAAACAAGCAACTATCAGGTGAGTTGCGCTCAGAATACGAACTGAAAAAGCGGTCTATTACGCCACTGGATCACGATTTGGTTTGTCCAACGATCACCAGTTTACCTGATGACTACATCCATTACTCGGAGCCACGAGTCCTAACGCCTCGTGAATGTGCGCGTATCCAGTCCTTTCCGGACGATTTTCAATTCCTTGGGAAATACACCTCCGGCGGGGACCGGAGGGCAAGAGAAGTTCCCCGTTACACGCAGATAGGAAACGCGATTCCGCCACTTTTTGCCGAATTGGCCGGTTTGGCTCTGAAGGAGATCCATTGACATGGTTGAGCCAAAAGACAAGTTCCGGGTTAGTTCCGCCCTCAAAACCATCATCGGCCGGGAGTTAATAACCGATGATTTCGTGGCAGTTTTCGAGCTCGTGAAAAACGCCTTCGACGCACACGCGAGAAGAGTCGAAATCCGATTCGAGGGCCTGCGTACAGATTCACCAAAGCTCATCATTCAAGATGACGGGAAGGGTATGACGGAAGGCGACATTGACGGCAAATGGCTCTTCGTCGCATATTCGGCAAAAACGGACGGAACCGAAGACATGCCTGAAGGTAAACGGCAAGACTACCGCGACAAGATCAGCAATGCACGGACGTTTGCTGGCGCAAAGGGAATAGGACGGTTTTCTTGTGACAGACTTGGTCGTTACCTCAATCTTTATACGCGGACGAAATCCTCAGGATCATTCCAGCACCTGAACGTTGACTGGCAGGATTTCGAGGAAGACAGCAGCGTGGAGTTCGTGAACGTGGCCATGCAGCGCACTAACCCTGCCACGATCCCTTATGAACTGGAGAGTGGCACCATTTTGGAAATATCCGGACTCAGAGAAAGTTGGGATCGCGAACGATTAAAGCGGCTCCGCGATTCACTCCGAAAGCTCATAAACCCAAACCAGGAGAACGATGCGCGCGGATTTGAAGTTGATCTGATCGTCCCCGAGGAAGCCAAAGCGGACAAGAAGGAGGAAGCGAAGCGAGACCGAGTAAACGGTAGAATCAAGAATTTCCTCTTTGAAGAACTCGGACTAAGGACCACCGAGATACACTGTGATGTCGACTCGAAGGCAGAGACAATCACCACTACTTTAACCGATCGAGGAACACTCATCTATAATATCGTAGAGCAAAACCCCTATGATCATTTACGCTCGGTGCGCATTCACCTCTTCGCCCTCAATCGCTCGGCGAAGATGCATTTCAAGAAAATAATGGGTGTTGATAATGTCGCTTACGGGTCTGTTTTCCTTTACAAGAACGGATTCCGCATTCACCCGATAGGCGACGAGGATGACGACACCCTAGGCATTGGCCGGCGCAAGCAGCAAGGGTTTAGCCGTAACATCGGTACACGCGATTTATCTGGCCGTATTGAAATCGCCGGTAACGACAAAACTTTCAAGGAGGCTTCAAGTCGCGACGCAGGGCTGATTGACTCCACAGAGTGGCGTGAATTGATTGAATTTTTCTATGATTTTGCGCTGAAGCGTCTGGAGAAGTATGTCGTTGATGTAATCAAATGGGGCAATCCCCCGAAAGGTTCGGACGAGGAGATCCAACCGAAAGACGCAAAAGCCGAAATATTAGAGGTCATAAATAAGCTTACTGGTTCGGAGGCTGTCCTGAATGTGGAATACGATCCACGCCTTCTTGATATTCTCGCAGAACGCCAATCCGCGAGCGTTGTGACAGCTCTGGCAAATTTCAAACGCATCGCCGAGCAATCTGGTAATGACAAACTGAGGCGTGAGGTTGCCCGGGCAGAACATCGTCTCGAAGAGCTTTCACATGCAAAAGAACAAGCAGAAGAGGAAGCCCGGTCTGAACGTCGTGCGCTGGCCCTAACCACAAAACAGTTGCAAACGGAACGCCGCAAAAATTTATTCCTTATCGCTACGAGGCACGACCCAGAAAATCAACGGGACAGCCTGCAACATTGGATTAAAGTATCCGCACAAAAAATGGGTGGTAAAATCAGCGCCCTCATACACGACATTAAGCAAGGCAAGATAGAACAAAACACATTGCTTGAGGCGTTGAGTAAGCTGCAACTCTGGTTGGATCAGACAGTCAAGGTTAGTCGCATTGTGACCAAAGCCGATTTCAATCTCGAGTTGGAAACAATACGGAAAGACCTTTCCCGCTTTGTCTTTGAATATTTGAATAGCGATGAAATTACGAGGGCTCGGCTTAAGTTTGACATAAGCTACGACGGGCAACCTTTTGTCGTCCGCTTCCGCCCGATGGAAATTACGATTCTTTTTGACAATTTAATTGACAATGCCATAAAGGCTCATGCGCGCAATATGCGATTTCAAATTCGATCAAGCGGCAAGGAACTCATCATTTCGTTGGCAAATGATGGAGAAGCTGTGCCAAAGAGCGTAATGGATTCACTTTTCGAACTCGGCATCAGCAGTCGAGGCGGTTCCGGGATTGGGTTATACACATGCCGGGACATTGTGAGAGGAATGGGCGGAGACATACGGTTGGAAGGCAACGATCCACAACTTGGCGGCGCAGCTTTTAAAATCAATATTTTTGCATGATTCGCATACTCGTTATTGATGATGCCGAAACCCCTGAATTTCTAGAGGACATGTGCCGACACATTGAAGGTGGTTATCACGTTCCAGTTCGTGTCGAACATATCAACCCCTCCAAGTTCCTTTCTGGAGATGGCGCCGATCAGGAAGTTACAGCCTTATTGAGGGAAGTCCAGCGGCAGGCCAGTGGTTGTTGGGATGTGGTTATTGTTGATATCCGACTTCGCGAGATCGACCGACCTGAAGACGAGCTTTTGGAGGTGTCCTTGTTGATTGCTGAAAGCTTCCGCACGGAAAATCGCGCTGCGGTCGTCCTCCTTTATTCTGGAAACCTCTCAAAGAGCATCCCGAAGTTGATTGAACGCGATGCGTCGACGAAGAAGGCGGGTTCTGAAAAGGTGTTGAAGCGCGTTTTCTTGGCAGGGATTTCTGGTTTTGTTGAACGGGATCAAATTGTAAATGAGGTTTATTCCGTTCTCGAAGAGCCTCCGTGGCTTCTGTGCGTGGATCGGGTTCTCACCGAGAATTCGAAAGTAAGGGTGAATGTTGAAGAATCCGAGTTTAAGGAGAAGTCCTTTGAAGATTTGGCCGCTGCCGTTCGTAGGCAGGATCGTCTCGGTAGGCGCATCACGAAATTAGTCGCGGAGTTTGGAGTGGCGAGCTTCGTGGACATAAACAAGTGAGCATCACAGTAAACAGAGCAATATGCCTGCATGCAAAGGCGGACGACCTGAGATTCCTGAATCCGGTCCGAAACAGGATGGGAAAGTTGCTTGGAGAGAAGAGCTTTCACGTGTGCTCGTTCGGCGACCGAAATTCCGAAGCGCACGCACGCCTTGCATTAAAGAGGGCGGAAGGCGCCTTCGTTGTCATCTTCGCACACGGAGGCAGTAATTACATCCGAGGTGGTGAATATTTTGATCGCATAAGCCGCCAGATCCTAGGCGGGGAGAAGTTTTTGACCGTCGATGACGCGGATGTTTTCCAGGGCAAGGTCATTTTTTGCTTGAGTTGTGATTCTAATGGCCTAGCGGGACCCAGTTTGGCGGCAGGAGCACGAGCGTTTGTCGGCTTCAATGACGTTCACTTCAATCGTTACGCCGCTAATGGCACTCTGATCAGTGACCGAGAATTCGAGCAACATGCCCAACAGTTAATCGCCTCGGCAATCAGGGTCACAATCGAGCGGTTCATTAGCGGAAAGGCGACTCTTTCTGAGGCCGTGGCCTTTCTTCGTCTATGGATTTGCCAAGCCGCTGTTCAATTTGTGCGCACCAACCAGTTGTTTAAAGGAGGGCGAGACGTCGCCGCGTTACTACTCAGGGTGAAGGACGGTGTCCAGTATCATGCCAGCGTCAGTACACCAGCCATTCGGTTCGTAAAATAAATCATCTTTCTGCATGCCTGATTTCTTGAGCAAGGCCAAACGTTCGGCACTGATGGCAACCATACGTAGCCGTGGAAATAGGGATACTGAAATAGCCCTCGCCTGCTTCTTCAAGCGACACGGTATTACGGGGTGGCGGCGGCAGGCGGACTTGTTTGGGAAACCGGATTTCGCGTTTCGCGCGCGGCGGGTGGCGGTTTTTGTGGACGGGTGTTTCTGGCACGGGTGCCCAATGCACGGGACGCAGCCGCGCCAAAACCGGCGGTTCTGGCTGCGGAAGTTGAACGGGAACCGGGCAAGGGACCGGCGGGTGAATCGCGCGCTGAGGGCCAAAGGATGGCGGGTGGTGAGGATTTGGGAACACGCGGTGTCAAAGCGGAACGAGGCGCGGTTGGTGAAGCGCCTTCGCGCCGCGCTGGCGGGCGCGCCATGAAGAGTTTTGGAACAGGAGGGAACGGGATTTCTTCCCTGATTTTTTTCTCTGTTGCCTCCGTTTCCTCCTGTTCCAAAACTTCTGCAGGAAATGCCTGTAGTCTGGAGCGCCGACTTGCAGCCGAATGGCACGTAGTTAAGGCATAAGATACGTCAAATCAACCACTTGCGTCTGCTCACTCCTGGCACCTTCTTGAGAATGGTTTTCAGTGAAAATGCCTGCATGCTCTCGACGGT
>Ga0181530_10007762_pt1 | contig 10083 bp, 12 predicted proteins | sample PEATcosm2014_Bin_42_FD_119769 | JGI IMG/M metagenome (GOLD analysis project Ga0181530, IMG submission 119769) | Peatland microbial communities from MTU Mesocosm Facility, Houghton, MI, USA - PEATcosm2014_Bin10_60_metaG | ecosystem: Environmental > Terrestrial > Soil > Wetlands > Peat | place... | reverse complement strand
CTGGCCAGCCCATCTCTGTTTTGTTTACCCACGCTGGCAACCCAATCCCGGCGTGTGGTGGCAATGGCTCTATCCGGTGACGGCGGTGGGGACAATACTGGGGCTCTGGCTGGCGCGAGCGCGTCTTGGGCGCGGACCAATAACAGCGTTGTTCTTTTTTGTCGGCACGTTGTTTCCGGTGCTGGGGTTTATGAACGCGTATTTCATGCGTTACTCATTTGTGTGTGATCACTGGGTTTATCTTCCCAGTCTGGGGCCGCTGGCACTGGCAGCGGCGCTGGGGAGCGGAGCGGCTGAACAGTTGCGGCCGCGATGGGTGATTTATGGGTTTGCCGTCATGGTATTGGCTGGGTTGGGCACCCTGACCTGGCGGCAGTGTGGCATGTATGCCAACCTCGAAACCCTTTGGCGCACAACCATCACTCGGAATCCCAAGTGTTGGCTGGCGCACAACAACCTGGGGACGGCTCTTTTAAAAGAGCAAGGAAATTTGGATGAAATCATTCAACATTACGAGCGGGCGCTCCAACTCAAACCCGATTACACCGAAGCCCATGTTAATTTAGGCGTCGTGCTGGCCAATCAAGGGAAATTGGATGAAGCCATTCAACATTACGAGCGGGCGCTCCAACTCAGACCCGATTACGCGGATGCCCTCAATAATTTAGGCGCCGCGCTGGCCGCCCAGGGGAAGCTGGATGAAGCCATCCAGCATTACGAGCGGGCGCTCCAACTCAGACCCGATTACGCGGATGCCCTCAATAATTTAGGCATCGCGCTGGCCGCCCGGGGGCAGTTGGATGAAGCCATCCAGCAATACGGGCGGGTGCTCCAACTTAAACCCGATTGCCCCGAAACCCATAATAATTTGGGCATCGCATTGGCCGACCGGGGGAAGTCGAATGAAGCCATTCAACATTTCGAGCGGGCGCTTCAACTCAAACCCGATTACGTCGAAGCCCATTATAATTTAGGCATCGCGTTGGCCGACCAGGGGACGTTGGATGAAGCCATTCAACATTACGAGCGGGCGCTCCAACTCAGACCCGATTACGCGGATGCCCTCAACAATTTAGGCTATGCCCTGGCCAAGCAGGGGAAATGGGATGAAGCCATTCAACATTACGAGCGGACGCTCCAACTCAAACCCGATTATGCCGAAGCTCACTGTAATTTAGGGATCGCGCTGGCCAGCCAGGGGAAGTCGGCTGAAGCCATCACCCATCTCCAACAAGCCCTAGCCTTGGCCGCGGCCCAAGGTAACACCGCGCTCGCAAAATCCATCCGCACACGGCTCAAGTCTTATCCGCCGGCTTTGCTCCAACCGCAAACCCCGTGACGGCGCAAACCGGCCTCCGGTGACAAACCCGAATGCGGAACTAACCGTCAAGGCTGGCAACGGGTTGACGGGGTCCGGTCCTTTCCCAAGGGGGTACTCTCGCCGGGCCTGATTTTGCTCATTTTGGCCCGGTTTCCGTGAAAGAAACCATCATAAGACACTTTTGTCTTTACTCCGATTTTAGAAAGATGTTTTTTTCACCGAAGCGATTCGGAAATCCATGAAGCCCAGTCATATCTTTATTTTGGTGTTGAACCTCCTGATTTCTCTCGCGCTGGCGTGCTTCATCGTCCGCCTGTTCGCGGATTTGCAGGAAAAAGACCGGGTCATCCAGGAACTTCAGGCCCAGAAACAGACGGAGGGACAAAAGGCCCTCAAAGCGCAGAAGGAAGACGAGGCGCAGAAACAATTTGAGGCGCAAATCAAACTCGAAGCGCAAAAACAGCTTGAGGCGAAGAACATCCGCAAAATAGACGACGATCTGGACAAAATTGACGCGCGCTTGAAAAGGGTTCTGGATCAACCGTCGGGCTATACGGATGAAACCAAGGCGCAAAGGGACACGCAGGAAGAGTTGTTGCGGCAGCTCGCCAATTGTGCAAAAACAGAAATTGAGGTCCTGGCGGTGGAAATGCAAAGTCTGGGATTTACCAATGATGCGGCATTACAGGAAAACCTGGATGCTTTTTTCAGAAACCATGAGGACAAGATTCACGAAGAACGGTTAAGCTACGATTACATTGACCTGGGGTTGAGAGACAGCGATCACAAGAAGGAAAAGGATGCCGAGTCTGCAAAAGCATTGCAGGCGGCTTTTGCCGCCAAGCGGGCCATTCACAACCTCAAACAAAATCCCAAATGACCGGCGGGAATAATTCAGAATTCCTGGCCTTTTATCTTTGGGGCGGCGTCCCCGTCGTTTCCGCAACCCGGGGAGTGACACATCCAGAAGTTGGAGCCTGAAATTTCTTATCACCAGCTCACCGGCACGGCCATTTTTTTTCCAAAGCGATTGTGATAATGCACCTGCCGCTTTTGCTGGCCGTATTCGTGGACCAATTTTGTGATTTTCACGTCGTAACAGCAGTATTCGGCGATTTCCGCCAGCCGGCCTTCCTTGAACCAGTGGATGGCCTGCAGGCCTTCGGCGGTTTTTTCCACGCCAAAAGTCGCCGTGGCAATCGAATCCAGCGACAGCCGGTGTTGCAGTTTGTTCTGCAAATCCACCATCAGGTCGAGCGTCGGCAACTGGCTCAAATCAAAGGTCGTGTAACCGTGCAACACTTCGTAATCGAACCGCAAAATGTTGAAACCGACGATGAGATCGGCGCGCTGCAAATCCTTGAAGAGGCCGTCCACCTGTTTCTCGCCGTAAATTGTATATTCGCCGCGCCCGGTGCTGAACGTCACGCCGATGCTCATGCCCATGCGGGCGATGTTGCCCCAGCCGCCCACTTCCTCGGCGGACTTTTGCGTTTCGAGATCGAAATAAACAATGTTCTTCATGTGTTCGCACAATGAAAGCCGCACTGGCGCCGGGAAACAAACTTAAACTTCGGCACTTGCGAAATTCCCGGCCTCGTTCCACATTTCCCGCATGTCACTGACCCCTTCCACCATGCTGCCGCTCGGCACGGCGGCGCCCGATTTTCGGTTGCCAGACACCAGCGGGAAAACCGTCTCGCTTGCGGATTTCAATGGCCAGGCCGCGTTGCTCGTCATTTTCATGTGCAACCATTGTCCCTACGTGCAGCACATCCGCGCCGGACTCGCGCAACTGGCGAAAGATTACCTGCCGCGCGGCGCGGCCATCGTCGGCATCAACTCCAACGACGTGGCGAATTTTCCCGAAGACAGCCCGGCCAAAATGGCCGCCGAGGCCAAAGCCGCCGGTTATTTGTTCCCGTATCTTTACGATGAATCGCAGGCCGTCGCCAAAGCCTATCACGCCGCCTGCACGCCGGACCTCTTCCTTTTCGACCGGGGCCGGCGATTGGTTTATCGCGGCCAGTTCGATGCCAGCCGGCCCGGCAACGGAATGCCCGTCACCGGCAAGGATGTGCGCGCGGCGCTCGACGCCGTGCTCGCCGGGAAAACCACTTCAGCATTTCAAGCGCCCAGCGTCGGCTGCAACATCAAATGGAAGGCCGGAAACGAACCGGGGCATTCTTGAAACAGCGGGCGCCCTCGACATCGCCGCGGGCGTGCTCTGAAACCGGCCGGTCAAATTTGTCGCGTAACGGATCCGATGCGGTCGTGTCCAAACGATTGGCACACACTTTTGAAAGACCATGATGGCTGCGGAAAACACAAACGGCGATGCACCGAAAGTTCTGGAGCGACTGGTCCATCAGGCCGAACGCGCCGGGGTGAGCGACATCCACCTCCAGATGCGCGGCAAGACGGCCGAGGTCAACTTCCGCCTCGACGGCATCATTGCTCCCGGCACGGAACTTACCGCCGACGTGGCCGACCGCGTCTTTGGCCGGATCAAATTTCTGGCGCGGCTGAAAACGTATCAGGAATCATTGCCGCAGGACGGCCGCATTGCGCACGATGAACTCGGGAGCAAGAACGACATCCGCGTGGCCACTTACCCGACCGTGACCGGCGAAAAAATCGTCCTGCGGCTTTTCAATTCGTCCCCGGCCATAACGCTCCGCGAATTGTCCCTGCCCGCTGCCGCCAACGCCGAGCTGGAACATTTTCTCCGTCAATCCACCGGCCTGCTGCTCCTCACCGGCCCGGCGGGCAGCGGCAAGACCACCACGATTTACGCCTGCCTCCGCCATCTTGTCGAACCCGGCGGACGCCAGATCATCACCGTCGAAGACCCGGCGGAACAGATTGTTCCCGGCACGATGCAAACCGAGGTGAACGAGGCCATCGGCCTTGATTTCGCCCGTGCCGCGCGGCACCTGTTGCGGCAGGACCCGCAGGTGCTCATCATCGGCGAGATTCGGGATGAAGCCACCGCGCAACTGGCCGTGCGTGCCAGCCTGACCGGGCATCTGGTCATTTCCACGCTGCACGCCGGGTCGTGCCGGGGTGTTTTCGAGCGGTTGCTCGTGATGTGCGCCGACCATTCCGCCGTGGCCAGCGCGGTCGCACTGGTTTTGAACCAACGGCTTATCCGCAAATTGTGTTCCGCGTGCGGCGGCGCCGGGTGTGATGCCTGTTTGCGCACCGGCTATCAGGGCCGGGTGCCGCTGGTGGAATGGTTGCGGGTGGACGAGGCGATGCGCGCGAAAATCCGGCAGCGGGAATTAACGACATTGGTTCCGGCGCGGCCTTTGGAAGAATCGGCGCGTGAGCTTTTGCAGCAAGGTCTGTCCAATCAGGCAGAATACCAAAGAGTATTCGGCCTATGAAATTGGACGAATTTGCCTTCTTCAACCAACAACTGGCCGCGATGCTGCGCGACGGCATCCCGCTTGAGGGCGCGCTGCGGCGGCTCTGCCAGGAAATGCGCGCCGGCGCGCTCCGCACCGAATTGCAGTCGCTCGAAGCCGACCTCGCCAAAGGCACGCCGATGGCCGAGGCGTTGAAAGGCCGCCAGCTTCCGGAGCTTTACAAACGGATGATCATGGTCGGCGTCAAAAGCGGCGACCTGCCGGGCGCGCTGAACATGCTGGCGGATTACTTGCAACGCCAGAGCAGCCTCTGGACGCGGCTCAAAGGATTGATGATTTATCCGTGCATCGTTTTGTTCGCCGCATTTTTATTGGCCTGCTTTTTGGCTTACATTCTCGGCACGTTTCTTTGGGGGAACTTTGCGTTTCTCGCCGGCAATGCTCACGTGCCGGCGGTTTGGGCTGGCTTGTGGGTGGCACCGGTCATTCTCGGATCGGCGGTACTGGCGGCATTGGTCGCAGTTTCCGTTCCGCCGATGCGAAGAATGTTGCGCTGGCGCCTGCCAGCCTTCAAGGAAGCCAGCCTGGCACAAGTCGCATCCGCCATGGGATTGATGTTGAAGAACGGTGTGCCTCTGGCCGACGCGCTGTCCTTCGTCGAGCAGCTTGAACACGGAACGATTGCGGCAAAAGAAATCTTGGAGTGGCAGGGGCGCCTCGCCTCCGGCCGCGGAACATTTTCCGAAATGGCCCCTTCCAGCCGCGTATTTCCGCCGCTGTTTGTCTGGACGATTGCCCAATCCGGCGAGGACCTGGCATCTGGTTTTCAGCGCGCCGCTGAACTTTATCAAGCCCGTGCCTTGTATCGCTCCGAACTGCTGCTTTACTCGGCTCTGCCTTGTTCGGTCCTGGCGCTGGCAGCGATGATTGCCATACAGATTTTGCCTGTGTTTGGCACGCTGACATCATTTATTACCTCGATTAGCGGTAGCGGTGATTGAAGCTGGCCATGAACATCGCAATTACATTTTCACCCATGCTGGCTGATGCCCCGATCCCACCATTGCTTGTTTTGCTATTGCTTCTAGTGGCATTGGCGAAATTTTTAGCGGCGTCAATTTCATGCCTCCTTCTGGTCGGCGTCATCGGCGGACTGATATTTTTGATTCACTTTTTATTCACCCTGCCGATGCGCCGGGCGGAACGCGCGCGGTTGTTTCTTGATTTGCTGGAAAGCGCGCTCCAGCGCGGCCAGTCCGTGGAGGCAATGATTCTATCCATCGCGCAAAGCCGCGACCAGACGCTGGGCGTGCGATTTCATCTGCTCGCGGCGCACATCGAAAAAGGATTGCGCCTGGTGGCCGCGCTGGAAAAAGTGCCGCGCTTTCTGCCGTTGCAAATTGCCGCCATGCTGCGGGTCGGGGAAAAGCTCGGCGACCTCCGGCGCGTGCTGCCCGCCTGCCGCGAAATTCTGCGCGACCGGCCCGCGGCGGTTCGCAGCGCCATGCATTACATGATCTTGGTCGTTCTGCTCTTCTCGCCGGTCTTTATTTTCGTGGTGATGATGACGGCGGTCACGGTTATTCCAAGATTCAAGGAAGTCGCCGCTGGCATGAACGTCACTTTGTGGCCAGTGACGACATTTGTTTTTGCTCTGGTTGACTCAGGCTGGTTAATCGGCTTTGAAATAATTATTTCCCTGCTGCTGTTCGGTGCGGTCCTGCTTTACATCGGTGGGCCGCAGCTTGTTCGCTGGTTTCAATTTCGCGGGTTGCCGTTCGCGGACTGGATTGCGTGGCGCATACCGTGGAAGCAAAAGCGGCTCCAGCGGACATTTTCCGCCATGCTCGCCGTGCTGCTGGACGACGGCGTGCCGGAAGCCGAAGCCATGCGGCTCGCGGGCGATTGCACGGCCAATGAAATCTGCCGCCACCGCGCGCAACGTGTGATTGGCGCGCTGCAACAAGGAACCAAACTCGATGACGCCGTCCGCTCCTTCGACAGCAGCGGCGAGTTTCACTGGCGGTTGACGAACGCGACGCACGCGCGCGGCGGATTTTTGAGCGCGTTGCAAGGCTGGCACGAGGCGCTCGACGCCAAAGCCTTTCAACAGGAGGAGGCCTCCGCCCACGCTCTCACCAGTGGCCTGGTGATTTTGAACGGCGTGCTTGTCGCGCTGATTGCGACCGGCATGTTTGGCATCCTGATTGCCTCTGTAAACGCTGCGTTATTATGGTGATCGCTCGTTCACAAAATTCCTCCCTTGACCGGTCGCGAAAACGTGAGCGCGGCTTGCTCATGGTGGATTTGGTTGTCGGCATGGCGATTCTCACGCTGGCCATCATACCGCTGGCGTTTCCGTTTGCGCATGAAAGACAATTGCTCCGCGACGAATATTTTCGCGGCGTCGCCATGGAAATTGTGGACGGGGAAATGGAGATTCTGGCCGCCGGCGAATGGCGTGATTTCCCGGACGGCCCGCAGGCTTACACGGTTCATGCCAATGCCGCCGCCCGTCTGCCATCCGGCCATTTTCAATTGACCAAGACCGGAAAACACCTCCGCCTCGAATGGACGTCCGACAGGCGACAGGGCATCGGCGCGGTCGTTCGCGAGATCACGATCAAATGAAACCAAGCTTGTCCATTCCACGCGTTGATGCTTCGGCCGGGTATCTCTTGATCGAATGCCTGGTTTATATCGGCATATTCGCCGTCCTGCTTGGCATCAGCTACGGGGCGTTGTACGTTTGCTGGGATTACTCGAAGGCGCTGCATTATGCGACGGATGACATCAACGCCGCCTTGCACGCCGGGGAACGCTGGCGGGCGGACATTCGCAACGCCACGGGAAAAATCACCGTCGAAACCGGGCCGGAAGGGGACGTTTTGCAGATTCCCTGCGGGACCAGCGAAGTCCTTTACCGTTTCAATGCCGGTGAAATCCGCCGCCAGGTGGCATCATCGGATTTTTCGGAGTTGTTGCTCCCGACGGTCAAGGCATCGCAAATGGTGATGGACGCGCGCGGGCCGGTCGGCGCCTGGCGCTGGGAGCTGGAATTGAAATCGCGCCGCAAGGAAGCCCGCCTGCCTTTGTTGTTCACCTTCGAAGCAGCAGCCAAACCGGCGCCATGAAAATTCCCTCATCCATTGTTTCCCGGCCTCACCGTCAAAGCGGTTCCGCCGTGTTGATTTTCATCACCCTGCTGGCGATCATGTTGATGCTGATCACCGCCAACGGCAGCGCCCTGCTTCATTTGCATCGCGAATTGAAATTGTTGGACCAGCGGCAGATCAAACGTCTGACTGCCTCGCAGACCAACACCACCACGACCGCCATTTCACCGGTGCAACCGGGGTCAAAATGAACACCGACGCCAGCGCCAAAATTCAGCTGCTCAACAGCTCGCTGCGCTGCTTTGTGTTCGGACTGTTGGGATTGATCCCGGTGATTGGGCTGCCGTTTGCGCTCGCTGCACTGTGGATTTCAGGCCGGACGCGGGCCAAAGAAAAACAAATGTGGAATGCCGCGCGATCTTATCGGACTTGGGGCGTGGTCTGCGCCGCCGGCGGGACCATTTTTTGGGGTTTCATCCTGTTCCTCATCATTTTGGCAAAGAATCAGTGAACCACCCCGGCGGTTAGGATTGGGCCGGAAGTTTTCAGGACTTCGGCAGCTTTTCCTCGACCATTTCGCAAAGCACGTGAAAGAGCAGTTTGTGGCCTTCCTGAATCCGCGCGGTATTGTCGCCGCCCACGACCAAATCGAGCGTGGCCATGCCCTTGGTAAAACCGCCATCGCGGCCGAGGAAACAGATGCTTTCGATGCCGCAGCGCCGGGCTTCCTCCAGCGCGCGCCGGACGTTTTTGGATTTACCGCTGGTGGTGAAGGCGATGACCAGGTCGCCCGGCTGGCCGAGGCCCCAGATTTGGCGCGCGAAAATTTCGTCGGCGCCGTAGTCGTTGCACACGGCGGTCATCAATTCGCCATTGGCCGTGAGCGAGATGGCCGGATACGGCCGGCGGTCGGCGACGAAGCGGCAGAGAAATTCCGTGGCCAGGTGCGTGGCGTCGGACGCGCTGCCGCCGTTGCCGCAGATGAGCAGCTTGTGGCCGGAGGTCAGGCAGGCCAGAACCATTTTTGCCGCGTGATTCAGCGGTTCATCCAAACCCGCCAAGGGCCGCAGCGTTGCGATGGAATATTCGATTGCTTGTTGCAGTTGCGTCATGCCGGGAGACTAGTCGTTGGCCATTTAAAGAAAAGGCGAAATGCAGTATCGCTTGGACGTGACCACCGGGGAAAATTGTCGCCGTAAAGCAGGGCAGTGCTTCCAGCCTGCCCGGTTCCGCTCAAGCGGTTTCTGGCCGGCGGCTTTGCCGCCGGCGGGCAGGCAAGATGCCTGCCCTACATTTGAAGACTTCGCCGATGGCCACCCGTGACGTTCCAGCAACGCAACTGTCCAATCAATATGCGCAGGGCCAATCGAGACGGCTTCACCTTGATTGAATTGCTGGTGGTCACCGCCAGCATCGGAATTCTGGCGGCGCTGTTGCTGACGGCATTGAGAGGTGCTGTAAAATTTGCGCGACGAATTCCATGTGCCAACAATGTGCGTCAACTTGGGCAGGCGATACAACAATTTGTCGGTGAAAATCACGTTTATCCGCTCGACACAAATCCAGATTTCAACACGGGCAGCTATCCCGATCATTATGACTTTTGGGATATTGCTTTGGAACACGAGCTGGGTAAAGAGAGTAGTTCGCACGAGGTGACATCATGGGCTTCAAAAGGAATTTGGAAATGTCCATCAGTGCAACGTCCGGCGAATTTTCCATCAAACGCAGTTTATAGTTCCTATGGTTACAACACCTACGGAATGCGCGCGGGCAAAAGCGACACCAATTCATTGGGAATCGGCAGGCAATTTGACATGTCAAAGATTTCGGCTCCGCCAGTGCCGGAATCAGAAGTTGTCATGCCGAGCGATATGATGGCTCTGGGCGATGGCTTTGTCGGAGTTGGTGAACAAATTTGGGGAGGATGCGAGTACTTGCTCATGCGTTCTCCAGATTTCCCTGTTATTCCGATCAACAATGAGCCGTTTTTACGCCACGAAGGCAATGCCAACGTGGTTTTTTGCGACGGCCATGTCGAATCGCCGACGCTGAAATTTCTTTTTGAAGACACCAGCGACGCGGCCCTGAGCCGCTGGAATCGCGACCACCTGCCCCACCGCGAAAAATTGTCGCCGTAAAGTAGGGCAGTGCTGCCGAGACTGTCTCAAAAGTTTTTATAGGATGGGGGCAAAGGCAAAGGAGAACCCGGTTGGCCGAACTCGACTCCGCACGGCTGCCAAGGCCAATAGCTTCTGCCACCACCGCGCGAGTT
>Ga0181530_10007754_pt1 | contig 10088 bp, 10 predicted proteins | sample PEATcosm2014_Bin_42_FD_119769 | JGI IMG/M metagenome (GOLD analysis project Ga0181530, IMG submission 119769) | Peatland microbial communities from MTU Mesocosm Facility, Houghton, MI, USA - PEATcosm2014_Bin10_60_metaG | ecosystem: Environmental > Terrestrial > Soil > Wetlands > Peat | place... | reverse complement strand
TCCGTACCCTTCAACTCGAAAACGGTCACGTCGCGACCCCGGTCTGTGCGATGTTCCCAACCCCTGATCGCCCCCTTTTGATAAGTGTGAGGTGTCTTGTCGGAGCCGACTGCAAATGTCGCCCAAAAAACGGCCAAAAGTGCCGTGCGAGCTATCATCACCGGATTCACAAGGCCTCCTTCGCTTAAGCTGGAGTTTCCTTTCTAACCCGCTGTGCTTGCGTTGAATCGCGCCACAGATGAACCATTACGCATCAAAAGTACCCCTCGACCGCGTCAAGGAGCATAGCAATCGTGTAAAGAATTGTTACGCAAGGCCGCTCAGCGGGGCGATAAGGAGATTGCATAGTCAATAGGCGAATAGTCCTGCCTGTCAACGGTGAAATTGCCTGCGTCGTTGGCCGGGTCATACGCGTGCAGCCTCTTGCACTGGCACCTCACCATTTCAGGGGGTCTTTTCAAAATGCGAACCTCTGGTTCGACGCTTCGCGATTTCGTCTATTCCTAAACTGTCGTAGCCACTCCCGCCGCTCGATTTCTCCGACGAAGGTTTCGGTGTGACCTTCGCAATCCCTTAATGTTCCTTTGGTAAGATAGTTTGTGACGAAAATCACAGTTTTTGTCCTGCGATGCCGATAGTTTTTTACCAGGACCAACGCACGCGAACTGAAAAGCATTGTCCAAATTGTTTGCCTAAGCGGAAAGGTGTCATGAGGTTGCGCGAGTGGTTTCGATCGGGTTGTGACTATCGCCGAAAGCTTCTAGATTCCGGGCTCTCGGGAGCGCGGGCCGGCGGAGAAGAGTTTCTTCAGGGAAAACGCCTGCTTCCTGTTCTTGGGGATTCAGCCCGGAAGGCCGTCGGTGTCGCTGCCGCCGGAGCATGCATCGGCGTGTTGGGCGGATATTTGCAGAACCGGCAAAAGTCTGCAAGCAGAGCGCTTGCCTTTGGCATGGTCGGGAGCGCAATCGGTTTTGGCTTAGCTGTCGTTTCGGTGAACCGCGATCTGGGCGCGAGCGTCGTTTCCGGCGCGTGGAAACGCATTGCCAGAGTGCGCGATGAACGCTGGCTCGAAGAGAATCCGATCGACTACGCCTAAAGAGACTCTGAAAAGGTCAACAATGCCTCTCAGGTCGGAAGGCGCATCCCTCAGGGGCTAAAGCCCGCATTCTGGTTGGCCCCTTGCGGCACGGCTGAAGCCGTGCCCTACCCAAAACCGATTTCTGAAACACGCTCTATTCTCTATTCTTTACTCCATCCGATACTCGATCCTGATTCCTCGGCGCTCGATTTCTTCGAGAAAAGTTTCGGCGGGGACGTCTCGTTCCTGCAAGACTGCTCCGCGCTTGCTGACCGCGCCCGTACACATCATCTGCAGGACGATGGACGCCGGAAACGCGGTGGTGCGCATCATGGCGCTCATGTCGCTCTTGGGATCGTAGTGGTCGACCATGGTGAAGGTGGCGACCCGGCCTTTGAGTTTTCCGCCGAGCAGGCCGCGGACTCCGGGAGCTTTGACGGATTCGTGGGCTTCGAGGCGCATGATGCAGACGTCCGCGCCTTTGCCGGCGAATTTTCCTTCGAATACTTTTGACATCAGCGCGCGCGGCGAGACTTCCACGTTGCCGACCCGCATTTTCTCGTTCGAAAACAGGCCCAAGTCTTTCAATTCGCAGAGCAGATCGTAGTGGCCGGGATAGCGCAGGGTTTTCTCGAAGCACTCGCCCACTCTTCCCTCAAAAGTTTCGGGCAAGGTGGAAGTTCCTCCGGAAGTTTGAAAGGCCACGAGCGGGGCGAAACCGTCCATGTGAAATGGTTCGGGCTCGGTGAGCGGATCGATGGTGATCAGCTTGCCTTTGCGCAGGATGCGGGCGGGTTCCACGTATTCGTTGATCAGTCCTTCGACGGAAAACACGAGCTGATAGTGAAACGGAGGCATGGGGCGTTCGGGCAGGCCTCCGACGTAGAGTTTGAGCGCGTCGGCGCGTCCGTCGAGGCGGCGAACCAGTTCTCCGCCGAGAATTGAGGCCATGCCGGGAGAGAGGCCGCAATCGGGAGCGATCGCAATGCCGCGCTTCTCGGCTTGTTTGGCGAGCGCCAGTTCCTGGCGCACGGCGGTGTTGTTGCCGCCGAGATCGGCGAAATGGCAACCCGCGCCGATGGCGGCTTTTGCCAGGCCGAGGTTCAGACGGTAGGGAACCGCGGAGAGCGCGCCATCGTGGCCTTTCATTAGCCGAGCGGCTTCTTTTTCCTTGGAAGCGTCGAGCCCCACGGCGCGGACTTTCTTGCCCGCGGTGATGCGGTTGACGCGGGCCGCTACGTCCTTGGCGCGCTTGAGGTCGCTGTCGGCTAGAGTGACGGATTCGACGTGCTCCTGGCGCGCCATATCGTAGGCCGCCGCTGAACCCATCATGCCGGAACCGATTACCAGTAGTTTCATGAGTGCTCCTTATAAGAATTGCGATCGCAAGAATTGCGATCGAAGACTTGCGAATCGGAAGACAGATCAGGCTACAGGAAGTTCGCCTGAACGTGAAGTGACGAGGCTCACGCCGTGTGGTGTGATCCGGAGCACGGCGAGAGGCTCGGTAGACGGCACATTATTGTTCAAGGAGATTCGACATGGCTACGGATAACGCGAGAATGCTTGTGATCGGGGCTGGCGTGAACGGCTCGATTTGTGCCGTCGGCCTATTTACCGCGGGGTTCGATGTGACGGTCCTCGCCCGTGGCAAGCGTTATGAAGAGATACGAGATGGAGGGATCGTCATCGAGGATCCTTTCAAAAACACGCGCAGCCAAACGAACGTTCCGGTTATCGACCGCCTCGATCCGGAAGATTCCTACGATTACGTTCTCGTGGTCATCCGAAAAAATCAGGTTCCGGACCTCTTGCCGGTGTTGGCCCTCAACCGGTCTCCCAACGTCGTCTTCATGGTCAACAATCCATCCGGCCCCGATGAATTTACCCGCGCACTGGGTAAGGAGCGGGTCATGCTGGGCTTTGTGTTCGGGGCGGGAAAGCGCGATGGAAGCGTGATCCGCGCCATCCGAGGGGTTCCAGGAGTTGCCACGCCCTTTGGCGAGATCGACGGCCGGATCACGCCGCGGTTGACGCGGCTGGTTGGCATTTTTTGCCAAGCGGGGTTGAGATCGAAAACGTCAACCGATATTTCAGACTATCTTGCCACCCATGCAGCGCTCGTCGCTCCCCTGGCGCATCTTCTGATTCAACATGGTTGCGATCCCTATGCCCTGGCCGGATCGACGGCCGATCTCAGGCTGCTGGTCGATGCCCTGCGCGAGACACTCGATGTACTTCGCGCCACTGGATTCAAAATAATCCCGCCGCGCGCAAACATAATCAGGATCATTCCGCGTTTGGTTTTGGTCGCCGCTCTGCGTCGGTTGTTGTCCACTAAATTCGCGGAGGTCGGAGCCGGCTGGCACTGTTTTCAGGCACCTGATGAAATGCGCCAGCTTGGCATCGAACTGATGGCGCTGGTGGAAAAATCCAGTCTTCCCGTCCCTGCAATCAGGAAGCTGTTTGCGCCCGACTGAGGGTGAAAAACGCACCGATTTTCAGGTTGGGGTGTCACAGCGGCTTGCCGTGTTTTCAGCGGTTTGCGCACCCGTCCAAGTACTTCCGTACCGTCTCTAGTACCTTAGTTACTCCAACTCGTGTGACCAGCGCCTTACCTGCACGAAGTCTACTACCTGTAGAGAGATGAGAGACCACGGACACAATCTGTAGAGAACATCTGCAAGTCCACATTTTGCGGAATCCAGAAAAACCCCATAAAACCCAAAGAAACCGGGAGATTCGCGTGGAGAGGCCCTCGGGACCGGTTGAGATATGCTCGGGACACCAAAATACACTCGAACGCGTAGGGAAACATTATGGCCGACTCGCGAGAAGTGATGAACATTCGCCAAGCTTCGCAGTACCTGGGAGTGAGTCCGGACACGCTTTACAAGTACGTGAACGAGCAGAAAATTCCGGCGTTCAAGTTGGGCAATCGCTGGCGCTTCAAGAAATCGAAGCTGGATCAGTGGATGGAAGAGCAGTCGATGGAAATGGAAGCGCGGGGCAGGAAGAAGATCAAGGCCGCGGTGAAAGCGGCCGGAACTCCGTAAACGAACTTCGTAAAAGAGGCGGGCACATGTTTGGAATGGGATCGAAAACGATAGTGGGTCTGGATGTGGGCTCTTCGAGCATCAAGGCCGTCGAGCTCAAGAAGACACGCACTGGAATCGAAGTGGCGCATCTCGGCCTGGAGCCGATCGCGCCCGACATTGTGGTCGATTCCATGATCGTAGACTCGGGTACGGTTTCGGCTGCCATCGCCAAGCTGTTTACCGACACTCTGATCAAGTCGAAGTCGGTGGCCACGGCGGTGAGCGGACACTCGGTGATCGTGAAGAAAATCTCGCTGCCCTCGATGAGCGATCAGGAACTGGCCGAGACCATCCAGAAGGAAGCCGCGCAGCACATTCCGTTCGACCTGGCGGATGTGAACCTCGACTACCAGATTCTTTCCGACGACGCGACCAGCCCGCAGATGGATGTGCTGCTGGTGGCGGTGAAGAAAGACAAGATCCTGAACTACACCAACGTACTCTCGATGGCGGGCAAGACCCCGGCTATCGTGGATATCGATGCCCTGGCCCTGCAGAATTGCTATGAGTACAACTATGAGCCGGCGCCGACGCAAGTGGTTGCCCTGCTCAACCTGGGCGCGAGCGTGATGAACATCAACATCGTGAAGGGCACGACCCCGCTGTTCCCGCGCGACGTTTCGGTGGGTGGCCATCAGTACACCGATTCGCTGCAGAAGGAACTGGATCTCAGCTTCGACGACGCGGAATCGCTCAAGCTGGGGCACAAGGTGGGCACGGTGCAGGACGACGCCAAGACGCCGATCCTGCAGCAGGTGACGGAAATTATCGTGCTGGAAATTCAGAAGACGTTCGATTTTTTCCGCGCCAGCGCCGCGGGCGAGCACATCGAGAAGATTTATCTGGCCGGAGGTTCGGCCAAGGTTCCGGGGCTGGTGGAAGCGCTGCGCCAGGAATTCTCGATGCCGGTCGAGTTGTTCAACCCGTTTCAGAGAGTGGTGGCTCCGGTAGAAGGCGCCGGGGCGGAGCTGGTCGAACAGAACGCGGGCCAGTTGGCAGTGGCCGTGGGTTTGGCCCTGAGGAGCTTTGAAAAGCTATGATCCGAATCAACCTGCTGGGATCTCCGAAACCGAAAGGCAAGAAAGGCCCCGCCTTCAGCATGCCGAGCTTCGAGCTGGGCAATCTGGGCGGGCCGGTTGTCCAGGTGGCGGCGGTGTTGCTGATTGCCGGCGCCGTTAACTACGGGTACTGGTACCAGCTCGACCGGGAGAAGAAAGCGATCGAGGTGCAAACCCGGCTGGCGGAGCAGAAGAACCGCGAACTGGCCGACATCAAGGTGCGGTACATGGAGCGGCAGCGGCAAGCCGACGCTTACAAGCGGCGGGTGGATGTGATCGACCAGCTGCGCGCGAGTCAAACCGGCCCGGTCGGCCTGCTCCAGATGATCGCCGACACGGTCAACCATACCGAGGCGGTCTGGTTGAACAGCATGCAGGACCAGGGCGCGAACGTGGCCATCGACGGCACGGCGCTGTCGAGCGACGCCGTGGCCAACCTGATTTCCAATCTGCAGAAGACCGGTTTCTTCCGCAACATCGAGATCAAGGAAAGTTATCAGGACGAAGGTGTGAAGGACATGCAGGCGTTTCAGTTCACGCTGACCTGCGAAAAGGCGAAGTCGTAAAGGCGGAACCGACTATGAATCTTAGCGAATTAACAGGGATAAAGCTGCTGGGGGTTCTGGTGCTGGTGGCGGTGCTGGCGACGGGCGGCCTCTATTACACGGTCTACAAGTCGCAGAGCGATCAGAATGCGGCGGCCCAGGTCAAGCTGCAGGCCAAGCGGCGCGAGAACGCGGAACTGGAAGCCTACCGGCCGAAGTTGGCCGACATCGAGCGCCAGCTGGCCAGCTTGAAGCAGCAGCTCGAAATCGAGCGGCGCATCGTGCCCGATGAAAAAGAAGTGGATAATTTCATGCGCATGTTGAGCGCAAAAGCGAACAAGTCGGGAGTGTGGATCCGCCGCTACACGGCCAAGCCCTACGTCGCGAAAGAATTCTACACCGAGGTGCCCTTCGAAATTGAGTTCGACGGCCCGTACTACTCGCTGCTGGGGTTCTTCGACAGCCTGGGAAAAGCGGAGCGCATCATAAATGTTTCGAACCTGCTGGTGGCCTCGACGCGCACGCCAACCGCGGCGAAGACCAGGCACACGTATCAGTACGCGGCGAGCGAGACGGTGGTGGCGACCTGCCTGACCACCACGTATTTCAGTCACGACCTGGATCCGGTGGCGCCGGCCAGCAAGCCCGGAACGCCGGGGAAGAAGTAGGAGGGACGGAATGAAGACGAAGCCGGCAATCGCGATGACGACGGCAATAATGGTTTCTGTGGTGGCCGCGGGCTTGGCCTTGGCCCAGAATCCCACCATCATCCAGAGCACGCGCAGCACCATGAACGGGGTGAGTAACAATGCCGCGGCGGCCTCGAATGCAGCCCTGAGCGTTCACGAAAGCGCTCCCTCGGCGGCGAGCGCGCGGGCGAGAGCGAAGTCGAGCGCGACGGTGGCCGCGCCGGCGAAGACTTCTCCGGTGCGCACGATTTCAGTCAGCGCCAAGGCTCCCAGCGCAAAGAAAAAGGATCATGAGAAGCGGGGTGGGGCAGTTTTAGTCACGCCCATCGCGCCGCCAGCGCCCAGCCCGGTTCCCGAGGAAACGGCGTCCGCACCGGTTGATGCGGGCGGCGCTTCGGGAAGCGAAGGCGAGAACGCGGCAAGCGAGCAGGAGATTGCCCCGGACAGCAAGTACAGCGCGAACGGGAGACGGGATCCTTTCATCAGTCCGGTGGTGAGCCACGCCGGCGGTTCGGGTTGCAGCACGGGCAAGAAGTGTCTGGAAATCGGGGCCATCAACCTGCGGGGCGTGGTGCACATGGAAAGCGGCTTCATCGCCGTGGTCAGCAATGGTCTGAATAAAGCATATTTTCTGCGGGAAAACGATCCGGTGTTCAACGGCTACGTGGTGAGAATCACGGGTGACTCCATCGTTTTCCAGGAAACCCTGCAGGACCGGTTGGGCAAGACGTTTACGCGGGAAGTGGTGAAGAAGATTACGACTCCGGCGGTGTAGGCCTGGAGGCAAAAGAAGACTTCGAAGGTACGCGTTCTAGGAAACACATCGAGGCGAAAAGGCCTCGGATGGGGAGATAGGGAAATGCGAAAGCAACTGCTGGGTCTCATGGTTCCGCTGCTGACGTTCGTAGTGATAACGACAACGAATGCAGCCGCGGCTGACGTGACGGGCAAGGGGGTGGCCGCGAGCGCTCGATTGCAGAGGCTCGAGGTTGCCGACAGCCAGGACGGATTGCGTATCGAGTTCAAGGCAACGGGCGCACTCGCGCCCCGAGTGACGACACTCGATTCTCCGGCACGCATCGTCGTCGACTTTCCCAACACCGTGATGGCCACGGCGCAGAGCCGCATCAGCGTTGGCCGGGACGGCGTGAAGGACGTGCGCGTCGGGATGGACGGGCAAGCGCCGCCCACGACGCGCGTAGTTGTCGATCTCGCCGGCAGCCGCCAGCATGAGCTGGTGGCGGGCCCGGACGGCAGCTTCATTCTCCAGCTCCACGATCTTAAGATCCACGATGCCGCGCTGGCCCATCGCGCAGCGGCGCCGGCCGCAAAACCGGTGGCCGCGAGCGCCGCGCCGCAATTGGCGCCGGCTCCAGCTCCGGTTTCGGCCGTTTCGGCTCCGGTGGCTCCAGCTCTGACGACTTCGGTTCCGGCGACGGCGGTTGCGCAGACTCCGGCCTCGGCAGAGAACCCCGTGAAACCGGCGGCCTTTGCCTTCGTCGAGCCCAAGTACACGCTCAAGGACGACAAAGCCACCCAGCCGGCCATAAAGGCTCAGGAAGCGGCCAGCCGCTTTGCCGACAAGACGGCGGCGGAACTGATCGCCAGCAGTGCCAATGCCACCATCGGGCAGGCTGCTAGCGCCACGCCATCTGCTGCCCCCACCGGGCAGGCCGTTGTCACTGCGCCAGCCATCCAGCCGGCGGTGAATCTGGCGGCCGAGCAGAAAACTCAGTTGGCACAGAAGCCGGCGGTGAGCGGGGCGAAGTACACCGGCGAGCCGATCTCGGTCAATCTCAAGGACGTTGATCTGAAGGACTTCTTCCGCCTGATTCACGAGATCAGCGGTTTGAACGTCGTGCTCGATCCCCTGATCCACGGCACCCTGACCATCGTGCTTGATGACGTGCCGTGGGACCAGGCGCTCGACATCGTGCTTAAGAACAACGACCTGTCCCGGCAACTGGACGGCAATGTACTGCGCATCGCCACGGTTGAGACCTTGAGGAAGGAAGCCGAGAACCGGCGCGCGCAAATCGATGCCGAGGCGCTGGCGGTCGACAAAGTCAGCATCACTCGCTTTCTCAGTTACGCCCACGCCAAGGACGTATTACTGCCGGTCAAGAAGTTCCTGAGTCAGCGTGGCGACATCGTCGCCGACGAACGCACCAATTCGATTATCGTCAACGACATTCCGGCGGTCATGCCGCAGATTGACCGCATCATCCAGCAGATGGATCGCAAGACACAGGAAGTCGAGATTGAAGCCCGGGTAGTGGCGGCCACGCGCAGCTTCGCTCGTGACATCGGCACGCAACTCGGCATCGGCTGGGGCAATGGGACAACCGGCGTGGGCGGCGTACCCGGCGCGTCCGGCACTGGCGGTTCGCCGATCACTGTCGGTGGCATTCAACCCTTGTATCCGGTCATGACCGGAGGATCGGCGTCGAGCGGATTTCAGATTCCCTTATTCTCGAACCTGGGCGTACCCGGGCCGACCAGCGGTCTGTCGATTGTCAACGCCAGCAACAATTTCCAGATCGACTTTATGCTGACCATGGCCGAATCGCACGGGTTAGTGAAAATTCTCTCCCGTCCGCGAGTGGTCACGCAGAACAACATTCAGGCCGTGGTGAAGCAGGGCGTGCGCGTACCGATCGTGACTGCGGCCCAATTGGGAGGTCCGCCGACGGTTACCTACGTGGATGCTTTCCTGCGACTGACAGTGACGCCGCAGATCACATCGGAAGGCACCATCTTCCTGAATGTGGATGTGGAGAACACGCTGCCCGACTACAGTAATGAAATAGGCGGTAACCCGGCCCTGGACACGCAGCAGGCGACCACGCAAGTGCTGGTCACCGACGGCGGCACGGTGGTGATTGGCGGCGTGATCCAGACCGAGAACTCGCTGAGCGTCTCGCAGGTGCCATTGCTCGGGGACATCCCGTACTTGGGCAACCTGTTCAAGCATCGTACGGTGCAGACTACAAACCAGGAACTGATTTTCTTCATCACCCCGCGCATCGTTCAGACCTAAGCGCGAGGTGAAGACGGCCACCGCCGCCGGCTCTCTCGGAGAACCTGCCGAGAGTCCGGCGGTTTTGTTTTTGCGGCGAGCTGCGGGCTTCGGGCTCCGAGCTTGAAGCTATGAACTCGCAGCTCGCGGCTCGAAGGTCGCAGCCGCCGTGCTGCTACACTCCTTCTATGGATCACGCCGGCCGCCTGAGCCGTCTTTGCTCTGGACTTGAAGCGGACGACCTGGACTTGCTGCTGGTGACCCATCTTCCGAATGTCCGCTATCTCTGTGGTTTTACCGGCAGCGCGGCTGCTTTGTTGGTTGCGGATCGCGGTTCCATCCTCTTTACTGACGGGCGCTACCGCACCCAGGCCAAGGAGGAAGTCAGGGGTGCGCGGATTGTCATCGCCCGCAAGTCCCCGCTGGTAGCGGCAGCGGAGTGGCTGGCCGCGCAGCGAAGTAGTTCGTCGCCAGTATCTTCGACGAGGACATCCGTGGGCATCGAGCCCGAATCGATCACTGCCGGCATGCGCGACCGCCTGGCGGTCGTGCTCAAAGGGAGGGCGCGCCTCCGTTCCGCGCCGCCGCTGGTCGAGCGCGC
>Ga0181530_10007753_pt1 | contig 10090 bp, 11 predicted proteins | sample PEATcosm2014_Bin_42_FD_119769 | JGI IMG/M metagenome (GOLD analysis project Ga0181530, IMG submission 119769) | Peatland microbial communities from MTU Mesocosm Facility, Houghton, MI, USA - PEATcosm2014_Bin10_60_metaG | ecosystem: Environmental > Terrestrial > Soil > Wetlands > Peat | place... | reverse complement strand
TCGTCTTGTCACCGTCGCCTGGACGGTGATGATGTCTGCTGCTGAACGCATGTGAATTCCTCGTTAGTGCACGTAGCCCGGGTCTGCACCAGACCCGCTGGGCGTACCGCCGCGGTCGATCAGCTCGCGCTGAAGGTCCCGATTCTTGTTTTGCAGGATGAGGTTTTCTCGTTCCAATCGGAACAGTTCCGGGCTGCGAATCAGATAGGTCTTGTTGCAGTGGAGGCAATCCATGCGCTCGATGTCGAACGAACCACCCTGCGCTGGATCGCTTTGCCGATCTACTACTTCACCCTGTTCCCAGACCTCTCTCTGCGCCATCTGCGCCTGGCCGGACACCACGAAGGTATTCCTGTGGCATCGCGGGCAGCGCAGATCCCCTGGATCGAGATCGGCTCCGTCGATGACTTCCTGATTTACGAATGCTTGATCCTTCACTCTAATCCTTGCTCCTTCAGAGTCTTGATTCATCTGGGGCATCCAGGAACTCCGCTAGTGCGCCCGCGCTTTGAACCTGTAGTTCACGAGCCACCTTCTCTTCTTCTGCACGCGTGTCCCAGGCCTGGTACAGCTTCGAGGCCACGTACTGGAACTGATCTTTCAGTGCTTTTCGCTTTATGAGGAATGCGATCGGTGACCTGCCGATGGCCGGGAATGTACGAGTTTCCTTGGTATCCCAGGTGTTAGCGTTCTTGAACCATTCCGCCACGAAAGCCATGGGCGGTTCGACCTGTTCATACCTATTCCCAACAGTCAGGCTGAAGCCGGCAACCATGGAAAACTCCCGCATGGCGGTCTCTTCTGTGAGCGGGATCAGACAGGTGTAGATGCAGCATCGTTCCCCGACCTCGAAGAAGTTGTCACTGTTACCGGCTGCGGTGCCTGCCCAGTTGATCACGTGGTTCTTCAGTACGATCTTCTGCGCGTTGCCCTGCGGCGTTCGGAAGGTCTGGACCTTGTAGTTGCCATCGTCTTCCCAGTTGGGAACGATCTTGAGCAACTCGCCTTCGTTCTTCTCCCCCTGGGAGATGACTCGGGTCTCTTCGTACTTGGATAGGTCAATCGGTTTGTCGGTATAGTACAACGCTTGAATCACGTTGTTGCACCATGGGCAGAAATGCCCATGCACCAAGTCACATTCGATGGGACCCAGCTTACGGTAAGCGTGCCTCGGAGTGAACCGGATGATGCTGTCATCCAGACCCCGGTCAACCAGTTGGATCATGTGGTTATCCTATGAATTCTGCCGAAGAAAACAATGAGGGAGAGCCCTTAGGCCATCCCCCTGTTTCCCTTTAGTTCGGCGGTTTAGACCATGCGTGCTTCGACGAAGCTGGTTTCCATCTCCGGAAGCATAAAGCTGTCCTCATTGATGCCGAGGTCCCGGATCTGCAGCGAGAGATTAGCCTCTTCTTCGATCACCCGGTCGGCGAACCACTTGATGTCCACCATCATCGCTTTCTTGCTGACCACACGGCGGTCCTGAGACTGCTCGCTGGCCACCAGCTTGGCGTAAAAGGTGTCGTACTTGTGTTCGTCGATCGAATTGGCCGAGAGGACGAGGAAGATATCACAGATCCTCTGCCTCTTGATGGCCTGCAGGATACGGCTCCAAGCCTGCTGTTGGAATGCAGGCGCCCAGAGCAGATCGCAGCAGATGCAGGTGTCAGCAGCCGAGAAGTCGAGACTCTCGGAGACTGCGCGCGTGCCGGCAACCATGATGGTGACATCAGGGTCATTGGCAAACCGGTCCAGGGCATCTTCACGTTGTTCCGTGTTGAAGTTGGTCCTGAACCGGATCACGCCCAGGCCCAGGTCGGTAAGCGCCTTCTCCAGGGCCTTCTGCATGTCCACATAGTCGGACAGGATCAGTACTTTGCCACCACCCATCACGCGGTTGCGTGCCAGGGTTGTGATGTTGTACATCTTCCCGCCGCCCGAAGGACCCTCGTACGCCAGCACGCCTAGCTTGGCGTTGATCGCTTCCGGAACCGTAGCGATGGTACACATGGTGCTCATCTGAGAGATGACGAACGCCTTGTTCACCTCGCGGTTCTTCATCGATGCTTCAAGCTTGTGCTTCTCATAGATGTCCTTGAAGTTGCGCAGCGCCGACAGCATCAGCTTGATCTGCTGAGGCGTCATCGGGCATACCAGCTTCTGGACGTTGATCTCGGGCTTGAACATTCCAGCGTCGGTCAGCGACTGCTCGTAGAGCGGGTCGTTGTAGTTCCGGCGCAGGAACTTCGGTGAGATGAACTTCCACCAGTCCGACGGATTCTTGAGGAACGGTAGCCGCTTACGAACGGTCTTCTTGAGCACCTCGCCGGTCTCTTCATCGATGCCGGCAGGCTTCTCAAGCGTGGCGTACTCGCAGAATCTTTCCTCGAACTCCTTCTGCCCCTTGGTCTGGTGATACGGAAACGCATTGCTTGCGCCACCGAACATCCAGTGGAATATCCAGTAGGCGTCCGTCGGTCCATTGGAGATGAAGGTTCCGGTAGCTGCATACTTGAGCCGTGCACGCATGCGCGTCACAGACCGGTAGGTCAGGGTGTTGGGATCCTTCATATTGTGGACTTCGTCCGGAATGATGGCAGTGAACTTCTTCTTGAAGCGCTTCGTGACCTGGGGAACCCAGATCCCGTCCGTCTCCTTACAGTCCATGCACTGCCGACCGCGGATGTTCTCGTGGGTGCAGTTGGCGTGGGCTGCCAGGCCCCAGTCGATGTAGGTGCCGCCCTTGTGGTGGACCAGCGTGTTGCCCTTGGCACACCAGGCAGCGCCCTTCTTCTTCCGGTTGTCCGTCGTCCAGGTGCATTTCTTGTTCCGGCACATGTACCCGTACAGCGGCGTCCAGTCAATCCGGTAGACCTTGCCTGTGGAGTCTCGCCTCAGAAGCGGCCGTACCATAGCCGCGCCGCAATGTGGACAAGGGTGGTGATTCAAAACCGAGTACTTGGCGTTAACTGACTTGTTCGTGCCAGGAGTCTTGACCTGGTGCGATCGTTCGCCTGCACGCAGGTAATTGATCCGGTCATACCGCTCATTGTCTGTGGGATCGCTCTGCCCACGGATCCACCCGTAGCGCATTAAGTAGAATCGTGCCGGTTTCTCCAGGTCCGCCAAACGGTTGACCATCACATAGTCGGTGATGCCAAGCCGGTTGAGCTCCTTCTTCCAGGTGATGCAGACGTTCTTCGATCCTAAAACTGCGATCTTCTTGGAGCCGCGCAGCGTTGCCACTGTGATGGCCTCAGCGGTTTTTCCCATCCTCATGAGCTTGCCATTCACGGTGCTGCGCTTGAGCGCCTCCATAGCCGCATCGATCTTGACGTGTTCGAAGAGATCGAACCCAAGGTCATCGATCTGCTTGCGCATCCGGGCAACGCGATCCGGATATGCTTCGGCGACGGTGAGCCCGAGGTCTGCATCTTCCGAGTCGTCGAAGTACTCCTCCAACGGAGACGTGAACTCCGACCACTCCCAGACATCCATATTGGAACTGATCTCAGCGCCGGATGTGATGGGAGTGCGGCTGATGGCCACCGTCTCGAGACCATTTCCGCCCGAGGCAACCACCATGTAGTGCTGACCTTCCTTGAAGATGGTCGCACCGCTGGTTCCATCCTCGAAGTTCTTGACGCAGCGCAGGTTTGTGCCCACACTGCAACGATCGAAGAGGCTGGCGGAACCACTGGCAGCCGGGACCGGAAAAGCGGTGTTCTCTACTTCAAAGCGCCGATACTCTTTCTTGATGTAACCGGCGAGGGTCGGAACAACCCCGATCTCGACGCCATTCTTCTGCAGCAGCTGGCAAAGCGGGTGCCTGCTGATGTTTCCAGCCAGGTGACGCCAGATTTCGATCTTCTTCCAATCCTTGACGACGACCTTTTCACCCTGGTAGTTGATGTTCCAGAACTCACCCTTGCGCATCTCCGGCACGTCCTTGACACGATCCATCAGGTCGCTCAGGATGGCAGCTGCAAGGGGAGTCTGGGGCTTGAACAGCAGGTATCTGCCGTTCTTGTGGAGAAGGACAGAAGGCTTCGAGAAGTCCCGTACGGCCGGGAGCTCGAATGGAATCTGCCCCAGCTGTGGCCGCGGGCGCTTGATCACGTAAGTTCTCCTCCAACGCGGGGAAAGAGGCCCAGCTTGAACGGAAGTTTCCGTCCAGTCAGGGCCTGGTGATAGAGAAATCCGCTGTCAATGAGCACAGCGATGACTACGACGGCGAAGACCACCGCCAAGCTTTTGAGAATGGACATTCGAACCTCGGGCCTACGTCAACAGGAACGGTATCTGGCCGGTTTGGGCCATGACAGCGCGCGGACGCGGCAAAGAAATGGTTGGACCCCTACGGGTGCGGCTCACAAACCGCTTGCGGCATTGCGTCCGCATGTACCGCGGCGCGTAGTAGACCAGCTCAGCGATCTGTTCAGGCGATTCCGGACGAGCGAGCACCTGGAAGCGATCAGCTGCAGTCAGCTTGAAGGGCACTTGCTGCCCTCCGAAGACTTCCTTCAGAGCTGTCTGCTGCAGGAGATCGATGTAGGCGTTGACCTGCTCACGGTTCTCGTTGAGCAGTTCTTCCCGGCGGATACGGAGCCATTCACGAAACTGTTCGATCGGCATCTCCCGATCCAACTCCGCCAGTTCGTAATGTTTGTCGAAGCAGCCCTGCTTCAACTCATCATCTGTGAGCATCAGGACGGTCGACACACGCTTGCCTGTTTTGTCGTCGACATAGGCATGGCGCATAAACCGAGCATGTTCCCAGGTCTCTGGACAGTCGCTCTTGCATGTAAAGAAATACTCACTGGCGTACCAAAAGTCATCCGGTACGGTTCCATTCTTCGCCAGTCCAAAGAACAGAAAATGAGAGGCGGCATCCGAAATAACCGTTAGGTACAACAGTTTGACCGGGCTATCCGTACCACTGGCAAACTCCCTGAAATCAATGCGATCCAATCGGGTTGCTCCTCCGAAGGGATTCTTGTCCATGCCGCCTTTATTCACAGTCGAACTCTCCTGGTGTGAACTTGATGACCCTCCGTCGCTTGTAGGTCACCCTCACTCGATCCAAGAACCATCCCCGTACGGGGCGTCTCGGTTGATCGATCACTTCGAGGGTGCCAAGCGGCAAATAGACCATCTCTCCCCTTCTAAGCGCTCCAGCGATTGAGCCAAAGACAACATCCACGATCTTTTCGAGCTGCTTGTAAGTGAGCCCTTCCCGTTGCCAGGACGATCCACTTTCCTTGCGTTCATTCGAAGAGAGTGCTTTGACCAGATCTCGTTTAGTCACCGTTAGACCTTCTCCCAGATGTCCTCGCAGACAACGACAATCTCATTCCAGACGTCGGGAATAATGAACAAATACGCGTCTGTCATCGCAGAGTGCATGATCTCTGACACAGCCGGTACGTCTTCCTCCTTGCAGATCATGACCACTTCGTCATGAACTACCAGGCACAGGCGCGCATCATAGAGCTTCGGTCCGGTGACATTGCCGCCACGTATCCGCTCGTAGATCAAACGAATGGCCATCTTCAGCATGTCGGCGTTGGCTGCCTGGATCGGATGGTTGCCCGCCCAGCGTCGGATCTGTGCGATCTCTCCGTCGTAATCTGGATCCCCGTTCGGAGGCATCGTGTAGAAGCGCCGGCGACCGTTCGGAGTCGCCGTCCATCCAAACATCAGAGCCTGGTTGCCCTGGCCCTCCAGCCATGCCTTCAGAACCGAGAATTTGGCGAAGAACGCATCGATGAACTCCTGCGCCTTTTCGTCAGTCATGCCGGTCATCAAGGCGACCCGCTTTGCGCTAGCGCCATAAGGCACGCCGAACGTGACGGTCTTGATGTTGCTGCGGAGGGTCTTCAGCTCCTTGTGCCGCGGATGCTTCTTGGCATTCTCGCTCTGGGTCGCTTCCCAGATGTCCTCATACGTGAATCCGAGACGCTGCCCGAAGACTTCGGTGGCGTTGTAGCAGTGAATGTCCTTCTTGGAGTTGATGGCGGCAATCAACACCGGATCGCCTGACAGGCGAGCCATCAGCTTCACTTCGATTTGGCTATAGTCCGCGGAGAGTACCTTGTAGCCCGGCGGGGCTGCGATGCACTCTCGAATGTCCGGGACTCTCCAGAACGCTTCGTTGGATTCGAGGTCCCAGTACCACTCTCGACCCTCAAACTCCCCGAGATAGGTACCGAAGACCTCTATTCCGCCTTGATCTGCGACCTTTACGGCTTCACCAACTTGCACAGGCTAGTCCTCGAACATGCCAGGGCCGTTGTCGCCGTCGTCATCGTTCGGGGTCTGTTCCTGAACTTGTTCCTTGACATGCTTGACCTGGGCCCGAGCAATGTCCTGCATCTCGTTCTGGGTCAGCAGGCACTCGAGGATGACGGCGCCTTCCTTGCTGCGCCGGGTGATCCAGTTCGGCTCCGTGGTGATCAGATCGAATGCCTCGCTGGCATCGATGATGAAGTCCAGCTCGGCCAGCTGCGTCTCGGCCAAAGCTTTGGCTGCCAAGGCCTGTGCTCTCATCGCAGCCCGGATGCTCTGGACCTGCGTGCGCTTGTGAACTTCGAGCTCAACATATTTCATCTCGAGTTTCGAGCGCAGATCTTCGTCTTCTACCTCCGAGAGCTTGAACCTGATACTGGGGTGAATCTTTCCTTGACTCTTCATGCTGCTTCTTCCTTTCCAGCCTTGGCGAGTGCCACGGCGTCTGCAATCTGGTTGGCGAAGTAGAGCTGAACCTGCTGCGTCCGGAACTCATCCTTCTCGAGGGCGTAACGTTCCTGCTTGCGAGGAAACTGCTGAGCATCCGAAACAAACCGGCCCGTAGCCGTCGTCGTGGTGGAGTCTCGCCCAGAGGCAGCCTCCATCTCTCCGGATCCCATCTGCGCGAAGCGCGGGTGCCACATGCCTGTGAATTCGTTGATCTTCTCCCGCATGTTTTCGCCGTATGTCGACGTCCACTTAGTGACATTCGAGTACTCGCCCAGAAGCTTGGCGATCGGGTGATCGATCTCAAGCAGCGTGGCGCGCTTAGTGTCGTCCAGTTGGAATCCCAGCATGCGCAGAGCTTCCAACTTCTGAGCAGTCGACTTCAGGTCAAAGACCTCGGACAGTTCGGGGATCAGGAAGTTGGCGCCAAGACCCCGGTTTTGAAGCTCCGCGCTGTAAAGCGATAGAATCTCTTTCTCCATGTCGGCCTGTTTCTCCAGCCAGTACTGGATCAACAGCTCGAGCTTGTCGGTCTTCAGGAAGACCCCGCCCAGTTCCATCTCTGCTGTGCAGGGAATGCACTTGAATTCCAGAGCGGCGGTGGGTTCAAGCTTCTTGGTCTTCAGCTCTTCCATCTGCGCTCGCATCACCGGAAACATCAGAGTGATATCCCGGGCTGCGTAGTAGAGCATCTCCCGATCCATCCGGCCGCCCCGCAGCTCAATGAACTTGCTGCGGACAGCCTTCGAGATCAAATAAAAGGGGTCGTATTTCCGGACGATGTCCGCCAGAGCCACTCGGATCCCCATCATGCCGGCCGTCAGGACTTGCTCGGCGAGCATGGTGTCGTAGACCCGGTTGAGGTGGATCTTGTTCTTGGTGAACAGCCACTTGAAGTCATACAGAGCGTTCTGCAGGATCTTCAAGTTCTTGGTGCCCTCCAGGATCTCCTTGAACTCCTCGGCCAAGGCCGGATCGATGATCAGCACCAGATCTTCTGTGCCGATCTGCAGGATGACCAAGCGGGTGCCATCGTTCACGGGATTCATCCCGTAGCCCCTGTCCTTCTTCAGGACGGTGCAGGTGGTTTCGGTATCTACCCCGAGAATCTTCTGCACGGCGGCCCAGCGTTTTGATTCCGCCAGGTCGCCGCGATCAGAGATCACGATGCACTGCTTTGGGTCGACAGCGCCAGGCTCGAATGAAGAAGCGAACCAGTCCGCTGTTCCGATCAGCTTGTAATTGACCGGTATATCGTCCTCAAGGGGCGTCGATACCGGCTCGAACACCCTTGAGTTCTTCCGGGCCATTAGGCAGCCTCGACGAAGGTCTCCACCAGCGGGAGGTTAAACTGCTTGCCGCTGTTGTGGGAGGTCAGCGCCAGGGTGACCTCATCCAATATCCGGGCATGAATCTCCTCAGGCGTCGAAGTCTTCTTGACATCGATGATCCTGGTGCGGTGCTGGTCACGGAGTGCCATAAAGTAGGCATTCTGGATCGCCCGCTGAGCCTCCACGTCGTTCCAGGCCTTACCGTCTTGCTTGCCGGCCTCGGCGCCACGGCGCGCGTTGGCACGTTCGAGTGCCCAACCGACGTCTTCCACCGGATCAGCCTGACCAGGGACGTAGACTGCATCGCCTCGCGCGAAGAGCAGGACGGTCAGGTCGGGAACCACCCCGTATTGCTCGGCGAAGAAACGGCAGGCCCATGCCGGCGCCCGCTTGGACGGGTGCGCTGCATACGCGAACTGCGAGTCGGCATAGCGGTCGGAGATGACGATTTGGCCGCGTTCAAGCGCTTTGCGGACGTCATGCACGTTCTGGACGTGATCCGCCAGGAACAACAGGTCAGCCACGCCTGGGGCCAGTAGCCTGGTGCCTGGCTTCTTGAAGATGATCTCGCGAATGCCAGGGCCTACGGCCGAGCCGAAGCGACCGTCGCCGGGCTCCTTGGTGAAGTAGATCGGAGTGCTGGCGCCATGGTTGATGAGGTCGCCATGGGCCGAGAGTGCAAGCGTGAGCATGTTGAGTTGGGTCGACTTGCCAACGCCATCGATCCCTTCGAACGTGATGAAGAAGCCTTTGTGCATACTGCTTTCCTTACCGGACATTCTGTCCTGTTAGTTGTCGACGATAACCAGCACGAAGGCTGATTGGAATCGGGCGAATCCTGTAGGGGGTGAAGTTAGGCGTCGAGAAGTGCTTCTTGTTCCACAGCTTGCCGCGTGCGATGGCATACGGTGCACTGGTGGCCCATCTTGCATTCCATGTCGCACTGCTGTTCATCCGTAGTGCATAGGAAGCGATGCTTGTGCGGCTGATTGGACGGCACCGTTGCAAAGGGGAGCGGCTTCTGCTGTTCCAGGATGCCTTTGATGTCTGCTGGTGAATATGTTGGCGGCTTGATCACTTTGCCGTCCTCTGGACGCTTATGCAGGCGCTCTTCGACGCCATAGACGCTGCCGGTGCCACCCAGGAGGGATGGGCAGATCTTCTGAGTGAGGGTTGGATCCCCTACAGGGTGCCGATCGTTCGCATCCAGCTCTGCGTCGCAGCTCATGCAGTGCGACCAGGTCTTGCTCATATTCGAACGGTTGACCTCGGCGAAGACGTCCGATGCAGACACTCCAAGCCGGTTGGCAGCGCCCAGAATGACGACCAGCTCGTCACCAATCGCGTCGGCGGCATTGATCAGATCAGGCTCGCGGCCGTGCGGGACCAGCTTGATCGAGCCGTCTTCCTTTTCTATTGCATTGAAGCCCATGGCTTCAGCAAATTCAAGAGCTTCTTCGACAACCAGGTTGGCAGTGAGCAAGCGCTCCTTCGGGTCGGTCAACATGGCCGGCAGCGGGCGCACACCCTGTTCGTACAACTCCATCATCTTAGCGATACTGCGTTGTGCTTCGATCACTTTGCTTTCTTCCCTTTCATCAGCTCCCACATTCTCAATGAACCGTCTACAGCTACCAAGGTCTGGAGGAATGACGTGACGCGCTGAGTCAGTGGGCGGTTTGAGATCTCCATGATGGAGAGGTCCTCCATCAGGGACAAGCCGTACGAATTGACCAGGCTCTTGATGGCAGCCAGCTGCAGCGTGCCTTCTGTCCCGATCTCCTGTGTTGAATGCCGGCCGTCAGACAACTGAATCTTCCGACTACGCGGATAGCGGAAGGACCAGATGTAAAACGGGTTGCCCTTCCGGTCAATGAACGGGAGGGTGATCTTGTAGACCTTCCCCTCCTCATCCTCGCGAGTGACCCTCACAGCCTTCTGGAAGGATCGCTCGATCGACTGCACAACTTGCTTGATTTCGTTCGACGTCACTGCTTTTCCTCAGAGGGGCGAGGATTTCCACC
>Ga0181530_10007752_pt1 | contig 10090 bp, 8 predicted proteins | sample PEATcosm2014_Bin_42_FD_119769 | JGI IMG/M metagenome (GOLD analysis project Ga0181530, IMG submission 119769) | Peatland microbial communities from MTU Mesocosm Facility, Houghton, MI, USA - PEATcosm2014_Bin10_60_metaG | ecosystem: Environmental > Terrestrial > Soil > Wetlands > Peat | place... | reverse complement strand
TCCTCAATGTGCGACGACAGTTCTTCGTCGATTTCCCGGCTCACACGCTCGCCGCGGAATACGTTTGCGATGCGCGACCACCATGCCATATCAAGCCGTCCTCAAAACGCGATTTACGGCCGAAGTCACTGCCTGCCACCGCGATTCTTCGGCGGCAAGCTGCTTCTCGCCCGCCGCGGTCAGCTCGTATAGGCGCGCCCGCCGCCCGGTGTCCCGCGTGATCCATGCGGCCCGAATCCACCCGGCCTCCTCCATACGGTGCAGCGCGGGATAGAGCGAGCCCTCCTCCACCCGGAGCACTTCGCCGGACCTGGCCTGGATGGCGGTCATCAGGGCGTAGCCGTGCTGGCGCGGCTGGCGCGAGAGAATCTTCAACACCAGCAGATCGAGGGAGCCTTGAAGCGAGTCGGGTTTGGGCATATACTCAGACCTCATATTATATAGACGTCTTAGTATCTGTCAAGTTAGCCCCCGTGGCGCACGCTTTAGCGTGCCGCGGCGAACTTCAGTTCGCCGGTCGCGGCGCCTGTACCGCCAGGTTCGCCTTCTGTTCTGCTTGACATCCTACCAGGGTTTCGGATATCTTTCTTGTAGACATCCTAGGAGAGGCAAGCGTATGGCGAAAGACGTAGACCTGCTGCAAGGCACGCTGGATTTGCTCATTTTGAAATCGCTGGCGCTGGGTCCCATGCACGGCTATGGCGTCTCGCTGCGCATCCAGCAGCTCTCGCGCGATACCCTACAGGTGCAGCAGGGCTCGCTCTATCCGGCACTGCATCGCCTCGAGCATCAGGGCTGGATTTTGAGCGAGTGGGGCGAAAGCGACAACCACCGCAAGGCCAAATTCTACTCGCTGACGGATGCCGGGCGCGCGCAACTCGAGCGCGAAACGGCAGAGTGGAAGACGCTCACGCAGGCGGTCTCGTGGATTCTGCGCGCGGACCGCGCTTAGAGGGCCGATCGCGCTTAGACGGAGGCGAAAATGTCGAGCTGGAAAGTACGTTGGTTGGATTCGTTGCGTATGCGGCTGCGATCGCTGGCCCGGCGCAAACGCGCGGAGGACGAGCTGGATACCGAGCTCCGCTTTCACTTCGACACGGTCGTGGAAGGCTACATCGCGCAGGGGGCTGCGCCGGATGCCGCGCGGCGCAAGGCGCGCCTGGAGCTCGGCGGGGTCGAACAGATCAAGGAAGAATGCCGGGACGCGCGCGGGCTCACGCTCGTCGAAAACCTGCTGCGCGACGTGGGCTACGCCTGGCGCGGTCTGCGGCGCGAACCGGGATTCACGCTGGCCGCCGCCGGCGCCATCGCTTTGGGTGTAGGCGCGAACACCGCGCTCTTTACCCTGATTTATGGCCTGGCCTTCCGGCCCTTGCCGGTCAAGGATCCGGGCTCCATTCGCAACGTCTACATGGAGACGCACGGGCAAGGCGACCGCAGCATCGAGGGATCGGTATACTTCGTCTCCTATGCCGAGTTCAACTTCATGCGAGAGCACGCGCGGACCGCGGACCTGGCGGCCGTCGCCGAGTCGAACGTGAGTTGGAAAGGCGCCCCCGCCGGACCGCTCCGCGCGCAACTGGTATCCGGCAATCTGCTGCCGTTGATTGGAGGCAGGCCGGTGCTGGGCCGGTTCTTCTCGGAAGCCGAGACGTCTCATACCGGATACGCGCCCGTGGTGGTACTCAGCTCCGCGGCGTGGCGCGTGTACTTCGGCGAAGCGCTGGACGTGGTCGGGCGCGACGTTGCCTTGAACCGGACCTCATTCAGGGTGATCGGCGTCGCCGATCCCGCGACTAAAGGCCCGCTGCTCACCGTGCCCGATGTTTGGATTCCGTACACCATGCAAGCCGTGCTTCGCCCGAGTGATCCGGTTCTCAACGACGCCAATACGGGCTGGCTGCAAATTGTGGCGCGCCGCAAGCCTGGTGTGCGCGATGCGGCCATGCAGGCCGAGATGCAGGTGCTGGGCGCGCAGGCGCTGGCGGCGCACCATGCTTCGCGCACGGCCCGGGTGACGGTAGCGCCCGGAGCCTTCGTGAACTATCCCGACGCCATAAACGGCGGCGCCCTGGCGGGAGCCGTGCTCTTCCTGGCCGTATCGCTGGTACTGCTGGTGGCCTGCTCCAACGTGGCGAATATGTTGCTCGCGCGCGGGCTCAGCCGCCGCAGGGAAATCGCCATACGGCTTTCCATCGGCGCGGGAAAGGGACGGCTCTTGCAACAATTGCTCACCGAAAGCGTGCTGCTGGCGATGCTGGGCGGGGCGCTGGGACTCGCGCTGGCGCAAGTTGGCGCGCGGGTCGCGGTAGCCTGGATCCCTTCCGAGGCTGGTCCGCTGCAGCTCGGTTTGGACCCGGATTGGCGCATCCTCTTATATACTCTGGCGGTCTCACTGGCGGCCGGCCTGGTATTCGGATTGTTTCCCGCCCTCGCCCTGCTGCGCTCGAATCTGACGCCGGCGCTGCGGAGCGAAGGACTGGACGCGGCGACGCATCGCCGGGGATTCCGCTTACAAGACGCCCTGATTGCGCTGCAGGTGGCCGCCTCCCTGATCCTGCTGGTCAACGCCGGCCTGTTGCTGCGCGGATTTGGCGCCGCGTTGCACATGGATATCGGCCAGAGCGTACGAAATGTGTTGGTGGCGCCCGTGGACCTGCGCCAACAGCAGTACTCCGGCGAGCAGGCCGAGCGCTTCCTGAATACGCTACGCGATTCCGCCGCCACGCTGCCGGGCGTGCACGCAGCGTCGCTGACTACCAACAACCCGTTCTTGAGCGAATGCCTCACCGAAGCCCGCATCCCGACGGCGAGCGGCAGCTTGAGCCAACCGGTGCGGGCCGCTTGCAACCAGGTGGGGCTGGACTTCTTCCGCACCATGCACATTCGCGTCTTGCAAGGACGGCCGTTCAACGCGGCTGATTTGCATAGCCATGCGAAAGTGGCGATCGTGGATACCACGCTGGCGCGGCTCTACTATGCGGGAGTGAATCCCGTCGGCCGGCGAATCCGGCTGGGAAGCAAGCCGGAAGACGATCGCGAAATCGTGGGAGTGGTGGCCGCTGCCAAGGGTCTGGGTCTGAATGCGAACGACCATCCGCGGGTCTACGAGGCGATGGGCAGCGAGCGCGCGCTGGAAGGCGTCCTGCTAGTGAGCTACGACGGGCCGCCCGGACCCGTCTCGCGCGCGCTGGGGAAAGCCGCTGCCGGTCTTGATCCCAACGTTACCGTCAGCGCCAAGCCGATCGAGCAGAATGTGAACCTGGCGTTGGCTCCGCAGAAAATGGCCATGGCTGCCGCTTCCATCCTGGGAGGTTTGGGACTGCTACTGGCCTCGACCGGCGTGTATGCAGTGGTCGCCTTCGCCGTCGGCCGGCGGCGCCGCGAAGTCGGTATACGCGTGGCGCTAGGCGCAGCGCGCGTGGACGTTCTCAGATTGCTCTTGTGGCAGGGTTTCAAACCTGTCCTGGCAGGTGCCCTCATCGGCCTGGCGCTGGCGGCTGCCGCCGCACAACTGCTCCGCGCCATGCTCTACGGCGTCAGTCCATTCGACCCGGTGGCCTTCGGCGCGACCTCCGCGCTGCTGGGACTCACGGCGGTATTGGCGGCGCTCATCCCGGCGCGTGCGGCGCTGCGGGTGGACCCCGCAGCCACCCTGCGGCACGAGTAGCTTGTTGCCAGCGGGCGACGCGGCGATGCGCTTCGGCCCGGCTCACGACAATGGTGCAAATGGCCAATCTCCAGGGGTGGCGTCGCTCGCCTGGCCGTGGGCTTCAGCCCAGGTCTAAATTCGGCGAGCTGAAGCTAAGCGACGGCGAACTGAAAGTTCGCCCGTTGGCAGGCGAAAGCGCCTGCCCCACCACACGCACAGGTGCCCGCGCCACGACAAGGTCCAGGGCGGAGGTTCGCTCGGGTGGATGGGGGTTGTTACCGGCTAAACAACTTTTTGGCGAAGGCCTTCAGGCGGGCTAAAAGCGAGCGGCTGCCGGCCGCGGGGTTCGGGGCTGGGGACTGCGGGCTGGGAACCGTGGCGCCATCGGTCTGCAGAATGCTAGTCGGCGCCTCGCATGGCTGTTGACCCGCGGAGCGCACGACGGTATCGATGAGCGCATAACTGCGCCGCATGCGTACACCGTGGGCGTCTTCCACACAAACGGAAAACCCCGGGTACTTCGCAGTGTCGGACGGGGTGCGCGCCTTGGATCCCGCGGACCATTCGACCGGCCGCAGCAGCACTGGAAAATAGCCCTCGACATTGCGTTGGATGAAGGCGGTCTCATAACGGTGGCGGCGCAGGCTCCAGGTGAATACCCGGTAGCTGTCGAAGTCATAATTGTGGTCTCCGCCGCCGATAGTGGTCCAAAGCCAGACGTGCTTCACCTGGTCGCCGTCGCGCACGTCGCGAAGCGGGAAATAGGAAGTTATGCGGTGGCCTTCGGCATACTGGGCGACGTCGTCGGGTATGGCCATATAGAGACGGTGGGTCAGCACCCATCCGCTGTCGCCCTTGGCGTTGCGCACCAGGCTCCAATCGTCGGTGGGCGCGGGGGATTCCGCCTTTGCCGCCGCGATGGACTGCGCTACTTCCGGAGGCGTTTTGGAGAGTTCCAACCAGTTTGCGGGCACGGGCGGCGCCGGCGGCGGGGGCGGCGGCGGATACCTCGTTTCCGGGCTCTTATGCGCCACCTTGGGCTGTTTGGGCTTGGGCGGAAGGAGCGGCTTGCGCGCGGGCGGCGTTCGCGGAGAAGCAACGTGCGCCACCACATCGACCTTCTCGCCCGCCGCGATTTGCAGGAAGCTGGGCGACAGGCGATTCGGCTCCGTGTGCACGTTGAGCAATTCGTAAGTGCTCGCCAGGCCCTGCGTCGGCAGCGTACGGGCGCGCCGCTCCACCTCTTTCAAGGAAGCAATTTCGTCGGAGCTGAGCAGCAGGTGATCCTCGATCCAGCCTTCTTTTCCGCCAGCGGTGCGGACCTTGAAGAACCGGCGGCGGTGCTGAATTATGTCGAGCCGCTCGCCGTGCGGCACGGTTGCCACCACGGGCGACTGCGTCGGAATATCCTTGCGCAAGGCCAGTGCGGCGGGGCCGGCGTACGCTTCACCGATCGTTGGAGCGCGTTTCTCGCCGCTGCTGCGGCACGTGGTCTGGCCCAGTATCAGGACAATAAGGCCAGCAAGGAGGGAATACCGCATGAGCCGCGCCGACACACCTTTATGACCAGTGTATCAGCCTGCGCTCCAGCGACGGCCGAAATGCCGGGATCTTTCGTACAAAGGGGCGACATGGCGGCCTCCGGGCGCAGGTGCACGATCGCTTCCAGCGCGAATTGTGGCGGAGCGGATGTGCCCGCATGACAACGCGGCCATTTCAAATTTGGGAGCGGTTTTCATGCGTCGATTCCTTCGGAGCTTGTTGAAAAACGTCTGATTAGATTGCAAACGTAGGCGGAACCGCCTGCGCCACCACGGCAGATCGGCAACTTGCAGGCTAGGTGGGGCAGGCGGTTTCGCCTGCCAGACATTTTTTTAACAGGTTCTTAGGGAAGTGCTGCGCCGGCGGGCGGGCCGGGGACTTGCCCCACTTCGAAACCGCGTTCGGCGATGTGGGTCAGCAAGACCTCGGCGCTGTGCCCGTGAAGCTGGAAGATCTGGCGGACCAGATCGCAGACGGCCTCGTAGCCGCTCTCGTAGAAGACCAGGATGGAGGGTCCGGCGCCGCTCAACGCGCAGCCGAGCAAGCCGGGCGCGCGCAACATCAGGATATCCGCCAGGCCGGGGACCAGCGGGATGCGATAGGGCTGGTGGAAGCGGTCTTCCAGCGCGGCCGGGAATGCCGTGGTGGAGCCGGCGGCCAGCGCCGCGATCAACAGGGCGGCGCGCTGCACGTTGAACACGGCGTCCTCCCGGCTGTAGCAGGAGGGCAGCACCGCGCGCGCTTCGACCGTGGGAAGCTCGAAATCCGGCACCACCAGCGCGATGCCGAAGCGGGCGGGCAGTTCGAGGCGCACGGCGCGCACGACCCCTCCGGAATCGATGGCGCTGGCCACGATGGAGCCGAGTACGCAGGCGGCCACGTTGTCGGGATGCCCTTCCAGGCGCGCCGCTTCATCCAGGATTCGCGGCGGTCGCCAACCAAGGCCGAGCAGGCGGTCGGCGATCACCACGCCCGCGGTAAGCGCGGCGGCGCTCGATCCCAGGCCTTTGCCGATGGGAATCTGGTTGTCGATAATCAGCTCGATGGGCGGCAGCTTCATGCGCACGTCGGCCGCCACCGATAGCGCCGTCTGCCAGATGAGGTTGTCGGCGGCGGTGGAGATGGCCGCTGCATCGCGTCCTGTGGCGGCGATGGATAACCGCTGGCTGGGCCGGAAGCGGCAGTCGAGATACACTCCTAGAGCCATGCCGAGCGCGTCGAAGCCCGGCCCCAGGTTGGCGCTGGATGCAGGCACGCGAACGGTGGACCACGACATACAGAGACTATTGTAGTTGGGGGACGCGGAGACGCGGAGAATGGTGGGGCAGGCGCTTTCGCCTGCCAACCGTCTAGGACGCGGGGGTGGGGACTGGGGGGCGCCGCGCCATTGCCGCATCTTACCCAACGCGGTAAGCTCTTACCAAGTGAAGACCTGTCCCAGTTGCTCCGCCAGCTATGGCAACGAGGTCGGGTTCTGCCCGCATGACGGCACTGCATTGCGGTCAAGCGGCGGCTTGCAGCCGGGCGCCGTGATCCGGAAAAAATACGAGATCCTGAGCGAGATCGGCCGGGGCGGCATGGGTGTGGTGTACCGGGCGCGGCACCTGCTCTGGAACGAGGAGAAGGCGCTCAAGGTGGTGGTCGCCGAGGGCTCGGCGGTGCAGCAGGCGCTCAAAGGGCTGATGGCCGAGGCCCTGGTGATGCGGCATCTGCAGCACCCACATATCGTGCGCGTGGAGGACGCGGACTTCACGGAAGACGACCAACTGTTCGTGGTGATGGAGTATGTGGACGGTCAGAGCCTGCGGCAAAAGCTCGACCGTGAGGGACCGCTGGCTCCCGAGGTCGCATTGCACATCGCCGCTCAGGCGTGCTCGGCGCTGGCGGCCGCGCACGAAAAAGGGATCGTGCATCGGGATATCAAGCCTCAGAACGTGCTGCTGGCCAAGAATGCGGACGGCAGTGAGACGGTGAAGATCATCGATTTCGGGATCGCGAAAGTGCGCGAGGCAACCGGACTCGGCGTCACGGGCGTGATGGCCAGCACGACTGGACTCTTCATGGGCACGCCCGATTACGCTTCGCCTGAGCAGGCGAATGGCATGCGCGGGAGCGATTTGGACGGGCGGACGGATCTGTACTCGCTCGGGCTGGTGCTTTATGAGACGCTGACCGGGAGGTTGCCTTTTGCGGCGGATACTCCGGTCGCGATGTTGGTGCAGCGGCTGCAGGTTCCACCGATGCCGCCGGACTGGGTACGGCCCGATCTCAAGATTCCCCCCGACGTTTCGAAATTGGTGATGCAGGCGCTCGAGAAGGATCGGGAGAACCGGTACCGGTCGGCTGCGGAGATGGAGCGGGCGATATTGGCGGTGCTGGACTCGGGGCGGACCGGGCGCGATCCGCACGAGCAGGAGACGGCCGCGATAGCCAGTCAGGCGCTAAGCGAAAGCATCGCTCCGCCCGGCCCCGAGGATAAGAAGGGTGCGGCGGGAGCTCCGAGCGGTCGGAAGTTATCTCGCAGATGGCGCATCGGGTATGCGATAGCAGCGGTAGCTCTGGCGCTGGCGGCGGTTGGTTTTTTTGTCGCGCGGTCTTTGAAAGAGAAAGCCGCGCAGGAAGTCCGGGAGCGGAAGGCGAAGGTCGAGAGTCTTTCGCGGGCTGCCGCGCCGCCACCACCGCCCGCGGAACAGAAAAATGAAAAACCCGCGGCGGAAGCCCCAGCGGAGAAGAAGTCCGCGGAGCCGGGCCCGCAAGAACCTGGCACGTCGTCGAGCCCGGCCACCGAGGCCGCGGCCCCGGCACGCAGCCGCGAGCGGAAGGAAGCGGCGGAAGCCCCAGCGAAGAAGAAATCTGCTGAGCCGGGCGCGCAAGAACGTGATACGTCGTCAACCCCAGCCACCAAGGCCGAGGCACAGCCGCGCAGCCGCGAGCGGGCCGAAGGGGCAGGCTCGGGCAGCACGGCGACGGCTCCAATCCACCCGCGTGCGGCAAAGACCAAGGTGAATCCGAAGGACGGGTTGCGGTACGTGTGGATTCCGGCCGGATCGTTCACCATGGGCTGCTCGCCGGGAGACAACGAGTGCCGAAACGACGAACAGCCGGCGCACAAGGTCGAGATCACGCACGGGTTCTGGCTGATGCAGACCCCCGTGACTGTAGGTGCGTGGAAGCGATATCGGGCCTCCACCGGCAAACCGCCTTTGGGCACGAAAGACTCGCTCGGGAGGAAGAATCTGAATGAGGCGAGCGGCGACGATAACATGCCGGTGGTCTGGGTCAACTGGGAACAGGCGCGGGGATTCTGCGAATGGGCGGCAGGGCGATTACCGACGGAAGCAGAATGGGAATACGCGGCGCGTGCGGGCAGCAAGGGCGCGCGGTACGGAAGGCTGGATGCAACCGCCTGGTACGCGGATAACAGCGGTAACCAGCGGATTGACAGCATGGAAATCTGGCGAACGGATTATGCCAACGCCGGGAAGCGGCTGTTCGAGAACGGCAATGGCCCGCACCCCGTAGATCAGAAACAGCCGAATGCCTGGGACCTGTATGACATGTTGGGAGATGTGTGGCAGTGGACCGCGGATTGGTATGGCGCGAAGTATTATGAACTGCGGGACGATCCGGATCCTGTGGGACCGCGAGAAGGCCAGATGCGCGTGCTGCGGGGCGGGTCGTTCGTCGACATTCCGAGGAACGTGCGCGTTTCGATCCGCCTGAGGGTCGGTCCGAAGAGCAGCCTCAACCATATCGGGTTCCGGTGTGCTGGGGATTGAATTCCCCTTCTCTCTTCTTCCCTTCCATTGTTGTGGAAGGTTGGACGCACTGGTTTGGCACGGCGAATGCGAGTTTTACCCGCGGCTCGTCCCGGCCTGGCGAAAGCTACAATAGAGTGGCTACAGAAGAATGGTGCGCTCTGCAATTGCGATTCTCGTGGGATGCGCACAAGAACCTGACGAACCAGCGCAAGCACCGCGTGAGCTTCGAGGTGGCCGCGCGCGTGTTCATCGATGCCAACAGAATCGAGCAATATGACGACCAGGAGGACTACGGTGAAGATCGCTGGATCACTATCGGGATCGCGGGCTGGCGCTCCTGGCTGTGGTCTACACCGTGCGCGATGAATGTGGTTAAGTCATCCGCATGATTTCGGCAAGGAGGGCCAATGCGCAAGAAAAAAGAGCATATCGTCAGCATGCAGCTTGATCCAAGGAATCCCGCGCCGCTGACCCGCAAGCAGAAGGCGGAACTCGCAGCGTTGGCTAAGGTGCCTGACGAGAAGATCGATTACAGCGACATCCCGGCAAAGCCGGCCGGTTTCTGGGCCGACGCGGTGCGGGGCGGCCTCTACAGACCGGTCAAGCGCCAGTTGACCGTGCGCATCGACGCGGACGTGCTGGCCTGGCTCAGGTCCCAGGGCGCGGGTTATCATGGCCGTCTGAACCAGATTCTCCGTTCGGCGATGCTCAAGGATCTCAGGGGCCGATGACCGCGCGCATTGGAATATTTGAAATCGGCCTGGCCGTGGTCTGGGCCCCTTCTGCGTCGCCTCAATTTCCTGTGCACTTGGCGACAACCAGCGTGATATCGTCGTGCTGTTCACGGGAACTGAACCGCTGAACCTCATCCAGAATCGATGTAAGTAGGGCTTGTGAAGGAAGTTTCCGATGCCGCCGCAGCGCTGCGATCAGGCGCTGTTCGCCGAATTCTTCTCCGGCATCGTTGAAGGCTTCGGTCACGCCGTCCGTATAGAGCGCAAGTGTGTCGCCACAGAAGAGCCGGCGTTCCCCGATCGAGCAGTCCCATTCTTTGAAGAGTCCCAGCACGGTGCCTGTGGAATCGAGCCGCTCCAGCTTATCGTCGTGGCGGAGCAGAAGAGCGCAGAGATGCCCG
>Ga0181530_10007750_pt1 | contig 10094 bp, 13 predicted proteins | sample PEATcosm2014_Bin_42_FD_119769 | JGI IMG/M metagenome (GOLD analysis project Ga0181530, IMG submission 119769) | Peatland microbial communities from MTU Mesocosm Facility, Houghton, MI, USA - PEATcosm2014_Bin10_60_metaG | ecosystem: Environmental > Terrestrial > Soil > Wetlands > Peat | place... | reverse complement strand
TATGATGGCTATCGATATTGGGGTGGAGTGGCTACTGCGAGGGGAATAAAGTGAAATTGGCAGCCGCAAGTAATGTGTTTGTCGCGACTACTGGTGAAGTGTTATTGTTGCGCGGACCCTTAGCGCGCTCCACTGGATCGGCTGAAAACTTGCCTGAGAAGTCGTGGCACGGATAGATATCGCCCTCTACGGTGATCCCCAGGATCGAGCGCCCCGCCTGGCAGAGGTGCGGCTGCGACTTTTTGCGAACTAACTTTTCTATCGTGTGCTCGATGGCGTTCACCTCTATTTCGCGGTTTGCCGCCCAGTACTCGAAGACCTCCGACAGTTTCGCCTCATAGCGTGCCAGGTGATCCCTGGTCCACGCCCCGCAGTCGGAGTCGGGAATAATTGAGAAGCTCTTGAAGCCCAGAGCATGCAGTTCACGTATGGAGGTTGCGAGAAACTCCACATTGTGGATGGTCACCGTCATCCTGCAGTTAGGGCGTTCTTTCCCAAAGTAGCTGAAGTAGTTGTCGATTCGCACCAAATCGAAGGCGCCGGCCGGACGCAGCCCGCATTGTACGCCCCCCATCAGTTGGCGGTGAACATTATTTCCTTCGCGGCTGCCATCGAGGCTTAATTGCACGCCTACGTCATGCCGCTTGAGCATTTCGCAATTGCCCTTCGTCAGGGGCGTGCCATTCGTAGTTATGCCGAGTTTCAGCTTGATCTTCCGCTCTTCCGCCCACGTCCGGAATTCGGTTGCCAGGTAATCCAATACCGTCGGCCTGATGAGAGGTTCGCCGCCAAAGAAGTGGATATAGGTCTCTTTTAGGCCGCGCGCATCGGACTTGACGAAGTCCGCCACTTTCACGGCCATTTCGGGCGTTAGGTGCCTATCATTAGCCTTCTCACTGACGAAGCAGTAGTTACACCTAAGGTTACATGCCTCCGTCAGATAGATGTAATAGCCGCGATGAGTAAAGGGTAGGGGCGCTACGCCGAATTGCAAGTTGGAACCAGCGCATGAAACGATTTCTCCCATAATCGTCCTCCGTTGAGGGAATTACCGGATAAGAAAGCGCTGAAATTCAATCTCCGGTTGAGTACATTTTGAGGGCAGGCCGGAATTGCGTCAAGTACCATTCTGACGGATCGTCGGCTTTTTTGAACGAGGCGGTGGATTTTGAATATTGAATTTCGGGTCTGATGTTCTCTAATATCGCTTAAAACGGCCTTTTGTACAGGCCGTGTAAGGAGAATAGGAAATGCGTGAGGTCTCACGGGTGCCAAACTGCCCGCCGCTGTCGCGACGCCAAATAGTGAAATCGCTGGCCATGGTTCCGCTCGCGCCCGCAGCCCTGGCCGCCGGCGGTGGTGAAACGAGTTCCCCATGTTGCCAGGGCAGCTTTCGGCCCGACGATCTCTTTGCCGCAACCTCGCTCGCCGGCGATATGCAGCGCGCCCGCAAGGGGGATCTTGCGTCAACATTGCGCCTAGGATTCGGCTTTTATAGCGGCTTGGCGGGGGTCGTGGACATTGCCCGTGCACGATCTTTTTTCCTAGTTGCATCGCACGGTTCCACTGCCGGCGCTGCATGGCTGGGATATCTGGACGCCGTCCGCATCAAGCCCGGCGCCGCCGTGCGTACTCGCCCCAGTTTTGCGGAATTGGTCAACGCTTCCAACGCCGGTGATCCGTTGGCGATGACGTTGCTGGGTCGGGTCTATGAGCGCGGTCTTGCGGGATACAAGCAAAGGCCTGACATGGCTTTGCCGCTCTACGTGGCTGCGGCGCCGAACTTTGCCTTGGCGAAGGCATGTTGGGGCAGAATCCTCCTGAAGTCCGGCAAGACTCAACAGGCGATCGCTCTCTTTAAAGCGGCGGCTTCCACCGGGGAGACGACCTCGATGATCTCGCTTGCGAATCTGTACTCCACTATGAAACGCCCAGCGGCCAAAACCGCCGAAATGAAACGATGGCTTCGCACCGCTAGTTTAAGGGGCGACCGGGTGGCGCTTCACCTGCTCGGAACACACTATCAATCGGGCACGCTGGGGTTGACCGCCAATCCAAAAAGAGCCGTGGCCCTGTTGCATCGTTCCGCAGTCATTGGGCACAAAGCGGCCCAAAACGCGCTGGCGGCCGCATGCACGGCTGGGGCTGGCGTAACCCCTTCGGCTACACGAGCGCAGTTCTGGTCCCGCAAAGCTTCGATTCCGAGCCTGAACAAACCCACGCCGCCACCGCGTCCGGGCCGGGAACGTCCCGCAACGGCAGGTTAAGTAGGAGGCTAGCGATCTTATGAGCGACTCCCGAGAAATCTCAAATCCCACACCGGAAGTGCCTGCCGACGGAAGCGCTGGTCCCGGCCAGCCGGCATCCCGCCGCACGCTCTTCAAGCTTGCGGCACTGGGGCTCCCTTTTTTCGCCCCGTCCGGTAAAGCGCAGAGTTGCTGTTCGGGCGCGTGCCAGGACACCTGCCAGATAACATGCCAATCCACGTGCGAACTGGCCTGCCAGGTGGTATGCGAAAGCTGCCAAACGGAGTGCGAAAGCGTCTGTCAGACCGGGTGCCAGCTGTGTCAAACTGCCTGCGAACACAGTTGCCAGACCGGGTGCGAAGAAGACCCCGCGTGCCAGGCGGCCTGCCAAAGCCGCTGTCAACTGGGGTGCCAGACCACGTGCGAATTGAGTTGTCAGACAGCTTGTGAACTGAATTGCCAGAGTACTTGCCAGACTGAATGTGAGGCGGCGTGTCAGTTAACGTGCCAGACTGCGTGCCAGAGCTCGTGTCAAAGCACGTGTGAATTGACCTGCCAAGACACCTGCCAGAGCTCTTGCCAAGGCTCCTGCGATTGTCGTGCCAAAGCGCCTGCGAGCTTTCCTGTCAGGCCTGCCAGGGGAGCCCCTGTCAAAACGCCTGCCAGTCCGCATGCGAAGTGGCCTGCCAAGTTTGTGAGGCACAGTGCGAGTACGCCTGCCAGGACGCATGCGAGTCGTCTTGCCAGGACTGCGAAACCGCCTGTGAGATCTACTGCGAAACCGGCTGCGAAGTCTCCTGTGAGGATGGCTGCGAAGTCTCCTGCGAGGATGGCTGCGAGGTGTCCTGCGAAGTGGGATGCGAGGTCTCGGAACAAGGCGGCGGTGGCTGTGGCTCATGCGAAGGGCTGTGCGAGTCCGGATGCGAGGACTACGAGGAGGCGTACGAGGATGACGAATGAGTGCGAGCCGCGTCCCAAGCAGCATATCGCTCGCGCCAGGAAAGGAACGGCACTATGTTCGGGATCTCCAGATTGCAAGAGATGGTACGCTTATTACGCGTTATGTCGCTCGGCGTGTATCTTGGTACTGTATTAATGGCACAACCGACCTTGCGCGTCACTATCCAACCAAGCCCTCACTCGAAGGTGAGTCTCACCCAACCGGCCGGTTCATCGGCCGTTGCATTTTCAAAGTGGATGCCATCCCGCGGCGCCGGCGCGTCACTGCTGATATCCAATGACTCAGACCAGCCCATCGTCGCTGTTTCGACCTTGTGGACAACAATCGACGCAGATGGCAAGCGGCAAGGGAAGAGGCAGCGGATCGAAACTATATTCACCAGCCAGAGGCCTGTAGTGCTGGCGCACTCGGGGGCGTTGCTCACCCCGGATACCTGCATACGGCTGGAGGATGTGTCGAGTATCGGGGGACTTGGTGTTCCGCGAACCACGACTTTGCCCAGTCTCGCGAGCGCAGCAGAGCTGCGCATCCAAGTGGATGGAATTCTGTTCGGCGATGGGAAGATGTTCGGAAGTGACGGGCCTGCTTACGCAGACGACATAAGATACCGCATGAGAGCTGCGGGCAGGCTTGCCTCTTCTGTAAGGCACGCGCTCGCCCGCGGTGGAGATCGTGTATCGATCATCTCTGGGTTGGCTGAGTCCGCCAAAGATCTTCCTGGCCCGGAAGCCAAGTGGTATAGGGCTTTTCTCGGCTCTCTCGGCAGCTTCGGTCTGAGGGACGACAAACTGTTCGAGGGCTATTTGAAACACCTCGAGGCATTCACCCTGTCGGTGCCCATCACTGTGGTGCCCAAAGAGTAGACCGCTGGATTAAAGTAGGAGACAATATGCGTTATTTCTACGTCTTACTTGCTATCTGCGCGCTCGGCACGCCTGCGTATTCCCAGAACCCTTGTTGCGTTGTCGACGATTCCGTTGTGAACATTTCTTGTTCGGGTATCCTCGGCCTCTGTAGTGACGTGGGATCCTCAACCTACTATGGCGGTAGGTATTATGGCGACGTCGGGCTGACGATATCGGGAACATGTAAGACGAGTGGCTACCCGGTTTCAGCCTACAATGCAGTCGGATGGTATGCCTGTATCAATCATATGACAGGATACGCCGTCGGCACTAACAACACCACGATACTGATTCAGGATAACTGTACCGTTTATGACGGGAATGTTAAATCGGATGGTATGATCGTCTATGACGACGGCACGATATCATATGAGTCGTGGCTAGTTCAGTACTGCGATGGAAGTGATCCTATAGAAGTCAAGCCGCCTATGCAGCCCTGCTGATCGTCAAAAGGTGCTCGAACGTCTGCCCCTCGAATCGTGATCCCGAACTCCCGCCATGTGCGTGAAGTCCGACGCACACAATGTTCCGCGGTTCGTGCTTCTGGGGATCGCCCGAATTCCGTTGAAAGTCGCCACTCCCGTGTGATCCCTTTTACGACGCCTTTCTTCTGTTGGCAAATCTTGGCAACCTCTGTTGTATTCGGATTAAGCGCTTCCAATTCTCTGATAAGCTTAGGGATTTGTTTGTACCCCTGGATCTCACGGAACTGCTTCTGTGCCACCAGCGACCCCGAACCTACCCAGCGCTCGCGCTGGTCGCCTCCGTGCCAAGGTTTCACATATCGACAGACCTGCTCAACGATTCGAGAAGGCCGACTCGATTACGTTGGCGCTGGCCATGGTCTTACGAAGTTGCATTGGCAGGTGAAGTCGATGAATGGTCAGCGTCTCTTGCTTGGCCGCGTGGCGTCAGACCTTATGCCACCGCCTCCTTCGCCATCTCGACGACGTTCCCGTGCTTGCGGGCGGCGCGCGCCGTCTTGGCGCGCTCGCGCTGGCGGGCCAGCAGTTCCGAGGCGGGCTCGGCGGCAGCCACGTTGGTCTTCTTGGCGGCGTCCTGGCGCATCTGCTGGATACGGCGCGTGAGCGTGTCGTGGCGTTTCATGCCGATGAACGTGTACTCCAGCGTCGTATCCACCTTGGAGTGGCCGGCGATCCTGCTGGCCTCGATGGTGCTGCCGCCCACCTCCTGCCGCCACGTGATGTTGGCGCGGCGCAGGGAGTGCATCCCAAAGCCGGGGAAGTCGAGGCCGGGGTCCTTCGGGTCGTTCGGGTTCTGCTTGAGCGATGCCGCCGCTTCCTTGAGCGCTTTGCGCACGCCGGAGTCCCATCGGGGCTGCGTGAGGTCCACGTCCTGCGGGAAGACCCAGTCATTCGGCCCGCGCCGCTTCAGGCTGGCGATCCACTTCTTGTACCGCTCGGTCAGCCCGCCGAGCGCGAGCATACGCTTGCTCTTGGCGGTCTTCGGCACGTCGATGTCGCCGTGGAAGTTCCGCTGCTCGATGTGGATGGCGCCCTTGTCGAGGTCCACGTGCTTGATCATCAGACCGGTGGCCTCGGAGATCCGCGTGCCGGTATCGAGGCAGGTTTCGCAGATCAGTCGGTTGGGGTCCTCGATGAGTGCGAGCACCTGCGCCGTCTGCTCCGGGTCAAGGATGCGCTTCTCGTGGACCTCCCACTTCTTGGGCATCCTCGTAACCCATGGGCTCGCTCAGACCGGCTGCGTTGCCCATACGGAAGTACACGTTGAAACGGTGCTTCCAGATGGTCTGCCCGTCGAAGTTGCCGCCCTGCGTGCCCTCCCAGGCGACCAGCATCGACGGCGCGGGCATCTTGTAAATCGTCTCGGCCAGGCGGTGCTCGACGCCCAGCATGTAATGGAAGCCGGAGATCCGGCAGTTGGGTGCGCCGGTGGAATCGAGGACCGTCATCGCGGCGGCCAGATCCGGAATGGCTTGAATGGTCGCGACGATGCCCGCCCATACACTTGGACGCCCGCCCTACAGCGCCGCCGCGCGCCAGCCGCACGACCGCGATGGTGCTGGAGGTGCTTCTGGTACTCGGTGCGGTTGCTGAACTCCTGGCCGCACGCGCCGCAGATATCGCCAGCCCACGGGCCGTCGTACTCACTGGGCGGCAGACCGTCGTCCCAAGCGTTCGACTCCTCGCCGTAGTTGTCCTCGACGATGCCGCCGCACGGATCGAGGCTATGAGAAGCATTGGGGATCATGTCGTCGCCATGCAGTCCAGCACGACGCGCAGGAAGATCGGACGCGTCTCGGGCGGCGCGAGGTCGTACTCGCAGGACTCGTCGTTCCTGATCCGGTGCCCAAGAGGGCGCAATGCCCAAGGACGATGGCCGTCCTCCAAGTCATGCCGATAGGAGTAGGCTTGACCGATGTGATCGCGCAACGTAGTGACGTGCGGATCTCCGGGCCGGCGGCGCATCACTGCACGACGGACCTTGCCTTTGTTGCGCCCGCGCTTCTCACGTACCAGTTGGACAATGCCTTCGCTCTCCCACTTGAGAGCGGTGGGTACGGGGATGCGGCCTTCGAAGGAATGATCGAATGCGTAGAGGAGAACACTCATCAGGATCTCGGTGGTGGGGGATCTGACGTAAGCATCGGAGGCGATCGACACTGCCTCCAACGTTCGTGCGGGGTTGTGTTTGATCCGTGGTGCCCCGGCGCCACGTACTGCTTGCTACCTGCCGCCCACAATGTCGCACCAAAACAACATCGAGGTCTAGCGTTTTATTTGGTTTGGAATCAATGGCTCCAGGGTGGGTTGGACCTACAAAAGTGAGAGGAGTGGTGGGCCCGACAGAACTCGAATCTGTGACCTTCTGCGTGTCAAGCAGACGCTCTAACCAACTGAGCTACGGGCCCGCAAGACTCATCGTACCAAAGTTTTGTAGTTGAAAAACGAAAAAAGCCGCCCGAGAATCGGGCGGCGCGGCGAGTTGATCGTCAGTCGCTACAACGCGTTGATCTTGGCGGCCAGACGCGCGCCTACAGTGCGTGCGCCGCACGCGCTGTCGTATGATGCCTCGTCCCGCACGGCTTACTCGCGTGGCAATACGCCCTGCTCCACAAGGCCGCTGTAAAAGCGGTTCGCGAGATTGTACGTCATCTCCACCAGTTCATCGATGCTGGAAAATCCGATGCCGCCGGAAAAATGCTCGCTGAAGAAAGTCAGATCGTTGGCTTCGAAGTGAAAGAAACCATCTTCACCGGGCGCGCCCTTCGAAATGCTTCCCCGAAACTTGCTGGTGAACTCCGCCGGGAATTGAACCCGCGACCATTTGGCTTTCAGTCGCTGTCGTTCAGACGCGGTGAACCCCTCCCACTCGATTGGGAATTCGCTTGTCATAGCGAGAGCGACGCTAAACCCAATACTGGATGCCGGTTACGATGTCTTGCACCAGTGTTCCGCGTGCGTCCGACATCAACACTCGGCAGGTTGGGCCGCACCATTTGGCTTGCGATATGGCGTTCACGACGACAAGCCCTGCAACCCCGAACAGTATGAGTTTCGCCCAGTCCTTGCTTTTCATAAGAAGGCCCCCTTCGACGACATTATACCCCGGTTTTGTTTGATACAGATCACGCCCCCGTCGTAGAATGAGGGCATGGCCACTACCGAAGATTGGCATGAATTCGTCGAGGATGATTTAGAAACTCACCCGAGAGACGGCGCGGAAATTGTGGTGGAATTTAGCAACGGGACAAGCGCTCAAGCTCGTTACAGAAGTGGCGCACCTCTCACTTTGCTTACGGAGCGACCAGATGGCGTTGGAGTAAACGCAGAGGTGCGCCGCTGGCGCTATCTCAAACGACCCTAAGCTCTGTTGAGCGTTGGCATTGATCGCGGCCCTCTCGCGACATCCTATTCCAAAAAGACATAACGATTTTCTCGGATTCTGGCCGTCGCGCAGGCCGCCCGTTGGCCACGCGGCAGGCGCCACGCGAACCTGGGCACCACACGTCCAGGTCGCCAAGGCCGGGCGCAACGTGCGCGCCCCCTGCGCGCCAGCTAAAATAAAACCAGCCATGCGCGTTTTTGTTCTCGGAGCGGGCGCTTCGCATCACGCCGGATATCCGCTTGCGGCCGAGATGGGGAAATCTCTCGCAACCTGGATAAACACGCTTCCATCCGATCATCAATATCGCGACCGTCTGAACCACGTCGTAGATGTCTACGGCGGCCTGGATGACTTTGAATCAATTCTTGCCGATCTCATGACTTGCGCAGCCGGTTCACGCGCGGCATCGCTGGGCCCAGATCGCCCTTACTTGCTGAGCGATCTCAAGGAAGCTGTTCGCGACCACTTCGACGCAATCCGTCCTGGTCCGGCCGTGCTTTACGATGGCCTCGCCTGCCATATCCGGCCGAGCGACGTTGTCATCACCTTCAACTACGACTTGGCCGTTGAGCGCGCGCTGCGTGCGGCCGGTTTGTGGGATATCAAGAGGGGATATGGCTTCCCTATTGGGCCGGGGGATACGCCCTCACCGGTGGAGGTGCTAAAACTCCACGGAAGTACGAACTGGCGTGCCCTGTTGTTCGGTGGGAGGACCGGTTCTTTCGTCGGCGGTGGAAATTCGCTGGGCAACAGGCCCGTAATGTTTTTCCGACCCGATCTCGCATACCTTGGCCACGCGGACTTCATTGATCCGCAGTGCCGGGGGCTCGACGAGGCGGCCAGCCTGCCAGCAATGATAATGCCAGCTCTCCCGAAGCAGTTCCATTTCGCGACGACGTATGGCCGGGAATGGAAAGCCTTCTGGGACCACCTATGGAACCGCGCCGCACGAGCAGTTTCGAACGCAGATCACATCGTCGTGATCGGCTACAGCCTGCCCCCCATCGATGAGCGGGCACGGGACCTGCTCCTCGGTAGTTCTAACAAGAGCACCCGCCTGACGATCTGCTGTGGCAACGCGACCACGAGACTGGAGCAGGAATTCCGGCGTCACGATTTCAGTGGCATCGAGAGCGTCGCAACGACATTTGACGGTTTTCTGGCAACCGAAAAGCGGGAGGCGGGTCTCACCACCGATGCGCCGGTCGGCGAGAAGAACACTACGCGCACGCGATTGCAGGCGCTGACCGGAAAAAAAGGCCTCCTGAAGATCCGATTTGCCGGAGAAGTGCCGTTTACCTTCTTGTCTGTTTACACTCCTGCCGATCTGCCTTCGGAAATAAACGATCAAGACATCGAGACTGCGATCACTCGAAGCAGCTTCCTGGTGCGTTTCGATGATGGAATCTTGCTCGATGGCAGCGACACGAGAGAGATCTCCGGCCGTGACATCTCGCTTATCAGGGGGAGGTATTAACTTCCGATCCGGCAGGCCGCACCACACGTCCAGGTCGCCAGGCCGGGGCGCAACGGGCGCGGCCCCTGCGCGCCGGGGACGGGAAATTTCCTTCCTCCTATAGGGCGTTTCCAAATTCACTTCACATCGCTTTTAAAAGCGATGTGAGGCAACGGCACGTCCGAACTATGCCTCCATGGTATCCATACTCCCAACGCTATGATTTCTCGAGCGATACGTTGGCAGGATCGAGGGTCCATGGTCCCGTGGTAGGATATCGAGGAGTAGCCGTTTTGGACCCGTAGTTGGACCCGTGGAAGACCTTGCGTGGCCGTAAGTGTTAGATACTACAAGGAAAACTCGGTTTCGAGCGCTTCCTTGACACGCAGGAGGTCACAGATTCGAGTTCTGTCAAGCCCACCATTTCCCTACATTACGCGATCGGACCTCTACCGTTGCGCGGTAGGACTCCACCTAAGTTCAAATAGACGCCGCGTCGGTCTTTCTCCGCGTTTTCCTTGCCCACCGGCGCACGCCCTAGCGGGAGTTTACAAGATATCAGCAAGTTTCCGGGCAAACCATTCCTGTGGAACGATTTACGGGGAGTGTCGGGTATGACCTAACGGGGAGCGGGGGCGAATCGCTGGAGGTCGAGG
>Ga0181530_10007745_pt1 | contig 10098 bp, 3 predicted proteins | sample PEATcosm2014_Bin_42_FD_119769 | JGI IMG/M metagenome (GOLD analysis project Ga0181530, IMG submission 119769) | Peatland microbial communities from MTU Mesocosm Facility, Houghton, MI, USA - PEATcosm2014_Bin10_60_metaG | ecosystem: Environmental > Terrestrial > Soil > Wetlands > Peat | place... | reverse complement strand
CGCCTCCGCGATGTCTTCCGGCGCTACTCTCACCCTGGCCAGCTCGCCCGCCTCCGGCGCGGTGAACCTCAATCTCTCGGGGGGCAGTCAGACCATCAACGCTCTTTATTTCGGCACGACCCAAAAGGCCGCGGGCACGTGGGCCGCCTCCGGCGCCACCCACAACAACCCCGCCTTCATAGGCTTGGGCGTCCTTAATGTCTCCACGGGTCCAGCCTCGACCACTGGCCTCAGCCTCACGTCCGGCTCTAATCCCTCCGCCTATGGCAGCCTGCTGACGTTCACCGCCACTGTCACCGGCAACGCGCCTGGTGGCACGGTCCAATTCTACGTTGACGGTGTGGCCGCAGGCAGCCCTGTCACCCTGAGCGGCGGTTCCGCGCCTTTCACAACCAGTACCCTCACCGTCTCCGGCAGCCCACATAGCATCACCGCCTCCTATAGCGGCGATGACAACAACAACCCGAGCAGCGCCGCCAGCGCCGTCTCCGTGACCGTGAACCAAGCCACCCCAATCATCACCTGGGTCAATCCTGCCGATATCACCTACGGCACGGCCCTGGGCGGCGCACAGCTCAACGCCTCCGCCAGCGTGCCCGGCGCGTTTGCCTACAATCCGACCAATGGGACGGTCCTCAATGCCGGTGGCAACCAGGCCCTCACCGCCAGCTTTACTCCCACCGACGCCAACAATTACAGCAACGCCAGCGCCACGGTGTATATCAATGTGAACCAGGCGAATGCCGGTGGCACCTTCACCGCCGCACCGAACCCCTCCCTGCCAGGCTCGGACGTGACCTTTACCGCCACGATTACCAACATGGTTGTCGGCGGACCTATTCCGGACGGCACTGTCCTGTTCAAGACCAACGGTGTGCCGCTGGGGGACGCAGTGATCCTGGACACCAATGGCGTGGCCGCCTTCATCACCAACTCCCTCCCGCACGGTTCCAACGCCGTCAGTGCCGAATACGCCGGCGACGGCAATTTCCAGGGGGTTACCAACAGCCTCGTGCAGGTAGTGAATACACCCCCCACCAGCTCCAGCATCAGCGCCGGAGTCACCGAGAACCAGACCCTGGTGCTCAGTGTTGACAAGCTTCTGGCCGTTTCCTCCGACCCGGACGGAGATGAGCTCTCCGTCACCTCTGCCGGACCTGCGAGCACCAACGGCGCTCCGGTTACGCTGGACGGCACCAACGTCATTTACGCTCCCCTCACGAACTTTGTCGGCATGGACTTGTTCAGCTTCGTCGTCACTGACCCTTACGGCGCCTCGGCTACCGGGACCGTGCTGGTCACGGTCAGCCCTGGCAACGTGCCTCCGCCCAATATCGTGATTCCGCCGGCCTATGACAGCGGCAGCGGCGCGTTCACTGTGACCTTTGCCGGCATCCCCAACCTCCAGTACACAATCCAGACGGCGCCTACGCCCACGGGTCCGTGGTCCTTCTTCACGACGGCCACGGCGGGCGCTAACGGCCTATTCCAGGTGACCGACACCGAGTTGCCCCCGCCGCCCGAACGTTACTACCGGACTGTGTATCCCTGACCGCGCCCGCAGGTCAGAGCTCGGCCCTGCCTGCGCTCGATGGTGGGGAGGATCATAAGTTCTCCCTGCCGCTTGCGGGACAGAAGTGTTGAACTTGCGCTTTGCCGATGGCAAACTCGGCCCGTGTTGAGCAGTAGCGACATTCTTCGAGTGCCCCGAAACGGCGGCACTGCGCGCTATTCCACCGTGTTCCTCGCCATTTAGAATTGATATGAGCCTAATGCTATTGAGCCGGGCCGCCGTGTGCGGACTTTTCCTGGCATCCGCCACCGTCCTCCAGGCGCAGTCGCTGGCGGTTAATACGCTGGCCGGTTACGCCGGCCACGGCAGTGCCGACGGCGCCGGAAACACCTCACAATTCAACAATCCCGCAAATGTGGCCCTGGACAGCGCCGGCAATTTGTATGTCGCTGACGCTGACAACCACACGATCCGGATGGTCACGCCCGCGGGCGTAGCCAGCACGCTGGCGGGATCGCCCGGCGTCAGCGGCAGCGCCGATGGCACGAACGGCGGCGCTCTCTTCGACCAGCCGCTGGGCGTGGCCGTGGATACCGCCGGGAACGTTTACGTAGCGGACACAGGCAACCACACCGTTCGCAAGCTGACGCCCGCCGGCGGCAATTGGATCGTCACCACTCTGGCAGGCAAGGCCGGTGTCAGCGGCAGTACGAATGCCACTGGCTCGAGCGCACGCTTCTACGAACCGGAAGCGGTCGCCGTGGACAGGTCCTCGGGCAATATCTACGTGGCGGATACGTGGAACCATACAATTCGCGCGATCACATCCGGGGGCGTCGTGACCACCTTGGCCGGCCTGGCCGGGACCTCCGGCACCAACGATGGCGTCGGGAGCACCGCGCGCTTTTACCAGCCGCAGGGCATCGCCGTTGATAACTCGGGCAACATCTATGTGGCCGACACGGCGAATCAGACCATTCGGAAGGTCACCTCCGGAGGGTCAGTGAGCACGCTGGCCGGGTCGGCAGGGAACTACGGCAGCGCCGACGGAACGGGCACCAACGCACGGTTCTACCGGCCTGCGGCGCTCACGGTGGATACCTTCGGCAACGTCTATGTGGCGGACTACTTTAACAGCACGGTGCGGATGGTCACACCGGGAGGAGCCGTCAGCACCCTGGCTGGATTAGTGGGGAATTATGGCAGTGCGGACGGCACCAACAGCGCGGCGCAATTCCGGGGACCACAAGGGGTCGCCGCCATGGGCACGAGCACCATCACGCTTTATGTGGCCGATTCCGGCAATGGCACAATACGAAAGATCGCACCTCTCGGGGTCAATTGGATGGTGACGACCTGGGCGGGTTCCACTTCCGCCGGCGGTGCCGACGGGTCATTCGGCAGTGCGCGCTTCTACGGGCCGGGCGCTATTACGCTGTGCAGCACCGGGAGGGTTTACGTCGCCGACACCCTTAACAGCACCATTCGGCAGATCACGTCTCCGGGGTCTGTGACTACGTATGCCGGCGCAGCAGGGACCAACGGCAGCGGCGATGGGGTGGGCAGTAACGCGCGGTTCTTCGCGCCCCAGGGGATTGCGCTGGACAGCGTCGGCACGCTGTACGTGGCAGACTCACTCAATGCCACGATCCGGAAGATCAGCTCCGGCGGCAGCGTCAGCACGCTGGCGGGCTCCGCCGGGAATTACGGTCCGGACGACGGCACCGGCAGCAGCGCGCGGTTCTACCTGCCCGTGGGGATTGCGGTGGACAGCCTGGGCTATGTCTATGTTGCCGATGCGTGGAACCAGACGATTCGGAAGATCACCCCGGGCGGCGTGGTTAGCACCCTGGCGGGGTCGGCCGGCAACGCCGGCTGCGCTGACGGGACGAACAGTGTCGCGCGCTTCAACGGGCCAACGGGCATTGCGGTGGACAGCGCGGGCAACCTGTATGTGAGCGATTTCTTCAACCACACGATAAGGAAAGTAACGCCGACGGGTAACGTGACCACGGTGGCGGGCCTGGCCGGCGTGTGGGGCACAGCCGACGGCACGAACAACGCAGCGCGGTTCTTCGAGCCCGCGGGTGTGACAATGGACGCAGCCGGCAATCTTTATGTGGCGGATTCGGGCAACTGCACGGTGCGCGAGCTGGCTTTGGTGGGAACCAACTGGGTCGTGAGTACGGTGGCCGGGTTGGCCGGCGTGGGGGGCAGCATGGGCGGGGTAGGGACCGATGTGCGCTTCAATTATCCGGCAGGCGTGGCAGTCAACAGCGCGGGCCTCCTGTATATCGCGGATACGGGCAACAACATTATTGGCGTGAGCCAGTTCGTCACCAATACCGCGCCGATCATCCTCTTCCAGCCGCAGAATCAGTGGATGCCCCTGGGCAGCAGCGCGACCTTCACCGTAGTTGCCAGCGGGGCGATGCCGCTTGCCTACCAGTGGCGCTTTAACTCGGCGGCCATCTCCGGCGCCACCGGCAGCAGCTACACGCGCATAAATGTGCAGTCCAAAGACTTGGGCAGTTACTCTGTCGTCGTCAACAACGCCGTGGGCAGCGTGACCAGTTCGAACGCCATGCTGGCGCTGAGCGTGCCCCCGCTCATCACGAGGCAGCCGCAACCCCAAAGCGTGCTCGCTGGGCAGAGTGCGTCCTTTAATGTGGTCGCCTCGGGCACCCCGCTCCTCAGTTACCAATGGCGGTTCAACGACATCATCGTGCCGGGCGCGACGGCCTCCGCCTTCACGCTCGCCGCCGCCTGGCCCCCGAACAGCGGCGCCTACTCGGTCATCGTCAGCAATTCCGGCGGGGTCGCGGTCAGCATGGAAGCCCCGCTCATCGTGACGGGGTGGATCGTCTCGGGCGACAACAGCCTGGGCCAGTTGGACGTGCCGTCCAGCGCTACCAACCTCATTGCCATCGCTTCCGGTGCGTGGCACAACGTCGCCCTGCGCGCCGACGGAACAGGAGTGGCATGGGGCGACGATTCTGCCGGGCAGTGTGATTTGCCGCCAACGTTCACGGGAGTCCTGGCCGTCGCGGCTGGCGGATATCATAGCCTTGCTATTAACCCGGATTACACTGTGGCAGCGTGGGGCGCGGACGACTCCGGGCAAAGCGACGTTCCTGCGGGTTTGGCCAACGTGATCGCCGTCAGCGCCGGCACCTGGCACAGCCTGGCATTGTGCCGCGACGGGACCGTGGTGGGCTGGGGTGACAACAGTTGGGGCCAGACGACTATCCCGTCGGGGCTCAGCAACGTAGTAGCCATCGCTGCGGGCGGCAGTCATAGCTTGGCCGTTAAGGCCGACGGCACAGTGTTGGCGTGGGGTGAAAACACCGACTCGGAGGGCAACTACTCGGGCCAATCGGTTGTGCCCCTAGGCTTGATTAACGTGGTTGGGCTGGCGGCGGGCGACTATCACAGCCTCGCATTGCGTGCCGATGGCACCGTGGCTGCTTGGGGTGACAACTCCCAGGGCCAGTGCAATGTTCCGGCTGGCCTGAGCAACGTCGTCGCCCTGGCCGGCGGTGGCGCGCACAGCCTTGCCCTGAGGGCGGACGGCACAATGGCGGCTTGGGGCTCTGACCAGAATGGCCAGTGTGACCTCGCTGCCAATGCCAGCGAGGTGTCTGCCTTTTCCGCCGGCGAGAACCACTCGGTGGCGCTGACCGGCGGCGGGCTGCCCGTACCCCTGGTGCTGACTCCGGCCGTAAGCAGTCAGCAGTTTAGCGCCCTGGCACAAACCCTCGCCCGGAAGCATTACGCCCTGGAGTACAAGGGCTCCATCGCCGCGACGAACTGGAACGCTGTGTTCATCAGCCAGGGCAACGGCGCCCTCAAGCTGCTGGCTGACCCAGCCCCCGCAACCACCAACGGCTTCTACCGCGTCCAACAGTGGTAGGAGGTTGGTGGCAGGCACGGATTTGCAGGCTTGCCATGGAGCGGTTTACATTGACATAGCCCGCAGGAGCGCGGGATTGAGCTGGCAGGCTGGCGTGTTCGTTGAAAACTGGCGTCGGCATAAGGCTAATGCGGGACAACCGGAGGCGGCCAACTACCGGCGGGCGGGTCTTAGTATGACCTCCTGTTCGAGCATGGACAGCACCTGAGCCATGGTGGCGCGGTAGGCTGCGTAATTCGAGGGGTTGAAGGTGCCGGCAGGAAACCGGCAGTCAAGTTCCAGGGTGAGCCGCTGACCGTCCTGTCCGGACTTGCTTTGGCAACTGGCGAATCGCGGGTCCAGTTTGGCAGCCGCGCCCGCAGGTCGCTCGGCGCTGAATCCGTCAGGAATGGCAAGCCATACCCTGCTTTGGAGATGGAGCGGTATGGTCACTTCGAAGGGCGTCAGCCGATTATCTACAGCATCAACCGCCAGATACGGTCGCTCCAGCCCCGCCCGGAGAATGCCGCTCAGCCGGTCGGCTGAGCGGTGGAACTGGCGCTTGAGGATGTACGCGCAATGCAATCGCAGTGGCGCGTAAGGTAGGTCGAGTGCCTCGGCGTTGAAGTCTGTCAACTCGACGTCCGCCAGACCCGCCTGGCGCTGGAACAACATGCGCCTGGAACTGGCCGGGACCTGCACCAGATACCCGCGCAGGTAGGCGGCGTGAGCACCGGTCAACGTAAGCGTTTCGTCCACGGCAACGTCCGTCTGGTCCACCAGGCGCAGATGTCGTTGTTCCTCCGCTCGGGAAGCATCGGGCGGATAGCCAGGGATAGCGGCGAAACGCGGGTTCTGGGGATCGAGAATCAGCGCCCGACGTTCCGCGAGCCCCAGCGGGATGCCCTGGGCGGCGTCCCCACCCTTGTCGGTGCAGTCCACGAAGCGCCCAGTCCCTTTCCCGGGCACGAACAGGATCATGTGATCGAATTGGTCGAGCGAGGGCAGGTCTTCCTGTATCGGGCCGCGATGACTGGCCAGCGCCAGGCGGGCCGGCACGCCGATTGCCCGGAGCATCTGCTCGAGCAAGACGGCATGGTCTTTGCAATCGCCATACTTGTTGCGGACTATCTCGGACGGCTTGTTGGGGATGCGCGCGCGGCGGCCAAATTCAATGGCTTTGTAGGTGTAATTAGTCTGCACATGATGGGTCAGCACAGCGATCCTGGCCTCGTCGCTGTCCAGGCCCGCCGCCAGAGCATGAGCCAGCGCCTGTACTGAGGCATCCGGCTCCAGCCGGTCGGCGATGGACGCCAGATAGTTCGACGCCACGGCCGGCCATTGCGCCGAAGCCTCGGCCAGCGCCACCAATGGCAGGAACGTAGCCGCCGCGGGCTGCTGCGGCTCCCAGCGCGCCACCAGCGGATCGGCCACCCGCCAGAGCAGGCCGCCTTCCAGCTCCTGCGGCTCCCGCGCCGGTGATGCGCGGTACTTGAGCCGGCCTGCCGGCGCCCGGACATACAGCGCGCTGTCGCGGACGGGAACAGCTCGTGAGAAGTAATGCTCAAGAAAGGGGAATTCAGCAGCCGTCCCCAGCTCACGGCGGGTGATGGTGACGGCCAGTTGGCACCCCGGTTGAAGGCCCGGGATGGGAACGTTCAGGACTTTCTTGTGGCTCACAGCCGTGCCCGACCGGTCATCCAGCACGTAGTAGTCAGAGACGTTCCCGCTGGAAATCGTTTTGCCAGTGGAGTCCATGACGCGGACTTCGTTGACGTAAAGTTGGTGCTCCAGCGGGTCAAAGGGGAACTGGACCGTGCTGAACTCGCTCACACCGGAGGCATCCAACACTCGCGCCAGCATACATTCAGTGGTCCGGAGTTCCTTGCCGGGTTCCCAAGCCACCGCGACGACCCGGCGGATGTAGTAAGCTCCGTAACTCTTCGCATAGTCTTCGGGCACCGGACTGGCGGCCGAGTTCGTCAGCGCCGCCGGCAGGGCGACCGGCTCAATGGGTTCCTTGATATTGGTGTTGTTCCCCTCGCCGATGAGGCCGCTGACGTGCTCGACATAGGAAGCGATGTCCTTGTTGGCAGGCGCCAGCCTGGCTGCTGCCTCGAAGGAGACCTTGGCTTCCCGATACCATTTCAGGCTCAACTCGCTGCGTCCTTTAAGGAATTGCGCATACGCCGAATCGCGGTTGGCCTTGACCATTTCCTGGCTGATCTCCAGCGCTTCCTTGGCCAGGCCCGCCTGCAGACTCGTCTCCGCCAGCGCGCCGGAGACCTGGGAATTGAACGGGGCCTTCTCATGCTGCGCCTTGAGGACGCTGATAGCCTTCGCGAAATCCCTCTGCAACCGGTAAATGTCCGCTTCCAATAAGCGCCCGGAAACCGTGTCCTCCTTTTCCAGGTATTTCCGCACCTCTCGCAGTGCCTGGTCGTATTGTCGCTGCCAATTGAGCAGCGTGATGTAGTCGGTGAAGTGAGCGTCATTGCGGTAGCCCTCGGCGAACAGGCTGGCGTAATTGGTGAGCGCCAGATCGGTGCAGGCGGCCTGGGCCTGGAAGAACGCCTGCAAAGCGCGCGTCTCGGGCGCCGCCAGGAGCGATGCCGGCTGCGCTGCGATGAAGTCCAGCGCTTCTTTTGGCCGGTCGAGATGCTTCCAGGCCTGGAGCGCGTTGCGGGCATAAATCGCCTCCTGGCTATTTGCGCGGGCCGCGGCAGACAGGAGAGGAACCGCCCGCTCGTATTCCCCCGAATTGAAGTGATGGAGTCCGGCCTGGTTGAGCACGAAGGCGCGGGTTTTCCTCTCGTGCGGCGTCAACTGGTCCCCAGCGGAAAGCGGCCCGATGCCAGCGCCGGTGAAATGCACGCGTCCAATCGCGTCGGCCAGGACCGCTTCCGGGTCGCGTCTCTGGGACCATGCGGCGACCAGATACGCCGTCCCCGGCTGCTGCAGGAGCTTCAGCCGATAATGAAAAGGGTGTCCATTCACCTCGCGGGAGAAGTCGAACTGCACTCCCTCCAGCTCGCCTTCCCGCAACCGCTGGCGATTGGTCAGCTTCTCGTTCGGATAGGCAATATTCAGTGTGGCCAGAAGCGCCGCTGTTACAGCCTCCGCATCGGGCTTCTCGTCGCCCAGCCAAACTGGCACCACGGCGAGGCAACTATCCCCTTGCGACGCGCCAAACTCCGCCGCCGGGAAGTCGCTTTCCAGCGACGGAAAGGGGTGCCACGCCGAGTTAGTCAGGTGGACCATGTAGTCGAAATGCGTCGAGACGAAATTGGTGCGGAAGGCGGCCCCAGCGGCGGAGGCGACGCGGTTGGGATCAAGCAGATCGAAGCGGGAACACATTTGGCGCAGTTCGCCGGCAATGCGCTGCCGATCCTGGGAACGCCCGTATCCGATGAGTTGGTAGGCGTAACCGTTCGTGGCGATGTACCAATGCACGTAGTAGAAGGTGTACAGGTTTCGCTGGGCCTCGGTCTCGACCAGCAAGCCCGTGAGACCGTTGGTGCGCCACGGCGACTCGCTCAGAATGCGGCTGGACTCGGCCGATGCCTGCAAGTGGGCCTTGCCGACTTCGGCCAGTTGCGCAGTCGAGAAGTCCCTCCCGGAGCCGATCTTTTCAGCAATCACCAGGAAATAGGCCTCGGGAAACCGGCGCATAAACGCCACCTTGCTGTCCTTATTGACTTTGGCGGCGTTCAACGGAACCCAGGGACGGCTGGGCGTCCGGAAGCGGAAGTTCAAGTCGTCGAAGGTCAGCACTTGGCTGGGGCGGCCTTGGCTTGGCGGCGTCAAGAATCCGCCGGCCCGCAGCGCAACGGCGACAACGCTCCCGCCGGCTATCAAACCGATTACCCCGGCCAGGCACAACGCCCAGACCGCCTGGGCGCGTCCCTGGACGAACACCCCCGGATGCCTGGAAAACTCAAACAAACCCAGGATGGCGAACACGATAGCCGCCGCCGTCAACCCTAGCATCGCGAAGCCCAGCAGAGCCCCTATGGCAGCCATCACCGGAGGGGTGCCGAACAACTGCCCCAATATTCCGAGGCTGGACCCGCCAAGGAAACCCAGCAACATGAACATCAGGGCCAGCGCGCACTTCGCGTTGGTTGCCGGGCGGCGCGAGATGGACCAACACTTCCAGCTCCCGACCAGGAGCGCGATCCAGACCAACGCCTGGCCGACCATTCGGCCCGCATCTGCGGGGGTTACTACCGCCAAACAGAGCAATCGCATATCACCTGTTAGAAAAGTCACAGCACGTCAGCCCGAGCCGATCCCTGGCAGAACCGCCGCCATCCTGGGCCACGAGACCGGCAACGGCAAGCGTAACCGGGTGACACGTAACCGGGTGAAGGGGCCCGGTGACACCATTGGCCGTTACAAGCTGCTCCAGCAAATCGGCGGGGGTGGTTGCGGGCCCGCGGAGATGCTGGGAGGTTTCGCCGGTCATGATTCTGCTTGACGCTGGGCGCGCTATAGGAGCGTGGTAGCCTCATGAGAACATCTGACGGACCTCGGCGCGGCAAGCGGGGCGGGATAGCCGCGAGCCAGCATCGTTTTGGCCAATGGTTGGACACCGGGAAGGCCCGAGAGCGCCTAGACAGCGCCTAGACAGCGCCTAGACAGCACTAGGCTTAATAGAAAATGTATTAAGCCTAGTGCTGTCTAGGCGCTG
>Ga0181530_10007741_pt1 | contig 10102 bp, 14 predicted proteins | sample PEATcosm2014_Bin_42_FD_119769 | JGI IMG/M metagenome (GOLD analysis project Ga0181530, IMG submission 119769) | Peatland microbial communities from MTU Mesocosm Facility, Houghton, MI, USA - PEATcosm2014_Bin10_60_metaG | ecosystem: Environmental > Terrestrial > Soil > Wetlands > Peat | place... | reverse complement strand
TTTATCATAAAAATCCGAAAGTTAGCGCTATCAGAATGTCAGAAAACGAGTCAAAATGCAATGATAAAATTGGCAATTTGTTAAATTAATTCAGTACAATAGGGGTTTCCGGATGGACACTAGTCTACGCGCTTGCCCCTTTTCTTCCCCTAAAACATTTAGTGTTTCCTGACGGGCTCTTATGAGTTCAGCAAGTCTGGCAAGCTTCAAGTGAACAATATTTGCATCTGCGCTAGTCAGCGCCAAAATGTCCTCCAACAACTCTCTTTCTGGACCAGGGGCTCCATAAAAAGGAACTCTTTTCTCTTCAGCCTCCAGAAGCCTCTTTGTTGTACGCATCAGCTCTTTGATTTGTGGAAGCTCAGTCAGAAGCTTGTGTTCATCGACTCCCGCTGAAGATGATGAAATGCGCGATTGTAGAAGTTCAAGAAGCTCATAAAGTGATTTGTATGGATGTATATTTATGCCTTCCTTACCAAAGTGAGCATTAAACATCACAACAATATCATCAGTGTCTATAATCGACTTGTTTAGAAAGGCTTTAATCAGAGCGCTAATAAATAAGTTTACCACAACCTCCCGTTTTTCACGTTGCTTTTTAGTGAAATAGAAGCCTACTATTATTGTTATAATAAGTAGACAGATAAGTAGAATCGGAACAAATAACAATCTGTCAGGAGCTATAAGATCCATGCTCTTTAATCCTTGTAAATTCTATTGAGTTTCTGCCAGGTTGGCGATTACTCATCTGCTCGCCTTCTCGTTTCCGAGTTGTGCATTTATGCAAGTCACATAAATCTACACTTTCAACATACAGTATAGTGTGATGTATTCAATGAAAACAAAATGAACATTGGCAATGGCCTCGCGTATCCCTAGATCATCTTCTTTTTCAATTCAAACAGGGATAAAATATCTTCTGTCAACATATAAGTGTAGACGACAAAACGTTAGCTTCATCACGTCCGACAGTTGCGTGGGAGCCCTTTTGGGTTGCCGCAAATACTGCATCGAGTCGATCCCCCAGAAATCCAAGATGAGATCCTACCAAATGGGCAAATCGGTCTGACGCACTGTTATCTTCTACAAAGTACACGAGACGGTTAATGTAGTTGTCCGGGCCAATGGTTGACCCTCACCGTATTTTCGGGTCGGATGCTGTCCTAAAAACTTCAAGGACAACCCCATTGCCCGCAAAACCATACAGTTTCGCAATGGAACATGCAAGTGATAGGTCAATAAGACTGGTTTTTTTCAGTTTCAGGACACACCTCATTCCCCGCATTAAGGTGAAGAGGTAAATTGGGCAAAGGTTGAAAGCCAGAATGAAAGGCTCTAAGCGGGATCTACCTGCTACTTCCGATGGTCGCTCAGTAAGAGGCTCCACTATATCCATGCTTGGGTCACATACAGAATGGGCACCGCTTGAGAAGTCCCCATATAGCTCCGATGCTGGTCCAGCCGGTCAGGATCATCACGACCAACCCGATGAAGCTAACCAGACCAGCAATGTAGAAAATCTTCGTCATCGTGCTAAGTTCCTTCCATTCGATCATCATGGCGCCTCCTCTATTTCTTAAACACCTGAAACTCCTTACCACACTCCGCACACCTCTTCTCGTAAATTCTGACCGTCGGGACTCCCAGAATCCTGCCCAGCCAAACGACGATGGTGGTAAACGACCACTTGGATTTCACATTCTCACTCCCACACTCCGGACGCTTGGCTTTTATTCTTTGATCTTGAATAATCATCGCTCGGCCTCCCTTGATGGATGATGTTGGTGACGATGCTGATTTGAGTCTCGAATAGATGGCTGAAAAGTAGATGGTGGATTGAATGGTTATTTTGGATATTCATATATGTAGGGAGGAAGGATCATTTCAGCGGACGGAAGATGTTTGGTCCGGTGGCTCATTATTACGGACATATGCAGCGCAACTACCTGGTCTCGATCCCAAAGGCGTGGCGAAACGAGTCCACCAATTGCGGGAGGAGGTATGTCCTGAAATTGCAAGAACCAGTGCCTTTGGCGTTTCACTTGCGTGTTCGATTGGGAAACTGTATGATTTTGCGGTCTATAGGGTTGTTGAAGGATTTTTTCCGGGCGGAATCCGCCTCAAAATGGGGTTCGGTGTTTGCATAGAACCAAGTTGATGCATTATTCAGGTTGAAATCAACTTTTTTGCAGCTTCGCACCTTGCTATTCCATTTTCGTTCTTGGGTGCGTCACGACTCATAAACCACTGAATTCAGTTGCACTTTTGATCCCTGACTTGACAATGTTTATTGAATGAGTATTTTCAGGCGATATTGAGAGTTAATATCCTTTAGAGTGTTGAGTTGAGGTTTGATTACTGCCCTGAAAGAGAGGAAATGAATATGGCATGCACATGTAAGAACTGTGGCGCGGTCGCAAATGACCCAGGACATCTTTGCAATCCGTGTGGTGACAAATCCAAGTGCAGTTTCTGTGGAGCTCCGGAAGTGAGCACAACCCATATTTGCAAAGACAAATTGTCCGCTATGCAATATGTCTGTGAGGGTTGTGGCCGTGTAGCAATGGAGCAAGGCCATCTGTGCAAGCCTTCAAAGATCGGCTGAAACTGGAAAGTATCCGAAGACAATTGAGACAGGCCCTTATGGGGACGATTAGCGTGGATTCAAGTTCATTACATTGAGGCTTTCATTTGCCCTGATCCTCCCGCAGAATGACCGTTATCGCCCCTCCCTTCCCCGCCAATGCTGGTCATACCGGTGAGAATTATAATGGCCAAACCCACCAAACTGACCAAGCCGCAAATGTAGAAAATCTTCGTCAACATGCTAAGCTTCCTCCATCCGGCCATCATAGATACACCTGAGTTCCGAAATATCTGAAACTCATGCCCACACTCCACACACGTCTTTTCCCAAATCTTAACCGTCGGGACTCCCAGAATCCTGCCCAGCCAAGCGACGATGGTGGTAAACGACCACTTGGATTTCACATTCTCACTCCCACACTCCGGACACTTGGCTTTTATTCTTTGATCTTGAATAATCATGGCTCGGCCTCCCTTGATTGATGATGTTGTTGGCGGTGACGAGCTGAGTTGTGAATAGTTGGATTGAAAGTAGATGGGGGATTGGATTGTTATCTTGGATATTCATATATGTAGGGAGGAAGCATCATTTCAGCGGCCGGAGGCCGGCTGGTCTGGTGAGTCTGGAAGAAGGATTTGGCTGAAGACGGTATAATGGATCGTATGGTTGCGGTCCGGATAGGCAGCCGGTGAAGCTTCATAAATGTTATGGAGATGGAAAGGTTGATTGTGCCTTTGTGAGGTCAATGTCCAGGAGAGGAATATTGACTGTTCCCGATCATTTTGCGGATAAAAGAGGGCAGAGCCGTCGTCGGCCCTGCCCTCGGAGGATTGCTCTACCTGTTAAGCAGGTCCTCGATCGTCGAGAAACGTTCCGATGCGGCATTGCCTTGTCCCAGCAAGGCCGACGGCTCTTTCGTCCGCTCCTTCAGGGCGGTCAACTCCTTGTTTTGCTCCTCCGGCGGGCTGGTCTTTTGCCCTTGCCCCATGTTTTGGTCCTTGAAGGCGGCCGCTCTTTATCACAGTGGTGCGGCTATCTGGGTTTTGCTCCAACCGGAGCCGGGAGTCGCCCAGAAGTAATCCAGCTCATAGGGCGCGATCGCCACAACATCCGCCTCACCGTTCGAACGCACTGCATTGCGGGTGGGTACAGCGTCACCATCCCAACGGGAATTTGAGATGAACTCCAGTAGATATCACCGGGTAGTAAATAATAGTAATTCAGCGAACCGTTATACGCCGTCGTCACAACGTCTATCTCACCGTTTGAACGCACCGCAATCGCCGGCGGATAGAACGTCGAGTTTTCGCCAGCAACATTGATTACATCCCATGGCGAACCGGGGGTGGCGTTGGTGTCCAACAGCTCATGGTACGGCCCCATCCACACAATGTCCGCCCTGCCGGTGGTTGAATTCACCCCAATCGCCGGCGTCGAGTACACCAGGCCGACTGACCCGGGAATCGTTTCCGAAGACCACGGCTTACCCGGCATGGCATTATAGTACATCAGCGACTGGCTCGGCCCCTGCGCGACGACGTCCGCCTCACCGGTCGAACGCACCACAATCGCCGGCGCCGAGTACGTCGTCCCGGACCCGGCAATCGTATTCGCAGACCATGGCTTACCCGGCAGGGCGTGATAGTACATCAGCGAACCGTTCGGCCCCATCGCCACAACGTCCGCCTCACCCGTTGGACGCACCGCAATCGCCGGCGCCGAGTACGTCGTCCCGGACCCGGCAACCGTGTCCGAAGCCCATTTGGAACCGGGGGTGGCATGATAATACTTCAGCGAATTGTTCGGCCCCCACATCACAACGTCCGCCTCGCCGGCCGGGTTTGCAGTGCGTACCGCAATCCCCGGAGCACTTTCATCGCTTGTTCCCCCCCACCTCATGCGGCATTCGAAGTCAGAGCACGAAAGGCTTGCGTCGCCTGATTTTAGGTTATTGGATTCGTTGGTACCGTTGCCGTAAACGAAGGCGATGGTACCGGAAAGGTCATACTTTGCTTTATAGTCGCACCCGGGCGTAAATATTGGGACGGTGTTGTTAGGCGGCTGTGGCGATTGGAAACAAGAGTTGGCGACAACAGTTGTATTCACAACAGTTGTATTCAATACGGGGGTGAACACGGCCACGCAGCCGTTATCCGAGCCATACAGAGAGCCGCCTATGCTGTTCCAGTTCCCGGGCCCCAGGCCTAGGTTGTCCGGGGCCGAGGCGGCCCACCATCCGGGAGTTGGGAGATTGGGCAGGTATCCAAGTACCCACAGAGTGCACCCGTTGGGGCCGACGTTCTGCGTGTTGGGTGGGTATCCGCATTGAACGTACCCTGCAACCTCATAAACTTCGGCGGACGAGCCTGGTCCGGTTAGGGGACTAACAGGGGCCGTGCCGAAGGGACTGACGCAGTAACTTTTATACGCCGCCCCGATACAGTTTCCGTTCGAATCCTTTTGTCGGCATTGACATTGAAGTTCGACGTTCCAGACACAAAGTGGTCCCCCGGAATCAACTCCCCATTGCTGATAACCAAACTGAACCCATCCGTTATCCCCCGGCTGGCTATATGGAAAAGGGAAACCGTTGCTGCAGCTGGAACACGTGTTGGTGCAGCTCGAGCACGCAAAATGATTGGTGTTGGCTTGGATGCTCCAGTTGTCAGTGCTTCTTGCGGTTGCCTGATTGCAAAGTTCCGTCTCGATGGCGTTCTGCGGATCTGTGAGCTGTATTGCCACTGCACCCCACTGAAGGGGCGTGGTGACGGTTTTACCGTTGTATTTGTGGGATGTGGACTGAATGGTGTCGGCTACAGTCGGGGGAGGAAGCCTCTTCGTTTCCTCCTCGGTCATGCAGGGCACCTCCTGCCAGGAGCCGTCAACAAGGTGGAAGCAGCCGGGCTTCTCGGGCAGAGGCACGTTGAGCGTTTCGTGAGGCAGCAAAGGCCAACTGGTCTTGGGTACGGTGGTGGCGTCGGGCTGCTTCACTTCGATCTTTGCGTCCGTATTGACTGTGGGAGCAGCCTCGGTCTGGGCATAGGCGGGCATAACGCTTAGTCCGGGAACGAAGACGGCGCAAGACAGGGCGGCTGCGGCAGCCGCGGCGAGGACGCCTGGAATCGCGGAGCGGATGTGACGAAAGAGAAGTGCCGTGGCCTTGACAACCATGACGCATGAGATGTTTCCGGCTCTTGAAAAATATCCTGCAGGTTGCTTATCTTTGGGACTTTGCGTTGTGTTCATATCAATCCTCCTTTCGCTCCTTTGACCACCTTCATGGGAAGACCGCACAACATGGTCCGGAATAAGAGCAGCATCCTCTAACCGCCAGCAGCATGCCGCCCCACAGACACCACGCTCCATTGGCTAACCAACCCTTGCTGCATTCAGAGCGAAAGGGCGTGCGCCAGATCGGGTAAGCACAGGTGCTAAACCTGCGCCTGTTTTTCGCAGTGTGTCATTCAGTTTCCACTACAAAGCGCAGACCGCTATCGCTCGTGTCAGCATCTACGCCCGGATTGCCCATGCAAGAGTAAAAATGATGCCGGTGACTGAACAACGGGAGCGCTCAGAGTAGAAGGGGAAAGCCGCTAAGAACGAATCTCATAACATGCGGGTGGAACGGCGAACTCGTGCTCCCTGAACAGCACCTCGCTGCACGGCAAAGCAGGTCACAGTAAAGCAATGTAAAGAAAGGTAAAAGTAGTGCCGTAGCCGATATAATCGGCCTGGCGTTATCATCTGCTACACCGAGTACGCATTTTCTAACGATCTATGGCAAAACTCAATGGAAATTTTAATGGCAGAAATTGGGTGGTATTCTATGCAGCTTATAAATTTTATAGCGGTGTCTATGGGTGTTAGCATTAATTCAGTAATTGCTAGTAAATTCCGAAATCCTCTGGGCCTTGACCCTTTAGATTGAAGAATTCACGAAGCGGATTTCTCCACAACGGGGTAATCCATGATGTTTCTTGAGGACCAGTGCTCCTTAGCTAAAACCGGAATAATGCATCAACTTCTGCGCTATGCATCCGAACCGCATTTTCGGGTTGGATTCAGCTCGAAAAAGCGTGTGAAACAACCCCAAAGCCCGCAAAACTATACGCTTTCACTACCAAACATGCAAGAGGTCGCCGATAAGGCCGGTTTTTGCAATTTCATGACGCACTCTACAACACACCGGTTCAAGGGACAGCCGCAGACATCACAAAAAAAGCACTTGGTCTGCTCCCCCAAAGACTGGCGGATACTGGAGCTCACATCACTGGAACGGTGCATGACGAGATTATTCTGGAAGTTCCTGAGAAGATGGCAAATGCTGCCGCCGCCATTCTAAAAGAGGCCATGATCCAAGCCGACAAAGCCTATCTTTCTAAAGTTCCGGTTGAGGTGGAAGTTACGATTGGGGATACATGGGCAGAGAAGTAGACAAAGCCGGCCTCAGCTTCATGACGGCTTCGGTTGTAAAATGTGGTCGTTTCGATTCGATCCTGGGCGATTCACACCACAGTTTCCGATCTCATCGCATATGTTGCCGGTTCAGGGAAATTCACACATTAAGATCATAAGGCGTTATGCGTGGTTTGTTTTTTGGACTCAATGGATTGGCAAGATATTAACATTCCTCAGGATGATTCGGTATGTTATCCCAGTTTGCATCCTCTTTGCCCTCTCGCCCGTTACTATCGCATTCTATTGGCCTGAGCCTGCAACCCGGCGACGTGGCGGAACGGGTTCACCAAATGCGGGGAGGAGGTATGCCCTGAAATCGCAAAAACCAGTCCAACGCCCGTTTGAATTGCGTATTCCAACCTGAGATTGTATACTTTATCGAGTCTCCGGCGCGGAAGTGAAGTTTTTTCGGGCAAAGACCAGACCCGAAAATGCGGTTGGGATGCTTGGCACTGAAGTTGGTGCATTATTCCGGTTTAACCCTGACCATTAATTTCGGAGGAGGATCAACATGAATCAAAGAAGAAGTATCGTTATGCATTCGATATGGGTCCGGTTTTGCGCAATACTGGTCATGCTGGTTCTCGCTGCTCCAATAGAGGGCTTTGCCAAGGGAAAAAATCATCGTTCTCATATTCAAGTAAAGAATGACCACTTCAAAAAGCTCAGAATTACTGTGACCATGAAGAACCATGAGCAGGTCTCCAAAGTAGAAATGACATTGCCACCCGGCCAAAGTACTTTTATTACCGATAATGGTGGGAGAATCACAGTCCGCGGGTCCGACACGATCAGGATCGGCAATGGCCGGAAGGACGTGGCCATACGCGAGGTAGGTCATCATTATGACGGGACATGGCACGTAACGATAAGCGAGATGCAGGCCTACACGCATCCGGGCACTGAATGGTATCACAAATGGCATGAAAAGTATTACGGGCCCCAGCATTAGACCCGTTAAGAGTGTTCCTGGTGGAATGGCCCAATTGGGATTTGAGTTATTCCAGCATAATAAGTTCGCCATCCCATTTAATCCTTATACCAGGCGCAACATTAAGGCTTGCATGTCCGATCCAAAAAAAAATCGTAAGGTTTTTACCGGGCTAATAAAGCATTAGAGTATTGGAATAAAAACAGCGAAGCAGTAACCGAATTACTGTTTGAATATCTTGATTTTCAAGAATTATCGCCAATTAAGATCATAAGGCGTTATGCGTGGTTTGTTTTTTGGACTCAATGGATTGGCAAGGTATGCGGGAGCCCATTTCACGGATATACTGGATTAGAAAGGCGCGATAGCTTACGGGCCTTTCATCTAAGGGGGCTGGACCTGAGTGTGCAGAGTCCCCATCTTCAGCGGCAGCGAAACTCACCGAATTACTGAATACTCCCGTGCAGGGTACGTCCGCAGATATTACGAAAAAGGCACTGAGCTTGCTTCCTCGAAGATTGGCCGATACTGGAGCTCAAATCATTGGAACGGTGCATGACGAGATTATTCTCGAAGTTCCTGAGAAGATGGCCGATGATGCCGCCGTCATTTTACGAGAGACCATGATTCAGGCGGGCAAAGCTTATCTTTTTAAAGTTCCGGTTGAGGTGGAAGTTACGATTGGTGAGACATGGGCAGAGAAGTGGACAAAGCCGGCCTCAGCTTCATGACGGCTTCGGTTGTAAAATGTTAACGCATCAATTCGATCTTACGCGATTCACACCCCTGTTTCCGATCTAAACGTGCATGTTGCCGCTTCAGGGAAATTCAGATAGAAATAATCGAGATGGCTATAAAGAAGCCACTTCATCATCCTATACACTTACTTTTCCAGGTAAAAAACCTCAAATATTTCTCCACTTTCTTTGTTTATCTCAAAGAATTCAGTCTCTAGTTTGTAGTCTGTTTTGCCATACGCTTCAAGTTTACGTTTAACGAATGAAATATTGTCTTCCTTATTTTCATAAGTGTCGATAGTAAATATCAAGTAAAATATTCGTGCCGATTTAATTCTCTCCAGCATGTTCAATTCGCGTATTATTCCTTGGTTCTCTTTGAACTCTGATTCTCCTTCGATTGACTTCCATACTTTAGATTCACCAACATAACACACACGCTCGCCCTGCTTCAAAATAAAATCAACCTGTTTTCCTGATTCTGGTTCATCCACATCTACATCAACATCAAGTTTCATTTGACGCATGATTTCAATTGCAGTTTCGTGTTGGAATAGCCTCTCATTAAGATACTTCTTTATCCCAATCGGATTGAGACCTCCTTCCAATTGCGCAGACACGATCCTATCGTGTAGGGTCTGGCATCCACGAATTGCACATGTTAATATTGGGTTGCTTTCCATCTCATCTCCTTATATAAATTATTTCTCCAGTTAGGTTTTGATATCACACCACAACTGTATACTAGATGCTTTACATGTCTACTTTATATAATAGATTGTTTAAATGGTTATCATACAATTTATTATATTAATCATAGCTGCTAGCCAATAAGCTTCTTCATGGCGGCTAGGATCAACACCATTGCGTACGTATCCAGATGACAATACTCAAGGAGTTGATTATATAATCTTTCTTTCTGATGAATGTCAGACTCCTGAATCATCCTTACCCACGCTGCCGAAGCCATGTCGCCGCTTCCGATCGGAAGGTTCTCGTATGAATATCCCTCCACCAGGGCGGGTAGGACTTCCTTTATGGAGTATGAGCCATTTAACTTCCAATCGTAGATTGACTTGTCGCGGAACGGAGCCATCAGGTCGCAAATATTCTCGATAATGGCGTTAATCTTAGGGGCCTTTCGAGGAAATTCGGAAGCCAATTGCTTCAATAGCCGAGCCTCAAAGGTCTTGTTCCATGTCAGGATGCAAGCACTGGGAGGAATCGCAGCCAAGAGATTAGACAGAAACGCTTTGCAAGGGTTTTCCAGGTCTTTTCCGAGAAATGCGTAATGGACGGGTTCTTCCCCTTTCCGCTTGATTACATGCAGGGAAAATTGAAAGGGCAACTGTTCATATGGCCTCATACCGTCGAACAAAGGAATTGGCA
>Ga0181530_10007740_pt1 | contig 10103 bp, 10 predicted proteins | sample PEATcosm2014_Bin_42_FD_119769 | JGI IMG/M metagenome (GOLD analysis project Ga0181530, IMG submission 119769) | Peatland microbial communities from MTU Mesocosm Facility, Houghton, MI, USA - PEATcosm2014_Bin10_60_metaG | ecosystem: Environmental > Terrestrial > Soil > Wetlands > Peat | place... | reverse complement strand
GTCTCGACCAACCTCGAAGGCTTCCTGTTCATTACACAGCTTGCTGTGAAGCAGATGCTGGCGCAGGGGGCGGGCGGCAGCGTCACCACCATCACCGCGGCGCTGGCCGATAATCCCATGGTCGGTTCTCCTGCCTCAGTTCCGATGATGACGAAAGGCGGACTGAACACGATCACGCGCAGCCTCGCCATGGAATACGCCGGGAATAACATTCGTTTCAACGCGGTCGCGCCCGGCCAGGTCGACACCGCACTCCACGAGGAAACACCGAGGGAAGTGATGAAGACTCTTTCGCCGATGGGTGCGATCGCGGATGCGAAGGACATCGCACAGGCCGTGGTTTATCTCGCTGAAGCTCGCTACGTAACCGGGGAGGTGCTGCACGTGGACGGCGGTGCGCACTTGGGTCGATGGTAGCCGGCGAGGGTTCACAGCCGGGTAGCGCCGAGCGCCGGTTGTTGGAATTCGGCATTCAGCTTCCTGATCCTCCCTCGCCTTTTGGCAGTTACGTCGAGGCTTTGCAGACGGGCAACTTGCTGTTCCTCAGCGGCATGCTCCCCGTGGTGGACCACAAGCCAAAATATGTTGGCAGGCTCGGGAAAGAGCTCGATGCGAAGGCCGGACGCGATGCCGTCCGCACTGCGGCCCTGAGTGCGCTCGCTACGGCCAAAAAGCATCTGGGTTCGCTCGATCGCATCACGCGCGTTGTCCGGCTCGGCGTGTTTATGGCGACCTCTGGAGATTTCTTTGACCAGCCACCGATTGCCGACGCTGCATCGGACCTCTTCCGCGATATCTTTGGCAGCGACAAGCTGGCTGTTCGATCGGTGATCGGTGTGGCCAGTCTTCCCCTCGGCATGCCCATTGAGCTCGAAGTGATCTTTGAGATTGCGTGATCGTTTGGAGGATCGATGCAGAGGACGAAATCGAACATTCGCATCGTGGCGACGTTCACGTGCTCGACGCAGGACATTTCGCGCTCGATACCAAAGCCGGTGAGATTGCGGCGCTAGTAAGTGAGTTCATGAAAACGCAGAAGTAGACGTCGACCCTTGGGCCCCCGGGGAGCGAAATAGATGCGGGGAGAAAACATCACAGACCGGCGTCGCTTTCTTGGCGCTGCGGCCATGACCGTCGCCGCTGCCCAGTTCGGCATTGCCGGATGTGCGAAGGCGCAGTCGACGGGGGCGGTTAAATTGCCCAATGAAGTCGATCTTCCCTCTCTCGGAGGCGCAACCACGTGGCTCGATTCGCAGCCCCTGACGGAACGTGGCCTGCGTGGAAGCGTCGTCCTCGTCAATTTCTGGACCTTTTCCTGCATCAACTCCATTCGCGTGCTTCCCTATCTGCGCGCGTGGGCGGCGAAGTACAAGAACCATGGACTGGTTGTCATCGGCGTGCAAGCGCCGGAGTTTGAATTCGAAAAGAACGTCGACAACGTTCGCTGGGCCGTAAAGGACAGGATGATCGATTATCCGATCGCCATCGATAATGACCTTACGATATGGCGAGCCTTCGATAACAATTACTGGCCGGCTCTATATTTTGTCGACGCGCGCGGGCATATTCGGCATCATCAATTCGGCGAGGGAGATTACGAACAGTCGGAAATGGCCATTCAACAGTTGCTGGCTGACGCTGGAGCCCAAGGCATCGGTCATGAGTTAGCCAAGGTCGAAGGCGTTGGCATCGAAGCTGCTCCCGACTGGGCCGACTTGAGATCGCCTGAATCCTATGTCGGTTACGAGCAGGCCGCGAACTTCGCGTCGCCGGGCGGCGAAACCCGGGACAAGCGCCACGTCTATGCCGGCCCCTCGACGCTGAAGCTCAACCATTGGGCGCTTTCAGGTGATTGGACGGCAAAGAAGCAGTTCGCCTTACTGAATGCGCCGAATGGGCAGATCGCGTATCGCTTTCACGCTCGTGATCTTCACCTCATCATGGGCGCGTCTGCGCCGGGAGCTGCCGTGCGTTTCTGCATGACGATCGATGGACAACCGCCCGGCGCAGCGCATGGGATCGACGTTGACAGCCAGGGGAACGGCACAGTTACACAACAGCGGCTATATCAATTGATTCGTCAGCCACGGCCCATTGTCGATCGCCAATTTCAGATTGAATTTCTCGATTCCGGTGTCGAGGCTTATGACTTCACGTTCGGCTAATCCATGATGAGACCAGCGCGCCTCGCAATCATTTCCGGGTCAGTTCATCCCGCTCAGTTACCGTCGGGTCCCCCCAACGTGACCCTTGAAAAGCGCGACTAACCATCAACATTCACAGCAATGGAGTCGATTTATGAAAAACGCAGAAGCAATCGAAATCTCACGCCGGCGTTTCGCAATCGCCGGACTATCAGCTGGGGCGGCAATGCTAGCACCGGGCGCACTCTTCGCCGAAAGTGTCCAGCCACTCTCCGGCAAGTCGCAATCAACAGCTTTGCCCGCGATTCAGCCGGGTACGCACACTTCGTTCGCCCCATTGAAGCAGATCGATGCAGGCCTCCTCAATGTTGGATATGCAGAAGACGGCCCGGCCAATGGCCCAGCAGTCATCCTTCTCCACGGCTGGCCCTACGACATCTACAGCTTCGTCGATGTTGCTCCGCTGCTGGCGTCGAAGGGCTACCGGGTAATCGTCCCCTATCTGCGCGGCTACGGCACCACAAGGTTTCTCTCCAGCGAAACGATGCGGAACGCCCAACAGTCGGTGGTCGGCCTCGACATCATTGCACTGATGGATGCCCTCAAAATCCAGACTGCTATCGTTGCCGGCTTTGACTGGGGCGCGCGCACGGCAGACGTCATGGCTGTGCTCTGGCCAGAACGCTGCAAGGCGATCGTTTCTGTCGGCGGCTATCTGATCAGCAGCCCGGAGGGCAACCAGGTGCCGTGGCCACCCGAGCCTGCGTTCCTGTTTTGGTACCAGTACTATTTCTCCACCCCGGTCGGCAAGGCCGGCTACGCGAAATACCTCGACCAGTTCAATAAGTTCATCTGGCACCAGGCTTCACCAAAGTGGAACTTCGACGATGCCACGTACGAGCGCACAGCAGCGTCCTTCAACAACCCAGATCATGTTGACATCGTGATGCATGACTATCGCTGGCGGCTTGGCCTGGCAGACGGCGAGCGGAAATATGACGACCTGGAAAAGCGGCTGGCCGCACTTCCTGAGGTCACCGTGCCCACGATTACTATGGAAGGCGACTCCAACGGTGCAATCCACGCGCCCAGCACGGCGTATCGTGCCAAGTTCTCGGGCAAGTACGAGTACCGCCTCATCACCGGCGGCGTCGGGCACGATATGCCGCAGGAAGCTCCGCAAGCCTTTGCGCAAGCCGTGATCGACGTCGACGGGTTCTGAATCGCCTGAATTCGCAGTTGAGGAGGTCTGTCCACTATGCCAAGCCGGATTGCTTTCTTGTTGTTTGCAGTTGTAACAGTGGCCGGCGCAGTCATCCACCTGGCCCACGCATCTGGACCGGGCGACGGGGAGGCTGCGCCGATCTTCGGAATCAAAATTCCCGCTGGATACCGCGACTGGAAGCTGATCTCTGTGGCCCACGAGGAAGGCGACCTCAACGATATTCGCGCCATTCTGGGCAACAACACCGCCATCAGGGCGTATCGGGAAGGGAAGCGTCCGTTCCCGGACGGCACGATCATTGCACGAATAGCCTGGAGTTACGTCCCTTCGGAGGAAAACAACAAGGTCTTTGGCCGTGCCCAATCTTTCGTGCCTGGTCCCGCTCCGGATTGGTACCTTCAACTGATGGTCAAGGACTCAAAAAAGTACGCAGCGACGGGCGGCTGGGGCTTCGCTCAATTCAATAAGGAAGGCAAACCTGCGGACGAGGCGAAGATCAAAACCTGCTTTCCCTGCCACGAGCCTATCAAAGCTCGCGACTTTGTCTTCACCAATTACGCACCCTAATGGCGGGAATCAGCGGGCAGTACCGATGATTGAAGAAACCGTGCTTTCGAGTGAGGTCAACGCGAAGGAGGAAGTAAGGTGGCAAATCTGCGATGCATGAGTTTGAAAGGCACGTCTCTCCTAACGATCGCTGCCACGGCGCTGTTCGCAATGAGCGCGGCGGCTCAAAGCGTAACGGATAAGTGCGGGCTCGCCCATGTTATCCCGCTCACGACCCCTGAGCCGCCAGCGAAGATCGTTGCCGATCCTCCGCTGGCCGGACCGCTTGCTTCCCGTGGAGTAGTCGTTATTCAGTATTGTGTCCAGAACATTCATCTTGCGCCGGTGTTCGGCGCCGGTGCTACGGTGGCTTCGCCGCGCGTCGGGCACCTTCATGTGAGCCTTGACGATGCCCCGTGGGTTTGGATGGATGCAAGCGGAAATCCGATCATTATCCAAGGTCTTCCCCCGGGCCCGCACAAGGTACTGCTTCAATTGGAGGACGCGAACCATCACACTCTCGACCAAGCCACAGTTTCATTTGCCGTTCCAGGGAACGCGGAGTCCACACCACATCACTAACCATGCACTCAACACAGGCCAGCTCGTGCTCGATATCAAATCGCATGAGATCGGCGCTGAAGTACCGGCTTTCTATTTGCATGGGATGACGGCGTCAACAACTTCACAACCAAACACTGGAGGGAATGGTATGGCAATGATTACAACCAAAGACGGCGCACAGATTTTCATCAAGGACTGGGGCCCAAAGGACGCGCAGCCCATCGCGTTTCATCACGGCTGGCCTCTTTCGTCGGACGACTGGGACAACCAGTTGCTGTTCTTCCTTGCGAACGGCTATCGCGTGGTTGCGCATGACAGGCGCGGTCACGGCCGCTCCTCGCAGGTGGACACTGGCCACGACATGGACCATTACGCGGCGGACGCTTCGGCAGTGGCTGAGCATCTCGACCTGAAAAATGCAGTCCACATCGGCCATTCGACAGGCGGAGGCGAGGTGGCGCGCTATGTTGCGAAATACGGGCAGCCTCAAGGACGCGTGGCCAAGGCCGTGCTGATCTCCTCCGTACCCCCGCTCATGCTCAAGACTGCAAACAACCCCGGCGGCACGCCGATCGAAGTGTTCGACGGATTCCGCCAGGCATTGGCCGCAAACCGGGCGCAGTTCTATCTCGATTTGGCTTCGGGTCCGTTTTACGGTTTCAATCGGCCTGGCACGAAGATATCGCAGGGGACCATCCAGAACTGGTGGCGCCAGGGAATGATCGGCGGCGCGCTCGCTCACTACGAAGGCATCAAGGCCTTTTCTGAGACAGACCAGACGGAAGATCTGAAAGCCATCACGGTGCCGACTCTCGTGATGCAGGGCGACGACGATCAAGTTGTCCCTTACAAAGACGCTTCACTGCTGCAGGCGAAGTTGATCAAGCATGCCACGCTCAAGATCTACCCCGGCTACCCTCATGGCATGATGACCACGCACGCCGACGCGATCGATGCAGACCTTCTGGCATTCATCCGAAGCTAAGCCCGCGGCGTCGGATGTTTCATCAATCCCTAATGTTGCAATCTCAATCTGCATTACGTCGCGAAGGGAGTTCATTTAATCATGCGATCCGACATTGTTCCCGGTGCGCTTTTCCCCGATTACGAACTGAGTGATCACGCCACCAAGCGCCGCAAACTTTCTGAACTCCAGGGCCAGCATCCGATGGTCCTGGTGCTCAGCCGCGGCGGTTATTGTCCGAAAGACCGCCGGCAAGCCGAACTCCTGGTTCAATTCCACCGCGAGATGGAAGTTGCGTACTGCCGCCTGGTCACGATCAGTACGGACAACATCACTTTGACGAACGAGTACCGCTCGGGGGTCGGGGCCCATTGGCCGTTTCTTTCCGATGCAGGTCGAATCGTGCAAAAGGATCTCGATATTGCCGAATACACAGACCCCGATCACAATCCGATGATTCCCCACGTCATTGTTCTGGAGCCGGGCCTCGTCGCCTTCAAGGTCTACAACGGCTATTGGTTTTTCGGCCGTCCCACGCTTGAGGAACTCCGCCAGGACCTGCGCGCAGTCACGCGAAAGTGCCGGCCTGATTGGGACATCACGACGCCAGAGATGAAATCGGCATGGAAGGAGGGCCGCAAGGAGCTCTTCTATCCCTATGGCAAGACGTATGCGCAAACATGGGGAGAACAAGATTGAAACCGGTCTTGATTGAGAGGTAGACAGGAGTACGGACAAAGGTCGTAGAAACGGTAGGACAAGCCTCGCAGAACGCGCCCGAGGAAGAACTCTGTCTGCCCGGACTCGAAGTTCGAGTTAACAGCCCGCACAACGAAACGGCGAATGCCGCGCTCCATATAGACGGTGTCCTCGGCGCCGCGCCGACGACTTAGATCAAGCGTCCCACGGTCCGCGTCCGGCCGCTTCGTATGGATGGAGCGGGCGGTGGGAATCGAAGCCACGCACTGCCAGGATGGAAGCCTGGTGCCTTACCGCTTGGCGACGCCCGCTCAAGAATCGTCCAGGGAGTGGGGGTTGAACCCACGACCTCGCGATTATCGATCGCGCGCTCTGCCAACTGAGCTATCCCTGGATGTAATCGTTCGACCTGGTGCCGGGTGCGGGAGTCGAACCCGCATAGCTTGCTTGTAAGACAAGCGTTCTACCGTTGAACTAACCCGGCCCTTGCAACACATAAATGGGGCGCGTGATGGGGCTCGAACCCATAGCCTTCGGCTTCGGACGCCGACGCTCAATCCATTTGAGCTTCACGCGCGTGGACAACAACGCTGGGACCGTCCGCGGGACTTCAACCCGCATCTTCACCGTTAGGACCGATGCGCTCTCTGCATTGAGCTAGGACGGCGTCGATCATTTGGCGCTCCCGGCAGGACTCAAACCTGCGTCTGTCGATTTAGAAGATCGATGCCTCATTCTTCTCGGCCACGGGAGCATTGTTGGTGGAGGCTAGAGGACGATTTTCGAACTCTAATCGCCTCAGGATTTGAGTTCCCGGAGGTAGCGTTACCTTTCCCGACGACGTTCCCGGATCAAGAAGACACCACCGTCGCCATTATGCCGATGTTGGGAGTTTCGCCGGAAACTGGGTCACCTCAAGAAAAAGCAGTGGCGCTTTCCTTTACCCCTCCAATTCCGATTCCACGCGGAACGCAAAGGGTGGACCCCTCACCACCCCCGAAGCAAGTACCCATACCGAGAAGCAGCAGCAATCTAAGTCAGGGGCCGCCTCCCTCAGAAGAAGTGCGAGGCATGACTGAGGGTCCGGACTATGGGTGTGGATGCGATTTAGCTGAAGGCTCGACGTTACGCACACCCCGCCAGGTGAGCCTGAGCACACGTTGGAAACCATGTGGACGAACAGCCGACTATTCGCTCAAGTGAATTGCAGCCACGAATAATAGCCGGGCGGCAGACGCCGGCCCTTTCAGGGCGTAAATAACCAGTACTTGCAATTACTTACAGAGCGTTGAGAGCCGTCAAAATACGGGGAAATACGCATAAGACGGGGCAATCACGGGTTAAGAATCACGGGTGGAGATTTGCTTTAAGATACGGCTTCATTTCCAAACGGCCGAGGAATTAAGACTGCTTGTGACACGGCCAAACCTGACGTGAGACAGCTTTGTCGATCCGTCCGACCCCCTGGTCCCGAACCAAATGAAACTTCAAATATAAGTGCTTCATCTGGAGTGCTGCGGAGCCCACACCGCGAGGCGCATGGCGCCAAGATTTCACAATCGATGGTCGGGAATCATCTGTCCAGCAATCTCGGTACAACTTCGGTGCATCTGTTGACCGGCCTCCTTTCTCTCCTTTTAGGCACGAGTATGCGGAGAAGCCCGAGAGACAGAAGCAGCGCAAGTCTTTGTAGTCTCCAAATAATCGACAGAGAGATCTTGGGGATTGCCTGGTCGTCAAGGTGGTCGCGCTCCATGGACATGTGCGCTCAGGCAAGGGTGTCTTTTGCCTTAGGAGGCGTTTGAGTTCCAAAAAAATGAAATCGAGCGAAGCAGAAACATGGAAGGAAGACGAAGCTTCATTGTGAAACAGCATACTGCGATTGGTTGGCACGGTGCAGTGCTAGAATCTCGGGCAAGATGAGGAGTCGAACCCCAGCGTTCATCGTCGGGCTCTTATCTGCCTTCACTCTCAGTGCGCAAACTCCCTCAGCGGGAGTTCCCAAGCCGCTCGCGCAACCCTCTGTCCCGCAATTTCGAGACGTTTCGACGGAGGTCGGACTTCGCACTCTTCCTCACACGAATCTCGACAGGCGCTACGTTATCGAAACGATGAGCGGCGGGGGAGTTGCCTTTCTGGATTGCGATAACAACGGCAAATTGGACATCGCCGTGGTTAACGATTCCTCAATCGACCGCTACCTTGCCGGCGGCGATCCCATGATCACGCTTTACCGAGAGGACGGCAACGGGAAGACACCGCACTTCACTGACGTCACCGCAGCCGCGGGGTTGACAACCAAGGGCTGGGCCACCGGGATTGCCGTCGCCGATTACGACAACGACGGCCTTCCCGATATTTATGTCACCGGCTACGGCCACAATGTGCTCTATCACAATCAAGGCGGCTGCAAATTCGTCGACGTCACGGCAAAGGCGGGCGTCGGCGGCGGAGGCTTTAGCGTCGGAGCCGCCTGGGCCGACTATGACCGTGACGGATTTGTGGATCTTTACGTTGCCCGCTATGTTTCCACCGATCCCCGGCATCTTCCCGACCCTCAAAGGACGGTATACAAGAACGCACTGACGGAACTGCCAGATAAGATGCCCGGCGAAACCAACCTCCTCTACCGCAATCGGGGCGACGGAACCTTCGAAGAGATCGCGGCCAAAGCCGGTGTCGAGAACACACAGAAGGCGCACGGCATGGGAATCTGTTGGGGAGACTTCGACGGCGATGGATGGCCCGATCTCTTTGTTACCAACGATGCATACAGCAATTTTCTGTTTCACAACAAAAGGGTCGGAACGTTTGAGGAAATCGGCCTCTATTCGGGCACCGCCTTAGGGGAAATGGGGCAAACCTACGGCAACATGGCATGCGATTTTGCCGACCTCGACCACAACGGCAGGTTCGATCTGTTCGTGACCCGATTTGCCGACCAGCCGGCCAGCCTCTACATCAACGACGGCCACAACCAGTTTCACGATGTTGCCGATCGCGCCGGAATCGCCGCTCCCACTTCACCGCTCGTCAAGTGGGGAGCAAACTTCGCAGACTTCGACAACAGCGGCTGGCAGGATCTTTTCATGGCCTCGGGTAACTTTTCGACCTTGCTCGATGGGGCGCCCGGTGAACCGCCTTTTGTCGAGCCGATTGAGCTTTTCCTCAATGAGACGAACGGCAAATTCCGCGAGGTTGCTGCCGCTACTGGCTTAAATTCAGGCCCGTTAAAATCCCGGCGGGGAACAGCCGTGGGAGATGTCAATAACGACGGGAAGCTCGACATCCTCGTCTTCAACGTCGGCGCTCCACCCTCGCTTTTTCTCAACGAAACCGAGAATGACAACCACTGGATCACGCTGCACCTGGTGGGCACGAAGAGTAACCGGATGGCGATCGGCGCCCGAGTGACCGTCACCACCGGCAACGTCAAGCAAGTGGATGAAGTCCGCGCAGGAGGAAGCTACCTCTCCACCAGCGACCCGCGTCTCCACTTTGGACTCGGCTCGGCTGCCTCCTTCGACCGCATCGAAGTCCTTTGGCCCAGCGGCTTGCTCGAACAATTCCCCGGAGGCCCCGGCGATCAATTTGTATCTTTGGTGGAAGGAAGTGGCACCGCGCTGCCCTCAGGCCAGGCTCCTCCAAAGGAGAAGTAAGATCGCTAAATAGTGTGCCTCCTCTAAAGGAATGCGAAGTCATTGCTCAGCGTGCGACCCGGTAGTGCTGGCCTTGAAGCTTCCAGCACGCGCGCGTTGGTCGCGAAATGCCTGATCGCGTTGCGCCTCGACAAGCGAACCGGTGAGTTCGGCCTCTTTTTCAGCTTCGGCGTGAAGGCCCAGCCGTGCATAGATGCGGCTCAGCTGGTAGTGTGCGGGCGCGAATTCGGGACGGAGGGCAATCACGTGTTCGAAAGCCTTTCGCGCTTCTTGCCAGTCCTGCAGGGACTCAAACAACTTTC
>Ga0181530_10007739_pt1 | contig 10103 bp, 13 predicted proteins | sample PEATcosm2014_Bin_42_FD_119769 | JGI IMG/M metagenome (GOLD analysis project Ga0181530, IMG submission 119769) | Peatland microbial communities from MTU Mesocosm Facility, Houghton, MI, USA - PEATcosm2014_Bin10_60_metaG | ecosystem: Environmental > Terrestrial > Soil > Wetlands > Peat | place... | reverse complement strand
GGAGTGTGCAGCACTTCGTCATTGATTCCTCAGATCTCCTTTGGTCGATCGTCAATGTTTTCAGAAGAGTTTGTGATCCGGACCTCGTCGTAATGAGCGACTTCAGGACGGTGTCGCGCAGAATACTTGACACTTATACCCCATAGCAGAATTGCATTGTCGGCATCAACAATCTGTTCCGTTTTGCTCATTGCTGGCCTCTATCTGCCAGCTGGATTTAACCGAGTGTGCTGGCGTATCGCATTACTTGACCCTAAGATCGTCTAATTCCATAGGGTTTCTGCCCTCTTCCTGATCAAAACTGCACAGATTCCGCATCGCCGCGGGCAGATACTATCGGCGAGACTTCCCGTGAAGTGGCGGGCGCGATGCGAATTTCCCTAGCCTGCTCAAGCCATGAGCTTTCCGGCGAGCGCAACCTAAGTAGAAACCAGCGGTCGAACATATTCGCGTGTGAACCGAGGCCTTTGTGGACCCGCCGATGAGGAACGAATCGCCCTCTTCGAATCATGGCACCGTCGTTTCGGTGCGCGGCAGCGTCGTCGATGTGCGGTTTGAGCGACACTTGCCCCCAATCTTCTCGGTGCTGCGCGCCGGAGCTGGACAAGAGATCGTCGTCGAAGTCATGACACAGCTTGATGCGCGTCGTATACGGGGAATAGCCTTGACGCCCACGCAAGGTTTGGCCCGAGGAATGCCGGTCGAGGACACAGGCGCCCCGCTGCAGGTGCCGGTCGGTAAGAAGATCATTTCGCGGATGTTCGACGTGTTCGGTCACGCCATCGACCGACAGCCGGAGCCCGCGGATGTGCAATTGAGAACCGTCCATCGAGCACCACCGGCACTGTCCGAACGTTCCACCAAATCCGAGATTTTCGAGACTGGCATCAAGGCCATCGATGTGCTCGTGCCGCTGGAGCGCGGCGGCAAGGCGGGCTTATTCGGCGGCGCGGGTGTTGGCAAGACGGTGCTGCTCACGGAGATGATCCACAACATGATCCGGCATCAGAAAGGAATGAGCATTTTCTGTGGAATTGGGGAACGGTGCCGCGAAGGCGAAGAGCTCTACAGCGCCATGAAAGCAGCTGGCGTTCTTCAGAATATGGTGATGGTCTACGGCCAGATGAATGAGCCGCCGGGCAGCCGGTTCCGGGTGGGAGATGTGGCGCTGACGATGGCCGAGTATTTCCGCGATGACGAGCATCGAGACGTTCTCTTGCTGATCGATAACATTTTCCGTTTCATCCAGGCCGGCATGGAAGTATCGGGATTGATGGGCCAGATGCCGTCGCGCCTTGGTTATCAACCAACGATGAGTACGGAGTTGTCGGGGCTGGAGGAGCGCATCGCCAATACCCAAGCGGGAGCCATTACGTCGATCCAGGCGGTGTATGTACCGGCGGACGATCTGACCGACCCGGCGGCGGTGCATGTGTTTTCGCATCTCTCGGCTTCGATCGTGCTCTCGCGCAAGCGGGCGAGCGAAGGACTTTATCCGGCCATTGACCTGCTCCAATCCAGCTCGAAAATGGCGACGCCCGGCATCGTGGGCGATCGGCACTACAAGCTGGCACAAGAAATCCGGAAGACGCTGGCGCAGTACGAGGCGCTCAAGGATATCGTCGCGATGCTTGGCCTGGAACAGCTTTCCCCGGAAGACCGTAACGCGGTCGCTCGCGCCCGGCGCCTGGAACGCTTTCTCACGCAGCCGTTCTTCACTACCGAACAGTTTAGTGGGATCAAGGGGAAGCTTGTCAGTCTTAAAGACTCGCTCGACGGCTGCGAACGCATTCTGCGAGACGAGTTCAAGGACTACCCGGAGAGCGCTCTCTACATGATTGGAGCGATTGGCGAAGCGAAAAAACCGGAGCCGACAACGAAACCGAAAACCGAGACGAAAACAGAGCCTAGAATCGAGCCGAAAGCAGAAGGGAAATCGGCGCCGAAAACAGAAACGAAAACGGAACTAAAGATAGAACCGAAAATAGAACCAAAAACAGAAACGAAAGTCGAGCCAGCGAAGGCCCATGAATCTTAAGATCCTGCTTCCGTTCGAGATTTTCGCGGAGAAAACAGACGTATCGCGCATCGTTGCCGAAACCCGCGAGGGGTCATTCGGAATCCTGCCTCACCGCCTCGACTGCGTTGCGGCGCTTGCGCCCGGGATCTTGACTTACGAAACAAAAGAAGACGGAACGGTTTACCTCGCCGTCGATGAAGGCGTGTTGGTCAAAGCCGGCGCGGATGTGCTCATCTCTGTGCGCCACGCCATCGGCGGAACGGATCTCGGTCAACTCCATGAGGCGGTGAAACGTGAGTTTCTGACGCTCGACCAAAGCGAGCGCAACGTTCGCGCTGCGATCGCCAAAATGGAAAGCGGTCTTATCGGCCGGCTCGTGGAGTTTGAACATGGTCGATGAGCTGCCAAATCAACCCTCGAAAGAGGAGACGGAATTCGTGCGGCAGGTGACCGCGAAGGCTGCCCGCAAGCTCAGGGTGCAACGGGAAGGTAAGCAGGGAGTCTGGTTTGGACTCGGCATGTCCGGACTCATCGGCTGGTCCGTCGCGGTACCGACGCTTCTGGGTGCGATGCTCGGCCTTTGGTTGGACCGGCGGCACCCGGGAGCTCGTTCCTGGACGCTCATGTTGCTCATCGCTGGATTATGCATAGGCTGTGCCAATGCCTGGCATTGGGTGGCGCAGCAGAACAAAGCCATGCACGACGAACCAGAGGAATACAAATCGGAGGACAAGAAAGAGGATAAGAAAGATGAGTGAAACATTGGCTCTCGTCTCCGCTCTTGTACTGCCGCTGCTCGCAGGCGCTTTTCTGGGCACCGTTTTCTTTGGTGGCCTTTGGTGGACGATTCGGAAGGGCGTTTCGTCGAAACAGCCAGCGGCGTTGTTCTTCTTCAGCCTTCTACTGCGGACCGGCATTGCGCTGGGTGGTTTCTATTTTGTGGCGCGTGGCGATTGGCGCAGAGTGCTGGCTTGCCTGTTTGGATTTATCCTGGCGCGCGTGCTGGTGACTTGGCTTACCCGCGCGCCGATTACAAAGACAAAGAGTGCGCAGATTGTCGGAGAGGTATGCCGGTAAATCTAACATCCGATCAGCAGATTCTGTGGCAGCACGGCTTTGTGAAGCTCAACGGGACGATCGTTACCACTTGGGTCACGATGATCGTGATGTCGTTGAGCGCAAAGCTGATCACACGCAAGCTCAAGACTGAAGGCGATATCTCACGCTGGCAAGGCTCACTCGAAATCATCGTCACTGCAATGGAGGAACAGATCAAGGAAGTGGGCCTGAGCGAGCCAGCAAAGTATCTCTCCTTTCTGGGCACGCTCTTTCTGTTCGTTGCGACGGCCAGCCTCGGTACGGTGATCCCAGGGTATAAGCCACCGACGGGTTCACTTTCGACCACCGCGGCCCTGGCCCTGTGTGTGTTCGTCGCCGTACCTCTGTTTGGCATCCGGGAGCAGGGGTTCGTCGCCTACCTCAAGACCTACACGAAGCCGACGTTCATCATGCTGCCGTTCAATATCATCAGCGAACTGTCGCGCACGCTGGCCTTGGCGGTTCGTTTGTTCGGCAACATGATGAGCGGAGTGATGATTATCGGGATCTTGCTCACGATCACGCCCTTTATCTTTCCAATTTTCATGACCGTGCTCGGGCTGCTCACCGGCATGGTGCAAGCCTATATCTTCAGCATTCTGGCCACAGTCTACATTGCAGCCGCGACCCGCATACCGAAACTGAAGGCGGCCGTCGTCCAAGCCAAGCGAGATACGAAAAGTTTGAAAGCGCAACATTAGCGATAAGAAGGACTCCTATGGATAGCGTCACCGTTGTCGCAGTCGCATCAGTCGCCACCGCCGGCATTACCACCGGCATCGGTTGTATGTGTCCGGCTCTCGGCGAAGGCCGGGCCGTCGCCACCGCGCTGACTTCGCTGGCACAGCAACCCGACGCCTCGGCCACCATCACTCGGACATTGTTCGTTGGTCTGGCGATGATCGAATCGTTGGCCATTTACTGCTTTGTCGTTTCGATGATTCTCATTTTCGCGAATCCGTTTTGGAATCACGTCATCGCTCAAACCGGAGGGAAGTGAGTCATGCTCATCGACTGGTTCACCGTCGGGGCACAGGTACTGAACTTCCTCATACTGGTTTGGTTGTTGAAGCATTTCCTCTACAAACCTATCCTCAACGCCATCGACGCGCGGGAGAAGCGCATTGCCGCTGAACTTGCGGATGCCGATGCGAAGAAGGACGAGGCACAAAAGGAGCGCGACGACTTTCAAAACAAGAACAAAGTGTTCGATCAACAGCGCAGCGCTCTTATGGGTAAGGCCGCGGACGAGGCGAAAGTCGAACGCGAGCGCCTCCTCGCCGAAGCGCACAAAGATGCGGATACCTTACGGGCTGTGCAAGCGGCCGCATTGCGAAATGACCAAAAGAGGCTGGGCAGTGCGATCACTAACCTAGCAAAGCAAGAAGTCTTCGGAATCGCGCGAAAGACGCTCGCTGATCTGGCTACGGTCAGTCTCGAAGAACGCATGGGAGAGGTGTTCACGCGCCGCTTGCGCGAAATGGACGGGAAGGCCAAGGCGTTGCTCGGTGCAGCCCTCAAGGGGTCGCCTGAACCAGGCGTCGTGCGGAGCACCTTTGATCTGGGTGCCGCTCAGAAGGCTGCCATTCAAAATGCGCTCAACGAAACCTTCTCGGCGGAAATCCATATCCGGTTCGAAACCTCGCCAGATTTAATCAGCGGCATTGAACTCACGACGAATGGACAAAAGGTGGCGTGGAGCATCGCGGACTATCTGGCCTCGTTGGGAAAGGGCGTCGATGAACTCCTAAAGACGAAGGACGAGGCTGCAGCGGCAGAAGCGAAAGCTGAGACCACGCCAAAAGTGAAAGCCGAGCCCAAGCCAGAGGCAAAAACGGAGCCGAAGCCTGAAGCGAAAATCGAACCAAGGTCGGAAGCAAAGGCCGAACCGAAACCAGAAATGAAAGCTGAGCCAAAACCTGAAGCGAAAGCCGAAACCAAGCCGGAAGTGAAAGCTGAGCCGAAGTCTGAAGCGAAAGCCGAACCGAAGCCTGAAGCGAAAGCGGAGACCAAGCCCGAAGCACCTAACCCCGAAACTGTGAGCGCATGAACATGGAACCTGAGAGCCTCCAGCACGATTTCGACAGCGTGTTCGCTGGAATAAGGCAAGTGCGCGAAGCCTTCACGCCGCGACTCACGCTGCGCGAAGTGGGCATCGTCACAAATGTCTCCACCGGAATCGCCACGCTTTCAGGCCTTCCCGGCGTAGGGTATGAGGAGTTGGTGAGATTCCGTGGCGATCTGTTGGGCATCGCATTCAACGTGGATGAGGACGAAATCGGCGTGATCCTGCTCGGCGAATATCAAGATCTGCACGCGGGCGACGAAGTCGAACGTACCGGGCGGGTCATGGATATAGCGGTGGGAGACGGCTTGCTGGGGCGGGTTATCAACCCGTTGGGCAAACCGCTCGACGGCAAAGGTCCGCTGGCGGGAAACGAGCGCTTGCCCGTCGAGCGCCCGGCGCCGCCCATTATGGACCGCGCGCCCGTAGTCGTGCCTTTGCAGACGGGACTGAAGGTTGTCGATGCGCTCATTCCTATCGGCCGTGGGCAGCGCGAATTGATTCTCGGCGATCGACAGACGGGCAAAACGGCCATTGCGATCGACGCCATCTTGAACCAACGCGGGCAAAATGTGCTCTGTGTTTATTGTGCGATCGGTCAGCGCGCTTCCGCCGTCGCCAAGGTCGTGGCCAACCTCCGCGAAAAAGGTGCAATGGATTACACCGTGGTGGTCGTCGCTGAAGGCAACGATGCGCCAGGCCTTGTTTATATCACGCCCTACGCCGCGACGAGCATCGCCGAATATTTCATGGAAAAGGGCCGCGATGTGCTCATCGTTTACGACGATCTGACGCAGCACGCCCGCGCGTATCGCGAGCTTTCCCTGCTGCTCCGTCGGCCGCCCGGGCGCGAAGCGTTTCCCGGCGACATCTTCTATATTCATTCGCGAATGTTGGAACGGGCGACGCATCTCAGCAAGGAGCGCGGAGGTGGTTCTCTCACCGCGCTTCCCATCATCGAGACCGAGGCGCAGGATATCTCCGCCTACATCCCAACCAATCTCATCTCCATCACGGACGGTCAAATCTACCTCTCGCCCACGCTTTTCGAACTGGGGGTCCTTCCCGCGGTCGACGTCGGCAAGTCCGTTTCGCGCGTGGGCGGAGCGGCGCAACGAGCTGCGTATCGCGCTGTCGCCGGCAACCTCAAACTCGCTTACTCGCAGTTCGAGGAATTGGAAACGTTCGCGAAGTTCGGCACTCGTCTCGATGAATCCACTCGCAAGATCATCGATCACGGACAGCGCATTCGAGCTTGCCTCAAACAGCCGGAATCGCAGCCGGTCTCGATGATCGAGCAGATCACCGTGCTTCTGGCTTTGACGGCGAACCTGTTTGACCCGGTGCCTATCGAAAGGGTGAGCGATGCCGAGCAGGCAATACAGAAAGCGACGTCGGACATCCCGGCGGACATAGCGGGGCGGCTAACGTCAGCTGACAAATTGAGTGACACCGACCGAACGGCGATTCTGGAAGTTACCACGCGTGCGCTTGCTCCGTTCCAGCCCGCTCCTAAACCGAAACCAGCCGAACCCAAACCTGACGCTGCATCCAAATCCACTGCTAAGCCGAAACCCGCGGCCAAGGCTTCGCCATGAGCGGCACATTGGAGAGTCTGCGTCGAAAAATCGACGGCGCGGGGGATCTCGAAGGTGTGGTTCGGTCGATGAAAGCGCTGGCGGCATCCAGCATTGGACAATACGAGAAGGCAGTTGAATCGCTCGACGACTACTATCGCACGGTGGAACTCGCATTGATCGCGTGTCTCCATCAGGCCGGTCCGGTTTCGCTCGGGGAGGGAAAACGCCCGCTGCAGGAGCGCGCGATCGGCGCGGTCGTCTTCGGTTCGGACCAGGGTCTTGTCGGCAGGTTTAATGAGGTAATCGTGGAATTCGCCGTGCACGAGCTCAAAACATTGCCCGGCAAAATAACGAAAATCTGGGCGGTCGGCGATCGCGCTCACGCGCTCTTGGCGGACACCGGTCTGGCCCCGGTCGCTCTGCTATCGGTTCCGACTTCAGTCAATGCCATCACGGCCCTTATCGGTCAGATCCTTATCGAAGGCGAGGAGGCTCTCGATCAGGGCGATGCTGGGGAGGTCTATGTCTTCCACAACCACCCGAAAGTCGGAGCCGTTTACGAGCCCGTCGGCGAGCGACTGGTGCCGCTGGATCGCACCTGGCAAAACAAGCTGGCCGCAATGGCGTGGCCAACAAAGAATTTGCCGGAGGTGATCGAAGGAGCCGAGTCGGCGCTTCAGGCTTTCGTCCGAGGATATCTCTTTGTTCTGCTCTTTCAGGCCTGCGCCGAATCCCTTGCCAGCGAAAACGCCAGCCGTCTGGCGGCCATGCAACGCGCGGAAAAAAACATCGAAGACATTTTGGAAGATCTAAACCGCACCTTCCGCCGTGTTCGCCAGGAATCCATCGATGAAGAGCTGTTCGACGTGATCTCCGGCTTCGAGGCGCTGACGGGACGCCCACGCCACGCCTAAGTCCTGAGCAAAAGTACAAAGACTCCACATCTCCGCACCACAATACTGTTTCCGAGAGTGAATATTCCCACAGATGAGGAACCGCGCCTTACTTCTCTCTCTTAAGCTGCTTGCCGATCACTTGCAATTCCTGGCGACGCTTCCCGGTGGTCTTGGGATAGGCCATTTTGAGGTCCTTCAGTGCATCGAGGACAATGCGGGAAACAATCAAGCGTGCGTTCTCCTTATCATCGGCGGGAACGGAGTACCAGGGCGCGTGATGGGTGCTGGTCGCTTGCAGGCAGTCCTCATACGCTTTCATGTAATGCTTCCAGTACTTCCTCTCGTGATTGTCCGAAGGGCTGACTTTCCAGTTCTTGTCGGGCTCGTCGATGCGCGCGAGAAACCGCTTTCGCTGTTCTTCGTACGAGAGGTTCAGGAATATTTTGACGATGCGAGTTCCGTTGTAATAAAGGTGGCGCTCCAAGTCGACGATGGAGCGATACCGTTCCTTCCAGATGGTTTTCTCGTCGCGCAATGCTTCGGGAAGCCGCTGGTTGCGAAGAATCTCAGGATGCACCCGGACGATCAGCACTTCTTCATAATAGGAACGATTGAAGATGCCGATCCGTCCGCGTTCGGGAAGCCGACACGTCGTGCGCCAGAGAAAATCATGTTCCAACTCTTCGGCGCTCGGTTGTTTGAAACTGAAAACATCGCAGCCTTCGGGATTGACTCCGGACATGACGTGCCGGATGGCGCCGTCCTTGCCGGCTGAGTCCATCCCTTGAAAAATCAGGAGTAGCGCATAGCGGTTTGACGCGTAGTGAAGCTGTTGTAGTGCGCTCAACTCTGCAACGTGTTTTTCCAGAAGCGTCTGATATTGCTCCTTCGTTTTGCAGTAAGGTTTGACGATCGTCGGCCATTTCTTGAGGTCGAGCTTTTTCCCGGACCGCACTCGGAAATCCTTGGAGTGAATTCTCATCGTCTTCCTTTCGGCCGTGTCCTCTGTATTCGCGGCGGTCTATTTATCCTTCGGTCCTCAACTGATCCACGGTGGGCTTCCATAATGAGTATTCTTTCTGGTTGTGTTATGCCGCGGTATCGGCTGTATTCTCGTGGGTTTGCGACGCGCTGATCGCAGCCCGGACTATGGCCAGAAACTGATCCGGGTGCAGCGCTCCAAGCGCGACGCCGCTGCCCTTGAGAATCTCCCTGACAGGGGCCAGATAGGGGAAGGGCGGACAGAGGGTGACGGAAACTCGCTCCTCCGCGCCCATGCCGTCCACCACCGCCTTAGCCAACCGCCTGGCCTCGGCGGCGTTGGCATAGATCTTCCAATTACCGACGACGAATTTCTGACGTAAGGTTGGTCTCATTGAACGCTCCCACTTGTATATTCATTTGAGGCTGCTCCATTTCCAATTCCGGATTTCCGGTATGTCTTGGCAGTGCTCGTCGATGTAGTGCTTGCGGTTGATGAGCCGGTTGCGGGCGCAAGCCGCTACGCTTCTCCCAACCACTTCCGCGCCTCAGCGGCCTCGGCATGATCGAAGTATCGAATCGTCGCTTTCGTAAAGGGCTTGAAGAAGATCGCCATGCCGTGCTGCCACTTTTTATCGCCGACCATCGCGAGCCGTTCGATGTCGCTGAAGTGTTTCATGTCAAACTTGATGTCCTCCCACACCGCCCCTGCGTCCCAGCCGTGGAGATCGGCGATGTCGAACAGAACGCGCAATTTTCCGTGTTGCCGGATGAGTCGCTCGAACTCGGGCACAAAGTGCTCGTAATCCGCCTTTACCAGCTTCCCGGTGACTTGAACGGCGACTAATTTCCTGCCGTTCTCTTCTTTGATTTGAATGGGCATCTTGAACTCCTCGGATTCGATTCTCCTTCTTACTCTTTGCTCCATTTCCAGTTCCGGATTTCCGGCATGTCCTGGCCGTGCTTGTCGATGAAATGCTTGTGCTCGATGAGCTTGTCCTGCATCTGCTGCTTCAGGTAGGCGCCCTTAGTGCCCAAGTGCGGTAGCCGATCAACCACGTCTTGTACCAGGTGGAAGCGGTCCAAGTCGTTCTGCACCCTCATGTCAAAGGCAGTCGTGATGGTGCCCTCTTCCTTGTAACCCCGCACGTGGAGGTTTCGGTTGGCCCGGCGGTAGGTGAGCCGGTGGACTAGCCATGGATATCCGTGAAAGCCAAAGATGATGTGTTTATCTTTGGTGAAAAGCGAATCGTAATCTGTTTCGTTTAGCCCGTGGGGGTGCTCACTCGAAGATTGCAGCTTCATGAGATCAACGACATTAATCACCCGGATTTTCAGATCGGGCAAATGCTGGCGGAGAATGGAAACGGCAGCCAAAATCTCCAGCGTGGGCGTGTCGCCGCAGCAGGCCATCACGACGTCCGGCTCGGCGCCCTGGTCGTTGCTGGCCCATTGCCAGATGC
>Ga0181530_10007734_pt1 | contig 10110 bp, 3 predicted proteins | sample PEATcosm2014_Bin_42_FD_119769 | JGI IMG/M metagenome (GOLD analysis project Ga0181530, IMG submission 119769) | Peatland microbial communities from MTU Mesocosm Facility, Houghton, MI, USA - PEATcosm2014_Bin10_60_metaG | ecosystem: Environmental > Terrestrial > Soil > Wetlands > Peat | place... | reverse complement strand
GCCAGGACGGCGTCAGCGCCAGCCAGCCAGGACAGGAGGGTAGGGAGAGGGATGATGCGCCTCACCGGCAAACGGGAATGCTCTGAATGTCCGCCTTGCATACTCGTCAACCTCACCGACCAGCTAAAGGAAGTCGGCGGCAGTAGGCCATGAGAACAGCCGACGGCCGCTAAGGACAAGGCGACCAAGGGCACTAGGAGCCACTCACGGGAGTGTCGCGGTGAGTGCCTTGATGTTGCTGCCATCGGCGAACGACGACCTCTTCCTCCCCCCGTGGCGGAAGGCTAGCTATGCCTGGGAGCACTCTCATGGCAAGGTCCGGATCCGGGCCGAGCTAACGCCAAGCCTACGCGAAACTGTTTGTCCCGGCTTCGTGCGAGCATGGCAACGGTGAGATTGCGCGTCTTTCGCCTCGGCAACGGGGCTGGCCGTCCTGTACCGGATGCTGGATGCCGAGCTCAGCTCGCGTATCGGTCCCAAGCACGCCAAGCTGGGCAGTGCGCGCACCGGCAACTGGCACGGCACAACGAGACAGCTCCGTCGGCAGTATCAGACCTGTCGAGCTAGGGGCCTTTCACAACGCCGGTGCGGCTGCGGTACGAGTCCACCGAGCTGACTCCGCTGAACGCGAGGAACATCGGTCGACCTTTGGCCGACCCGACCTTGTGGGAAGGGCCTTTATAGTCTCCGGGGACTAGCAGGGCACACCAACATATGGGGGGGGTCACAACCAAGTGCGACGCGCACTCGATCACAACACCGGGGACGGGACACGTCCGCCCGCCTGGCACCGCCACTGGTGGCGGGCCGGACTGGTCATGTCGATTGTCGCGGCCGTGCAGCTCGTCGTCCTGCCGCAGGTCGCGGCCAGCTCGGTCTCAGCGCGGCCCGCCACTGGCGGATCGCCGGTCGTGGGTGCCGACGCAGACCAGCTCGGCACGAACTGGTATCCGAACGCGGGGATCTCACCGGCCCAGGTCAACACCAACGACTTCGGGCAGCTTTTCGACGTCACCCTTCCCTCGGTGAACGGCGTCGCTCCAGGCCAGATCTACGCCCAGCCCATCGTGGCCGACGGCTTGCTGCTCGTGGCCACGGAGAACGACAACGCCTACGGAGTCGACCCCACCTCCGGAGCCGTCGTATGGTCCCGCAATTTCGGCCCCGCGTGGCAGTCCAGCACGATCAACTGCGGCGACCTCGCCCCCAATGTCGGCATAACCGGCACCCCGGTCGTCGACACCGCGACCGGCGTCGCGTACTTCATCACCGACACAACCCCGTCCACCGGCGGGGCGCTGTGGCAGATGCAGGCCGTCGAGCTCTCGACCGGCGATGAAGTCGCGAACTTCCCGGTCGCGATCCAGGGGACGGCGATCAACGCGCCGAGCAAGATCTTCAACCCCGTCCATCAGATGCAGCGACCCGGGCTCGCCCTGGTCAATGGCGAGGTGTACGCGGCCTTCGGTTCCCACTGCGACCAGTCGCCCTGGTACGGCTGGATCGCAGGCGTGACCTCGGGTGGTGTGCTCAACGACATGTGGGTCGACGAGACCGGCAGCAGCGAAGGTGCCGGTATCTGGGGCCCCGGCGGGATCGTCGTCGACAGCGCCGGCAACCTGTACGTGGCGACGGGCAACGGCGGCGCGCCTCCGGTCGGCCCGGGCCTCGGCGTTCCCCAGCCCAGCGGCCTTGGCGAGTGCGTCGTCAAGCTGTCCACGTCCGGGGCGCACCTGCAATTGGCCGACTACTTCTGCCCCTCGGACGCGAATGAGCTCAACTCCTACGACGGCGACCTGGGGTCCGGCTCGCCCACCGGACTGCCGGCGTCGTTCGGCACCTCGAAGGATCCCGACCTGCTCGTCGAAGCTGGAAAATCAGGCGAGGTGTACCTGCTCGACCGGGACAACCTCGGGGGTCTCGGCCAGGGTCCGGACGGTGGTGACAACGTCGTGAGCGAAACGGGTCCGCTCGGCGGCGTGTGGTCCCATCCGGCGGTCTGGGCCGGCGACGGGGGTTACGTCTACATCACGACGTCCAGCGCGGGCGGGACCTCGCGCCACAGCTCCGGCGAGCTGGACATCTACCAGCGGGTCGTCAGCAACGGCCAGGTCTCCCTCAACTGGGTCGGTGACGTGCCGACCATGCCGTTCGGCTCCAGCGCGCCCATCGTGACCTCCGACGGCAGCCTGGCCGGAAGCGGGGTCGTCTGGGACATCGCGCGCACTGGCTCGGGCATCGGAGCCAACCTCGTGGCGTATGGAGCGGTGCCGGTGGCCGGCACAAGTGCCGACCCAGCCGGGCACCTCTCGGTGCTGTGGGAGGCCAGCATCGGCAACTCGACCAAGTTCAACCCGCCTCTCGCGTACGACGGGCGCATCTACGTAGGCAACTTCGACGGTCAGATCATGGCCTTCGGCCCTCGCAGCGGCGCTCCACCGCTGACCGGTGGTGCCGTCGAAGCCTACGACACGGTCCTCGGCACCACGTCCCAGAGGACGGCCACCTTTACAGCGTCGGGCAACGTGACCGTCACGGGCGTGTCGATCAGCACGTCAACCTCGGGCGCCTCGGGCGCCTTCACGACCCCGCCGCTGGCGGCACCGGTGCCACTTACCTCGGGGGGCCAGTTGGCCGTGCATGTGACGTTCGACCCGCAGCTTGTCGGCGGGCAGCAGGGCACCTTGACGCTGACGACCAACCTCGGGACCGTCTCGGTGCCGGTCGGCGGCCGGGGGATACCCGAGGGTGTCCCGATAACCGCGACACCGCCCTCGCTGAACTTCGGGCTCCAGCCGATCGGAGGGGACGCCGTCGGCGCCACTGTGTCGTTCCAGAACACGTCCTCGTCGTCGGTCACGGTCGACTCGGTCTACATCGAGTCCGGCTCGCCGGCGCCGTTCTCCGTCGGCGTCCTTGCTGACCCGCTCCCTGCCATCGCGGCCAAGGGAACGCTGAGCGTGCCGGTGGTCTTCACCCCACCGGGCACCTCCGGGGACTTCGTCCAGAGTTTCAACGACCACCTAGTGATCGCGACCAACGCCGGCGAGGCGACCGTCCCGCTCGAGGGGTCGGCCGCGCCGCCTCCCCAGATCGCAATAAGTTCCCTCAGGCTCGACGTCGGCACCGTGGCGATCGGCCAGAGCGGGATAGTGAGCTTCACCGTCGGCAACCGGGGTGGCACGCCGTTGACGATCACCAAGTCCAAACCCCCGACTGCAAGCGGCTTCACGGCCGTCACCTCCCTGCAGGAGGCGACGGTGATCCCGCCGCACGCGCTGAGAACCGAGACGGTGCGCTTCACGCCCGCAAAAGCGGGACGGGCCTCGGCGACCTGGGTGATCAACGGCGATGACAGCTCGGGCGTCCAGACCATCACCTTCACCGGGACCGGCGCCCGGGAGCACATCATCCCCTCACCCCTGCGGCCCGGGTGGAACCTGAGCGGACGGGCGACGCTGGTCGACCAGGACCTGCAGCTGACCTCGGTCACCCCTGACGCGGCTGGGGCCGCGTTCTGGACGACGGCGGTCGCACCTGCTGGTCTACGAGCGTCGTTCACCGCCACCTTGACGGGCGGGACCGGGGGCGACGGGCTCACGTTTGCTCTCGTGGGCGCGAAGGCGGTCCCCACCGGCCCCGGCCGGGACGGACCGGGCCTCGGCCTGGCCGGGCTGAGCGCGGTGGCGGTGGCCCTGCAGACCTTCCCCAACACGCAGAACCCGAGCAGCAACGCCATCGGCGTGGTCACCTCGACCAGCGGGGCCCGGACCCTCGTATGGCGGACGGTCGCCAACGACATCCCGGCATTGCGCACCCGCCCGACTCATGTGACCGTCACCGTGTCCCAGGGTGTCATGACCGTTGCGGTGGACGGCTTCACGGTGGTCGCCCAGCCGGTGACCCTGCCGAAGTCCGTCTACATCGGTTTCACCGGTGGGACCGGTTCACGCACCGATCGCCATCTGATCTCGGCAGTGCAGTTGTCGGTTCCCTGAGCCTGATCAGCGTCTAGTGACCCCCGACCGTCTACATGGCCGACCGACGCCTGCGCCAGCTCGTGAAAGAGCTCGAGGTCCTCGGCTTGAGCGAAGTGGAGGAACGGCTCAGCTGATGTGCAACCGGCGAGGCGAAACTGGGGCGGGATCAAGCGGAGGTCGAAAAGGACCCTTGTCAGGGTGTTGTGTCGCTAACCCGCCGGGGCGCCAGAAGATTTTCACCTTTGGTCTTGGTTATCTTCACATTTGGGTGTGTCACTCCCCAACAGCGAGGATGACGGCGTTGCTTTGAACGCGCGTGGAGGCTGGACAGGCGTACACCGATCGAAGCCTGTGCCGCTCCGCTCGAAACACGGTCCAGTGATTCCGGCGGTGCGTTCGGTGAGGCGTGTCTCAAACCGTCTTGATCACCACGCGAATGACCAGGTCGGGCCCAAGTGTGATGACCTCTCCAGGCACTTCCCTGGCAGAAGGCCTACGGACGTTCAGCCGCGGCTCAGTCATCGTCCCGCGTGCGCGATTCGTGCGCGATGTCGTCGCCGGTCGTAGGTAGTCGTGGCAAGAGGTGCGCTCCAAAAACCTCCGCCGCCGACCGGTCTGCTTCTGCGACTGCTTGTGCGTAGATCGACAGGGTCAAGTGTGGATCCGAGTACCTGAGGGATGCCGACGCCGACTTCGGAGGTCTCATATGGCCAGCCCTCGCTCGGCCGGTCAGACTCAAGTTGCTTGATTTGGTCAAACTATCTGCCGATAGTTTCGGTATGAAGGCCACCGATGAGAGTGGTCGTATCGTGAGCGACTTCGAAGATCCTCCCCTTTCCTGGCAACACTTGCTCGAGGTGCTACCAGACGGTGTCGCCTACGTCGACGAGCACGGGGTGATCTGCCACGCGAACGAACGCCTCGAGGCCCTGTCCGGCTATGCCCGCGAGGAGCTCGTCGGCCGGGCCATCGTGACGCTGGTACCGTCCTGGCGCCGGGATGGCTACGTCACCGTTCACGACGAGCTCGACCAGGACCCGAGCGCGCGGACGACGAGTGACTCGGGCCTCGAGCTCTTGCGCCGAGACGGCAGCGAGCTCTTGATCGAGACCGCCCTCGTGCCGCTCGTACTTGACGGCAGGCTGTGGACAGTCGTGGCAATACGCGACGACGCCCAGAAAGCAGCGGAGGACCTTCGCAGCGACGTCGACCTGAACGCTGTCGCGTCCGAGCTTGCTGCCGCCGAGGCGCTCGCGGACAGCGAGCGGCGCTTCCGCCTCGCGTTCGAGAGCAACATGGCCGGCATGGTCTTCGTCGATCTCCAGGACGGGGTCCTCGCAGTCAACGACGCCTTCTGTCAGATGCTCGGACGCAGCAGGGAGGAGATCGTCGGCAAGAGCATCACATCGTTCACACACCCCGAGGACCGCGGCATTGCCGAGGAGGCCCACTGCCGTCTGATCTCCGGCGAGGTCGACCAGGTGAGCTACGTCAAGCGCGACCTGCATAAGGACGGTCGGGTGATCGATCTCGAGGTGTCGAAGTCCTCTGCACGCGACGCGTCGGGGTCGAGGCTCTACTTTGTCATCTCGGTCCGGGACGTCACCGCGGAGCGAGCGCTCAGCGCCCAGCTCACCCACCAGGCACTGCACGATTCGCTCACGGGGCTCGCCAACCGGGTGCTGTTCGAGGACCGGCTCTCCCAGGCGTACGCGAGGGCCGCTCGCCAAGCCAACCGGGGCACTGTCATATTGATGGACATCGATGACTTCAAGGGGGTGAATGACTCTCTTGGCCACCTCGGCGGTGACCATCTGCTCGTTGCGCTCGCGCGCCGGTTGGAAAAGGTGAGCCGCTCGTCGGACACGCTTTGCCGCTTCGGAGGCGACGAGTTCCTCTACTTGGCCGAGGGACTGACATCCGCGGCTCAGGCAGAGCAAGTGGCCAAGCGAATCTTGGGCGTGCTCGACGAGCCTTTCTTCCTCGCCGGGTCGCGGCTCGAGCTGCACGCGAGTGCCGGGGTCGTGGTCTTCGACGGGACCAGGAATGACTGGTCCGAGATCCTCCAGGACGCCGACGTCGCCCTTTACGAGGCCAAGCGCCAGGGCAAGGGTCGCCACGTTCTCTACACCTCCTCCATGCGCAGGCGGGCGGTCAGCCGCTTCGCGCTCGTGCAAGAGCTTGGGCAGTCTCTTCAGTCCGGTGAGCTCTCTATGCACTACCAGCCCATCGTCGATCTCATCACGAACGAGGTGGTCGGCTTCGAGGCGTTGATGCGCTGGCAGCACCCCGAGCGGGGACTCGTGCCCCCTGACGTGTTCATTCCGCTTGCGGAACAGAGTGCTCTCATCTTTCGGCTTGGCGCCTTCGCACTCGGCCAGGCCGTTGCTGAGGCGACGTCCTGGGAGCCGATAGGCGCCGAGACCATCCCGCCCTACGTTACGGTCAACCTCTCCGCCCGCCAGTTCCACGACCCGGACCTGGTGTCGACGATCAAGGGACTCTTGACAGCGAGCGGACTTGCGCCAGAGCGCCTCATGCTCGAGATCACCGAGAGCGTGGCACTCGCCGACGTCGCCGGGACGATGAACGTGATCAAGCACCTCGATCACCTAGGGGTGGCCATCGTGCTGGACGACTTCGGAACCGGGTACTCCTCGCTCTCCTACCTAGCGCTCCTGCGCCCGAAGATCATCAAGATCGATAGGTCTTTCGTCAGCCCATCCAAGGCGAGCATCCGAAACAACACGCTTCTCGAGGCGATCGTCTCGCTGGGCCAGAAGCTCGACATGACCGTGATCGCCGAGGGGATCGAGACCCAAGAACAGCTCGCACGCCTCCGCCACCTCGGCTGTGAGCTCGGCCAGGGCTACCTCTTCTCACCTGCCGTGCCGAAGCTCGAGGTGGCGGCCATCCTCGGCCGGAAGTCGCCTGGCCGGGGGCAGAGACCGGCACTGCCAACCGCGGCCGACCCTCCTCCTGCTCGAAATCGGGCTAGGGCGCTTCGGTCATAGAGACGCTGCTCATCGGGATCGGCTGGGCAGCAGATCTCCCATACGACCTGCAGTTGTTCCGGCAAGAGATCCTGCCCAGGCCAGCATTGTGAAGCTCTCCGAGATCGCCGAGGCGGCCGGCTGCTCGGAGGCGTACGCGTCGGACGTCAGGCATGGAGATGAACACCTCACGTGGCGACGCTGGCGGCGCTGGGTCGGCCCGTCTGCCTCGAGACTCTGGCGGGTTCCTACTGATAGTGCGTGTAGAGTAGAATTGGGTAGAACCGATCAGGGGATCGCGTCATGAGTTACTTCGGAGATCCTCGTCTTTCCTTAGACCACTTGCTCGGGGAGGTGCCCGAAGGGATCGCCTTCGTCGACGAGTACGGCGTGATCTGCCACGCGAACCAACGTCTCGGGGTCCTGTCCGGCTACCCGCGCGGCGAGCTTGTCGGCCAGGCCATCGAGGTTCTCCTGCAGTCCCGGTACCGGGATGCTCACAGCGCGCGTGGCCACGAATTCGCCCGGGACTCGCGCCCGCGCGTGCAGGCGACGGCGAGTCACTTGGGCTACGCGCTTTCGCGTCAGGACGGCAGCGAGCTCACGGTCGATGTCGCCCGCGCGCCGTTCGCACTTGACGGCAAGCGGTGGACCGTTGTGGCAATCCGCGACGAAAGCGTCCAGAAACAAGCAGAACACGTCCCCACCGAGGCCGAGCTGCAAGCCATCGCCACCGAACTTGCCGCCGCCGAGGCGCTCGCGAACAGCGAGCAGCGCTTCCGCCTCGCGTTCGAGAACAACATGGACGGCATAATGTATGTCGATCCCGAGGACAGGGTCCTGGCAGTCAACGACTCGTTCTGCCGGATAGTCGGACGCAGCAGGGAGGAGATCCTCGACAAGGGCGCGGCGCCGTTCACCCATCCAAAGGAGGTCCGCCGCCCGGCTGTCGCCAAAGCCGACCAGGTACGCTACTTCGACCGCTATCTGAAACAGGGTGGGCGGGCGATCGATGTCGAGGTGTCGAAGTCTTCGGTGCGCGACGCATCGGGGGCGACGCGCTACTTCGTCATCTCGGTCCGAGACGTCACCGAGGAGCAGGCGCTCCGCGCCCAATTCTCCCACCAGGCGCTGCACGACCCGCTCACCGGGCTCGCCAACCGGGTGTTGTTCGAGGACCGGCTCTCCCAGGCAAACGCTAGAGCCGCTCGCCAAGGTGGGTGGAGTGCTGTGATGTTGTTGGACCTCGATGGCTTCAAGGGGGTGAACGACACTCTCGGCCACGTCGTCGGCGACCAGCTGCTCGTTGCGCTCGCTCGCCGTTTCGACAAGGTGATTCGTCCCGCGGACACGCTGTGTCGTTTCGGGGGCGACGAGTTCCTCTACCTGGCCGAGGGGCTCAGGTCCCCCGATCAGGCCGAGGACGTGGCCAAGCGCCTTCTCGCCGTGCTCGACGAGCCGTTCTCCCTCGCCGGTACGCACATCGAACAGCGCGCGAGCATCGGGGTCGTGGTCTGGGATAAGACGAGCAGGGATTTCACCGAGCTCCTCCAGGACGCCGACGCCGCCATGTACGAGGCCAAGCGACATGGCGAGGGCAGCCACGTTGTCTTCACTCCCTCGATGTATCAGGACGCGGGCAATCGTTTCGAGCTCGTCCACGAGCTCGGGCGTTCTCTTCAGGCCGGTGATCTCTCGATGCAATACCAGCCGTTCATCGATCTCAACACCTACAAGGTGGTCGGCTTCGAGGCGCTGATGCGTTGGCAACACCCTCAGCGGGGGCAGGTACCCCCCTACGTGTTCATCCCGCTTGCGGAGCGGAGCGATCTCATCTTCCAGCTCGGTTCCTTCGCGTTGCGCGAGGCAGTCAGGGAGGCGTGCTCCTGGGAACGGACAGGCAATCGCGTCAGCCAGCCCTATGTCACGGTCAACTTCTCCGCGCGCCAGTTCCACGACCCGGACCTGGTCTCGACGATCGAAGAACTCTTGGCGGCGAGCGGACTTGCACCAGAGCGCCTCATGCTCGAGATCACCGAGAGCGTGGCACTTGCCGACGTCGTCGGGACGACGAACATGATCAAGCACCTCGACCGCCTCGGTGTGGCCCTCGTGCTCGACGATTTCGGGACCGGGTACTCCTCGCTCTCGTACCTAGCGCTTTTGCGCCCGATGATCATCAAGATCGACAGGTCGTTCGTCAGCCCATCTCAGGAGAGCGCCTACAACGACACGCTGCTCGAGGCGATCGTCTCGCTTGGCCAGAGGCTCGACATGACTGTGCTCGCGGAGGGGATCGAGACGCGAGAACAGCTCGAGCGCCTCCGCGCCCTCGGCTGTGGGGTCGGCCAGGGATATCTCTTCTCACCTGCCGTACCGGCCAGCGAGGTGGCGCCAATGCTCGCCTGGGAGCCAAGTAAGTGGGGGCAGCGGCTGGCACCGTCGACGCCCACTCCAACAAGACCAACAGGCCAACCAGTCCACTGACCGACGCCCATTCGCCAGCACTTGTGCGCGCACGTGGCCGTTTCCGTGCTGCACCCCGCTCGTTCCCGAATAGCGGGAGTACGACCTGCTGTTCCCGCCCCGGCCCAACTTGCCACCGGGCGCTCATAGCTGAAGGGCACCAATTGACCGATCGGACCGCTGAGCTGGCACTCTTCGTCACGATCGAGCGTCATCTGACGTCGGGGCCGCGCACGCAACGCGCTACGGTGACCTTCCTCACGAACACGCCCTTCTCGCGAGCCGGAACCTTCGGACCTGGACAGGACGGCGCGACCATGCGCTCCTCGCGGTCAGCTGTGATGACGCGCACCTCGGCACCGGTCCGCATGTGCGTTGCACTGGCTATGGCCTCAAGGAACGGGGCACCTTCTCACCACCGGCAGTATCACCGTCCTCAGGTCCTGGCTGCGCGAGCAGCTCGGCACGTCGTCCGATCCGCTGTTCCCGAGCCGCCGGAGCGGCGCGCTCAGCGCCGGCTCCGGATGAGTTCGGCTGTGACCGGCTATTCGCTCGTTGCAGCGCAACTGGGCGATGCTCAGGCCACCAGCGCGGCGACCGCCTCCGGCGACAGCGGGCGCGCGAAGAGGAACCCCTGACCCTGGTCGCAGTCCAGCCCGGCGAGCGCGTCG
>Ga0181530_10007733_pt1 | contig 10111 bp, 6 predicted proteins | sample PEATcosm2014_Bin_42_FD_119769 | JGI IMG/M metagenome (GOLD analysis project Ga0181530, IMG submission 119769) | Peatland microbial communities from MTU Mesocosm Facility, Houghton, MI, USA - PEATcosm2014_Bin10_60_metaG | ecosystem: Environmental > Terrestrial > Soil > Wetlands > Peat | place... | reverse complement strand
CGGTTTCCCCGCTGAATGATTTTCTGTCGGCGCAGTGGGTGACGCTGCTGGTGGTCTTTGGCCTGCTGCTGGTTCAGGAGCCGGGGAATTATTTTTACGCGGCGGGCGTTGGGGCGGCGCTGGCGCTGGGGGTCAACAACAAACCGACGATGTTTATCTATGCGGTTCCGTTCGCGGGGGCGCTGGGGCTCCGGCTGTTGCGCAAATCGTTGCGGATGCTGGCGGCGCTGGCGTTTCTGACGGCGGTTTTTGGGCTGGCGGCAAACATCCCGTGGATTGCGCGCAATGAGGCAGTATTTCATCATGCGCTGGGGTCGGCGGAGACGCTCCGGAATCACCCTCTGGCGGACCATTCGCCGTCCAAGATGGCGGCCAACGTGGTCCGCAATCTGGCACTGTACACCGACACTCCCTTCGATTGGTCCACCTCGGCCCTGAAGCATGTTCTTAGCCCCCTGTTCGGCTTGGTGGGGGAGCCGCTAGATGATGAAGGGAGCGTCTGGTTGAATCTGCATTTTTCCTTTCCCCTCCGCAGTGCGGAGGTGGGAAGCGGGGAAGGGTTTGGGGGAATCATGGCGGCGCTGCCAGTGCTGCTGGCGGCGCTGTTTTTTCCGGGGAAATTCAAATGGAAGTCGCCGGTGCTGATTTATTTGGGACTGATCCTGGCCGGATTCATCCTGTTCTCCGGTTACGAGAGGTGGCAGCCGTGGCACCAGCGGCTGCATCTGCCGTTGTTTGTTTTGGCGGCTCCGTTCGTGGCGGTGGTTTTGGGCTGGGTGTGGAACCGATGGTTCGCGCTGGCGGCTTCGCTTCTGCTGGTTTTTAACGCGCTGTTGATCCTGTGTTACAATCCCAATTTCCCCATCCACCAGCTTTCCCAACTCCGGTCTCAAAGCCGCGAGGAACAATACTTTTCACAGCGCCCCGAGCTGTACGCCGGTATGGCCGAACTGGCGCGCGACATCGTGAGCGCCGGCGTGACCAACGTTTTCCTGAAGATTGGCCCCGACACCTGGGAATACCAGTTCTGGGTCTGTCTCAGGAACCGGGGCTATCCGGGGACCATTCAGCACGTTTTTGTCAACAATGAGTCGGCCGGGCTGGCCGCGCCGGGTTTTGATTTGCAGGGCGCCGCAATCCTCTGCACGGAAGAGGACAGAATCCCCCGGGTGCCGGATTTTGGCCTGAGGGTGGGATACGATCGTTGGGCCGCCTACTATCGGGGGGAACCGGAGGCCCGGGAGAAATTGGTTGACAACCAATTATTCGTGCTAAACGACTTCGCGCGCCCCACCGTTTATCAAATCCGTTGCAATCCCATTGACCAAAACGGCCTGCCTTTCACCAACAATGTTCTCCGTTTGCAGGAGGGCGATTTCACGCGGGATTATCCCATCACCACGGAACAGATTGTTCTTGAATTGCACTTCCCGGCCGGGAGCAATTTGCTCGTGATTCATTGCCTGAATCCCCCTTCCGCAAGCCAGCGGATTATGATTTTGGCCAATTTGGAAGTGAAGCAGACGCCGGACGCGCCTTGAGCAGGCAAGCCGGCCTTCTTCAAAACACGCCCCGGCCGGTTTCCAATATCATATCCACCGTGCGGCGGGTCGCGCCGAGATTGTCCTGAAAGACCCGCCGCGCGTTCTCGCCCAGGCGGGCGCGCAAGGCGTCGTCGGCCAGCAATTGGGCCAGCGCCTGCTCCAGTTCCGCCGCCGTCCGCACCTGGATCGCCCCCTGTCCGGCCAGGAAGGCCCGGGCGATGGAGGCGAAGTTTTGCATCTGGGGGCCGAACACCATCGCCTTGCCCAGCGCCGCCGGTTCGATGGGGTTCTGGCCGCCCCGCGCCTTCAAGCTCTTGCCCACAAACACCAAAGCCGCCTGCTCATAGAAAGACTTGAGTTCGCCCGTGCTGTTGACCAGCAGGCATTCCACCTGGCCGGGCGCCAGGCGCGTCTCCGGCGTGATGTCGGTGCGGCGGATGAATTTCACACCGCACTTATCCAACTTCTTGCCGACGGCTGCCGCCCGCTCGAAATGGCGCGGCACCAGGATCAGAAACAAGTCCGGGAACCGCGCGCGCAGGCGCGGCAGCATCTTCGCCAGGACGGCCTCCTCGCCCGCGTGGGTGCTGCCGGCGACGAGCAGGCGGGCCGTGTTGTTGACGCCGATTTGGCGCAACATTCCGCGCACGTCCAGGCCGGAACTCCCGTCCAGTTTGGCGGCGTCGAACTTCATATTCCCCGTCACCCGCACCGCCGTTTCCGGGAAACCCAGTTGCGCCAGGCGGGCGGCTTCGCCGGGGGACTGGCCGCCGATGCCGCGGAACTTTTCAAAAATGGGCCGGAACAAAAAAGCGAACCGGCGGTAACCGCGCCAGGAGCGGTCGGAGACGCGGGCGTTGACCAGGAAGACCGGCGTTCCGCGATCCTGCGCCTGCCAGAGCAAATTGGGCCACAATTCCGATTCCACCAAAATGAGGGCGCGGGGTTGAATGGCATCCAGAGCGCGCCGGATGACGCCGGACAAATTGACCGGATAATAAAATCGGGCAATGCGGGCGGGCAGCCGCCGCTGCAACTCGCCCATCCCGGTGGAAGTGGTGGTGGACACTGCGAAGCGCCATCCCGGCAGGCGCGGTTCCAGTTCGCCGAGCAATTGCAAACAGACGCCCGCCTCGCCCACGCTTACCGCGTGCAGCCAGAGGACCGGGCCGCCCGCCAGCGCGGCTTTGAATTCCGGGCTGTACCGGCCAAAACGCTCGCCCAATCCGGCCCGCCAATTCCCGCGCCGCCGCATCTTCCAAATATAGTAAGGCGCGCTCAGCCAGAAAAAAATGACGAACAATATATTGTAGGCGGTTCGCATCTGGGTTTGCCTCTTAATCCTAATCTTACTCTTACTCTTAATCCTAATCTCGAATTTCAAACCAACATCCAGGCCTGCGCAGTCCAGCGCCGTAGGCGCGACATCTATGTAGAATCCCGGACCCAAAAGCGTCAAGCCCCGTAGGGGCGACATCTTCGTAGACTGAATATGCCGCTCCTGACGGAGCTTGAAAATCCTTTTCGGTTTGGTTCTACAAAGATTTCGCGCCTACGGCGCTTGGCCGCTGAGGCCAAGATGTTGGTTTGAAATTCGAGATTAAGATTAAGAGTAAGCAAATCAACTCACCGGAAAAAAATCAGCCAGATCATGACCAGCAAAGGCAGCATCACGGGCAGCGTCCATTTTATGATGTAACCCAGGAATCCCGGCAGCGGCACGCCCTGCCGCTCGGCGATGGCTTTGACCATGAAATTCGGCCCGTTGCCGATGTAGGTGCAGCCGCCAAAAAAAACCGCCCCCACGCTCAACGCCGCCAAAGCGGCCTCCGAATGACCGCCGGCGAGGAGCCGGGCCGTTTGGTCCGGCTGCCCCAGCGGCTGTCCCTGCGCGCCGAGCCAGACGCTGAAAAAACTCAGGTAGGCCGGCGCATTGTCCAGCAGGCTGGAGACCGTGCCGGAACCCCAATAGAAAAGGGCAGGGGAGGGGTTCGCGCCCAGCGCCGTCCGGGCGTGGCTTTGCAGCCAGTCCAGCGCCGGCATCATGGTCGCAAAAATGCCGAGAAACAAAACCGCCACTTCGATAATGGGATGGAAATCAAATTGGTTGGCCTCATGCACCGCATGGCGCGTGGTGAACCAGGAGACGGCCGCCGCCGCCAGCATCACCCCTTCGCGCAGAAACAGCGGTCTGGCGATAAAAACAGCCGCCAAAATCACCGCCAAAAAAACCAGGTTCCCAAGCCCCTCCACTCCCCAGCGTCTTGGAGTTTGGAACGTCAGTTCCGCTTTTATCGCGGGCGCTCCGACACCGGGCGGCGCGGCATTGACCGGCTGCGTCTCCGAAAGCGGCGCTGTGGCGCCGCGCTCCAAAGCGCGCCGGCAATGGCGGCAATCCAGAAAATAAAAGACCGCGAGCAAGCAGCCCACCCCGAAGAACCACATCGGCCAGCAGTGCTCCGCCACCCACCAAAACGGAACGCCCATCAGGTAGCCGAGGAAGAGCGGGGGATTGCCCAGGGGCGCCAGGCAGCCGCCGGCGTTGGAAACGAGGAAGATGAAAAAAATGACATGGTGGGCGGCCGCGCGCCGTCCATTGACGCGCAACCACGGACGGATCAGCAGCAGGGACGCCCCGACCGTTCCCAGAAAATTGGCCAGCAGCGCGCCCGCCAGGAGGAAAAGAACATTGGCCGCCGGCGTCGCTTCGCCTTTGACCGAGATGTGAAGGCCCCCGGAGACGACAAACAACGAACCCACCAGGGCGATAAATCCCAGGTAATCACGGCCCGCCTGAACGACCGCGTGGCCGGCCCCGGCCGGCAGAACCAGAAGATAATAGCCGACCGTGGCCGCGCCCAGGGCGAGCACCGTTTTGCCATAATGCTTTTCCCACCAGGGTCGAAACAGCAACGGCCCCAGCGCCATGGCGGCCAGAAGCAGCCCGAAGGGCAGAATCATCCACGGATTGGCTTGATACGCCATGAGCAAAAACTAGCTTAATCCTGATCTTAATCCTACTCTTAATCTTCATCCCGAACTTAAAATCCAGGTTAAGATGTCCCACCGAGGGCGCTTCCCCAATCCGCAATCCGCAATCCGCAATGGAGCCTGTGGCTTCACGCCACCGCCTCTTCCATCAGGCTCCGGCTGCGATTCCGGATGCGCTGTTGCCTGGCGCCCTGCCGCAGCGCCCCGAGCGCCATTTCCTCGAACAAGCCGGGGAAAAAGAGGAGCGGGAACGGCGTGAACCAGGCCAGGGCCGCCGCTTCGTTGGCGGCGCGGCGCAAGGGCGCGTAAAGTTGCGGGTCCGGCGTCTGCAGGAGCCATTCCCGCAACAGCCGGTTCTTAAGACGGTCCAGTTCCGTTTCCTGCGTGCCGCGAAACGGCACGGCGGGGACGGGCGCCACCTCGAAACGTGTCTCCGGTTCAAACCGGGTCGTCATTCTATTTCTTCTCATAAATTCCTTCCAAAATCTTCCGTTTGCGTTTCGCAAAAGCGAAAAACCCACGATTGACCGGCAATCGTGGGTTCTTGAAATTGTTTTGTTTTCTTTTAGACAACATATTCCACGATGCCGGCGCCCCAACAGGCGCGCCACATTGCAATGGCGCCGCCGGAGGGTTTCGCACACGGATTGCTCTGAACTGCAAACGATCTGTTCATTTACTGCGGTTATTATGGCCCATTCCAAAAAATTGTCAAGCGTTTCCCGGCAACAATCGCGTGACAAATGTGAACAACCGGGGAATAAGCCGTCAGCAAAAAAGAATAAGTTTTGCTGGCCAACGCTCCCGCTCCACGTCACTTTAGGCGCAACCACAGAGAAATTGAACCGGCGCCGTTATGTCAGAGTTACGCTGCTTTTTGCCATCATGGATGAGACGATTCAGCGGATATTTGAGAATATCATTGCTGCGTTACCCCAAAAGGTCCCTGTCCAAGTGTCTGCAAACGATTCGAGACGCCATGCTAAACTGGTTCATTCCAATCGGATACGAGGATGAGACCGGCTTCCATTACGGACGAAAGGAAGACAGAAGCGAGGACGGAGGGGCGGGAAGGGAGGATTCCCCCGCCGGCGGTCAAGGTTTTTCGGGCCGCCGGTAGAGGGCGGCGCTGCTGACTTGGCTGATTGGTTCGACATCAGACGCCGGCCAGGCGGCCGGTGGAATCGCCGTGGCGTTCGATTCCCTCGACGCCCATCTTGTCGGCCATGCTCAGGAACAGGTTGGTCAGCGGGGCCGGCTCGGTCTTGAGGTAGCGGCCCGTCCGGAGCCTGCCCCCGGCGGAACCGGCGACCAGAATCGGCAGGTTGGTGTGGGTATGGCGGTTGCCGTCGGCATTGCCCGAGCCGTAGAGGATCATCGAGTTGTGCAACAAGGAATGGCCGTCCGAATCCCGGGTCTGCTCCATCTTCTCCAGGAATTGCGCAAGCTGCGTCGCATACCACAAATCAATCTGCTTCACCTTTTCGATGATGTCCGGCTGGTTTCTGTGATGGGTAAGGTTGTGGTGGCCCTCCGAAATCCCAATTTGGGAAAACGGGCGGTTGCTGCCTTCGCCGGCGAGCAGAAGGGTGGCCACGCGGGTGGAATCGGTCTGAAAGGCCACCAGCAGCATGTCGAACATCAACTGGATGTGCTCGCCGAAGTCCGGCGGGATGCCGGGCGGAGTGTCAATAGAAGGGCTGACCGCGGGCATGCTCTCCGCCCGCTCGATGCGCTGCTCGATCTCGCGCACGCTGGTCAGGTATTGATCCAGCTTCGCCCGGTCGCGTCCGTTCATGCCCGACTCCATCGCCTTGGCGTCGGTGAGGACAAAGTCGAGGATGGACTGTTGTTCATCTTGACGGCGTTGCAGGTTGGCGCGGCGCTCGTTTGCGGGGCCTTCGCCAAACAGCCGCTCGAAGACCTGGCGCGGATTGGGATCGGGCGTGACGGGCTGGGTGGGCGAGCGCCAGGCCAGATTATATTCGTAGGCGCACGAATACCCGGAATCGCAATCGCCCGCCTTGCGAACCGCGTCGCAGGTCAGTTCCAGCGAAGGAAAGCGCGTCTGGCGTCCGATCCGCTGGGCGATCACCTGGTCGAAGGAAACACCCGCGAAGATGTCCGAGCCGGCGGTCTTTTTGATGCGCACGCCGGTGAGGAACGTCCCGCCCGCCCGCGCGTGGTCGCCGCCCCCGTCCGCGCCCGCATTGGCGCTGAGGTCTTCCAGGCCGGAGATGACCTGGACCTCGTTCCGGACCTTTGCAAGCGGCTGCAACGTGGGTGGCAGTTCAAAATCGGTTCCGCCATTGCCCGCCGGCCACCACCCCGCCGGGATAATCCCGTTGGGCACATAGAGAAAGGCCATCCGGACCGGCGCCGCTTTGCCGGCGGCATTGGCCGGGCTTGCCAGAAGGCCCATCGGGTTGAGGGACTCAAAGGCCGGAAGGGCGATGCAAGCGCCCAGCCCGCGCAGAAAGCGGCGGCGGCTCACACTTGTCCATCGGTCGGGGGCTGTGTTTTGATTCTGAGTGGTGTTCATGGTGTGGATTTGTTCCGGGTGATTTCGTTGGGAGTGCTTTTTGTTGGAAGTTCGGGCGCTTCGGTCAGTGTATCGTTGGCCTGGGACCGCTCTTTTTGGAAAGGCGCGGACTCGATGATGCCTGTCAATAATACGGAAAACCGGCCGTCCTCCGCGTCCAACTGCTGGACGATCCGGTCCACCGTCTCGGTGTCGTAGTACTCCATTCCGCGGCCGGTGGCATAAGTCAGCAACTTCTCTGTCAAACAACGATAAAACTGCGCTCGATGGTTCGCAGCCAGGATATGCTTCAACTCGCTGACATTTGTGAAAGACTCGCCGCTGATCAAACGGCCCGCCGGCTCAATCGTCTGGCCGCGTTCCTGGTCGCGCCACACGCCCAGCGCGTTGAAATTCTCGAACGCCAGCCCGACCGGGTCCAGGCGCGAGTGGCAGGAGGCGCACTCGGGCTTGTCGCGATGCGCGGTCAGCGTCTCCCTCAAGGTCGGCTCGTGGTCGTGAAATTCCTTCTCCGCGACTTCCAGCGCCGGAACATTCGGCGGCGGCGGCGGCGGGGCGGCGCCCAAGATGTTGTTCAGGACAAACAGCCCGCGCTTGACCGGCGAGGTTCGATCCGGGTTCGATGTCACCACCAGCATCGTGCCTTCCGTCAGCACTCCGCCCCGCGGATTGTCCGGCGGCAGCGTCACGCGGCGCATTTCGTCCCCGGTCACACCCAGGTTGGCAAGGCCATAAGCCGCGGCGAGTTTCTGGTTCAGGAACGTGTAGTCGCTTTCAATCAACTCCGACACGCTCCGGTCTTCATGCAGGATATAGGCGAAGACCATTTGCGTCTCGTGTTCCATGGCGTGCCGCAGATCGGCATTCAACTCAATGGCGGGCTTGGTGAGTCTTCCATTTGCGTTGTTGGGGTTGGCGCCCGCCCGCGCGGCAGCCGGGGCCGCCTGGGGCGCAGGCTCCGGTTTGTTGAGGCCAAAGCTCGCGATAAGGTCTTTCAATTGCTTCTCTTCCCCCTTGTCTCTTGCCTGCACCGCCCGCGCGTCAATGGTGATGCCCTCCACGTCGCGGGTCTGAAGCCACTGGCCGGTGAAATTATCCACCATCGCCTCGGAACGCGGGTCCGCCAGCATCCGCTTGACTTGGGCCGCCAGGTTCTTGCGCAATTCTCCCTTCGCGGCCAAATCGAACAACTCGCCGTCCGGCATTGAGGACCACAGGAAATAAGACAACCGCGAAGCCAGCGAGTATTCATCCACCAGCGGGTAGGCATCCTTCGACGGCGCCGGCGCGCCCTCCTCGATTCGGAACAGAAAGCGGGGCGACGACAACACCGCCACCATGGCGTGGCCCACCCCCTCCTCGAAGGTCTTCCCCGGCTGATCATAAACGCTCCCGGCCAGCGCCGCCAAACGATCCAGCGTCCCGTCATCCACCGGGCGGCGGAAGGCCTTCAGGGCGAAGGCGCGCAGCGTTTCCCGCGCAAACTGCCGGCGGCCGGCGGCGTCCGCGGGCGCGTCCCCGGCAAAGAACCGGTCGTAGTTTTTTGGCCGGATCAAATAGGTGTCTTCCATCGGGCCTTGAATGGTTACGGAATCAATCCGCATGACCAGCGAGTTGACCTTCTGCTCCACTGGCGTCAGAGGTTGCAGCTCAAAGCTCATCGAGTGCGCGCCCGGCTGCCATTTCTCGTCGAATACGAAAGGGGGAAAGGTCTTGTTGTCCTCCCAGGCAAACTCCCGGTTCAGCATTTCCTGCCCATCCACTTTGAAGATGACCCGGCACTTGCCCGGATCGAACTCAAAGGCGCCCCGGACGGACAACTCCAACCCCAGGCGGTAGGTCCCTTCGTGCTCCGCGTTGTAGGAAGCGGCCACCGCCGCCGGCTCGTAATACGACAAACTCAGCAGCGAATCGCTCTGGTTCCCGCCCCTGCCGCCGCGGCCGGCGTTGCCCGAATTAGCCCCGCCGGCGCGGAATCGGCTCCCGGCCAGCTTCGTTTGCGGGATCACCCTCGAAACCTTTGGCACTGCCTGGTCCACAATGGCCGCCGCCGCATTCATGTATTTCTCCAGCAGCATGGGCGACAAGGTGAGAACATCGCCTATATTGTCGAACCCGTAACCGGTGTCGTCCGGCGGGAACTCGTCATCGGTGTTGTAATCCACCCCCGTCAAATCTCGTATCGTGTTGCGATACTCCACCCGGTTCAGCCGGCGAAGCGTGACCCGGCCGGGATCGGGATTCCGCGGGTCAATCCCGAACGCGCCATACTTGACCCAATCCTCCAGAACCTTCTGCTCCGCGGGCGCGGGGTGCGGCGCTTTCTGCGGCGGCATGATGCCCGTGCGCAGGTTCTTGATCGCCTTGGCCCACAGATCGCGGTTGAGGATTTCGCCGTCGGATTTCAACTCATCGAAAGCCACGCCCCCGCTGCTCATCCCGTCGCCGTGACACTCGTAGCAATACTCCTCCAAAAGGGGTTGGACGTCCTGGTGAAATTGCGCCACTGCCGCCGGGCCGCCCGCGCCCGCCTGCGGACTCTCCGGCGCGAGCATCATCGCTCCCGCCAGCCAGGGCCAAATCGCCAAACCAGTCCGATGTCCGTATTGCGTCATTGAGAACAATTTATGATTCGTTGCGCAAACCGGTTTTTGATGTCTTCAATTTCTTCACTCTCCGGCAACCTGCGGCTCCGGGATGCGCTTCCCCAGAATATAGCCCGTCACGGCGATTAGTCAAGCGTCTTATTAACATTTGCCGACCTTATTTCCATTTTAGGGGTGGAGTGATGGTGATTCCGGCAGGGCGACGCTCCAGCGGAGCCGGGCTGCGGCGTTGCACTGACGGCTTGCACGTACCCACCACTCCACCACTCCATCACTCCATTGGGTTCTTCGAGGGTTCACCACTCTATCGCTCCGTTGGGTTCCCCCAGGGCTCAGATCAGTTTCAAGTCCTTTTCAATCTGTTCCCAACCCTCCTTCGTGATGGGGCCTCCCGAATTGACTTCGCTATCGAGCTTCTTGCGTTCCTG
>Ga0181530_10007729_pt1 | contig 10121 bp, 10 predicted proteins | sample PEATcosm2014_Bin_42_FD_119769 | JGI IMG/M metagenome (GOLD analysis project Ga0181530, IMG submission 119769) | Peatland microbial communities from MTU Mesocosm Facility, Houghton, MI, USA - PEATcosm2014_Bin10_60_metaG | ecosystem: Environmental > Terrestrial > Soil > Wetlands > Peat | place... | reverse complement strand
CTCGACTTCGAACGGCCCGATCAGATGACCCGACGACTTGATGACATCGTCGGCCCGTCCAACGAACCAGAAGTAGCCGTCGCCGTCGCGCCGCACGAGGTCGCCTGTGAGATACCATCCTCCCGCGAAGCATTTGCGATAACGCTCTTCTTCATTGAGGTAACCGCGAAACATCGACGGCCAACCGGGGCGCAACACGAGTTCGCCTTCGACGCCGGCTTCGCGAATCTCTTCGATGCCGCCGTCCTTAAGGCGGCGCACTACGCCTGCTTCGATGCCGGGAAGCGGGCGCCCCATCGAGCCCGGGCGAATATCCATCGCGGCGAAGTTTGAAATCATAATGCCGCCGGTCTCCGTTTGCCACCAATTGTCGTGAATCGGAAGGCCGAACGCTTCCTGCCCCCATATCACCGCTTCGGGATTAAGCGGTTCGCCCACGCTCGCGATGAAGCGCAGATGGCGAAGATCGTACTTGCCGATCACCTCGGTCCCGATTTTCATCATCATGCGAACCGCGGTCGGCGCCGTGTACCAGTTAGTGACCTTCTGCTTCTGGATCAACTTGTACCATCGTTCCGCATCGAACTCCGCCTCATCGATGATGCTGGTGATGCCATTGGTGAGCGGCGCGATGATTCCGTAAGACGTACCGGTGATCCATCCGGGGTCCGCCGTGCACCAAAAAATATCGTCGGGATGAAAGTCGAGCGCGAAGCGGCCGGTCACATGATGCGCCACGACGGCCTGATGGACGTGCATTGCGCCCTTGGGCTTGCCGGTCGTGCCGCTGGTGAAATGAAGCAGCGCGAGATCCTCGGGATCGGTCCGCGGGATCTCGAAGTCGTCGCTCGCCTCGTTCATCAACTGATGGAAATCTTCGGTGTTTGGAATCGCGCGAATCTCTTCGGGGTTGCCAATCAGCAGCACGTGCCTGAGCCCGGGCAGCGAGGCGCGCAGGTCGGCGACTTTGCGTTTGTACAGCAGCGCGGTGGTCACCAGCACACGGCCATCGCCGATGCCGATCCGTTGACGAATCGGTTCCGGGCCGAAGGCGGAGAAGAGCGGGCAGAAGACGTTGCCGTTTTTCAGCGTCCCGAGCGCGCTGATATAAAGTTCGGGAATACGGCCGGCGAGGATAAACACCCGCTCGCCCTTGCTGAGACCCAGGCCTCGCAACACGTTCGCGAAACGGTTAGTGAGCAGCCGCATGTCGGCATATGAGAAATCGCGCGTGTCGCCGCCCTTGCCGATCCATCGCAGCGCCAGGTGATTGCGAATCGCACCGGCCGCGTGACGATCGATCGCCTCGTGCGCGATGTTCAGCCCGCGGCCGCCGGGCAGGCCGTCGAGTTCGCGCCGGGCCGCATCCCACGAAAATCCGGCGCAGACTTTCTCGTAATCGAGCAGATTCGGGGCGACCGCCCATCCGTGCTTCGGCTTTTCGATAGTCTTGGAGATCATTAATGATTGACTCTCCTGGGAGACCTGATGGAGGACCGATATGCCAATCGACCTGAGCTTCGATTCAAACGAGATTCCTCTGCTCACCGATCTTTACGAGCTTACCATGGCGGCAAGCTATTTTGCTCTTGGATTCAATCGACCGGCATGTTTCGGCATGAGCGTCCGCCGCCTGCCTCCACGCCGCGGCTTCCTTGTGGCCGCCGGCCTGGAGCGCCTGCTGGAAGCGCTTGAACAGTTTCGGTTCGAACCGGCCATAATCGATTACCTGGCGTCGCTGCTCCTGTTCAAATCGGACTTCCTCGATATGCTCGCCAAACTGCGATTTACCGGCGAGGTCCATGCCATGGCTGAAGGCACGGTCTTTTTTGCCGGGGAACCAATCATCGAAGTGCGCGCTCCGCTGATCGAGGCGCAACTGATCGAGACGCTGGTCATCAACCAGATCGGAATGGCCTCGCTTATCGCGAGCAAGGCGGCGCGCAGCGTGATCGCGGCGCGGGGCAAGCGGCTGGTTGATTTCGGACTCAGACGCAGCCAAGGCGAGGCCGCAGGTCTCATCGCGGCGCGCTCGAGTTACCTTGCGGGTTTCGACGGCACTTCCAATGTTCTTGCCGGCCGGCGTTACGGTATCCCGCTCTTCGGCACCATGGCTCACAGCTACATCATGGCCCATGACCGGGAGCGCCAGGCCTTCGAGCACTTCGTGCGGGATTTCCCAAAGCTCAGCACGCTTCTGGTCGATACCTACGACACCGTCCGCGGCGTCGAGAATGCCGTGCTTATCGCGGATCAGATGCGCCGGCAAGGCTTTGAGCTACAAGGCGTACGGCTCGACAGCGGCGATCTCGCGGACTTGAGTCTCAAGGCGCGGGCCATCCTTGATCGTAACGGTCTGAAGAATACTTCGATCTTCGCGAGCGGGAATCTCAACGAATACAAAATTCACGATCTGATCGCGGCAAACGCGCCTATCGATGCTTTCGGGGTCGGCACCGAGATGGTCGTGAGCGCCGACGCTCCATCGCTCGACCTCGCCTACAAGCTGAACGAATACGACGGCATTCCCCGAATCAAGACTTCTCAAGGCAAGCTTACCCTGCCGGGAAAAAAGCAGACGTTCCGCGCAATCGACGCTGACGGCCGCTTTTATGCCGACCTGATAGGTCTGGCCGACGAAACCGCGCCGCTCGTCGCGTCCCAATTCAATCCAATTCCGTCCGAAGTCGTGGCACTCCTGTCTCTGCAATTCAGCGGTGGTCGCCGGCTCATGCCGCGTCCCAAGCTCGCCGAGTCGCGCGAGCGCTTCCTCGACACGCTTGAGCGGCTTGACCAGCGTTACAAGGACCTCGAGCAGCCCGAGACCTATCCGGCGCGGTATACGATTGCCCTCAGTACGATGCTCAATGAACAGAAACAACGCGCCGGAAAGTGCCAGGAATAGTCGAGCGCAGCTGAAACTTCATTCCGTCACACCGCGCACTCGCGGCAGTCGGGAATGCGTTCATCTTCTACGAACGACAGCGCCTGATGCGATTTGGACCCGTAGCGGTAAACGGTAACGCCCTTGAGCTTGAGGCTCCGCGCCGCATCGAAGACTTGCCGCACATCGTCTGGTGAAGCACTGGTGGGCAGATTGACCGTTTTGGAAACAGCCGCATCGACGTGCCTCTGGAAAGCCGCCTGCATCCGAACATGATCCAACGGACTTAACTCCAGCGCGATCGGAAAGCGCCGCTTAAGCTCCTCCGGTATCCCTGCAATCTCCCGCATCGAGCCGCACTCGCAAATCTCTTTGATCGCGTTTGGGTTGCCGGGACCCAGGCCTTCGATCGCATCGAGCGCCGCGCGGTTGACCTCTGTCAGCGTGCGCCCGTCCAGCGCGCGTCTGACACCGGCGAGCGCGAAAAATGGCTCAATCCCGCTCGAACACCCCGCAAGCAGGCTCAGCGTTCCGGTCGGTGCGACGCAAGTTACCGTCGCGTTACGCAGTGCTCGGATACCCTGAGCGGGCCAAATGCTTTCGGAGAGCGCCGGAAACGAGCCGCGCCGCTCGCCGAGTTCGATCGATTTGACTCGCGCCTCGGAGGTAAGCGTCGCGGCAATCCGTTCGCCGAGCGCCACCGCCTGGGCGGAATCGTACGGAATGCGGAGGCGCGCCAGCAGATCGGCCAGCCCCATCACGCCGAGTCCGATCTTTCGGGTCCGCCGGGTCGCCGCCTCGATCTGTTTCGCGGGGTAGTGAGATGCCTCGATCAAGTTGTCGAGGAAGACCACCGCGTCGTGAATCGCCTCCCGCATGCGCCCCCATTCGACGTCCGCCGCGGCGGCAAAGGCCGCGAGATTTATCGAGCCGAGCGTGCAGGATTCGTAAGGCAGCAGCGGTTGCTCACCGCACGGATTCGTCGCCTCGACAGCTCCGAGCGCCGGGGTCGGATTATGACGATTGATCTCGTCGAGGAAGAGCAATCCCGGATCGCCCGAGGCGTGCGCCGCCTGCACCATAGCGTCGAACAGACCGCGCGCATCGACAGTCGCGACCTCCAGCTTCGTGCGCGGATTTCGCAGCGAGAAGCTCGCGCCGGTGTCAACGGCGTGAAGGAATTCGTCGCTGATTCCCACCGACAGGTTGAAATTCTCAAGCGCATTTCGATCGAGCTTCGCGTTGATGAACTCACGGATGTCCGGGTGATCGACTCGAAGCACCGCCATGTTCGCACCGCGACGCCTACCCCCGGAACGGATAACGGTAGTCGCGTGGTTGAACAGTTCCATGAACGATAGCGGCCCGGAACTCACACCCCCGGTCGAATGAACCCGATCGCCCGCCGATCTGAGTTCGCTGAACGAGAAACCGGTCCCACCACCGGTTTGTTGAATTCGCGCCGCCAGCGCGAGCGCTCCGAAGATTGAATCGAGGTCGTCGCGCAACGGCAGTACGAAACATGCCGCCAATTGTCCGTTCGGCATCCCCGCGTTCATCAGCGCGGGCGAGTTGGGGAGAAACTCAAGAGCGTCCAGTCGTTGGAAAAACCGCTCCGCCCAATGCCCCGGATCTTCCCCGAAGTCCCGCGCCGGAGCCGCCACCGCCCTGGCCACGCGGACCAGCATCGCGGTGGGATCCTCAATCGGATGACCGCTCTCGTCGCCACGCAGATAACGCTCGCGGAGAACAACCATGGCGTTTTCCGAAAACCTGGCCATCCCGAGACTTCCTTTTCACGCTTCGTGCCGTTCCGAGGGTGGCGAAAAAGCCTGCCTGGACCGCTTGCGTCCGTTAAGCTTTGCTTCGATCGAGATCGTCGCTGTATCCAGCGGAATCATCTATGTCAAACTCCGGCATTGAGCTGAAGTTCGCGACGCTGCTCGCCAGATTGGCTCGGTTGATTTTGATAGCAAATGAACAATTTAGATTTGCAGACGAACTGACGGTCACGCTTAATTTTCGACGATTGAATCGGGACACGAGCATTTACGCGGTGGTGAAACCATCGTCAGTCTTGAGTTCCGGAAGCGACGAGATAGATCGAACCCTCGGGCAGCCGATACACGTGAGTGTAGGGAGGCCATCCTTCGATGCTTTCGATCAGTTGGGGCTCTCCCTCGATCGCGTCCAGGACTTCCTCCCAATCTTCAACTTCAGCCTCCGCAATACTGTGATAGTTGCCATCTCGCTCATGCACCATGAGACATTGGATCATCGATTGCACCTCTCTTGATCATCGGCATGGCTCGATTCCGACTGGCACCCGAGCCGCATAGTCTTTAAACCGCGTTCTTTTTGCCAACCGGTCCGCGCTTCGGCGCAATCAGAATTTCCACTGTAGATTCTCCGCCAGATTCACCGTGAATCGCGCATACTTCGGCGGTATCCGGCCGCCCTTGGTCCACTGCGCGGGAAGCGATACCTCCTCGAGCACCGCGATATCGACCTTGGTGCCGTCCTCACGCGTGAAGGTCCGCGTGCCGGAGTACTGCACAATGGTCGGGAGAATCATACCGGGTCCTTTGTAGCGGGTCTTGGTGGTGACTAGCACAGCGTCGGGTTTCTGAAGTTTGTTGCCGGCCCGAATCAGCAACTCCTTGTCGGCGAGTTTGCGAACGATCCATGACTCGCTGATTACGTAGTAGTCGCCTTTCTTCGGCCGAAATTCAGGCGGCACCATTTGTCCCGTTCCAAACCAGAAGGGAAGTTTGACAGAGCGATCCGCGCTCCAATCCAGCGCCCTCACATCGGCGATATGATTGTCATCACCGAGGATGAAACTATGCCCGCGAAATGCGGACTCTACCTGCTGCGCGCTGGCGTAATTCGTTGTTGTTACCGGTTGAGCCTTAGCGGATGCGGCAGCAAAGCCGACTAATAGTGGCAGGATTGCGAGCCAAAGATTTTTTCCATGAAGCATGACTACCACTCCTGCGGGCGCAATCGCTTAGTGCTGCGCCTGGGCCGATGGCCGCTCTGGGCGTGCGAGTTCCAGCAGGCGGATAACTTCGCCGTCCGTCAACTGATGGAAATCGCGGTAGAATTCGCCGATTCCAAAGAACGTCGGCGGCGTACTCAAGCATACGATTTCGTCCACTTCGTCGCGCAGCGACGCGATGGTATCGGCGGGTCCGACCGGAACCGCGAGCACCACTTTCTTTGGCGCGTGATGCCGGATTCCGCGCAGCGCCGCGCGTATCGATCCGCCGGTCGCGATTCCATCATCGACGACGATCACGGTGCGATTCTTGAGTTCGATGCGCGCACGTCCGGCGCGGTACAGGAGATTTCTCCGATCGATTTCCTTCAGTTGGTCGTGAATCTCGCGTTCAAGATAGGCGCGCGGAACTCGCAGCGCGCTCACCATTTCGCGATTAAGAATCGTCTCCGGATGATCGCCGTCCACCACCGCTCCGACGCCCAACTCCGGCTCCCCGGGCGCACCGAGCTTGCGAGCGATTATTACGTCGAGCGGTGCGTTGAGCGCGCGCGCGACCTCGAAGGCGACCGGTACGCCGCCGCGCGGCACACCCAAAACTACCGGCTGCTGATCCTTGTATTTCAGCAGGCGCACCGCGAGTTTGCGGCCGGCCTCGACGCGGTCGGCAAACACGAGGTCCTCATCGTCGTCGGGACAATCGGCTGTCGCCGCTTCCTCCGCCGTGTCGCCTGTCAGATATTTCGCAAACCAATCGCGCGCCAACCTCACGACCTCCTCGAGAGTTCCCGGCTCTTCGAACAGATGAGTCGCGCCTGGAACGATCTTCATCGCCTTCTCGCATCGGAGTCTTTCGAACGCCGCCTGGTTCATTTCGATAACCGGACTATCGTCGCCGCCCACGATGAGAAGAGTGGGCGCCTTCACCCGATGAAGGCATTTCATCGCCAGGTCCGGGCGGCCTCCTCGCGAAACGACCGCCCTGATCGAGGAATCGCGTGCTGCGGCGGCCAGCGCCGCGGCGGCGCCGGTGCTCGCGCCGAAGTATCCGATCGGATATTTCGCGAATTTCGCTTGCGAGCGGAGCCATCTGGTCGCGTCGACGAGGCGATGGCCGAGAAAATCGATATCGAAAACATTCTCGCGATCGGCGGCCTCATCCTCAGTGAGAAGATCGAAAAGCAGGGTGCCGATGCCCGCTTTGTGTAGCGCCTTCGCGACATAAGTATTGCGCGGGCTCAGCCTGCTGCTGCCGCTTCCATGCGCGAAGAGCACGATCCCTTTGGCGCCTTGGGGTACAGTCAGCGTGCCCTCGAGCAGGATCGAATCAGAGGGAATCCTTGCCTGCTCATCTGGATGTTGTCGCTCCATGGTTGTCTTCCTGTATGCGGCTACTCTTGAGCGGCGCGCAGATGGTTGATCACTCCATCGACGCCGAAGATGTACCAGGCGTCCGCTTCTGCCATCTCCGCCTGGCGGCGGTTGGGCGCCACGCCCTGGAGAGTCACCACCGAGTTGCGCGTGCTGACCTTGATCGAGTCGGCGCTGACGAGGCGATCCTTTTCCAAAGCTATCGCGACCGCGGCGGTGATCTCGTCGTCGTTGTCGTCCTCGGAGGGCTTAACCTCGATCCCGTTTACGACGTCGCGAGTGCCCGGGACCCACCATGCAAGCAGTCCCGCGACACGCTTGTGCGACAGGCTTTCGACCTGCCCATCGAGCGTCACGACTCCGTCGGCGACTGCGATCTCGATATAGTTGCCCAGGTCGGCGGCGGCCTCAACGCCAGCGATCACGCGATGCTCTTCAGCAGTTTGAATCCTGCAGCCGTTGAAAGCTCCTTCCTGCTGCATCGCGGCGCGCAGGTGATCCCGGATCGCTCCATCACCCATCGGTTGCGCCGGAGCGACGCGGAGCCTGTCGACGATTCCTCTCGCGCCACCGTCATGCTATCGGCAACCACCGGGCCGAACCGATGGTAGACAAGAATCGTCGCGGACGGTGCGCTCTCTGATGCGGGGCCCGCGATCGCGATCGACGCTATCGCATTGAGGGCCAGCGCCAGAAGTGTAACGACAAGATCGCGGCGCCCCCTTTTATTCATTGCGTAACCTTCCCTTTCGCCGGATGTAACGAAAATCCCTGGGAGAAAACAACTCAAGGTTCGTTCCCGATGTAACGGAATCGCCCTTGAATCTAACTTTTTTTCGACGGAACATCGTCATGGAGCGTTATTCATTTAATGTAGGCGCGCTTCCGGTTCACGGCATCGAAGGGAGCGCCCGTGGGTGTGCCTCAGCGGATCATGGGCTGTTTTGTCTCGGCTGGGAATTCATCGCGAATACGCTGTATGACTCCAAGTGGACCAAGCCGCCGGATGTTTCCAGGGGAAACATTTCACAACAGCGTCAACGAAACGTCTATCCACGCACACAATCACGTCGAAGACGAGAAGAAACCAAAAATGGCAGAGATAAAAGAGGTCAAACAAGAGTCGGTCATTCGAGAGAAGCCGCAGGCCACTGAAGACGAGATCCGCAAGCGTGCCTAGGAAATATATTGCGCCCGTAATGTCGGTACCGGCAGCGAGGTGGACGATTGGCTGAAGGCGGAAGTCGAGCTCAAAGAAGGACCTGCGACGCCTGGGTAGTAGCTGGCTCTTTTCGGGACAGATCTCTCATCCGACAATCCATCTCACAATCAGCACGCTAGCGTTGTCTGGCAGGACTATTGCTGTCTCTTTTGGAAAGATCAAATTCAATCCGCCAGGAGGAAATACAATGGGTTTTCTTGAAAAGTGGAGTCCGTCAACTGACCTCGAACGTCTGCGTCACGAGTTCGATGAGTTGCTCGAACGCTTCGGCTTCGACCGCAGCGAGTTTAAGGCTTGGCCCACCGCTTCGAACCGCCCCGCTATCGAATCGTCCATCGATGGGGACAAGTTCGTGGTACGCGTCGATCTGCCAGGAGTCGATCCGAAGAACATCGATGTCCAAGTCGTGAACGGGATCCTGACGGTCAAAGGGACGCGAGAGGAAAAACGCGAATCGAATAAAGCATCCGTCTTCCGTCGTGAGATCCGCTACGGCTCATTCGAGCGATCGATCAGTCTGCCCGAGGGAATCAAGGCTGAGCATTTAAACGCTGTGCATCGGGACGGTGTGCTCGAACTCTCCGCTCCCATGCCCAAGGAGTCGGCCGCCAAGTCCGTCAAGATTCAGGTCGAGCAAAAGAAGCCAGATGGCGGAAAGAGGCCTGGCTGATCCCCTGTAGCGGAGTACGTGTAACAACGGCAACGCGCTAAGTGCAGAATACGAGGAGCTCAGTGATCCTTGACTTAACAAGTCAGCGCTTTCGGATGGTTCGCGATCAGATCACCGCCCGCGGAGTGCATAACCCCGCAGTGCTCGAGGCCATGCGACGCGTCCCTCGCGAAGCTTTCGTCCCGGATGAACTCGCCGAGTTCGCATACCAGGATACGCCTTTGCCGATCCAGGCCGACCAGACCATTTCGCAGCCCTATATCGTGGCCCTCATGATAGGCGTCGCCATGAACGCAAGCTATCCGCAGCCGATCGATGATCGCGCAACAGCGCCTGCCAGCTTTCGGCGCTCTCCTGGTAGCCGTCCTCGACCGCGACAACTCCTTCTCGCCGTTGCTAGCTTTAGAACCGCCCGGCTACGGAATCGGCAGGAAAGCACAGAAACGATCGAACGCGCGAGTGTGAGCATGCCTGGCGAGATTACGGCGGTGAATCTCAAAACTCTAAACTTTTCGCCGCTTTCGGAGTTTTTGGTAACCACAACCTATTCATTTTCCTTTGATTTCGATCGCGCTCGCGATGCGCTTTGGCGTAGCTCTTGCGTACATACATTCGAGACCAAAGAGACATGTGAATCGCGCGCTCGCGAGCAAGTCGCGAGTCGACGGCGCAAAACTCGCCGCCAAGGAAGGCCGTCATGGCATCATCCAAAGAATCGTTCAGGTTCAGCACTCAGGACGCGTCGTTCCTCTACGGCGAAGCGGCCAACGCGCCGCTGAATATGTCGATGCTTGCTACGTTTCGCAGCCATATCGACTTCGAGAGTCTGTTTGCGCACCTAGACGCGCGGATGCCTCGGCTGCCGCGCTATCGTCAGCGCGTCGTATTCGCGCCGTTCAACCTCAACCATCCGAGCCTCGTGGACGACCCCGGCTTCGACCTCGCGAATCACCTCTTCTGCCATGAGCTGCCG
>Ga0181530_10007722_pt1 | contig 10128 bp, 10 predicted proteins | sample PEATcosm2014_Bin_42_FD_119769 | JGI IMG/M metagenome (GOLD analysis project Ga0181530, IMG submission 119769) | Peatland microbial communities from MTU Mesocosm Facility, Houghton, MI, USA - PEATcosm2014_Bin10_60_metaG | ecosystem: Environmental > Terrestrial > Soil > Wetlands > Peat | place... | reverse complement strand
GACTACCGCAGGCGGCCTCACATTCATCGGCGCCACCATGGACAGCACTTTCCGGGCGTTCGACACCGAGACGGGGCGCGAGCTATGGCATGCTCGCGTGCCGGCCTCGGCGGCCGCAACGCCGATGACGTACAGGGCGCGCCCGGGAGGCCGGCAATATGTGGTGGTCGCGGCGGGCGGCCATGGTAAGGTCAATGGGATCAAGCTGGGGGATTACGTTGTGGCGTTTGCGTTGCAGTAGCCATATTTGAGGCCATACGCGGGCGCTTGAATCCGCATGGGCCAATAGGAGGTTGGAATATGATGCGAGCATTCGCGTGCCTCAGCTTCAGCGCCCTTCTCGCCAGCACGGCATTCAGCCAGTCAACCGAAACCCCGCCAACGTTTGAAGCCGCAGACGTCCACGTCAGCCCCCGCGTCACGAACCCTTATATGAAAGGGCCGTTCCATCACGACGGCACGTATGAATTGAGGACCGCAAGCATGCTGGATCTGATCGTCACGGCTTACGGCGTCAATTCCGACAAGGTATACGGCGGGCCGAGCTGGCTGGAGATGGACCGGTTCGACGTGATCGCCAAAGTCCCGGACGGTGCGACGCCGGAAATGCGGAAAATGATGCTTCAGGCGCTGCTGGTGGACCGCTTCAAGCTGGTAGTCCACAACGATACCAAGCCCATGCCGGCCTATGCGCTGACGGTGGGGAAGAAACCGCAGCTCAAGGAGGCCGACGGCTCGGGGGAAACCGGGTGCAAGCCGCAAGGCGGGTCCTCGACGCCCGGCGAGAACGGCATCGTGATGATGAGCAGCGTGAACGGGGCCACGACGAGGATCAACCTCGGACCCGACATGACGGTTCAGTATTCCTGCCGCAACATTACCATGGCGGCATTTGCGGAAGGCCTAGGCGGCATGGTGGGGTCGCAAGTCGGTCGGAACCCGGTATTGGATCAGACCGGGCTGAAGGGCGCATGGAACTTCGACGTCAGGTGGTCGTTGGGGATAATTGGACCTATGCCGGCTGCAGCGGAGCGGATCTCGATCTTCGGTGCGGTCGACAAACAGCTCGGTCTGAAACTGGAACCTATAAAGGTCCCGACCCCTGTCCTGGTAGTCGACAGCGCGAACCAGAAACCAACCGCCAATTTGCCGGATGTGGCCAAACGCCTGCCGGTTCCTCCTACCGAGTTTGAAGTGGCGGAGATCAAGCCAAGCCCACCGAACTCACAAGGGGGAATGGTGATGTTGAATGGGCGCGCGATGATCATGCAGGGAGGAGGCGGCCGAGGACCGGCATTTCAAAACGGCCGGGTGAATCTGCAAGGCTACACGCTACAGAACCTGATCATGCTTGCCTGGGATCTCAATAGCGTCGACATGCTGGTGGGAGCGCCGAAATGGCTGGATACCGACCGCTTCGATGTAATCGCGAAAGTGCCCGGCGCCGGGCCGTCAACCGAAGCGGGCATGGACATGGATTTAGTCGTGCCGATGCTTCGCGCCTTGCTGATCGACCGTTTCAAGCTGGCGGTTCACAATGAAGACCGGCCCGTATCCGCGTATGTACTGACGGCGGCAAAGCCGAAGCTTAAGCCGGCGGATCCTGCCAATCGAAGCAAGTGGCTGAACGGTCCTGCCCCGGGCGCAAAGGACCCAAGGGACGCGAATCCCGCGCTTGGGAGGCTGGTTACATGTCAGAACATGACCATGGCGCAGTTTGCGGCGGCGCTGCCAAACATGGCGGGGGGGTATATTCACACGCCGGTTTTGGATTCGACCGGGCTCGACGGCGCTTGGGATTTTACTCTGAATTTCAGCGGGGCCGGCATGGTGAACGGTATGGGACGCCGGGGCGGAGACGCTGGCCAGCCGTCGGAGGGCGCGGTGGCAGCATCGGATCCAAATGGCGCCCTCTCGCTCTTCGACGCAGTGACCAAGCAACTGGGGCTGAAACTGGAAATGCAAAAGCGCCCGATACCTGTCCTGGTCATCGATCACGTGGAACAGAAGCCGACGGAAAACTAACGAGCCTATCAATAGTCCCGATGGCCAAGTTTGTACTGCATCGCGGTGTGCTTCGCCAATGGCCGGCGCCTCGCGTTCCGCACGCCCGAACAAACTACCGATATGGGCGGATATCGCTCCACAATCTGCAAGGATGAGGTTCCGCGTTCGCGTCCCTTCGCCGGCGCCGGGATTCGCGCGTGCTCGGGGGCGCGTCAGTTGGCGGAAGGCTTTTCGGCGTGATCGATGACTAGCATCTCGATCGGGCCTTTGGCCGTTTCCAGTTTCAGGCCAAGCTGCTCCTGGATGACACTGAAGATCGATGGACCAGAATCGGGATTGTCGTCACCCGCGAATGGGCCCAGTTTGAAGTCGAACTCGCCCTGGATGCCGGTGCGATCCAGGACGGGAGTTCCCAGGTGAGAACCAATCCCCTCAGCAATTCTCGCCATCGACGTCTTCTTGCCGACCAATGTATAGCTGACTCCCGGAGGGTCATTGCGATAGGTGCTGAACCCCGTCTGATCGGCGCTGGACGGCGGGAGTTTCAGACCGCCTTTCGCTACCACCATCGCGTAGACATTGCCCGCCTTGACTTCCCGGTGGACCTTGAGTTGGAAGCGATCCGCGAGCAGCGTCTGCAACATGGCCATCATCTGTTGCCGGCTGGGATCGCCGTCCGCTTTGGCGATAATGGTGAAGTGATCGGTATTCATCCAACCTGGGCCGCCGGAGAGTTGATAATGCTTGACGCCGAACGCTTCCTGCAAGATAGTCCGCAGCGTCAGGTTGATCATTTCCAGTCTGCCGCCAGGGTAAATGCGAAAGTCCATCCCGGTTTTGGATTTCGGCGGCCGGATTTAACGCTTTGACGGACGCAACATCGAAGGCCGGCTGCGATGCGGTTTGGGCGAACGCCGCCAAGGTCAGAAGAACGAAGGCAATTGTGGTTGCTGCTTGAATCAGGGTGCAAGCCTCTTGATTAAGACGCCCGTGAGTGCAGATTTGTTGCCATGAAATTTCGCAGTCCGCAATAACCGATGACGAAATAACGCTGCCGCGCAGAGCTGGGCGCGCGGAGCCGAAGGTCCACTTTCCGTGTTGCCGACAATCCGTCCGGAAGCATCTCGATCCTCAACTCCGAAGAACTTGGAATTGACAACACACGGACCGAGGCGAATACTCAAGGCTGCAAGCACCCAGTCCTTGAGTGGTTGGGTGCACTCAAGCATTCGCGCTTTAGCGCGAGAAGACCACTCCGTGTGGAAGGCCCGATCCCTTCCACCCGTGCGGCCAATCACGATTGGCGAAGTTAAAGCCGGCCTTTCCGTCCGCGTCATGAAAGGCATCGTCTATGCTGAGTGCTCCCGTTGCCTGGTCCAACTTTAGCAAGTAAAGGCGTGGCGCCATCCCCGTGACGACCAACCGCTGCGCCGTTGCGTCCCATCCCGTCCAGTGTGAGAAAAAGCTGTCGCTCAGGCTCAACCGCGAAACCTCCACGGGCCTCGTGCCATGCGCGATGTCCAGCACAATCACGCCATGGATTAGCGGCACGCTTTGGATCAGGTAGTGCCCGACGATTGTGGGTACGCCGCAGAAAGAGCCGGGAAAGGTATACACCAGTTTGGAAGTTGGCTCGTCCTTGTCCACATCGCTGATGCGCTCGATCCCGCAGCCGAGCGTTTGTATGTAAATCGCACCATCGGGCCCAACCCGCGGTTCTTCAGGACTGACGTGTCCGTACCTATTCTCGCCGACATCCAGATACGCCGTCTTGAGCAGCTTCAAATCTGACAAGCGCCAAACCTGATAAGTCGCGCCACTAAAAAGATTCTCGCGGTGCATGGAGGAGTTTGTGGACACCACCCGGTCGATTTCCGGAAGCACGGCAAGGCTGTAGGGCGTAAGCAGCGCGCCGGAAAACGCCGGGTCCGCCGAACTCCTGGAGCGAATTACTTTCCCCTGGTCGTCAATCTCCACCAGGCCGCCGCTGCCGCCCATCTGCCCTTGGCTCTCGCCGTGGTGCGCGTGCTGAAAGGTTGCGAGCACATGTCCATTAGGCAGCCGCAGGTAGGAGTGCGGATGCATATAACCGGCCATGTCCGTAAAGGAGGTAACGATCTTTGGATGGAGGGGGTCCCGCACATCGAAGATAAAAGTTCGGCCGGCTTCATGATCGTTGGCGAAAAGCATCCCGCTCGCGGGCATTACGTACTCCGTATGATGCACCTGCATCGTCGGCTGGTCGGTTACGACGGTCGTGACCAGTTGCCCATACGATCGAGAAGCCGGGTCTGCATCGATGACCGCGAGAAAGTCGTTGCCGGCGCCCTCAATATCGCCAGACCAGGCAAACATGTAGTGGCCGGGCGCCTTCGTTTGCCGCTGTTGAGACCACATCGGGAAGCCGATGCTGCAACAGGCCAGGGCAAGAGCGGGCAAAGCACGCGCCATAAAGGTCTTGATCGGCAATGAGAGCATTGGCATCGGCCGAGTGTATCACAGGCGGCATTGCAGAAACGCTGAGCCTGAAACTGGCGGCTTTTTCCCAGCTCCGGCCCACGATCCCACAAAAAGTAGGGGAAGAGTGGCCGACGTCAGCAGTGATGGCGACCTTACGGCAGCGCAAACAAGAACACCGTCGGTGCGCCCCCTGCTTCCGATAACCCCTAGGACCGTATCGGAGCCATCGCGGCCACCGCGAGTACTGGCCGGAGCTTAACGGCCGGCTGTGGCCGCGGTGGTTTCGATACGGCGGGATGAAGGAAGCCTCTTCGGTTTGGCACGAGGCTGCTATGGATTTTGAATTGATGGCGGTTGTAATCGACACGTTTGGATGGATGTCTGGGGACGAAGTGACGTGTTGGAATCGGGGTGGAAGGTGGGGCTTGCTATCGTGAGAGGGTTAAGGAAGGGCCGGAGGATGGGGGGTTGGGAGGCCAGGCCGCGAGAACATCGGAGAATTTCGATAGCCGAGACGCAGAAACAGCGACCGCTTGAGGTAGCGTTGGATGATCGGCAATGAAACGGCTTGAGCATGTCAGGCAACGCGGGCTTGCGGTGGAGAACGGAGCTTGATCTGAACGGCGGTAAGTCGCTCGATCAAGACCATGGGGCCGCCACACAGCGGGCAGGTCCAGAGCGGAGCGGGCTGGCTTGGCGGATCAGAGTGGGGTGGCACGGAATGAGGCGTGGCGGGTGCTCCAGCGGAAAGCAACTGTTGGCAGAGTGGAACCAGCACACCGCGGCGCCGGCTGGCGAGGAAACCGAAGTGCCGGATACGGACGAAGCCCCGCGGCAGCACATGCAGCAAAAAACGACGTAAGAACTCATCGACGGGCAAAGTCAGAAGTCGTTTTTTGTTTTTGTGAGCCGAGTCTCGCCAGCGAAAAGCAACCTTGTCATCCTCGAAAGAAACGAGACGGTGATTGGAGATCGCCACGCGGTGCGTGTAGGCGCCGAGGTAGCGAAGCACCTGCTCGGGTCCGCCGAAAGCTGGTTTGCAATAGACCACCCAGCGCGGCACAAAAAGCTGACGGATAAAACTGCGAAACAGTCTGGGCTGCGACAGACCTCGGAGTAGGCCATGGAACTGGAGCTGTCCGGATGTATGAGCCTGCTGGAGCGCTGCGACGAATTTCCCACGGAAGAGCTTGCTGAGCACCCCTACCGGCAGGAAAAACTTGTCCTGCCGGGGACGTACCCAGTGCGTGTGATCCCGGGACAAGCCGCCGGCGGCCACGACACAATGAACGTGAGGATGATGCTGCAGCTTCTGATTCCAGGTGTGGAGGACACTGAAAAAGCCGATCTCGGCACCGAGATGCTTGGGGTCCGCGGCAATATCGATCAGGGTGTCGGCGCTGCAGCGGAACAGCAGACCGTAAATCACTGCTTTGTTCTGCAGGGCCAGCGGCGCCAACTGATGGGGGAGCGTGAAGACGACATGAGCATAGGGTGTAGCGAGTAGTTCCGAGCGGCGCGCGGCCAGCCAGCGCTCGCGCGCCTGGCTCTGGCACTTGGGACAGTGCCGGTTGCGGCAGGAATTATAGGAGATGGCACAATGGCCGCAGCCTGAGCATTGGTCCACATGGCCACCCATGGCGGCGGTGCGACATCGCTCGATGGCAACCAGTACCTTCAGGTGCAGCCAGGTGAACCAGGCAGGAGGCCGATCCAGGAATCGGTGGCCTGCGGCGCCTATGAGATCGGCCAACTCCAGGAGTGGCCGCTGCATTTACTTACCGCCGTGACTGCCTTCCGGATTCGCCCTGGGCGCGAGCATGAGTGAGTCGAGGGGACTTGACGTGGCTTTGAGATGCCTCTCCGACAGGTGCAAATACCGGCTGGTGGTCTTCAGATCGGCGTGGCCGAGCAGGACTTGAATGGTACGCAGGTCGGCGCCGGACTCGAGCAGATGGGTAGCGAAGCAGTGTCGCAGGGTGTGCGGGTGGACGGGTTTGTCGATTCCCGCCCGTTGGGCCGCTTGCTGCACTGCGTTGAAGATGCTCCTGGAATCGATGGGGGCGTCAGCGTTGCGATGGGGACCTTTGCCGGGGAACAAATAGGTTCTCGGCTTGGGGTTGGCGGCGCGCCAATAGTCGCGCAGTTCCTGCAGCAGTCTCGGGCTGAGCATGACGTCGCGATCTTTCTTGCCCTTACCCTGACGGACGCGAATCAACATGCGGTCGCTGTCGATGTCGCCGATCTGCAACCGAACTAACTCTTGACGCCGCATGCCAGTCGCATAGAGCATGAGCAGCCAGATCCGATGCAGCGGACTGCCGGCACATTGGATGAGCCGTCCCACTTCTTCCTGGGAGAGGACCTCGGGTAAGCGAATCGGCCGCTTCGGCATCGGCATGTCCTCCACCATCCAGGGGCGCTTGAGCGTCTTGAGGAAAAAGAATCGCAACGCCGAGAGTTGTTGGGCAACACTGATGGCATCCAGCTTGCGATCGGTGAAAAGGTGGGCCTGGTACTGCCGGATGTGCTCCGGGCGTAACCGGTCGGGAGGCATTTTGTAGTATTGAGCGAACTCCTCGACGGCATGGAGGTAAATGCGGGTGGTAATCTGAGACAGATTCCGACGCTGGAGTTCTTCCAGCATCGCTTTTCGTAGATGGGTCACGGGGATTCTCCTCGTGACCCACGATAGTTCCCTCAGCCCACCGCCGCACTCACCACGAAATCGGCGCCAGTTCCTGGAACGCGAAGCGTCTGCCGCCGCACGCGGCTTCGTTCATCCCCAGTTAAGGCTGCTGTCCAAGGACGCCTGCTATCCAAAGGGAGTCGGCGCCCATTGACCAAAAGCGGCATGTTCTGTATGGCTACCAAGGGCTAGGCTCTTCCTCGGCGGATGACAGGGAGGAAGTCACCGCTCTTTGATCCACCCCACGTCGAGTGGGGAGGATAACCTACAAGACCCTCAACCAACCTCGGACCCAGGGGCGGCCTTCCTCCACCGCCCTTGGTGTCCGTCTCGTTTACGGTGTCTCTGCTTCACGTCCAATCGGACCGCAGCGCTTCGTTTCCCTGCCCCGGGACGCCCGCTTCATAAGGAGTCGGCATCGGGGCAAGACTTCAACGCAACGCGTTTTGGCGGGACGCTTCAGCGAGGACACCAGAGCCGTTGCGGCGCGCTACAAGTTGACTTGGCGCTGGGATGTGGCGGCGGGGGAAAGCCGACACTGATGGCACATAACGCGGTGGGCGAAACCGCACTGTCCGGCGTCAAATATTTCGGTTTTTACCGGATGGTGCTATAAAGAACCCAGGAAGGTGAACCTCCTAAGGCCGGGGAGGGTGGCAGGTTCTTATGGCTATCGTTGAAGTCACAAAGGTGCAACATGGTTTTTGGGTCGTGAAAGACAGGAGATGGAGAAGCGAACGTCGCGAGAAGCCACGAGTGCCGGGATGAGAGTGAACTGATGGCGGTCTTGCGGGGCTGGGGCGTCACAGATGCCGCCAGTCAAACAGCGCTCCTTGATCTGCGCAAGAATGGCCGCGCGAGTTTCGGATTGCCTTAACCGGCATGTCCGGCGTCAAGGATTTCTTCCCGGCCGGGAGATCTGCGGGCATGCGCATCGTCTCCAACACGTTCGTCATGGGCGATTGGAACCCCGATTGCGTCAGCCGCCCTGCCGGGGCCATGGGAAGAATCGTACAAAAACAGTTGCAGGCACGTCGAGTCCGAATCATGATCCCGAAAGATCGGACCCGACCAGTCCAGCCAGCCGCCGTTACTTGGTCACCCATTCGATCCCGGCCGGTAGTTCGACGCTTGGCCGACGTGGCACGACATGAACATGGGTGTGGCCCTGATCTTCTTCGCAATCCTCAAAACCGATGGCGACGGATTCCACATGCTGGGCCGCCATGACGTGCTTACGGACTTCGGACACCAGGTCCCAAAGCCCGCGCTGCTCCTCCACGTCCAGGTCGTAGAAGCCCGCTACGTGGCGATGGGGAGCGACCACGACGTGGCCAAGCGTCAAGGGTTGTGCAGCCGGCACAGCAATCCCCCACTCGCTGGTGACCCAGGCGTCGTCTTGAGAAGTCGAGCAGAAGCGGCAGTTTCGCACCTCTGACCATAGTAACCCTGGCACACGCGACGCCGAGATAGCGTGGCGAGTCCCGGCCGAAGCGCAAAAATGGGGATGGATAGCGATATGGCCGCGTATCGTTCCGTTTCCAAAAGGGGGTAGGGTTGTGCGACTACCCCGCGCGGGGTAGTAACCGACCAGGCAAGGGGCGCAGGCACTTCGACGGGTCGGCGACAAACCGTCAAAGTGGATTCGTAAACGCCACGGCGCTCGGGATGACTTGACCGCTTGTGCGGCGGCGTCGGGACGCCGTGAAACCAATGGCGAGGCCTTAGTTGGCCGAGGGTCTTTCGGCGTGAATGACCACGAGAAGTTCGACTGGCTCCCTAGCCGCAACGACCCTTAATCCCAGTTGCTCCCGGATCTGTGCTACGATCGGCAGCCCCGGCTCAGGATCCGGCAGGCCCATCGCGGCCGCCTCGGAGGCGGTCATTCCGGGCGGCTGCGCGGTGTAATTCAAGCTGAAATCGAAGCCCCCGGCGAGCACCGTTTTGTCGAGCAGCGGACGATCAAACTGCCACCTCATCTGCCTCACGAAGTCGGCCATCGAATAATTGAGGAACCGCGTGCGAATCTGCGCTCCGGCCGAACCTTCGTCCCGGGTCATCGGCGGATCGGTAAAGGCACTGGGCTTGATCTTGGCCCCGCCGGGAGCAACCACCAGGTTGTAAACCGGCGTCACCGTGGTCTGGCGGCTGAATTCCAAATGGAATCGCTCCGCCAGCAGCGTTTGCATCATCTGCCGGACCTGCGCCAATCTGGGAATCGCGTCACTTGGTGTGCGGGCTTCGATGTCGTAGATTTCGGAAGTGGCCCACTTGTCCGTCCAGTCCGGGCCCTGCCTCACCTGGAATCGCTCAAGTCCGTACGTGCCCGCCACCAGGCTCATCAGATTGCCGCGTGTGGAGACCCTGGTTCCGCTAATCTGGAACTGGCTGGGCGGGCCATCGCTAAACGCGAAGAAGTATTGCCCCGGTCGCAGCTGGGGCGCGTACAGCTTGACCGACGCCACCTCGAACGCCGGAGGCGGCGTGCCAGTCTGCGCGGCGGCAACCACTACAATCGCGAGAATCGCAACGCCTCGTACCATGGGCCCTTCTCCTTCGCGGGACAGTTCGTCTAGAGAGATATAACCCCAGGACCTCGTGCGGGTCAAGCCCGCTCAGATCCACACCACCAGTAAATTGCGAGTGCGAGTGAAAACAACGACCGGGCCTCGCTGGCAAGTGGGGTTCTCGTCTAGTGGCTTTCGGCACTCTGACGTAACACGCCTATCGCTGATACCTGGCAGGGCGTCGGAGAGTTTGGGGCGCGAATTCCTCACCGTGCGGTCTCGCGAGAATCCCATGCGCCTCGGCAGTTCGCTTGAGGTGTTTGCGGCCCCGAGGTAATGTCCAGGTGGCTACCGATATGGCCCATTAAGAGGCCTGTCGGCGCCTTCGGTGCTGTGGCTCTCCACCGGCTTGCATGGCTCTGAGGATCAGCGCGTCAAAGTCTCCCCGTCCTTGCGCAATCGCGG
>Ga0181530_10007721_pt1 | contig 10129 bp, 10 predicted proteins | sample PEATcosm2014_Bin_42_FD_119769 | JGI IMG/M metagenome (GOLD analysis project Ga0181530, IMG submission 119769) | Peatland microbial communities from MTU Mesocosm Facility, Houghton, MI, USA - PEATcosm2014_Bin10_60_metaG | ecosystem: Environmental > Terrestrial > Soil > Wetlands > Peat | place... | reverse complement strand
GCGGCAATCTGAGCGAGATTCTGAATCGGCTGTCGCACATCATCCGCGAACGGTTCCGGCTGAAGGGACAGGTGAAGGCGGCGAGCGCGCACGGCCGGCTCACGGCGACGATATTGACGCTGCTTCCGATCGCGACGCTGGTGGGACTGGTGATCACGTCTCCGGGCTATCTGGATCCGCTGCTGAACAGTCCGAGCGGCCGGAAACTCATCGAGCTCGGCGTTGTGGCGCAGGTCGTGGGAAATTTTTTCATCCGGAAGATCATCAAGATCAAGGTATAGCTGCATGCTGCCAATCCTGCTGGCCGTATTTCTTTTCGTCCTTCTGATGACCGTCATCACCGCGTACGGCTACACCGCGTATGTCCGGCCGAGCCGGATCTACGACCGCGTGGGCGGCGTGGCGGAGTCCGGCGTGGAAGCGGAAATGGAACAGGTCCGGCCAAAAGACGTGGTGGTCAAAGTCTTCGAACAGATCGGCCAGCAGATTCCGCTGAGCCCGGCGGACCAGACCATGACGCGGCGCGACCTGGTGATGGCGGGCTTCCGTTCGGATGGCGCGATCCGCATTTTTTATGGCATCAAAGTCATCTTCTGCATTGTGATGTTTATCTTCGCGCTGATGCTGCACCGGCACGTCACGGACAATCCGGTACTGCGCATCGTGTTCCTTATCGCCGGAACTGGCCTCGGGTACTATTTGCCGGGGCTTTATCTGGAGAGCCAGGTGAAGAAGCGGCAGACGAAGCTGCGGCTGTCGCTGCCGGATGCGCTGGACATGATGGTGGTCTCGGTGGAGGCGGGACTCGGTCTCGACCAGGCGATGCAGCACGTGGCGCGCGAAATCAATTACACGCACCCGGAATTGAGCGACGAGATCAGTCTCGTAGGACTGGAGATGCGCGCCGGAAAAAGAAGAGCCGAAGCGCTGCGCAACCTGGCCGACCGTACGGGTGAGCCGGAACTGCGCAAGCTGGTCGCCATCCTGATCCAGACGGACCGCTTTGGCACCAGCATGGGAGAGAGCCTGCGAACGCACTCCGATTTCATGCGGTTGCGGCGCAAACAGGAGGCCGAGGAAAGGGCGGCGAAGGTCGGTGTGAAGCTGGTTTTCCCGATCTTCCTGTTCATCCTGCCGTCGATGATGATTGTCGCCGCCGGCCCGGCGCTTTTGAAGGTTTTCCAGGATCTGTTCCCGATGATGCAGAACTTTGGAAAGTAAGCGAAAGGAGTCGATGAGTAGAGATATGAGCCAAACCATGTTGCAAGCGGTCATGTGGATCGCCACCTTCGGGGTGCTGGTCCTGTTCCTGCAGCGGCGGCGCAAGCGCAGGTCGAATTTCTAATATTTGTTCGCGTTTTTGGGAGAGACAGGCGCGGCGGGCGCGCTGACAACGAGACGAAAGGAGACTTACGATGAACCAAACGGCAATGCAGGCGATCCTCTGGATCGTGGCGGGTTTCTTTCTGACCCTTCTGATCATTCGTCGCGGCAAGCGCAAAGCTTCCCGTGGCTGATCTTTGGCAAAACCGGCTCCCTTACGCTGCACGGTGAATTTACGGAGCCGTGACCGTAAGGGAGCGGTTGTCTTGGGCTCAGGGATGGACTGGAAGAGCAAACAGAACAGCGATGGCGGCTGGGCTTACGCGCGAGGGGGCTCGTGGACCGAGCCGACGGCCTTCGTGTTGATGGCTCAGTCCGTCACCGGCATAGACGGCCCGAGCTTCCAGGCCGGTTTGAATTTTCTCGGCGCCACGCAGCGCCGCGACGGTGGCTGGAGTCCACAGCCCGGTGTGGATGAAAGCACCTGGGTAACGGCACTGGCCGCTTTCCTGCCGGAACGGACCATCGGTCCGGAACGGCTGCGCCGCGCGCTTGCCTGGCTGAAAGGACAGACGGGGCGCGAATCGAGTTTGAGTTACAGGCTGCGCCAGAGAATCGCAGGCAATCGCGACGAGTTTCCTTACGGCTGGCCATGGTTTCCCGGCGCGGCGGCCTGGGTGATCCCGACGGCGTTCGGCATTCTCGCGTTCGAGAGAGCATTCGCGGCCGGCGACCACGACCGGGCGCTGCGCCAGCGAATCGCCGACGGCAGGGAGTTCCTCTTCGCCCGCCAGTGCGCCGACGGCGGATGGAATCACGGGTCTAACCAGGCACTCGGATACCCCGGCGATTCCTATCCCGAAACGACGGGAATAGCGCTGGCTGCTTTGCGGCGCGCGCCGAACTCCGAACAAATCGCGCGTGCGAAGACGGCTGCGCGACGGCACCTTACAACATGCCGCACGGCTGAAGGTATTGCCTGGCTACGCATGGGACTAGCCGCGCACGGCGAACATGTGCAGTCCGCGTTCCAGCCTGTTCCCCGAACGACGCTGGACGAGGCGCTGACGGCGCTCGCGTCAGCGGCCCACAATCCGCTTCTGAGTTAAGCAGCAATGCCAGCGAATCCCTATCCTCTGGACTGGCCGGCGCGGACACAGAGTGTCCCGCCCCGGAAGGGCGCGCGCAAATGAGCGGCACGAGAATTACGCGCAGGGACGTTCTTGCTTCAGGCGCCGCGGCGGCCGCAGGTATCTCGCTGGCCCGATATACGGGCGCGGGCCGCGCGGCTACCTTCGCCAAAGCGCCGGTGTCCAGTGTCATGATCGCCCGCGCCGCGGGCTACACGATGGATGTCTACGACACCGTCTACCGGATGGTGGCGGCCCACAAACTCAGCATCCGCGGCAAGAAGATCGTGCTGAAACCGAACCTCGTGGAATTCGACGCCCATACAGCCATTAATACGCATCCTGTCGTCGTGCACGCGGCTTACGAGGCGTTCCGTAAGCTGGGCGCCGCTGAGATCCGGATCGCCGAAGGCCCAGGACACCGGCGCGCGACGCTCGATCTGGCCGACGCCGCCGGCTATTTCGAAACCGTGCCAAAGTTCGAAAGCGCATTCACCGATCTGAACCTCGACAACGTGGCGAAGCGCGAAATTCCCCGGCCGGTATCGACGCTGCAGTCGCTCTACCTGCCGCATACCGTTCTCGACTGCGATTTGCTCGTGTCTCTGCCCAAGCTGAAGACACACCACTGGGCGGGCGCGACGCTGGCCATGAAAAACCTCTTCGGACTCGTTCCGGGCGGCGTTTACGGCTGGCCCAAGAACGTGCTCCACTGGGCAGGGATTGCGGAGTCGATTGTCGACCTGCACCATTTATTCCCCCGCCAGTTCGCCATTGTCGATGGCATCGTGGGCATGGAAGGGAACGGTCCCATCCAGGGCACGCCGAAGCACGCTGGCGTGCTGGTTGCGGGCAGCGATGTTGCCGCCGTCGACGCCACGTGTTGCCGCATCATGGGAATCGATCCGAAGAAAATCGATTACCTGACGCTGGCGCGAGGCGAGGAAAATCTCGCAGCCTCCGCGTTCCACCAGATCGGCGAAAGAATCGAAGCGGTGCAGACTTCCTTTGAGTTGATCGATCCGTGGAAGGGGATGATTCGCGCGAGTTAGTGGGCCAGCCGGCTGCCCGCGGCCAGAATCACGCAGAGATTCCACACTACAAGACCGGCGTACCAATAATTGATCCAGCCCACGAGCCGCTTTCGCTGAGTGGCCACGCACACTCCTCCAATGACAATTCCGGCGATTTTGGAAAGTCCCACGCCAATGGCCGGCGAGCTCGAATGAATGAGTCTTGCAATGAATGGACTCACCTCATGCGCCCCCAGCTTAAAGCCGACCAGCGTAGTCAGATAATCCAGAACCTGCAGATAGACGAAGACCTGAATGACCAGCATCGGGATACTTTCAGCTCCTCACTCCGTGTTGCGCTATGAACAGGAAGGCGACCGTTCCCACGGCGATCATCGCCGCATGAGGCAGCCGCATTCCTTTCGGTGTTGTAACATCCAGCTCGTCATTGCTTCGATAAGGGGCGCGGAAGTGTAACAGATCCTGCATGATCCACGCGACATTGAAAAACGTCTTACGCACGCGGCCGCGAAAGGTAAGAAGAAGCAGCGCGATTGCGCCGCCCAGGATCGCGGTCAGGAAAAAAATCCAGAAGCAGTTGCCCGGTCCGGTGATGGCGCCGACGGCGGCGAGGAGTTTCACATCGCCCGCTCCCCGCGCCCGCAGCAGATACAGCGGGAAATAGAGAACGAAGCCCAGCCCGAGCCCGGCCGCGGCGCGGCCGAGCCCGGACCATCCGGGAGAAGACGACACATTCCATGCGAAACCCGCAACGATACCGGCCAGCACCAGCCAATTCGGAATCCGGCGTGAGCGGATATCGGAAACCGCCGCGGCCGCGACCAGTATCCCCAGTAAGATCTGGCCTGCTCCGTTGAGTGATGGCTGACTAAGCATCCCTGCAAAATGAGTATAGCTTGAATCTAACTTTCGGGAACGAGTTTTCGCATATGTTAACCATCGTTAGCGTACGGTACGTTAACGATGTTATTCGCCCGAATTCCGACTTACTTTCTTCTTATCGGCAAACAGCTAGAATCGCGAGAGTTTGTTTAACCCATTGAACGCCGCCGCCTTGTAACACTCAGCCAGAGTTGGATAGTTGAAAACCGTTTCCACGAAGTAATCCACAGTGCCCCCGAGGATCATCACCGCCTGGCCGATGTGCAGGAGTTCACTGGCACCTTCGCCGATGATGTGGACTCCAAGCAGGAGCCGGGTTTCGCGGTGAAAGATCAGTTTCAGGCGGCCCGTCGTGTCACCCCGAATCTGGCCGCGCGCGATCTCGCGGTAGAAGGCTACTCCCACCTCATACGGCACATCGTCGTCGGTAAGCTGTTCTTCGGTCCTGCCGATGAACGAGATCTCGGGGATGGTGTAAATCCCATAGGGATAGTGTTCCGGTTTTGAATGCAGCGGAATGCCGAAGGCGCGGCCCGCGGCGATACGGCCCTGCTCCATCGAGACCGATGCCAGGCTCGGGAAGCCGATAACATCGCCTGCCGCGAAGATGTTCGGCTGGCTTGTGCGGAAGTCCGCATCCACTTTAATGCGACCGCGCGCATCCGCTTCGATTCCCGCCGCCGCAAGATTCAATTCGTCGACGTTACCCTGTCGTCCCACCGCATACAGCAGCGCATCGCCGGTGATCTTCTTTTTGCTCTGCAGATTCGCGATCACGCAGCCGGGCGCGTCCTCCACACTTTCGACTTCCTCGTTGAGCCGCATCGTCACGCGGATATCGCGAAGATGATAGGAAAGCGCTTCTATCATCTCGGAATCCGCGAATTCCAGCAGACGCGGACGCTTTTCGACAAGGATGACGCGCACGCCGAGTGTAGCGAACATGCAGGCATACTCGACGCCAATCACGCCCCCGCCCACAACGATCAGAGTTCGCGGCATCTCCGCCATCGAAAGAATCTGATCGCTGTCGACAATGGTGCTCCCGTTGACCGGAACCTTCGCGGACACGGCCGGCTTCGTACCCGTGGCGATGATGACGAAGGAGGTCTCGTACTCGTTTTTTCCATGAAAATTTTCCACTGCGATGTGCGTCGCGTCCAGAAAACTCGCCTGTCCGGGCAGCACGTCCACGTTGTTGCGCCGCAGCTGCGATTCCGTTACATCGACTTCGGTCTTGATCACGTGATTCACGCGAAACGAGAGGTCAGCCATCGAGATCTTTTCCTTGACCCGATAGTTGATCCCGTAAATCTCCCGGTAATGGAACCCCGACAGGTGGAGTACCGCCTCCCGCATCGTCTTGCTGGGGATGGTCCCGGTGTTGATGCAAACGCCGCCAAGGCATTCGCGCTTCTCGACGACCGCGACTCTTTTGCCCGATTTTGCGGCCTGAATGGCGGCGCGCTGGCCGGCGGGTCCCGAGCCAATGACGATCAGATCGTAACGTTGCATGCGGTAACAGCCATTCTCCTACACAAAGGTTTCAGCGCCGTTTCGAAACAACGCCGTGATAACCTTGAGGTTTCCGTCTTTGAATGCCGTCTTATGTCCGCTCATGTGAGCGAAGCCTTCGTCCTGCAGACCTGGCCGTTCCGGGAAGGGGATCTCATCGTCAGTTTTCTGACGCGCGATTTGGGGAAGTTGCGCGGTGTGGCGCGCCGCGCCCGACGGCCGAAAAGCGGCTTTGGCTCCGGGTTGGAGCGGCTTTCGCACATCAGAATGTCTTACTTTCAGCGTGAGACCCGCGAACTGGTCAATATCGACTCGTGCGACCTTCTGCACTCGCAGTTCGCCCTGCTGCATGATTTCGCTTCGGCCTGTGCGCTCGACTTTATGACGGAAGTCTCCGAGCAACTGTTGCCAGCCGCCGAGCCGAATGAAAAATATTTCCGCCTGCTGATCTCGATGCTCGATTACCTGCGGTCGGGCGATGCCGGCGCCGTGTGGCGCGCGGTGACGTATTTCAGCTTGTGGGCCGTCAGGCTCGCCGGATTCCTTCCCGAACTGCATGTTTGTCTCGGCTGCGGCACCTGGCTGGACGATCCGGAAAATCCTCAGCGCGCGTTTTTCATGCGCCACCGCGCGGGCCTTTATTGCCAGGATTGCCGCCGTGCGCTGGACATGCGCGGTGCCTGGGAACTCGCGCCGGAATCGCGCGCTCTGGCGGAGGAGATTCTGCGTTCGCCCATCGGCGAGCTGCGTTCGCGCCCGTGGACGCAGGCGACCGCGGCCGATCTTCGGCATTTCCTCGCGCAGCAAATGGAATCGCACATCGAGCGCAAGCTCATCACCGTTCCCGTCCTCGAAGCCGCCGCCTAAAACGACATGTCTCAATCGACCGTTCCGACGTTTCAGGAAATCGTGTTCCGGCTCAAGCGCTACTGGAGCGACCGCGGCTGCATCATTCAGGAACCGTACGACGTCGAAGTCGGCGCAGGCACCTCCTGTCCCGAAACCTTCCTGCGCGCGCTCGGACCGAAGCCCTGGCGCACGGCTTACGTGCAGCCCAGCCGCCGCCCCGCCGATGGCCGCTATGGTGACAATCCGAATCGCCTCTACAAGCACATGCAGCTGCAGGTGATCCTGAAGCCGACGCCGGCCGACGTGATCGAGCAGTATATGGGCAGCATCGAAGCCATCGGCATCGACCTGCGCAAACACGACATCAAGCTGGAAGAAGATAACTGGGAAAACCCTTCGCTGGGCGCGTGGGGCGTCGGCTGGCAGGTCATGCTCGACGGGCTCGAAATCACCCAGTTCACTTATTTCCAGCAGTGCGGCGGCATCGATCTGGATCTGGTTCCGGCCGAGATTACCTACGGTCTCGAGCGGCTGACGGCTTTTCTGCAGGGCGTCGACAGCGTCTTCGATATCGAATGGACGCCTGGCGTCAAGTATCGCGATGTGCGCTACGCCGATGAGCTGCAGTATTCGGTATACAACTTCGAACTCGCGGACATCCCGACCCTGTGGAAGCTCTTCGAAATCCACGAAGGAGAAGCGAAGCGCCTGCTGGATCTGTATCGGGAGTCGACGGAGAAGGTGCGCTTCCCGCTGCTCGCCACCTATGACCACGTCCTGAAGTGCAGCAACCTCTTTAATACGCTGGACGCCCGCGGTGCGATCAGCGTGACCGAGCGGGTCGGAGTGATCGGACGAGTCAGGAAACTGGCGGTCGGCGTGGCGGAGTCGTGGGTCGATCAGCAGGGTGGCGAAGCTGCCACGCAGCAGGAGGCCGCGTGAATCTGCTGCTGGAAATCGGCGCCGAGGAAATTCCCGACTGGATGCTGGCAGGCGCTCTCGAGTATCTCGGCGGCGCCGTCAGCCGTCTTCTTCAACAGCATGAGCTGGGCGAGGCTTCCATCCGCACCGAGGCGACACCGCGCCGTTTGGTGGTTCGCGCCGAGGGTGTGATTGCCCGGCAGCCGGATTCCGAAGAGCGCGTTTGGGGCCCGGCGAAGAGTGCGCCGCCAGCCGCCGTGGCTGGTTTCGCGAAGAAGCAGGGCGTGACGCCGGAAGATCTCGAAGTACTCTCCGACGGCAAAGCGGAAAAATTCAGTTGTGTCCGCAAAATCGCTGGCCGGAGCGCATCCGCGATTTTCGCCGAAGCCCTGCCGGCGCTCGTTCTGAAAACGCCGTTCCCCAAAACGATGTATTGGCCTGGCAAGGGCGGCCCTCGTTTCATCCGTCCCATCCGCTGGATCGTGGCTCTGCTCGGCGATGAGGTGATTCCGTTCGAGATCGCGGGCGTCGCTTCCGGCAACCAGTCGAGCGGCCACCGCAAACTGGGCGCGGCGCGATTCTCCGTCACTTACGAAAACTTCGAACAGAAGCTGCGCGAGAACTACGTGCTGCTCTCGGCCGACGAGCGCAGGAAACGCATTCAGGCGGTCGAGACGAAGTACAAATGCGATAAAAGCCTGCTCGATACGCTGGTTAACCTGACCGAATGGCCCACGCCGATCACGGGGTCGTTCGACCCGAGCTTCCTGGATCTGCCCAAAGAAGTACTGACCACGGTCATGCGTGTCCACCAGAAATACTTCTCGGTCGAAACGCCGGACGGAAACCTCACGCCGCAATTCGTAGCTGTAACTAATACAGACGGCGATCCCGATGGCTTGATACGCCACGGCAACGAACGCGTGTTGCGCGCCCGCTTCAACGACGCGCGGTTTTTCTGGAACGCCGATCAAAAGAAGAAACTCTCCGAGCGCGTACTCGATCTCGCCAGCGTGACTTTTCAGGCGAAGCTCGGCAGCTATCTGGAAAAGACCGAGCGCATGGAACAGCTGATTCTCGTTCTGTTGCAGCACGCGCGCAAGCCGGGCGGACTCGTGACGGAAGATGACATTCGTCAGGCCAAGGTGCGTTACGCGTTCGAGCCTGAGAGCGACGAGTTCCATATCGGCCATGCCTGTCGCCTGTCGAAAGCCGATCTGACCACGGAGCTCGTGAAAGAGTTCACCGAACTGCAGGGCGTGGTCGGCGGACTTTACGCGCGCGCGCAGGGCGAACCGGAAGACATCGCGATCGCCATCTACGACCACTACAAACCGGTGAGCATGGAAGATTCGATTCCGCGCACGCAGGCCGGACAGCTGCTCTCGATCGCCGACAAGCTGGACACCGTACGCGGCTGTTTCCGCGTGGGCCTCATCCCGTCCGGCTCCAAAGATCCTTTCGCTTTACGCCGCGCCGCGCAGGGCATCGTCAAGATACTGGTTGAAGGCAAGCTGCGGCTGCCCATCCAGTCGCTGCTCGAAGGCGACGGCCAGCTGGAAGAATTTTTCGTCGAGCGCATTCGCTATTACTTCCGCGAGATTCGCGGCTTTCAATACGACGAGGTCAATGCCGTCATTGCGTCCGGATGGGACGACCTTGTTTCTTTCGAAGAGCGTCTTCAGGCACTGCGCGAAGTTCGTCCGACGGAGAACTTCGAGCCGCTGGCCGCGAGCTTCAAGCGTATTCGCAATATTCTTCGCCAGGCGCAGTTCGAAGGACTGGGCGACACGCTGCAAATCAAGCTGCTTGAACCGGGCCCGGAAGAGGACCTCTATCGCGAGTTCGAGCGCGTCCGCGCGGAAATCGCCGGACTCGATTACCGCGGGGCTCTTTCGTCCATCGCGTCTCTGCGTCCCAAAGTCGATCTTTTCTTCGACAAAATTCTGGTGAACGCGCCTCTGCCCGCCGTGCGTCAAAACCGGCTGACGTTACTGCACACTCTGATGGCCGAGTTTTCGACCATCGCGGATTTTTCCGAAATCGTAACCAATTCTCAGGAGAACAAATGAGCAAGAACGTTTATTCGTTCGGCGGCGGAACGGCCGACGGCGACGGCACGATGAAGGATGTGCTCGGCGGCAAGGGCGCCGGGCTGGCCGAAATGTCTCGCGCGGGTTTGCCAGTACCGGCGGGCTTCACGATCGCGACGGGCGTCTGCAATGTCTACTTCAATAACAAAAACAAACTGCCCGACGATATCCAGCAGGAGATCGACAAGGCGCTGGTCAAGCTGGAAAAGCAGATGGGCCAGAAGCTCGGCGATGCGACCAACCCGCTGCTGCTCAGCGTTCGTTCCGGCGCAAAATTTTCCATGCCCGGAATGATGAACACGATTCTCAACCTCGGCCTGAACGACACAACCACCGCGGGCCTCGCGGCCAAGAGCGGCAATCCGCGCTTCGCCTACGACTG
>Ga0181530_10007718_pt1 | contig 10135 bp, 18 predicted proteins | sample PEATcosm2014_Bin_42_FD_119769 | JGI IMG/M metagenome (GOLD analysis project Ga0181530, IMG submission 119769) | Peatland microbial communities from MTU Mesocosm Facility, Houghton, MI, USA - PEATcosm2014_Bin10_60_metaG | ecosystem: Environmental > Terrestrial > Soil > Wetlands > Peat | place... | reverse complement strand
AGCGCCATCCAAGGCGCAGATTCTCCAATCCATCAAAGATTTCTTGGAGGTCGTCGGCAAGAAGGATTGGGGTTATATTGGAGCCGACGATCGGACTTGAACCGATGACCTGCCGATTACGAAACGCCCACCGGCATTCGGGCTGGGCGGCGACCCGCGTAAACAGCGGACTGGCGCGGGGTCGTTCGGGGTCATTCGGGCGCTCTTGGCAGCGTTTTGCGGGACAAAATACGGGACAACTACTTTCCGGCTCGGGCGACCTTCGCTCTCGCGCTTATTTCTCTTCGTCTTCTCCGTGCACGTCGTAGACCTCAACTCCCTGTTTCTTCAAGATGGGAATGGCCTCATCCATAGTGACGGTACTCGGAGTGAAATACATGATGCCGCGATGCCCTCCGCCTGCAGTCACGTCTATTGTCAGGCGCTTCCCTGCCATCTGTAAACCCGGAACGTGATGAGCCTTCAGGTCGTTCAACAGTGAGTCCCACCAAGCCGGGGTCTGTTGCAACGGATTAAAGCGTCGAAACACGATTCCGATTTCGTTGACGTGAGCGGTTGTCATCCGCTGATTTTACGCTTCACTTCTCGCCGAAATCCATCAGCGGTTGCTTAAGCGTGGGTTGCGGGTTGGGCTTGCACTTCGGTTCGGGTTTGCGACGAGGTTTACGCTCGGGCGGAACAAGGCGCGAATCGACGGGCGGTGCGCTCTCTGCACCCGGCAATGGCAGCAAACAGTTGAACTGGCGAAACTCCCCGGTCGGTAGTAGCCGTCGCTCTTCAGTAATCGGAATCTCTTCTTGATACCAACCGCGCTTGAGCCGTTTCCTGTGCTGATCACGGCGCTTCCGTTCCCGCCATCCTTCGACGACGACGTAGAGCATTCCGTACCAGAGACACATGTGGATGCCGCCCCTGCTTATCAAAAACATCATCCCGTCTTCAGCGTCGTCTTTACCGCTTGTCGTCGTCTCCTCCTTCAAGTGCTTGTAGAAGTCCTGACTCATCAGACTTGCCGCCATGAAGTAGCGGAAGAGAATGGGAATCATCTCGTCTCTGGTTCTCGGCATCGGCGCGATTCTACCACCAGCCCCGCGTTGACTTATGCCGGTAGTAGAGCGATGTTCGGACCCGGAGGAATCAAACCAATGCCGAAGAGTGAATATCAGAAACGCAAGGCCGCCGGGCAATGCGTCCGCGCGGGATGCAAACGGAAACCGAAGTTAGGGCCTGACGGCAAACCGCGAAGTTACTGCCCAGTTCACAATGCGGCTAACCGCAAAAACTCCGATGCATGGGTCAAGCGGCAGATCGCCAAGAAGCGATCTCACAAGAAGCCACGTGCGGTCAAGCCGGTGGAGCCAGTCACTGCCTAACCCCAAACTGTCGTTTCCCAAGGCCCGGTTCCCCGCCGGGCCTTTTCTTTGCCCAAAACTCGGCGCACACGTGACTTGAGCGGGCTACTTACGCCTTTCCCCGCCCCGTTGGTATCCCTTTCTGCCGTTGCCCGTTTCAGGAAGTAAGTGTGCCCATAGATACAGGCTTTTCCGCGCCGTCAGAGGGAACATGTCGGCCATGAAGCAACCACAAGATCAGATCACCTTAGCCCTGCGGCGCGCAGCCTGCCGTCTGGGTGCGAGCGCCATGTCGTTGTTCGATTGCTACGCACGCGCGGAGGAAGCGGCTGGTCGTGATCCGGGGCCTGCTCCAGATCTACTGCCGTGGAACGCATCACCACTTCGCCGGGCTGCGAAACGGCTGGCGATCAGTTCTGTTGGCTTGCAGCGCATTACCCGCAAGCGGTGACCTGCTTTCGCTGCTGTAACCAGTCCCGATTCCGTTCTCGGCATCGCCCACAGAGTTTGTAATCGTCATCATCCCGAGTTTTGCCACAGGCAGAACATAATCCCGCTGCAATACGTTCGGCGCGGCTCTTCGGGCTTGCCGCCAGTGCTCGCTTGCGGCGCTCTAACTTCTCCGCGTCACGGGCAGCCTTTCCCAGCAACTTCCTATTTCGCCGGACTTCAAGGCGCTCGGCACGAGCGAGTCGACGCTGCAACTTCGCCCATGCAACTTGCTCCGGGGTTGGTTTCGGACGCGGCTTCGAAAACTCGACGGTGTAACCCAGCGACGAAGCGACCTTGTTCATTCGATAGAGTAGGGCTCGCACTCCCCACGGTGAAAGCCCACAACGTTCGGCAACACCCACGCTGTCCAAATGTTCGCAGTGATAAGCGACCACCACCTCATAGAAAACGTCCGGTCTACCGATCAGTTGCACGACGCGGTCAAGGTTGGTGATTTCGGTAGTTAGGGTTTTTCTCCGTGCCGGGTCGGTGCAGGAAACGAACTCGTTGCAAAGACTCTCAATCACGTGCACTCTGGCGTCCGTTTGCGATTTCAGTTTCTGAATGACGGCAAGGAATCGCTCGCGGTCTGTCCCAATCAACTGCTCCCGCTGCTTCTTTGAGAATGCACGCTTCTCCATGAAGGCCAAGACCACCCGTCTCGTGCTCGATTCCGTCAGCGCCCAAGCCGGGGTTGGGTGTCGACGCTGGCGTGACCGGACAGCGGTAGTTTGAACGTGCATCATCTGGTAGTCGTCCCAAGAAACGGCGCTGTCGCCAGCGTCATCGTCCGTATGCCTTCCGATTGGCATGGGCACCCTGCAGAACTGCGGTTGAGATGGTTCGACGCCCCGCGCGGGCATTGGTGGACAGAGAGTAATATTCATGCGGCCCCTCTGTGGCGGAAAGGTGTGACCGGGTAGGAAAAGGAGGTGCGGCAGCCGTTAGCGGGTCTTCACCCTGATACCGCTGCCGCACGCTGGAGGCATCCGTCCAGTTGCCGTTTACGGTCTGAACGTGACCGGCACATTTTTGTGTCAGGCGGATGTGCGGACGCCTGTCAGACCATCGCCTCGCCTTGTTACCAAGTGCTGCGCGCTCCGTCTGCCGGAGGAAACCCCTCGCGGGGAAAAGGGTCGCGCGCTCATCGCCATGCCCTACCATGAAACGCGGCGCGCGGGTTATCATCGCGGTCTTCTGATGCGTCGCCGCGATTCATTAAGGCCCGACGCGAGCGCCACTCTTAGATCTTTTTCAAACCCTTCGGCCCACCCTGCACGCCATTCCAACGATTAGGCTTGCTCATGAAGTCGTTCTGGATGGGTTGCCGTTTCGGGCGATTCACCTCTTGGTGCTCTGCGAGTGCTTTCGCGGCCAAGTCCTGCTCCACGGTCGTTGCCATAATCTCCCTTTCGATTTCATTTCTGCTCAGCCTGCTCACTTTTTGCTCCATGCAGCGGCGCGTTCGCGCAGCCAAGTAAGGTACTCGCTCGACTTCTTGTTCATGTCGATGAGTCCTTGAATGGACAACTTCATGTCACGGATTTCTGCTTTCAATGCAGCAACTTCACCACGGGCTTCGGACAGGTTCGACACGATGCCCGCGATGCGCTGCTCTGCCAGTTCTGTTTTGCACTGGCAATCTCTTCCAGGTCTCCCCTGCGGGCCTACAGGCCCCGGCACGGTTGAAGGCGCGCCGTCTCTGCCGTTTTTGCAGATGCAAACCGCATCCTTTCCGGCTGTCCCCGGCGGGCCGGTCTCACCCTTCTCACCGCGCGGCGGCTGGTGATCGAGACGTTTATGCGCTCGCTTCGCTTCGGTGAGTGCATTGCTCGCCACGGTTTCCACGGCATCAAGCCGTGCTTGTGTTCGGTAAACGTTTGGCTTCATCACGACTCCTTGGCGGCCTTGTACATAGCGGCCTGTAGCCACGATTGGTTGCACGCCCGCAGCGCAAGACTCGCGGCTTCTTCCGTGAGTGACTCTGCGGCCTTTCTGTGCTGTGTCATTGCGTGGTAGTGCCGCTCCGCGCTCGCGAGGTCTTTGGACTTGCTCGCACAAACTGAATGGGCGATTGCCGCTTTCTCATGGTCTTCACGCGTGGCTGTCAGGCTTCCACCAACACATCGGATTGCGTCGGTATCTGGTGTCGCACCTGGGCGAGCGTCGAGTCCGGGGCCTTGTACGGTTAGCCCACCACCAGCCCTGCGTTCAAACTCGCGGCGCAGGCGCTCGGTTCCGGCGGCGCTGAGATCGGAGAACAGTTCATCTTCCGCACGCATTTCGCGCTCACGGTCGAAGTCACGGTGGAAGACCTTACCGTCAAACTTCACGGCTCGGCAGGTTTTGTCCGTGATGTAGCCCATGCGGATATCGGCAGCGTACTTCGCTGCTTTCGCGCGGAGAAGGGCATCCTCGTTCAGAGCGATGCGCGGCGCGCGGTATTCCTTGCCTGTCCGTTCCTTGATGAGATCTTCAAAGGACTTCGGACGCTGTGCTGGCTGGTTGAATCGGTATGAAATGTTTCTCGCCTGCGCCGACGTCGCACCATCACCGTATGCGGGCGAAAGAACCAGCGAGCAATCGAGCAACTTAGCACGCTTCACCGTCCGTAAAGTGAAACGCTCACCGGACTCGTCCTTATCATCCGACCAGTCCTCGTCCTCGCACTGGAAGCCGAACGAGCACGAATCTATGCTCCCATCCTTCACCAGCGCGTGGATATCACGGTGGAACTGCACGGCGGGGTTAAGACGAATCTGGAAGTAGAGACCGTCATTGTCTTTGTCAACCAGTTTCAACGAACCATTCTTCAGGCGGCCAAGAGGCGGCTGATTCTGGTCGTGCTGGTATAGCGCCAGCACGTCACTACCGCTGGCGATGCTGTCGCGGAAGGCCCCTGATGCGATACGCTCGCGTCCGCCCCGACAAGGGACGTTCGGCAACGATAACGCACCGTATTTGACAGCGCGTGCGTTGATGACAAGCGTGTTGTCATCAGCACTGGCACGAATCTCTGCGCCGACTACAAAACGACGGTCGATGTTGTTACTCATGATTTTTCCTCCGCCCTGCTCTCCCTACTTAACCCAACGGTGTTACTCCTACCATTTCCTGAAAAATTTACTTTTTTCGTTATACTCGTCGGCTTGCTGTTTTGCGGTCGCCAGTTGTGCAGCGCCGACCGCTGCAGCGTCGGGTGCTCCACGGAAACGAGCGGCTTGTTCCAAAACCGATTGCGGACAGCCATTATTGATGGCGAGAGTTTCTTGACCGAGCTCGTATCGAACGGTCTCACCGGACGCGCGAACTTCGATGATGTAAACAACGGCACCATCTTGCTTCTGGTCTATGCCCCAGCCGAGGGTCGGTGTGGGCGGGGTCACGTTGTGCTTATCGGAACCAGTGGGCGCTTCCTGACTCAAGCGGTCGACATATGAAGCGTATCTCACGATTTCGCACCAGCCGAAGGTCACGGCTGTGGTTGCGGCTTCACGGGCGATGTGCTCGCGAGTCCCGTTCTTGGTTTTATCGGTGGGGTGATTTTTCCAAAGGACTTGCATGATGGTTTCTCCTTAAATCTGAGTTATCTTTCCGGCGGTCGGGCTGCCTAACATATCGGGTAAGTGTTACGGGGTTACCGCAGCGGTTCATACTGAAAGTTGCCGTCGAACTCGCCCGGCATCGAGTCGGTTTCGATGAGGGTCTGTCCGCCGACGTGCTGCGCTCCAGCGGTCGTTTGTTGAAAGTTGAGGCGAACAGTCGGAAGGTCAGCGCGGTTCTCTGGCGCTGCTATTCGCTTTCCGCCATCCACGACGGTCGAGCCGACCTCCCAGCACAGGAACGAACCGTTGTAGCCTAATGACTTTTTTCCAGACGCACATTCCACATTGAAAAACCCCTGCGGCAACTCGCCGTAGTTATCTGTGCCGGTGACGAAAATGATTGATGGTTGTGTCCGCGAAATGGACGGCTTCAACTTATCCAAGAATGTTTCGAGCATTCGCTACTCCTTGTTTGACTAAGCGTTCCCCGAGCGCGTCGGCTTCTGCTTGCGTCAGCGCGCCCAACTTCCATTTATTGATCAGGTAACTTAGAACTTTCAACGCCTGCATTGCGGTCTCACTCCGAGACGCCAGCCAATAGAAGGCAGGCTCTGTTGCTTCGCTCAGGACAAAACCCTGCGGCGGAACCACTTGCTCATTCCTCGCCTTCGCCCGCGCGATAACACCGACTCGCGACCGCTCCAGAATGTTGGTTCGCAACGTGACCGCACGGACAAACTCCGTGACCGCATTACCGAGCAACTCTTCGCGGCGCTCAGGCAATGGGTTGTAGACGAAAACCAAGCCCGCCTTCGTCCACGCCTTAAGGTTCGGTGCGACGGCGAATATGCCGCAGCCGTCGTTGGCGAAAATCATAGGCACGATTTCTCGCCGACCATACTCGTTCCGAGTTGCCGTAAGCACCAATGCCCAATCCGCGCCTTCAACGTGTTGAACTACTACTCCGCGTGAATACATAAAATTACCTCTCCAATTTCTTGTCTGGTCCGAGCATCATCTCTTTCATGGTGATTGCTGCGTGACATTTCTTACAGAGCGATTGCAAAAACTCAAAGTCAACACCGCCGAGAAAAACGAACCAATCTCTACTGTCCTTCCACGGTTTTGTGTGGTGGACGTCTTCCGCCTTACGCCCGCATCCGGGTGTTTCACAAACAGGGTTGCGGCGGATCTTCATGCCACGAACGCCGTACGGTCCTTTCCAGATGGCGAGCCGGTACCAAGCATCCATCTCGTGTCGGGGCGTGTTCCGCGTCGCCCTGTTCAAGGGGTCAACATGCTTAGGGCAGAAATCACCCGTCACCGCGATACCGACACACCCGCCTTCGGAGCAGAACTTCATGCTGCCTTCTTATAAGGACGCCTATGTGCAAGTTGCTCTGTCGGTGTTGCCCACTGGACGTTGCCGGGCTCGTAGTTGCCGTCGTTCTCAATGCGGTCGAGCGTCTTTCCTTTCGGGCGCGGGCCTAACTCGGCGAAGAACTGCTCGAATGAATCGAATAGGAACTTGATGCCGCGACCGCCATAATCTGCAAAGCGCACGTTGTTCGGATTCGTGCAGCGGTCCTTCGCAGACCCGAAAGATCTATATTCGGGTGTTTTATTCCGACCCCGGCTATGGTTGTGGGTGCGGCTGTTGTGCCCACACACAAACCGCCTAGTCTGCCCTGTCCTTTTTGATATCGGCGCTGGTAATCCGCATTTTCCGCACTCACACAACTTGATTTCAGTTTCCATCTTGATGAACTGCTCCCTTCGACTTCTCCACCAGCGGGCCGTGCGTTTGCACCAGCCCGTTCGGGCTGCTCTCCGATACGCTGCCATCCTCCATCAGGAAAATCGCCTTAACCTCGGACACTTCAGGCGGTGCAAGGAAGCCCGGAGCCATCGCAAGACGAAGCGCATAAAGCGAAGCGATGGCAGCATCAATTGGCTTGTCGGGGTTTGACCGCCGTGGAAATAAGTTGTTATTCAGGTCACGGTGTGCGTGGATTCCGAGTAGCGCCGATGAGAGTATTTCGTCGTCGTCCGCAAAGTGCAGACGGCCCGCAAGCATGAGACTCATCGCCCAGTCCATGACCGGGCTGAACGTCCGTGCTGTCTTGGCGAAGGGCAACACCGAGATGCCGTTCTTTTCCAGTCGGTCGGACGGCGGCGTCCAACTATCATGCGCGAGAGCCTTCAGCAGGAAGCCATCGGAATCATGCTCAGTGATGCCGTAACCGATGTGGTTTCGGTAACACGCGAGGATGGCGTCAGCAAGCGCTTCGTCATCGTTGGCTGCGGCGTCGTAGTAGCGCCCAGCGAGATAGAAATGTTCAACGCCATCAAGGTAACCCTTCGTGCAGTAGACGACGGCTGCACGTTCCTGAAGGCTCGACCGCTCCACGCCGACGACGAACGGCCTGAGCATGTCCGGCTGGGTCACGCCGGGGTGCTCCCCGACCAACCAGAATCTGAACTGCTCCATCGTCAGGTTTTTCTCGCGGCACGGAGCGAGTATCTCCTTCGCAAGCCACTGGCGGTTTTCGTTGCCGTCCTCCCACAGGACAAGCATGTGCGACTTGAACGTCGGCTGTAGCGCTGGGATGGCAATGGCCCGCGCCTGTGCTTCCTTGATGGTTTCCAGATAGGAACTGACACCCGCGTTCGGGTTGGCTGCGAGGATGGCGTCGGTGCTTTTCCAGTCATAGCCCTCGGCGCTGAAGATCACCGACAGCGTTTTCTCGTCGGCCAACTCACCGTTCAGGATTTTCGTCGACGTGACGTGCAACTCGTATCCGACCGACGTGAGGTTTTCGCCCGCGTGACCGAGTGAAATAAGAAGCGAGTTGTTCCGCTTGTCGCAGCCGAGCGACATCTCTTCGTAAACCTCCCGTGATCGGTGCGACCACAGTTCGTCGACTGCTGCCCCGTGGAGTATTTTCCCGGCCAGCGATTTGCCCTGTGCGCTCACCGGCAGCAACGTGGAAGCGCTGCTCGGCTGCGTGATCGAGTGCTGGAGCACCCGGAGACCGAACGCGTCAGTGAGTTTCGGGTTGGCCCGGAGCGTGTCGCGGATGAAGTCAAAGCACAGCCGTGCTTGGTTTGTGGCGCGGGCTGCCGTCACGATTTCCGCACCGCCCTCCCCGTCTGCCGCGAGCAGATACAAAAGAATCGCTGACGACATCGCCGTCTTGCCGCTGCTCTTCCCGCACTCCAGCAGGAGCCGTCGGTACCGGCGGAGTTTTGTGTTGTCCTTTTTCTTCCATGAGAACAAGACGAGAACCAACCACACCTGCCACGGTGACAGGATGAATGGTTTCCCCGCGCACTCTCCCTTGATGTGCGTGGTGCAGGAAATGAAGTCGATAACCGTCGCTCCGTCGTCTGGGCACCAGACGAACGGGAAGTCCGCCTGCCCTTGTCGAAGCAGGTCGGCCCGCTGGCGTTCAATCGCCCGACGCGTCCATACGCAAGCCGGGCGTTTCCCGCTGAGTATCTCTTCTTCCCACGCGGACGCGATGGCTTCGTAGTTGTTCATTGCAATAAGTGAGTGCTGTTCTTCCAAGCCTTCAAGATGCGGTTACGCTCAGGAACATCAACGCCCCTTTCGATAAGGTCGGCTTCGACAGTCAGCCATTCACTGAGTTGTGATTCAGCGACGGCGCGACGAGCGGATTCGTTTTCTTCCAAAATGATGTGCTTCACTTGTTCCCCCTGAGTGCTGCGATCTTTTCCTTCGTGAGTTCCGCCTGCGTCTTGTGTGTTTTAACAGTCGCGGTTTCCGCCTTATCTTTCGCGGTCATAAGGCGGGCTATTTCCGCTCGCAACTTCCGCGCGGTCGTTGACTCGGCATTCCATCGCTTATGAATGTCAAGGTCTGTCGTCTCTGCAACAGCCAGTTCTGCTTCCAAGTCGTTACAGCGTTTCTCCGCAGCAATAGCCGCAGCCTTTTTGCCATCAATCTGTTCCTGATACCAAGCGGGTGAACCATACTCAAAAGTCGAGGTGCTTTCAGGAGGAGGAACGGGTGGAACAATGGGCGCGATAACTGGCGCTGGATTTGTCTTGCGTCCACCCTTACGACAGAAGCCACAGGAAGTTGTTCTGTTTTGCTTGAAGGAATCCTCGCGGCATTCGAACGCCGGGCTTCCGCAGGAGCACTGAACCAAGACGAGGCGCTGCCCGTGCTTGTTTCTGCCCTTCTGGGCGAGGAGCGTCAGCTTTGTGGGCATGGGATTCCATACTTACAACGAAGTGTGACGGGTCTAATCCTGTTGTAAGTTGGGTAAAGCGCGTCCTGTGTGAGGCTTATGTGAATCTGAGTGGGCGTATAAAGGGGCGATTCGGGCCTGTTGTAACCCTGAATGTAACCCCGCAGAATAATAAGCGGAAAGCTGGCGCAAACGGATGACGCCAAAATCTCATTTTTCGAGGGCCTATCCGGTCGAGTGTCTCGTCAGTGTTTCTGTTTGAGAATGTCTTCCAGGATTCCACGCAGGTCTGGCTCACCAATGCACGCCTGATTTATCGCGTCGAGTTCTTGCTCGCTTATGTTGCTGGTGATTCCCAGCCAGCGCGCTGCCTGTATCTTCAGCCGCAGGACGATGAAGCCTTTGATGGTCATGCTGCTGCCCTCCTTGCTGCGATTGCCGCGAACCAACGCGGTGAATGCTTATAAGGTCGGCGATTGCTTTGCTGCTCGCTTGGCGTCGACCACTTCACGTTGCCGGGCGCGTAGTT
>Ga0181530_10007710_pt1 | contig 10144 bp, 2 predicted proteins | sample PEATcosm2014_Bin_42_FD_119769 | JGI IMG/M metagenome (GOLD analysis project Ga0181530, IMG submission 119769) | Peatland microbial communities from MTU Mesocosm Facility, Houghton, MI, USA - PEATcosm2014_Bin10_60_metaG | ecosystem: Environmental > Terrestrial > Soil > Wetlands > Peat | place... | reverse complement strand
GATGGTGCGCGAATATGATTACGCTTTCGGAGCGGTCGCGCCGCTGACCGGCCAGATGGACAGCTTGGTTTTGCCGCGTTGCGACACGCAGATGATGGGGCTTTTCTTGGAGGAGGTTTCCCAGCGCCACCCGGATCGGCAGATTTTGATGCTGATGGATCAGGCGGCCTGGCATACCCCCCAAAAGCTCAAACTCCCCGACCACGTGACGGTTGATTTTCTGCCGCCCCGCTCCCCGCAATGCAACCCGCAGGAGCCGGTCTGGAAAGTCCTGCGCCGCGACTTCCTGGGCAACCGCCATTTTGGCTCGCTGGAAGAAGTATCCCGTGCCACCGCCGCCGGCCTTCACGCTCTGGAAAACAACCACACCTTTCTCCAGGGCCTCTGTGGTTATGATTGGATTATTACTAGCTTATTGAACGCAAAGTAGTATAAAGTTGCGAGATTGGGGACGCAGAGGGCAAAGTCGATCCTGGCCGCAAATAACACCTTTTTCTCAGCCACGTCAAAACACCAGAGAATCCGTGGAATCGAACTGCATGAACGCCTGGCCAGATCGTTTGTGGAGCAGTGGTTGGAGCGTGTGCCGGGCGAAACTTTGCTCCTGACCGTCGCTTATGTTCATTTTTGTGAGTTCTTGAGGAAGAGGAACATGCCGGTCGTCAAGCGCCAGGTCTTCAAGCAGTTGGTCCCTCCCCAAATTCGAGACCAGTATGAGCTTGGCATCCGCAATGATATCCATGACCTGGCGGGTGGGGGATGGCATTGTGGATGGAAAGGGATACGCGTCTTGGACCTTGAACGAGCCAGCAAGCAGGAGTAAGGCTTGGAGAGATCCGCAGCTCTGTTCGGTCCGATCATCGAATCCAACACCTCAAATTCGTACGGATTGGTACTTTCCTAGCGTTTTCCGGCCGCCACCACCTCCAACCCACCGGCCAAGCATCAAAACGCGCCTGAATTCCTCAACATGTCCGGCCATTGCGCCGTCTTGCGCGTGAGTCCAAAGGGTCAATTTCACCCCTTGCAATGCCTCTGCACCTGGAAATCAATCCACCCTATAAGGATGCGAGGATGCCGCGGAGGAGGACTCTGCCCGCGCTCCTTGAGCTTCTTTTGATACCGCGCGAGATGACCCCTTCGGCTTCGGCGTTGGCTTTTTCCGCGGCGAGGCGGGCCTGGAAATCCCGGTCCGCGGCGCGAATTCCGTGCTGGCGTGCGCCACCATCTCGTTGGTCGCTTCCTTGTAGGCGTCCCATTGCTTGCGGTTGCGCCAGTCCTCTTCTTGGTTCACAAACCATCGGAGGCTCAGGGCGGGCTGGGTTGGATAGTGTCAAATCGCAAACGGTAAAATGCCGCAGGCGCGGCGGGATCAAATGGAGCTTCCACAGTCTGGCTGCCTTGCGAACCAAGGAATGTGAGGATGTTCGTCCAGTGATTGAGATCCCCGGAGGTTTCCAAAGCAAACGAAGAATCCCAGCCCCCTTGCATCGTGAACTGGAGCACATTGGTTGCCATGGTCTGGTCGTAACCGAAGGTGACCCCTGGCATGATCAATGGCGTGACCAACAGGCTCTGCGATGCCTGATTGTTGAAGGGAAAGGGATCAGGAAGGCTGCTGGCACTGGCTGCTACGGCATTGGTCATCCAACCCAGCACGCCGGTGTTCGCCGCAAGCAAGATGTTCAAGACCGTGCTTCCCGCAGCATTCAGCGAGGTGATCGAGCCGGTGACGATCTGCTCGTTGGTGGAAACGGTGCCATTGGTGAGGGAAGCCGACAAGATGCTTAGGCCGGCTGGCACGAGGTTTGTCACCGAGATTGCACTGACGGCGGCAGGCCCCGCATTGGATATGGTGACCTGGAGGTCAACGGTTTCGCCTTCCATGACCTGATTGGTTGAGAATGCAGCCTGGACGGAGATATCCGCAGTGGGCAGCACACTCGCCCTGACCAGGAATATCTGGCTGGCATCACGATACGCGAACTTGTCCGCGCCACACCAGGCAAGGCTGGACAGCGACGAGCTGGTGGACGGTAGTGATAACTGTTCCATTTGTTGTCGTGTGCTGATGGCAAATATCGTAAGTTGGTAGGAGCCGCCGGGGCTGTTCAGGAATGCCGCCGCGTCGGCTGAGGGAACGGCGGCAAGTCCTGCCCCCCCTCTCGGCGTAGCGAATCCCGCCTGTGGTGTGAGGCTGGCTGGGTCGAAAACCTCGCCATCGGCAAAGAGGAGGAGACCCTGCGCGAACTGCATCATATTAACGCCTGGATTGGCTACGCTGGCGAGGTACGGCTGCAAGCCGGTGGACGACAGCGTCATGCTATAGACATCGGGGTAACCGGTTGCTCCGTTGTCATACCCATATAGCATGGAGTCATCTGACGCTGCCGCGATCAATTTGTAATACCGGTTCACCTGGTTTGTCCGGGGGACTCCATCGTCAAAGATGGCGGCGTACCAAAGGCCGCTTCCGGCGATAAATGAGTTGCCGGAGGTGAATTCCAGGGCCAGTGCGTGCGGCTGACCTGGAATTATCGCCGATGCTTGGACCGTGTCGGATGGAGGCAGGGTGAACGTGGAATCAATCTGTAAAGATTGAAGGTTTACCCTTTCCACGAGGTTGGTGGCGGATGATGTCAGGTAGAGAAACTGAGAGTCGTCTGTAATGACGGCGCCTGTGGCGGCGATGTCCACAGGAAGCCTTCCGAGCAACAAGCCGTTTGGCGGATCGAACCAAGCAATCTGGTTGTTCGTACCCTGTGGGGCGAGGACGGCGAAGAGCCGCCCGCCCAGAGAATCGTAAGCGAGCGCCTCGCTTGCCACATTGATGGTTTGGATCGTGTCCGGGGCCTGGTAATACAGTCCTTGCAGGCTGGCGAGGGACAAGTTGTCGGACAGGTCGGGATCGGGTGTGGCGGCAGAAACGCCCGCCAAGTTTGTATAAATTGAAGTGTTGGTGATGACGGCGGTTAAGTTGACCGCCAGACTCTGACCCGCCGGCATAGTCCCAAGGTTAAACAAATTGCTGGCACTCGAGGCTGGGCTGACGCCTTTCGGAAGCTGGAACGCGAGGGAGGCAGCAAGCGCCGGCGGTATGATGCTCAGGACAACATTGCTGGCGGCTCCCGGACCACGATTGGTAACAGTAATGACAAACTGGAGTGTCCCGCCCGGCAACATAGATTCCTGGAAAGCCTGCTGCGTCACCCCCAAGTCCGCAGGGGCCAACCCCTTTGTGGCGACCACCTGGCTCTGGACGATGAATATTTGATCGGCCGTGGTGCAGAAGGCCAAACGGTTCGCGCCACAGCGGATAAGGCTGCTGGGGGTCCCTTGGACGTTGAGGACCGCCTGCGTCCCGGTGGATTGAAAGGTCAGAAGGTCAAAGGCCCTAATTTGCCAGTTCGTGCTGGTTTGCGCGAGATAATATGCGCGTCCCCCGCCGGGATCAATGGCTTGGGGTCCAGAGGTGCCGGCAAAAGTGCCGATGAGCGCCGGGGCGTAAGGATCCGCTACTTGGCCTGAGACGGAGTAAATTCGGCCGTTGCTGTATTTCAGATCGCCAGGCAACGAGGAAAAAACCGGCTGGAGATCCGTCAAAAACCCGTTGGTCACCACCCACATTTGCTCGAGTCCGTCACCAATGTTCGGGGAGACGTAACCGAGAAGAAGCGCTCCCTCCCCATCGAAAGTCAGACCGCGGGACGGTCCGCCCGTGGAGGAACGCGAAACCCCGTCATCATAGAGATAGACGCTGCTGGGGTAACCGGCGGCAAAATTGTAGGAGCCGAGCGAAGCCGCGACCGTATGCGGGTGAGAAGGTTGGACCACCAAATCTTGCGCAAAGTTGATGTCATTGGTGCTGAACATGAACGAAAGATCAGCGAGATTAGAGTTCAGATTGAAACGTTGCACGCCCACCTCGCCGTCCAGGCTCGCATACAAAAACTGGCCGTCATCGGAAAGTGCCAATTGGTCCGGCTCGGAGCCTGCCGGCATCGCGTTGATCAAGTTCCCGCTGGCGGGATCAATCACCGCGATCAGATTGCCCGCCAATCCGTTCGACGCGGGCGTGGAGGCATAGATTACATTCCTAAAACTGTCATAGACCAGGTCGCGCGCGGGAAGGTTAAGCTGCAGCACGTTGTTGGATGTGGTGGAGTTGGTGATGGTGATCAGGTCCACTGCCGCGTTGTTGCCCCAAAAGACATCATTCAAGGGATGACTCGCCAAAGCCGTGGCCATCAGGGTGCCTGTATGCGTGTTGGTGGCCATCACCGACAACGTGACGGTTTGGTTGGAGATCAGCGAACCCACTTGCCAGGTCACCACGCTATTGGTGTAAGTGGCAGTCCCTAGCGACGGCGTCAACGAAACATTCGTCAAGCTCGAGGAGAACGTCTGCGTGACCACCACCGCTGGAACCGTCATTGGGCCCAAATTGGTGACTTGCACGGTGACAGTGAAGGCCGAATTGGTGGCAGCCGTCGGTGAAGTAAACGCCTGGGAGATCACCACATCCACCGGGGGATTGGTTGGGACGAGCATTCCGCTCAGAACCTCAACCTGGGAACTGCCATTGTAGAAAGCCAGCCCATTGGTGCCCCAGCGCATTAGTTTTAGGGGAGCACTGGCCAGCGAAGGGAACTGCACACTGCCCACCGCTATGCCCTGCGCAATGTCGAACGCCGACAAAGTGAACGGATATCCCGAAGCCAGGTAAAAAGCCCGCCCGCACCCGGCATCGGCGGCCACCAGCGAGCCGCTCGCCACCGGCAATAAATCCACCACGCGGGTCGTCGTGGGATTGACCACCATGCCGCCGTTGTAAAAAAGCAACCCGCCTGAGGAAACCACATTGTTGACGGAACTTTGCTTGCCGGGCTGGCCGGCCAACTCGGCAAGGCCGGCGGCGCTGGTCTCCAGCAGGTAGAGCTTGACATTGCTATAGTAGCCCTGGCAGCCAAACAACTGTCCGGTTGTGTCAAGAAAGGCGAAAGTGTCCACTGTGGTCAATTCATGGGGTAGTTCCACCCCTGCGACAAACAATCCCAACTGCCCTCCAGATCGGCGCAACGCGACCATGCTGGGGTTGGTCGGACACACGACCATGTGCAGCACAGTCTGGCTTTGCGGCACGGCAAAGGTCAGGTTCGACGTCAGACTTGGCAGCGAGAGTTGAACCACACTGGCCGAACCGTCCAGCGCCACGTACAGAGAACTTCCGTCGGGCGCCGCCGCCAATTTGTCGGGGCTGGAACCAATGAAGCAGGGCGGACTGATAATCTGATTGACGGGATCGAGCACCACCACGCTGTTGGCAATCGGTCCGCCGGTCGATCCGATGCTGGCGTAGAGAAGCGGGCGAACTGGATCGGCCTCCACATCCTTCACCGGAAGCGTCAGGGAAACGATGTTGGTCGCGCTATTATTCATCCCTCGCACCCAGATGACTTGCGACACGGTGTTGTTGAAAAAGTTTGTGTCAATGGAAGACGCGTCCACCGTGGCCTGCATCGTTGCGATGCCGGATTGCACCGGCTCAAACGTGACTGTGACGAGGGCCGTTGAATTGACGGGCAGATTGGCGATGAGGCCAGTCAACTCACTGGCCCCGGTTGAAATGCTGCCGCTGGACGCGGCGGCGTTGATGATCAGCGCCCCTGCCGGCAATGCATTGCTCCACAAAACGCTGGTGGCCATATTCGGGCCTGCATTGGAGATGGTGATCGTTTCTGTGATATTGTTGCTCTGGACAAACGGTGGGCTGCTGAGCGCAAAGGAGACCGATACATCCGCGGGAGGATTGGTGGGGATCAGGCTGCTCTGAACGACCGCCAATTGGTTCGCGCTCGTAATGGCGGCAAAACCGTCCACGCCCCAACGGATGAACCGCTGAATCGTCCCGCTCACTCCGGGCCAGACCTGGCTGCGGATGGGCAAAAGCGAAGCACTGTCATAAGCGGACAACACCGCCTGGCCCGTACCCTGGCTGAGAAAGAAGACGCGCCCGGACGCGGCGTCGCTTGCCACCAGCGATCCGGTGAGAATCCCCGACAATGTCGCCGCCAGACTGGGAGGCGATGGATTGATCACCTGGCCCGAAGAAGCAAAGATCCGTCCATTGGCCCACGCCATGTTCAGCACCATGCCGGAAGGGAGGATCCCCGCCGTCGCGTCAATCGACGCCAATCCATTGCTGACGGCGTAGCGAGCGAAAGACGAGCCGTTGTAAACATAAAGCGGCGACCCCGCGGGGTTGAAAAGATAACTCAACGTCGTGCAATAAAAACCGCTGCTCACGGGTAACTGCACGCCCGATTCGAAACCGACCACCCACGAGTAATTGTCGTTGACATTCTTCGCTCCCACCGCCAAAAACTGGTTCGTGCCTGGATCAACCTGCATGTCGAATGCATAATAATTCTCGGTGATCAGGAAAAGATTGGTCACCGCCATGTTTGGCAAACTGAGGGCGGCTACGCCTCCGTCGGTTCCCGCATATGCCACGCTTCCATCAGCGGAAACCACCACCCGCCCTGAGCTGGATCCGAGGGCCGCGCCACATTGGACTCCCAATCCCACCGGATCCACCGTGAGCAGGCTTCCGGCCCACGGGGGAATGGCGGAGCTTACTGTCACCAATAGTTTTCCCAGCGGCGCGGACCAGGCGACGTCGTTGGCGGGCAGCGCGAAAATCTCCGGCGTATCCAGGCCTGGCGCAGCGCCCACCATGAACGTGGCCACTGCGGCGTTGTTCGTCACCTCAGGATCGTAGGAGGGTGAAGCGGCGAAGGATTGCACCATGCCCACCCCGGGAGTTGTCGCCGTCATCTGACAAGCGAGAGTGGCTATCGCGCCTGGATTCAGCAATGGGACGGTCCAGCCCGCCACGGTGCCGCCCGAGTTGGTGGAGAGAGTTGACCCGGCGCTCGGCGTCGCCGAAAGCAAAGCGCCGCCAGTCAGCAAATTACTCACCACCACATTGACCGCCGGCAGGTTGCCTTGATTGGTCACCGTCACCGTAAACTTCACCATCGCTCCGGAACTGATGGACGACGGCGGGCCAGCTACATTCACCGCCACATCAGCAAAATTATTAGACGTGACCATCGCGGCTCGCACCAGAAAGAGTTGGTTGCCGCTCGTGAGGAAGGCCAATCCGTCCACGCCCCAACGAATCATCCGCCCTGGCGTTCCCACCGCATTGGAGACCACCACCGTTCCAAGCAACTGCCGAGACGCAATATCGTAGCCGTTGATTTGATAGTTGCCATTCTTCAGCAAAAAGAAAACCCGCCCGGTCGAAGGGTCCGGCGTAGCCCAGACCGAACTTTGCGCTCCGGCAAACTGCCAATCCACGTTAAATGGATTCTCATCAAACATGTATCCGCCACTCGCGAACAGGTGGCCGCCGCCATAAGCCATTTGGGAGCCTCCCTCAAGGCCGCCATACGTGTTGGTCACTGTAATCCCGCTGGCCGATAGAGTGCATTGTTGCAAGGTTCCACTGGTGTACTCGAAGAGAACATCCGCATTAGTGTCAAACACAATTTCCCAGTTCACGCCGCTGCTCGTGACGTTGGGCGCCAGCACCCCGTTCTGAAACAGCCCCAAGCCAAGGCCGTAGGCCAGTGATCCTGCATTGGGATGGCTCACTTGCCAGACCACCACCGATTGCGGCTGCCCGGGCACCGCCGCCAAATCCCCTGCATAATTAATGTAAGGCGCCTCTCCTCCCACCGCAAAAGAGGAACTGGAGACCAGTGTCGGCAGGTTGAATCCTTCCACCGTCCCCAAGTCCGGCAGCGATACATAAAGATACTGGCCATCGCCCGAAGCGGTTATCCTTCCTGGATCGCTGGGCAAAGGCGTCGTACCTTCCTCCTGTCCGGTGTATGGATTAAACACCGCAATGCAATTGGAGGGCATTCCTGCCAACGAAGCACTCACCGAAATCAAAAGCCGATCCCGGACCGGATCGTAGAGCAAATCCTGCGAGGGAAAGGCGACCTGGTAAACCCCGTAAGCCTGCGGCAATACTACGTTAACTGGAAGCGTCGCCACATTGTTCGTGTAAACGGGATCGTTTTCAAAACCCAATGCCCAAGTAATGTTGGTTTGCCATCCACCGTTGGCAAACACCATGGCCACCTGCAAGGTCGCGCTCGCGCCCGCCGGCAACGCCGTCACTTGCCAGACAAACGACGAGGTCGACGGGAACAGGCTTACCGTTCCGGTGGAAGCGATCGATTGCGCCACCGTCGTGTTGGCCGGCAACAAATTGGTAACCTGCACCACCGTGGCCAGGCCCGGCCCCGCATTCGACAACGTCATCGTCACCACGTAGTTGGAGCCGGCCACCGGCGGCGAGCCCGGCGTCGCCACGGATATCGAGACATCCGCCGCCGGCTCGGGCGGTTGAGTAGCGCCGGGTCGAATGAACCAAAGCTCATTATCCGTGGTTGCGTAGACCAGGTAATTTGTTCCCCCGCGCAGCAGCCGTGTGGGCGTGCCCGGGATTTGCGGCATGGGCAATTGAAAAAGCTCTTGGAACAGGTCCCGATCATAGACCTTAAAATTGTAGAAGGAGACGCCGTAGTTGAATTCGCCCTCGAGATAATAGACCCGGCGAAAGACCGGATCCTCTTCGTTATGCCCCGTGTCGTAAATTTCGTCCAGCACGCCCGGGTATGTTCCCAATTGCACATCCGTGCCGGAATCGTACGCGTCGCCTTGAAAGTCATAAAAGTCCCCGTCTCTGTAAATGAAAGGCACAGGGCCGCCAGCCGTGGTTTCAATCACATTTCCAGTGGAAGCGTCGCCCTCGACTAATGGCGGCGCCAACGCGACTTCATGGCCCGTGCTCATGCTCTCCACCCAGTAACCTCCGCTGGCGGACAAGCCGGTCAAATTGACCATCGTCCCGCTGTCGAACCTAAAGATGCCCTCCAGCACCGTGTCGCCAAGATTGTTTTCGTCCCGCGCCGCAACCACGACCGAATTCGTGTATTCCGGCGGCACGCAAAAATTGTAGGCAAACCGCGTCCCATTCTCCGCGTTGGAACCCAGCGCAAACGGCGCGCCGGCTGTCAGGGTGGTCAAATTAAACCGCTGTAGCGCCGTGGCATTGCTAACGGCAATGTAAAGGTAAGTTCCGTCCGGCGAGATTTCGATTTCGCCCGGGCTGGATGCCAGAGGATAAGAATTAGTGGCCAGCCCCGAGTTTGGATCAATCGCCACCAGACTATTCGAGTAAACTCCGCCGTTGGCCGGCACCGTCGCCAGCAGCGTTTGCGAGGCGGGCACCCAGACGATGTCCGCCACTGGCTGAGTGCTGCCCCAGAATTCGGTTGGTATCACGTTGAACGCGCCGCTCTGTCCAGGATAATTCTGGCAAGTCACCACCACATCCGGGGCGGTCAAGAGGACCTGGATGTTCGCCGTTCCCTGGCCGAGGCTGAATACGCCCGAGTTGGTGCCGGCCAGAGGCACCGGCCCCTGCAACCCGGCGGCGGCCAGCGTAACCACCTTGTTGAAATTCGTCTGCACCGTGCCATCGGCGTTCATGCCCGTCAGCGCCAGCGAAAACGAGCTGTTCGTGTCAATGAAAGCCGGCGCCGGACCAAATTGGATGTAAGCCGGGTCGTTGCTCAGCACCGTAATCATGGCCACGTTCGTTGCAAACACGTTTGTGGCCGTCACCACCACCGACACATCGGCTCCGATGGGAAGATTGTTTCCCACCGTCACGTTGAAGAGTACATTGGAATTTCCGTTCGTCACGGTGACGCTGGCCGGCACCGTCAGCGCCGCCGGATCACTGGAAACCAACGCCGTAACCACATTGGAGCCGGTGATCGCACCCAGGTTGACTTGACCGGCACTGGTCAGCACTCCGGCTCCCTCCACCACCGTGCTGGGGATGGTCAGGGTGACGACCCCTCCCCGGGCGATGCCTCCCATCAGGAGCGCCGTCACGAAGAGGACTCGGATTGCCGCGCGGCACTGGCGCCGACAGCCCATTTGGACCCATCTTCTACAGTCGGGAAAACTGAACCATTGATAACCAACGACTTACAACGATGGCAAAACCTCTTGGCACTACATTTTCGATTTTTTCATTCGATTCATTCTTTCT
>Ga0181530_10007709_pt1 | contig 10144 bp, 11 predicted proteins | sample PEATcosm2014_Bin_42_FD_119769 | JGI IMG/M metagenome (GOLD analysis project Ga0181530, IMG submission 119769) | Peatland microbial communities from MTU Mesocosm Facility, Houghton, MI, USA - PEATcosm2014_Bin10_60_metaG | ecosystem: Environmental > Terrestrial > Soil > Wetlands > Peat | place... | reverse complement strand
GCGCAGTTCGCCATCAGCCTGCTCTGGGTGATGTTCGGATACAGCGGCTGGAACGCGGCGACTTACGTGGCTGAAGAAGTGCGCCGCCCGGAGCGCACGCTGCCGGCGGCGCTGGCAGTGGGCACTGCCCTGGTCGCCGTGCTGTACCTTGGGCTGAATGTGGTCTACATTTATTCCACGCCGCTCGAGCAAATGAAAGGCGTCATCAAGGTGGGCGCACTCGCGGCGTCGAATTTGTTTGGACCGTCCATCGCGGGCGTGTTTTCCGCGCTGATGGCGCTCTCCATCGTCGCCACCGTGAACGCCGAGCTGACCATCGGGCCGCGCGTCTATTACGCCATGGCCAAGAACCGCGCGTTCTTTCCGGCCGCCGGCATCGTGCACCCGCGGTATCACACGCCGGTGATCGCCATTCTCAGCCAGGGCCTGTGCGCCATGCTGATGACATTGACTTCGTTTCGCGATCTGCTGACCTACATCGGCATGAGCCTCACCATCTTCACCGTGCTTTCGGTCGCGGCGCTGATGGTCTTCCGGCGCCGGCGCCCCGGCTGGCAGCGGCTGCGGGCGATCGACTTCGCTTACCCGCTGCTGCCGGTTTCGTATATTCTGGTAGGCGCCGCCATGGTGATCTTCGGCATTAAGGAAGCGACTGTCGCCTCGCTCACCGCGTTCGCCACCGTGGGCGTTGGTGCGCTGGTGTACCACTTCGCCCTCCGGCCGCGGCCGCAAGGATGAGCCCCGCCGGCATCGCCACCACCGAGCGGCCCACGCGGGTTCGCTATTGGGTGATCGTTTTCGCCGTTACGCTGGCGATCATCACTTACATCGATCGCGTTTCCATTTCCTACGCGGCGCTGTTCATCCGCCACGACCTGGGCCTTTCCCATTCTCAGTGGAGCTGGGTCTTCGGCGCCTTCGGGCTGGCCTATGCCCTGTTCGAGATGCCGGGCGGATATCTCGGCGACCGGATCGGCCCGCGCAATGTGCTGCTGCGCATCGTGCTGTGGTGGTCGTTTTTCACCGCGGCCACCGGACGCGCGTGGAACCTGGCCTCGATCACCACTACGCAGTTTCTCTTCGGCGCCGGCGAGGCGGGCTGCTTTCCCAATCTGACGAAGACATTCACCACCTGGCTGCCGGCCCGCGAAAAGGTGCGCGCGCAGGGAATCATGTGGCTGAGCGCGCGCTGGGGCGGCGCTTTCACCCCGCCGCTGGTGGCGATGGTCATGGGGTTCGTGGGATGGCGCAACGCCTTCGCGCTGTTCGGCCTGATCGGCGTTCTCTGGGCGGTATTGTTCTACCGCTGGTATCGCAACGATCCGCGCGACAACCCGCGGTTGAACGATGCGGAGCGCCGCCTGCTGAGCCAAAGCGCAACGCTCGCCACCGGCCACGGCGACGTTCCCTGGCGCAAGCTGGTCGGTTCGCGCCAGGTGTGGATGCTCTGCTGGCAATATTTTTCGCTCTGCTACGGATGGTATTTCTATATCACCTGGCTGCCCACCTATCTGCGCGAAGCGCGCCATGTGCAGATCGCCGCGACCGCTTGGCTCGGCATCCTGCCGCTGTTCTTCGGCGGATTCGGCAACCTCGCGTGTGTGGGGGCGCTGGGCTGGCTGCGCCGGCGCAATGTCAGCGTGACGCACGCCCGCCGCATCATGACCACGCTCGGCTTCGCGGGAGCGGCAGCGTTCCTGGTGTTCTCGACCACCCGGACCGCCGCGCTGCCGGCCATGCTGGCCATCGCGATGGCGAGTTTCTGTAACGATCTGGTGATGCCCTGCGCGTGGGGCGCTGCAATGGATGTCGGCGGCAAATTCGCCGGTACGGTTTCCGGCGCCATGAACATGTGGGGCAACTTCGCCGGCTTCGTGGCGCCAGTTGTAATCGGCCACATATTGGAGTGGACGCACAGCAACTGGAATCTGACGTTCTATGTTTCGGCCGGCGTGTATCTCACCGGCGTCATCTTCTGGATGCTGCTCGATCCGGTAACGCCGGTAGAGGGGCAGGAAAGGCTTTGCAGAAGCGGTTTGCGCAACCCAACAGGCTCCGCCTAGCTCCTTATTGCGCAACGCATCTCGGGAGTCGTGTGTACACCGCCTCAGCCTCATAGCGCAGAATAAACGGCTTCAATCCAGGGCTATCCGCCGACGGGCACGCGTTCCCGGACGAGCGTGCAAGTACCTTTGCCCTGTCGACCGCACACCACGTTTTGCATCTTGATCTTCTCGAGCCGACACGCGAACGACCGGCCACCAGCAGCCGTGCGCTGCATCGGAGCGAGGGGCCGCGCCAAGTCCTAACAGGGCGCCCAAGTTTGATAGAGGCTCACTGGCTCACCGGAACCACAGTATTGGAGGGTGATTTGGCTCCAAATCGAAAAGCCGAAGGTGGTATAAGCCTCTGCGTTTACCTGCAAGTAACCAGTAATTGTCATTGTCGAGGTTGCGCCGTCTATCGTGATGCTCTCCTCGCTTGACCCCTGCAGCGAGCCAATTATATTATTCGCGCACCCAGCCCACTCGATAGGAGCGTATATGGACACCTCGTCCTGGGTCGCCTTGCACGTCCCGTATTCGGTAAGCTCCGCGTTACCCCAATACCCTGCCGGAAAGGGCGAGATCGCGGGCAGATAGACTGACGTGCCCTGGGCGTAGCACCCCGGGCTGTCGCACTCGAGGTTGACTATTGAGTTGTCATACGTGCACGTCTGGGCTCCACAGCACGCGCACGCTATCATCATCAATACAGCCAGTCGCATGAGATCCTCCTTTATGGTTTGGCGTCCCGTTCATTTGTCTTAACTACTATCGGAAACGGGAGCTTGAAGTCGTCGATATGCTTCAGAATTCCGTCAAACAGATCGGGATTCGAATCGGCGAAACGGCCGAGCGTCGCAAGGTGGCCGCGATACCAGATGGCTTCGTTCGCGGGTAGGTGCGCAACGATCCCCTGCAACCGGCCGACGACTGCCGCTCTGCCGTGCCCGTCGGCAAGCAATCTTCTCGCGTCTGTCGCGAGCAGTCTGGCTGCCTCTCCACGGGCGTTGAGATATTCAGCATAGGAAGGCCCATCGGCCCCATACATGTCGCCGTTGCTGAACAGAATACCATCGACCCGGATCCGGACCTCGCTGGCCCCTGCCGGCGTTGGCAGCCCCCGCTGTGGCGAAGACGCGATCGTTCCGCCCGCGCGGAGGCTGTCTGCCTCTCGCACACACGAGTCCGGCCCCACCAAAACACTCGAGTGCGGCATGAGCACCGGATCCTGCGGCCCGAAAATGTTCTCGCAACGCCCGCGACGTCCCTTCTCGACGCCGTCGGCGCCTATGAATGCCCAGTGTGTCGAGATCCCAATAATCGTCTCATCCGATGCGTTAGATATAACTACGAACGCGGATCTAGAGTCCACGTCCTCGGGCAGCCATCGGGCAAATGTGGAGGCTGACGCGCCGGACGGCGAGGCCACCGATACGCGCGGATGCGGGCTGTCGGAAATTCGCACCTGCGGACCTGGCGATGCCACGGCGATACTATACACCCCAAGGCCGGCCGACAGCAAGAGCCGGCTGCGACTATTCAAGAGCACTCTCGATAACATCTCATTCACCTCCGAAACGGGTCCTCGTTTCCTTGACTTCAGTCCTTGACGTGCACTAGCGCGGCGCCGCTCGCCCAGGCAAAAGCCCGGGCGCACATTGGCTGTGTTCGGTTGCCACGGGCATCCATAAGGTGACTCATTTCACCGCTACCACGCGCCCGGCCTGGCCCGCCGCGTCCTCTAAACGCCGGTGCAGTTCGGCGGCGTCAGGCAGTCCGGCGTGCGGTTCGCCGTTGATGAACATGGTCGGCGTGCCTTTCACCCCGAGGGTCGTTCCGAGCTGCCGGTCGCGAAGGACCATGCCGAGGGAAGTCTGGCGGCGCAGACAGTCCCTGAAGTCGCGAATATTCAGCGTCGCGATTTGCGAGGCTAAGTCGTCCACCTTCTGACTGACGTTGTCTGCCGTGATCGTCCCCTGGTTCTCGAACAGGGAATCATGAAGCCGCCAGAATGCGTCGCCATTCTGAAGCTGCGCGCACGCCGCCGCCTCCGCCGCCTTTTGCGACCACTGGTGCGCTGGCATCGGCATGTGGCGAAATATCAGCCGAACCTCGCCGCCGGAGGTTACCAGCGGTTCGGCAGCCAGCAGCGCGCGCATTTTCTTGCAGTAAGGGCATTGAAAATCGGAGAAGAGGACTACGGTAACCGGCGCCGTGGAGGGTCCGAGCGCCGCGTACTCCCCGTCCAGGAGCTGGCTCATGCGCTTTTCCGCATCTGCACGCTCCTCGCGCTCGGGATCAATTGTCGAATCGAGCATGTCGGTGCTGAGGAACCGCAGATCCGGAGACGCATAAAAAGTCACCTGATAGGGACCCAGGGCGCCATCGCCTTTGAACACCAGCTTCCGATAGCAAGTCTCGCCCACTTGCTCCTTGCTCTCCAGGCGAAGCTCGGCGTGCGCGGGCACGTGGTACTTCTGAGCCACATAGTGCGCCAGCCGCTCACCCTCGGCAGGGCTCACATCGCGACAAACGTCCACGCCAGCCGTCATCAGGCAGGGCAGCAGGAGGAAGCACGCCTTAGTGGTGAGATGGGTCGGCATCTTTAGCCTTGGTGGTTTGGGCCCCGTTAGCGTAGTTCAGGCCTGGCACCGCAGTCATGAGAAGGACGTCGTAACAAAGCGGGTCCTGATGGCCGTATTGGTCTTGGATATTAGCCACGTAGCGGAACTCGTTACCGTACTGGTCGGTCTTCTCGCTCAGGGTGTAATCCAGGCTAATGGCGAAGACGCCGGCCTCGGAGAGCGGAATCAGCTCGTTCGGCTCGCTGATACCGTTGTGGTTACGGTCGATCCAGAGCAACAGGGAAGGCCAGATCGCGTCGCCAGGGTCAATCTTGCCGTTTCCGTTGCCTCCATTCTTGGGGTCGTCGAACACGGCCAGCGCCTTGTAGCCGTTGGGGTTCAGGCTCGGAGGCTGGGGCGTAAACTCGCCGAACAATTCGCTGGCGTCGTCAATCTTGCCGTTGCCGTTGCGGTCCAGCGCCAACCAGGCATTCGAGTAGTCAGGGTCGGTCCAGCTCGTCTGTACAAGGTTCGCACCGAAGGTGAACTTGACTCCGCCCTTCATGCTCGTCAGGTGAAACCCTGGTTCTGGGTATCAATAATGATCGGCGACGATGGACAGTAAGGCTCGCCGCCCGCACACGTTACTGCAACCCCTGTTTGCTGACAGATCAAACCATCAAGGCAGATGTCGCCGCACATGTCTTGGCAGCTTTGACCACAGGTGCAGTTCTCGCAGGTCTGGGCCGACGCCGGTGAAGGCAGGGCCGACATGAGCGCGGCGACTAGCAATGGCAAATAAGCTCTCATAAGTTCGGCCTTTCTAGTGCGCGAGTATTGCACATTTTCCAGGGGGGGCAAGAAATATTTTGGTTTTTTCTTATGTCGATTCAATATCGTTGAGAAATGCGACATATTAGAATTCGAGGCAATCGAAAATTGTTGAAAATCGCGCGACTTGGTAGGTTTGAGTGCCCGCAATAATTCAATCTGTAACATTGAGCGTACACGGAGACACTAAGTAACTGCCGAAGCGGTCCCCTCTGCGCTTGGTCAGTCCGAAAATCCGGGATCGAGTAAGCGCCTGACTTATCGCCGCTCGAGCGCCACGCACCACTTACTCGTACCGCAGTGCGATTAGCGGGTCGACCTTCGCGGCGCGGCCCGCGGGGATCCATCCGGACGCCAGAGCAACCGCTAGCGTCGCGGGTCGGCCGGCATACAGAGATCACTCATCCGAAGTTTGAAGATAGAATCGAGAGATGTCCTTTGATCTCCAGCCCACCTTGAAAGGCAAGCTTCTCGAACTTAGACCGCTTCGAACGGAGGATTTTGACGACCTTTACGCGGTAGCTTCGGATCCGCTCATTTGGGAGCAGCATCCCGCCAGAGACCGCTACCAGGAAGCGGTGTTCCGGGCGTTCTTCCGTGGGGCCATGGAATCCGGCGGAGCGTTCCTCGTCAGGGATTGCAAAGATGGCCGGGTGATCGGGTCGACACGATTCTGCGGATACGACGAAGCAAAAAGCGAGATCGAAATCGGCTGGACGTTTTTGGCGAGGTCGCATTGGGGTGGCGTGTACAACGGGGAAATGAAACAGCTCATGCTGCGGCACGCCTTCCAGTTCGTGAGTAGCGTCATCCTGGTGGTTGGTCCGCGGAATTTGCGCTCGCAGAAGGCCGTGGAGAAGATAGGCGGCGTTCGAGTGGGAACCAGGCGCGACGACGCGCGTGGCTATGACAACTTCGTTTACCAAATCACGGCGTCAAGTTTCGCGAAACAAGCTGGCGCGGCGGGGGGTTAGCGGTAATGACCGCTCCCTGACGGTGTAGTCGCGGCTTCGACAGGCGCGCTGTCTTTCGGAGCCGCGACCGTTAGGAAGCGGTGCGGCTTCGGTTCTTACAAAATGCCGCCACTACGGTTGCAGAATCACCACGACCGCTCCCTGACGGTCGCGGCTCCGATGCGCGCGGGATGCCTTTCGGAGCCGCGACCATAGGGAGCGGTGCGGTTTCGGTTCTTACGAAACGTCGCCGCTACGGCTGCAAAATCACTTTCATCAAGCCGGGCTCTCGGGCGTACAGGCGTTCGAACCAGGCTGGGCCTTCGGCCAGCGGCGCGACGGCGCTGATCAACGGCTCGACGCGGATGGCGCCGCGCGCCAGTAAGTCGATGCAAGTCGGATACTCACCCGATGACGCGCAGGAGCCGAACAGGCGAAGCTGGCGAGTAACTACGGCTTGCAGCGGCAGCTCGATGGTCGGCGCAATGTTACCCACCAGCGTAAGTGCGCCACCTTTGCGCAGCGCGGCGATGGCGGTCTGAATCGGCTCGGTGGCGCCGACCGCTTCCACGGCGACGTCCGCGCCGCGCCCACCAGTGCGTTCTCGCACGAATTCCGCGACGTCGCCTTCCTCGGGATTGACTACGTCGCTGGCGCCGAGCTCGAGCGCCATTTTCAGCCTGTCCGCGTCCAAATCGGTGACGATGACCTGCGCGCAGCCGGCCAGCTTGAGCGCCTGCAACGCCAGCGTGCCGATCATGCCGGCGCCCACCACCAGCGCGCAATCGCCCAACCGTACCGGCGTCAATCCCACCGCGTGCACGGCCACCGAAACCGCCTCGATCATGGCGGCATGCTCGAAGCGCAGCGCATCGGGTAAGTGATAAGTGATGCGCGCCGGCGCCACCACGTATTCGGCGAACGCGCCGTGGCGGCGGTAATCGCCGCAGGAGACGCCCAGCACCTGCCGGTTGTCGCACAGGTTGACTTCGCCGCGCGTGCAGAAAAAACACGCGCCGCAATACACCGTGGAATCGAAAGTGACGCGGTCGCCTTCGCGGAAACCGGCGACGCCAGCGCCCACGCCAGCCACTGTCCCGGCCGCTTCGTGCCCCATCACCAGCGGCGGCTGGCGGCGACCAGTGCTGCCATCGAACCCATGCACGTCGCTGCCGCAAATGCCGCAGGAATGTACCCTCACCAGCAATTCGCCGGGCCCCGGCGCAGGTGCGGGCATGTCCACCAGATCCAGGTGCCGGTATTGTTTCATCAATAGTGCGTTCATATGTGGTTATGTGATTCAGCGCGCATAACCGTTGGTGTTCGCCAGGATAAATGCGTCTGTCCCCGTTACAGTATACAAAATGTTGTATACTGTTGGTGTGGCTGATTCCAAACCTGTCGAGTTTTGGGGCAGCTCCCTGGAAGACTTGCGCGCCTTCCCTCTGACGGCCAGGCGCGAGGCTGGCCATCAGTTGGATCAGGTGCAAAACGGTCGGGAGCCGGACGACTGGAAGCCCATGAACACGGTGGGCCGGGGTGCAAAGGAGATTCGAATTCGGGATGAGGCTGGCGCGTTCCGCGTCGTCTACCTGGCGAAGTTCGCCGGCGCGGTCTACGTGCTGCACTGCTTCCAGAAGAAGACCGGGAAAACCAGCAAGGCAGACGTGGAGCTTGCCGCCAAGCGTTACCGCGAGTTGTTGAAGGAGCTAGGGCAATGAAGAAGCAACGTTTTGCCAGTGTGTGGGACGCCATCGAAGACACGCCCGAGCAGGCCGCCAACATGAAGCTGCGCTCGGTCCTGATGATCGCCTTGAAGGATCACATCACCCGTACCGGGATGAGCCAGGCGCAAGCGGCCCAGCTTTTCGGCGTGACGCAGCCGCGCGTCTCCGACCTGATGCGTGGCAAGATCAACCTGTTTGCGCTCGACGCGCTGGTGAACATGGCGACAGCCGCGGGTTTACGCATCGAAATGCACGTGCTGGAAGCCGCCTAACCGCGCGAATAACCCGGCGCAAGCGCTTTCACCTCGCTCGCGAGCTCATCCGCGCCCGTTGGTTCCTAAATAGCCGGACCCGGAGTGTCCGCGATGGCATCCACTACCTTCGTGTCCCGGTAGCTTCCCGTGTTCCGCGCTTACCGAGCCTGATCCGCCGGAAGGCCAAAGATGAGATCGCCTGCGTGATCACCGTGAGCAGAAGGAGAGCCATGTCCGATCGCCAGGTGATCGGGCTCGATCCGTCGGGGTATCTCACCTCCCAGAAGAAGGAGTAATTTGAGTAAATCAACGGAACTGCAATCGCAATGCACAGGATTGTGCCGCAGAGAACCTGTAGTGCGATATGGCGGCGGAAGACGAAATATGAAATCCACTGTGTGATCGCCAAAAGCGCCAAAACTACTGCGCCAGTTCGCCAGTCTGGCTGCTCCCTCACCAAAACGCCTCCATAGAGGCAGACGACCATACCAGCCGCGCCCAGCACGAGGCCGAGAAGGAACTGCAAGACAGTCCTCATGGGTTACCTCCTCGTAGGAAAAAGAAACGCGCGTTCCTCTCTTTCCGCCTACGCAATCAGTTCCGCCCTCATCACCGTAACCGCCTGGCCGCCCAGGATCACGCGGTCGCCGTTCAGCCTCACGCGGACTACGCCGCCGCGCGCGGAAGCCTGGTAGGCGGTGAACTCAGCCTTGCCCATGCGCGCCGCCCAGTATGGTCCCAGGGCGGTGTGGGATGAGCCGGTGACCGGGTCCTCATCGATGCCTGATCCGGGAGCGAAGAATCGCGAGACGAAATCGAAGCCGGTCTCAGAGGCGCGGGCGGTGACGATGATGCCGCGCGCTCCGACTTTCTTCAAGGCGGTGAAATCGGGCGCGGCGGCGCGCACTTCCTCTTCCGACGCCACTTCCACCAGATAATCGAACTGGTTCTTCGCGACGCTGGTGGCTTTGACGCCGAGCGCAGTCAGCATGCCCGCCGGGGCTTCGACGGTGGCCGCGACCTTGGCCGGAAAATCGAGCTCGATCCATTCGCCGCGCAGATCCGCCAGCAGCAAGCCGCTGCGCGTTTGGAAGCACGCCTGCTTGTCTGCGGGCAAGTGGCCGTCCTCCCACAGCACGTGCGCGCTGGCGACGGTGGCGTGGCCGCACAAATCCACTTCAACGGAAGGCGTGAGCCAGCGCAGGCGGTAGGAGCCGTTTTCGGGATGGAGGAAGGCGGTCTCGGAGAGATTCATCTCGCGCGCGACGTCGCGCATCCAGGCATCCGGACGCGGTTCGGGAAGCACGCAAACCGCGGCGGGATTCCCGGCGAAAGGGCGATTGGTGAAAGCGTCGACTTGGACAATGTGGACGGACATGCTAGTGGCTGGTTTACCTCCGGTCTGGAGAAGCGATCTCATTAGTCTACTGTAAGTGGCAGGCGTGGCGCACGCACTGCTGGCGTGCCGGCGCAGGTAGGACAGACCATCGCCTTTCGTGGTCTGTCACGCTTCGCTCAAGCGCAAAAGCTGACAGACGACAAAAACCGATCGTCTATCCTACCTCTTTGTTTGCGCGCACTCAAGTACCCGCGCGTTATAATCGACGTCGATGGATGTTTTCGAGGAGTTGGTGCGTCTGCGCTCGCTGGGGCAAAAGTGCGCGCTGGCCACCATCGTGGAGGTGCGCGGCTCGATTCCCAGCTACGAAAGCGCCAAGCTGCTGGTGCGCGAGGATGGTTCCATGGTGGGCACCATCGGCGGCGGCTGCG
>Ga0181530_10007708_pt1 | contig 10147 bp, 13 predicted proteins | sample PEATcosm2014_Bin_42_FD_119769 | JGI IMG/M metagenome (GOLD analysis project Ga0181530, IMG submission 119769) | Peatland microbial communities from MTU Mesocosm Facility, Houghton, MI, USA - PEATcosm2014_Bin10_60_metaG | ecosystem: Environmental > Terrestrial > Soil > Wetlands > Peat | place... | reverse complement strand
GAAAAGAGATGAAAAAGGAAATTTGCATCAGATCGCAACACGCGAAACGACGCGGTAGAAACAGCGGTCCGGATACTTACGTAGCGGTAATGGTGATACCGGACGGTGTTGAAGCGCCAAAGTACCTTAATCAACGTGTATGTTCTCTACGCGGAATCGACATCAAATATTTTGGTGAAGGCTATAGCCGTCATTTTGGACCGCGCTCGGCGTTAGGGCGAGCCATCAAAGCTGCGAAGGATTTTGCCGCATCATGACACCAATGCGAGTAACCCCCGCCGAACGCACCCTAATCCTCCGTATGCGCGCTGAAGCCATACCGGAGGCCGTAGAAGTTGACGACACAAACGAATACGGAAAGCCATCGGCGAAACCAACCACACGCTCACGCCCATTTTCCGCGCGCACCGATTATTGCCCCATCTGTCCACCAGACAAAAAGATGGTCCGCGAAAATCTCAACGCCATCCAAGCTAAGAAAACCTGTCCCACATGCGGGCGTAAATTTATTTACGTCCGAACTGACACGCCTGAAGGTCGCGCGCAGCGAGCCAAACAATGGAGAAAAGGAAAAAGAAAATGATACCCTACTATATCGCAACCGCATTCGGTGTGCTGGTATTCGTCGCCGCGTTCATTCTGGCGTGGCGATTTACCAATCACGATACCGATACCTTCACCCGACGTGAAATCGCCGAATACGAAAAACGAGTCCGCGAAACCGGCGACGTTGGCCACATGCCGGAATTCGACGCCAGCGGAAGCGAGGATCTAAATGCCAAACGACGGTAAAGCCTGTAAAACGTGCGTCTGGTTCGAGCGGCTGCCGATAACCGATTCCGGCTTATGCCGGTTTGTAGTACCACAACCAAACCATATATTTACAACACACAACGGCTATGCTACCGGGATGTGGCCGTTAGTAAAGCTTGACGATTGGTGCTCACGCTACCAACCCGATGGTAAATCCACGATGAATTCAACCGCATCAGTCAGGAGTGGCTCAAAATAGCGTCTCACAATCCGCTTCGCCGTTTCTACGTCCGAAATCCGATTAGGAGCCAGTAGGCACTTGCCGTATACTGGCTCTTTTTCGTTGGAGTCTTCCAGTGTCACCCATTCAACCATGCGCGCCATAAGAACGCGCTGTGAGCCTCCTGTGAAGCGCTGCGAGATAACTACCTCGCAACGCTTCAGTTTCACTAAAGGATGTTTAATCGTCTTCATACTGTCCTTCTGATTCGCCGCTCCACGAATTCAACCCGGCCATCGAGCTTGAAAGTTGGCGCGTCTTTCCTGAACGTCACCGTCTCACCCTGTGCGACCCGAACAATTTCTTCCGGTGAAATCCTCGCACCTTTCGACGCCATTTTCACACACTCGCCGTCAGCATCAAAACCGGCGTAGAGCTTTTTTCCGGCAATAGCAAGTCGTTCACCTTGAGCTTCAAGTTTCCAAGCTCCGAGTACTGTATCAGATTTTTCAACTCCAGATAATCTTCTACAGATAATCGAATCCGTATCGCAGTAAAAACTTCCGGTGGATCGGAATAGACCGTTTGCGAGTTGTGCTCTGGCCGCTCCAGTGATTGAGGCACCAATGCAAACGTTATAGTACGAGTGTCGGGTAATTCCTTTTTTCCAGATGACATATTCCCCCTCGTTGTGAATAAAGTGTTCGGTCCACGGTTCCGGCAACCGTTGATTTTGAGTGATAGCCCAATCGCAGAAGTTATCCGGGTTCTGTGCAAACTTACCATAAGCGCTGTTAAGAATGAGCTTATAAAAAATCAACCTGATTTTATCACCATCTTTTTTGGCTTTCATTCTGGCCGAGTAAAAATGATCGACAAAATCAGGAAAGCAAATCGTTTGTTCGAAATTATAGACTTTGATAACCTTACGTGGTTTGAACCATCCAGTTTCAAGGGCCATATTCCATTCATGGATGGTACAAGCGAATCGACCATACTCTGTAGTAAAGTCTATTCCGCCTTGCCGGTTACGCAATGGAAAAACACCGTATGGGCCGCGCTGCCATCCTTCGGCCATGACAAAATGTGTCTTTCGTCCAACCTGTGTATCAAGCTCAAAAGCTTTGCCGGTAGGATGCATAACATTTTTCATGACGTGAGGATACATCGAATTTACATCGTAGATGGAAAACGGAGCGTCAATTACACCGCTCTTAAAGCATTGCACCCGCCCACCAAAGAAAAATTGTTTCCTAAATTTTTCATCCAGATAAGCGTTGCCGAGTTCAAATGGATGAAATTTCCTAAGCTGGTTCATAGCCGCGCTGCCGATAGTCAGGAACTCACCGAAATCTTCACGGAACGCTGTTACAAGCTCATGCAGGTAGACACAATCGCCGCGCAGGTAGGACAGGATCTCCACGCGGTGAGCTTCCCGACACTCACGTCTGAGCTTGTTGATATCAATGTCGTCTTTCTTGTACTGTGACAGAGCCACCGGAATGATGCTGTAGGAATCCCGAATCTCATGGTCGCCCAATCTGGCACTGACAATTCGACCGTTGATAATTCGCATCTCCGCGTGAAGATATTTCAACAGAAAGAAAATATCGAAGCGACCACCGTTATGGATGTAAACGATAGCCGGGTCGAGAGTGTTTAAATGCTCTACCATTTTCTCGGCACACTTGGACGACCATACAGACGCAAAGTTTTTACCGTCGTACAACCCACACGCGAAAGGTTTAACCACCGTTCCGAACTCGAATGGATCTGTCTCAAAATCCATCGTATAGAGTGGTCGTATCATTTCGACCGTCTCCGATGTCGAGCCTGTTTAGAAGCTTTGGATTTTGGTTTTTTGTAATGCTGCATTTCGCCCTTGAACTGTCCCGGCGTCTTATTCCAACGTACAAGTTTCAGACCTTCTACAATGTTCTGCGATTTTTGCCGCTTATGTAATACTTGTTGAATTCCGGCACTCTCTTTCATGAATTCGGCAAACAGATTGATTTTCTTGAAGGTCACATAACCGCGTGTTCCGTGAATGCTGAAAGCCCAAGACTCATCCGGTTTCTTGAGTTTATCAAGCTCGGGTCCGCGTGTCTCAATTTCGTTCAGGATTCCGGCTAGTGATTTATGTTTGAGTGTAGCTGGTGGGGGAAAATCTACGATGGAGATACCGGGTTTGCCTAACTTGACTAATTCCGGCTTGGGTGTAAGTTCGTTGTGATATTTGTTGACTGATTCCGCCAGCGTTTTACCGCCGCGAATAAAATACGGGCGCGCTGTCTTAGCGTCCGTTGACTTAGGAATTAGACCTTTGGATTTGAGTTGGGAAACGTAAGAGCGAAAATCTCTTAGTTCTTTGGTGGTGAGTTTTTTCTTCGCAGAATAATGGGGGATATTTGCCATCAGGCCGCCACCTGAGCTAGGCTGTTAGTCGTCCATCCGTGGTCCCAACTGGCGGGTCGAGTGACACGGATGGACGGGTGTTTAGCCTTGACCCAGTGTATCAGATGAGCTAGCATAGGTCAAGCGATGGCGTATTATGATTCATTCTTACCGTGCGATTTGTTTGATAACGTGCTCGTTGTCTCACAAATGAAACTCAACGCACCCTTGAGTTCCGGTTACATGCTTGGCAGTCCAAAATTTACCGAAGCGGGTTGGGCATCGAACGCTACCACCGTGGCGGTTACAGCCGGTTCGCTACCTACCGGCGTCGGAGGAACCGCGCCATCGCTCGTATGGAATCCGACTTATAAAAGAGTGCAAATTACCGGCACGCCAACGGTGGCCGGAAATTATACCTTCACCGCCCAAGCAACAAATAACGGTAACAGCGTATCTCAGGCTTTTACACTGATCGTGACAGCCACGCCTCAATTATATGTTGGATGTCAATCAACCTTCGCTGGGGTGCAAAACCAAGCCTTGTATTTCGTGGGGCTAACTTATTATGGACCTTCACCCGTTGTAAATTGGACAGGCGCTAGTTTACCCGCTGGTTTAAGTGTTGGTAATTCTGCAATAAATTCCGCGCCCTATGGCGGTACTGGTGTTTTTGGCGCGATTTATGGTACACCGACGGGTACGGGAGTTTTTACCTTCGCCGTCACCGCGACCGGAAGTTTAGGCGATATTACGACAGTAAATTGTATGCTTCTGATCGTGTCATTCCAAAATTGGCAAATGTTACTACCGCCTTTAACGATCAACGCGCCATACAATTTTTCTTTCACTCAGGATTTTGGCGACACTTGCTACCTTTGGCCGGGAAACACTAACAACGCGCCATATACTTATAGCTTCACTTTTCCACCACCTGCCGGTATGAGTGTTTCATCCAGTGGTATGGTGAGCGGTGTACCGATAGCGTCTGGAGTTAATGCGATTGGAGCGTACGAATATTTCGCAAATATTCGTATCCAAAAATCTGGTGGCGGGGCTTCCGCCGGCGCGTCCATCTATGCTTTTGCACCTTATATTGCTAACCCGGTTGTTATGCCATCCATTATGATCGACCAAAACCACCTACCTATAGCTCGATTGCCTTTCTGTATGCGACAAGAAAAGTGCATTTTTGTCTAGGAGAAATCTATGCAGCGAATTAACCAGCAAGCCTTGACCTTCCAAACCGTCAATTGCCAGACAGTACCGCCGGAAGGACCACGTACTGTCCCGCTCATTCTGGACTTCAGCCAAACGTCCACCTATTCCCTGTCCCTGCAAAACATGATGTCTAGGAATTTCATCTCGATGATACAGGGAATTTTCGTTGACAATTCGGCCAACGGTTCACCCATCCAGATTAACGTACCAACCACCGGTCAAACCTTGCAGGTCGCGCCAAACCGCCAAGCTTATCTGGTTTTGCTTTGTCCTAACCCGGTTTCACTCAATTTTTCCAGCAATGGTGGAATCGCGGTTAACGCGACGTTGTTGAATTTTCCGGTAACCAACCATGAGTGGCCTGCGATTACGGGCGCGTAGTGAGTATTTAATGTCACTCAGAAAAGGTCTATGCGGGTTATGTGATGGTTGGCGACGAGTCAGATTAGTGAGTTCGCCGGGTCTGTCAAAACCGGTGTTCGTCTGTCGCAAGTGTGAAAAAGCTTTAGAATTCAAACACAGATTGGAGAGTTAATGAAAACGCTAGGAAGAATCGCTTCGTTGTTTTTGTTTGCACTGATTTGTCACGCTCAAACTGTGCCGTGTAACTTACAGGGCACTGCGGCGGGTGCGGGTGCATCGGCCTATATCGACAATCGGCGAACAGGGTGTTATCAATGGCGCGTGGTCTATGCAAGCTATGGTTTCAGCGTTGTTTCGATACAACTTGAGCAAGCGCCAGATAATGGCGGCATTCCCGGTTCTTGGTCCGCGTTCACCGGCGCGACCGTAGTTATCGATGGTACGAATCCGGCTACCTCGACCAACGCGGCAACAATCGGCGTACATTCTGCCGCCGCTTGGGTGAGACTTAATTTTGTCACTCTAACCGGCAGCGGGAATGTGTATTGGGCGTTTTGGGGTGCAAATTCGGTGAGTGTGGCGGGTAGTCAAAGTACAAGCTTGCCGCCAAGCGGTGCGGCGGGAGGCGATCTTTCAGGTACTTATCCTAACCCTACAGTCACCAAAGTCAACGGTGCGGTGATTCCTGCCAACGCCAATCCGGTGAGCACTAATTCATCAAATCAATTGGTTGTCGCAACCGTGCAGGGTAATGGAAGTAAAGTCCAGCTTAGTACAGGTAGTACGACCACCGGCGATTGTGTAAGCTACGATTCTAACGGAAATACCATTGATTCGGGCGTGTCCTGTTCCGGTATAAGTTCGATAAATTGCGCAGGTTCTGGCAGTATAACAGTCAACACTTTATTTTTCCCTCAGATTTTGGCGTGTGCGAATTACACGCCGCAAAACGCCGGTGTTACAACCACTACATTATATTCACCCTTATCTTCCGGGTTATATGAATTGAGTTCATATTTTGAGATCACCGCCGCTCAATCCGGTCAAACTGTTACTGTAGCGATAAGCTATGGTGCCGATGATAATTCCACTCAAAATTCAAGCTTCAGTTATAACACCAATACTACAGGCTATGCTTGTCCTTACGTCTCCAATTATAAAGGGACAGGAGGGTTGTGTTATTCATCCGTTTTTTATGCCACCGCATCCGGTCATAATATCGCATTCAGTGTTACGCCATCGGCGACTGGCGGTACGCTTTTATGGGCTTATTATCTTGTGCTTAAAAGGCTCATGTAAAATGTTAACAAAACTCTCAATACTTTTTTTCGTTGTTATCCTTTTGATGGGACAAATCAAACCCGGTTGCGGTGTCGAACCTGTGGACGCGGCGATTTTAGGCGCATTTCATCAAGCCGGACTTTATAATCAATTAGCTAATGCTCTTTTACCAGTTACAAACGGTAACACCGCTCATACCATATCTTTTGTAGGATGGACTTGTGTTACGTCTGTTTCACAGTGGACGCCGATCACTGTTTATTTATTTGGTCAAACAGTAAGCACCACGACGAACGACATTTATCGTCTTACTCAAATTCTCTCAACTCCCGCTGTCTCAGGAACGAACCAACCGAATTGGAATCGTTCGACTTCGGTTTCAGATGGTCCTTTAATCTGGACTTATGATTACACTCAAATTTCTGAAGGGTTATGTTTAATCACTGCGAATTCTCAATAAAAAGGACAATGTAAATGCGCGGCTTAACTTTACTCCTGCAATCTCTAGGCATCAAAATCGACCCTGCCGAAATGGAACGCGCTTTCGAGCAAGGTAAAGAAGCGTTGCCTAAACTGGCACAAGCTTTTGAACAGATCGCACGCGGTCAAACGCAGATCAGCACCGGACAGGACGATATAAAAGATTCACTCGAATCTCTCAAACGTGAAATAGCTCTATTCCAGAATATCGCGTTTACACGACTCGATTCACTGGAGCGAAACGTCCGCAACCTTTTAACTAAGACTGGTACGGAAGCGGTGGAATAACATGCCGGAACTGACAGCGGAAGAAAAAGCCCTGATTGAAGCGGGTGCGTGTGAGTCCGAAATACAGGATGCTGTGGACGAAAACGCGGAAGAGGTAGACGAATTAGTAGAGCTTGTCAGGTCGCAAAGAAATCTAAGCGAAACCCGGCATGCGGAAATCTTAGCGAGGGTAAACGAATGCTCGAACAGCTTGGAACGTTTGTCAACTCAGACACAAGCGGAAAACCCGGCAATGACTCAGGTGCTCAGTCAGTTGGCGGAAATGCGGGTGGAGATGGACCTACTCAGGCAGGAGCTACGCTCCACGGCTACGATGTCGAAGGTCCCGACACCGAACGGATCGGAACCGAACCCCGGAGGCTTAATCGAGACGGAAGTGTTGATCGAAGAACCCTCAGGGGAAAGCGTGGAAAATCCACCACAACAGACGGTGAAAAAGAATCGGTTCATTTAAGTCGTATCAGTTTGACAGACCTGCTTTTCTCTATCCATTTGATGGGTGCGGAATTTTTATCCACGCCGGAACTCGAACTGGACCGTGACGAAGCTAAGAAGCTTGGGGACGCCATTACCGAAGTTGGTAAGTATTACAACGTTAGTTTTGATCCGAAGAAAGTAGCGATTTTTCAACTAGCGATTACCGCCGGTGGAATTTACGGTGTCCGTTTTGTCGCCATCCGAAACCGGCTCAAACAGTCTCAGGAAAAGATTGGTGGTCCACAACCTGTCCCACCAAAAGCAGCTTCACCAGAGCCTCAGAAACCCGCGCCACGTGCAAATGGTTTAGCTTCGCCGTCGGCGATCTTTGGTATGGAAGACGGGGCGTTATAAATCAACAGTGAGACTTCCCGACGAAACTAAACGTCTCGCCATCGTGGGCGCTACCGGCAGCGGTAAAACGCAAGCTGCATTGTGGCATCTTTCCATGCGCGATATCGACCGTCGTCCTTGGATCGTTTATAATTTCAAGGACGACCGTTCAATTGATTCAATCCCCCAAAAACGTGACATCGAAATTGATGAGCTTCCGCTCAAACCGGGTGTGTACGTAACTCACCCTCAACCAAATCAGACAGACGAAGTTGAAGCTCAAATGTGGGCTATCTGGGAAAAGCAAGGAATCGGCGTCTATGTGGACGAAGGTTATATGGTGGGTCCAAACAACCCCGCGTTTCGAGCCATGCTTACTCAGGGACGTTCCAGAGAGATTCCAATTATCGTCTTATCTCAAAGACCTGTTTGGATGGATCGTTTCGTTTTCAGTGAGTCAGAATTCTTTCAGGTATTCCGACTCAATCATAAACGCGATAGAAAATCTGTGGAAGAGTTTGTTCCCGCCGATTTGAGTCAAAGATTACCCGATTATCACAGTTATTACTATGATGTCGGCGAAAATAAGGTGACGATTTTGAAGCCAGTACCAAGTATCCAACAAATTCACCGGCGTTTCGATCAGCGTCTTTCGGCGATACGGAAAACGATCTAAAGAAAATGGCGCGTAAACCTACATGCGTTTGCGGGTCCTGTCCACGCTGCCGGGCGCGTGAAGAACGCCGCATTGCACGCGCCCTATATAATAAGGATACGAATTTTCCCGATTCAATGGGTTTAGTCCGAAACGAACAAATTTTTTCGACCGGTCCATCCACCCTTATCTCATTCACCGAAAACGATTTATATTACGGTCACCGTCCGCGTTGCGGGCGCGTCACCCCCCACAAGCCTTTACAATAGTACTGAGGACATGCTATATGCCTGAAGGCGCGGGCGGGGTGATCCTGAGTTGGAACCCCGCCAACTGGATAACCGTGGTGCTCATGGTCGCGTTGGGTTTCGCTATACTCGGTGCGGCCGCGAGAATTTACCAGCAGAAAAAGAGCGGAAGTTAAGGGAAGGAAAATGCAGATCATCAATTGGAGCCTCATAAAGCACCCGATGAATTGGGTTATCCTTTTGCTTATGATAGTAATCGCGGGAATTACTATTCATATAGTCCTTGACTTCTATAACGTCAACCCCGCACCAGCAACTCAGAAATGAGTATTTGATTTTGCGCCTGAGAACCGCAGAGCGGCGTTAAGGGCGAAAGGAATCGGTCAAAGAAAATGCCAGCAGCTTCGAGCGGTCAAATGTCCGCATCGCAAATTAACGGCATCGCACGGCAAGCTATAAAATCGCGCGCCGTCCGAATGCTACAGGGAATCTACTCTCAAACGGTGACTCCCGCCAACCAACCAACTTTGATTATCAATCCGCGCAACGTTGGCCTGATCCTTGGTTTCTGGGTCAAAGTTGTGGCGACGATTACCAACCCCATCGCGGCGTCGGCGCTTACGTTGACCGATTTCGGCGGTGCGAATATTTTGTCTCAAATCCAGTTCAACGATCTGAGCAATAATACCCGCATCCAAACAACCGGATGGCATCTCAACTTCATCAATACGTGGAAGACAAAGCAACCCTTCGGCGCGTCCTACATCGGACCATCAGGCGGCAATACCGGTCTGCAAATCGCTACCACGTGGCCCACCACAACTTTTCAGGGTATTGATGCGGACACGAATTACGGTTCAAACTGGACCACCAATTCCGCACCGCCGACTATCGCTCAAAATGGCGGCACTGGAACGGTGACTCAGTGGTATTACGTGCCTTTGGCGTACAACCCTGACAACCCCCAAAATCCCGATCTGCGCGGCGCGGTCTACGCCAACGTGGTGAACGCGACCATGCAGCTTTTCCTGACGTTTGCCGGGAACAATGGCGTTCAGGTAGCGTCGGCGTATGGAACGGATTCGACTCAGGCGGTTTATCTTGTTGCGGCCAACCACGCCGGAACTCCCACCATTTCTTCCGCCACTGTTACGGTGTATCAGGATTATTACGATCAATTGCCGGTTGGGAATCAGGGTGTTCTTTTGCCTATTCTCGATCTGGCGACGATTTACGAACTCAAATACACCAACGTTACGGCTATCACCAGCGGACAGGACTATCCTTATCAATACGCCAATTTCCGGGATTTTCTTTCGACCGTGGCCGTTTATGTCAACACCGCGGCCACTGGTGCGCGTGGTGTCGGAGCTGATATCAATTATTGGGCCTTGCAATCGGCCAATTTTACCAATATCTGGAAAACCGAACCGG
>Ga0181530_10007703_pt1 | contig 10153 bp, 7 predicted proteins | sample PEATcosm2014_Bin_42_FD_119769 | JGI IMG/M metagenome (GOLD analysis project Ga0181530, IMG submission 119769) | Peatland microbial communities from MTU Mesocosm Facility, Houghton, MI, USA - PEATcosm2014_Bin10_60_metaG | ecosystem: Environmental > Terrestrial > Soil > Wetlands > Peat | place... | reverse complement strand
TGGCAGCCGTTTGACCCGCTTAATATTGAAAGCCTGCCCGATCTCAAGCACTACAAGCTGGACTTTAGCGGTTATGGGTCCGCGCTTCGCGGTGAAACGCGAGTCAAATGAATAAGGGTGAAACCCGTGACGTCGGGGCGCGAGTAGTTTCACTGGCTCCGTTCCTGAACCTATCTCTTACACTTAATCGTGCTTCGGTACGTTGTTGGTAGCCGGTGATTTGGTAGCGCGCTCAATGGCCCACGCCGTCGCCGCCGGGTCCAACTGGCGGGCTCGTTGTTCCAGCGCATCCGCCTGCCGGGTGTCACCACGCCGGCGCTCGATGACTGAGCGAGCGGCGAGAGCCGCGGCATGAGGAGTTCGTTGCAGCTTCTCAAGCTGATCCAGCGTCGCCGTGGCGTCTTCCAGGTGTCCGGCGCGGATTTGAATGAACGCGATTCCAAGAAAGGCCGACGGGCTCGGCGGCTGGCATTCGGTGGCCCGGCGATAGGCGCGTAGCGCGGCGTCCGTATCGCCCAGCGCTTCAAGAGTGGCGCCGAGGTTGTTCCAAACGCTGGAGTTGCCGGGGATGAGTTTCACGGCCTGCTCGTAAGCTCGACGCGCTTCGTCCAGGCGATTCAGGGCAAATAGCACATTGCCGCGATGCTCTTGGGCGCCAGCGTTGAGGGGATCGAGTTCGACGCTGCGATTGATGTCTTCGAGCGCCTCGGCGAACCTCCCCTTCTCATACCACGCGCTGGAACGGAAGAAATAATCCTGCGCGAAGTTCGGGAGCTTTATCCCAAACCAGTTGGGCAAGGAGACTGCGGCCATCAGGCCCGCGCACGCCAGAGCGCACAGCAACCCGCGCCACCGGCGCTGGCGAATCATTTCGAGGCCAGCCAGCAACCCGCCGCCGGCCAGCACCGCCAACACTGGCCAGACGGGATAGCGGTAGCGGTCGCAGATGAAGAAGGCGACGTTGCCCGCCGAGTAGAGGGCGGCGTAAATGAGGAGGATGAAGAGGCTGTCGCGATTTCTGAATCTGGCCGCCGCCCACAACCCGGCGGACGCCAACATCAGCAGCACAACCCAGCGGACCGGCAGCACGTGCAGCCAGAAGTATTCGTGTTGGAGAAAGGCGAAGTCCTTGTTGTTAGGCACTTCCTTGTTCCAAAACATGAGCCAGCATTTCCTGGCGAGTAATTGCAGCCAGGCCGCGGGGTCGGCTTTGATTTCGTCAACGGTCCGCTGCGTCCAATATTGGGATATGGCCTTGGGATCGCTCTCAGGCCGGCGATTCTGAGCCCGCATGGCGGCGTCATATTCTTCACGGGCCCAGACCTCCACCAAATCCTCATAGCGTCCGCTGGCGGTGGTAGCGGCGGCAATCTTATTGCTCTGCGATAACTCGGAAAGCGCCGTGACGACATCATGACCGAACATCCCATCGGCGCCGCGCCGGTTGCCGAAGTAAAAGTTCACGCCGCCGGCGTTCGTCACGAGGTGGAACTGGTCCGCCTGCCGCAGGTTAATGATTCCCCACGGGATCATCATCCCCAGCGCGCCGGCCAATCCCAGCAAAGGCAGCAGCGCGGCGCGGTCCCGCGTGTGCCACCAACACCACATAGCAAAAAGCGGATAAACCGCGAGGAATACAAGAATGTTTGCCCGCGCTTGCGAAGCTAGGACGATCACGCCGCCGCACAGCAACCAGAGCAGCGCGCTTCGCCAACCTCGAACCGTTGCCGTGTGCAGGTGGAGCAGCAACGCCAGGCAAATCAGGAATACGTAGCTGGGCTCAAGCAATAACTCCCCCTCAAAGCAGAGCGGCAGGGGAGCCAGCAGAAACAATGCTCCGCCCACGACGCCGGCCAGCCGATGGCGGAACAATCGCGCGCCCAGCAATGCCACGAGCAGGCCGGTCGCTACCCCAAGAAGATGTTGCACCAGCAGGGCGAGGTCCACGCCCCAGTTGCCGCCGAGCTTGTAAAAGAAGGCGAGGAACATCGGGTAAAGCAGCGGGCGGAAGCCGTGAAGCTCGTGCAAGTCCTCGCCCGCCAGCAGCATCTTCGCCACGGTGTCGTAATACTTCTGGTCCAGCGTCGGCACGCCAAACGACGGGGTGTTCGCGTGTTCGACATAGAAGCCGATCCGCACGACCAATCCCAAGAGGGTGAGAAAAAACAGCCCTCGGTTGAACCCCGCGACCGAAATGTCTTTGCCGAGAATGGAAGCGCCGTTTGTCCCATCCAAGTCTGGCTGCGCGGCAGATCGCATGGCGCAAGCTTCTAGTGGAGTCGAAGGCAAAGTAAAGCAGAGTTGTGCGCATCCCACGGAGCAAGCCGGGGCCCCGGCGCGCGGCATCACTTTTCCCCGCGAACCTCCTGATCATTAGTCGCCGGCAAGAATGAGAGCTTATCGGCGAAGCGCAGCCTGCCCAGAACCTGGCCATCGTCGGCCAGCAGGCGAGCCTCAATGTGGTCCACGCCCGGCCAGCGGAAGGCCAGCGCGAATTCGAGCGTCACGCGCGAGGGTTGGGAAATATTGACCGGGCCAGTTCCTTGAGCCATTTCGCCGATGGCGGCGCCGGATTCGCTGACCGAAGTGCGTTGCCAGGGTTGAGCGGCGTTCAGCGGCAGGCGTTGCAGCACGCCGTGGTCGGGATTGAGTTGGACGAACTCGAGAGCGGCCAACGGTCGCGCCAAAGCCTCTACGGTGAATTCGAACTGGAGGCGCCCCGCCACGGGCGTGGGCAGGAGACGGGCAATTGAAAAAGGGGCAACGGGTCGCTCGCGGTGGACCCAGAACTCAAACGAGTCAACCTGCAAAACCGGAACAAAATGTTCGTTGAAGCAACGGAAGAGCGTTTCCGGCAGAGCCTCCCCTTTGAGCAAAGTTAATTCGATCCAATGCCGATTGACGACCAGGACAGCGCGCGGATCGGCCTCAAGCTGGTCGAGCAAAGCGCGTTCGGACTTTTCAGGCGTATCATGGGGCAAGGTTGGCGGGCGATGGCCAGTCCAGAGATCGAGGCTGAGCATGAGGGGAAATGTGAACAGCGTGCCGCCATGTGCCTGGATGTTTTGATGAAGAATGCGCAAATCGCTCGCAATACCGCTCTCCAGGCGCAGGCGGGATGAGCCGGGCAACCCCAGAGGTTCATTCATGGCAAAGTGTTGGTAGCCCACGCGGGCGATAGGCCAGAGCGCCAGAGTGGCCGCGCCCCCCCAGACGAACCCGGCCAGCACCTGGGCGGCGCGCGTCGCCACCCGAAGCCGGTCGGCCCAGAGAATCAGCGCCTCATGCCATCCCACAACAAACAAGGGCGCCCAGAGAAACGAGCCCCAGCCGATCTGGCTGCCCGGCACGGGAAACGCCTGCAGCGTTTGCCAGATAAACACCCACGCCAACCAGAGCCGGGCACGGTCAGCCGCCGTGGGGACCGACGATGTTAACGGCACGGCCATGAGCCACGTGAGCGAGGGACCGTAACTGAAGCAGAAATTCTGGAGCGAGGTCGCATCGAAAGACAACAATGGCAACCGCGCGAAGAACCACACTCCCACCGCGATGCGGAGCGCGGCAATCGCCGGTGACACCCATGCCGCCCGCGGGCGAAGGTAATACGCGGCGGCGGCCAGCAACTGGATAATGGCAAGCTCCCGTGCTCCCGCGGGCCAATTCAGCGCCAGATAGTAGCTCTGTGCAAAAACCTTGGGGGCGGCGACCACGCCTTTCCAGAGTCCAATCCAACTGGTGCCGTGAGCAGACGCGGCCAAGAGCACAACCCCTCCGAAGGCGAGCGCAATGGCAAACCCGAGCAGCCCTGATTGAATGCCGTGCTCTGGTTGTCGCGCAGCGTGCAACGCAGCCGTCAGAGCAAGCGCGCCGCAGGTGAACACGAGCATATAGGCCGTGGCCCACGGGCTGGACCATTGCACCCGCATGAGCAAAAGAGGGACCGCCGCGCAGGCAAGCCCGGTCAGCACAGTAGCCGCCCGGGTGTGGGCTGCCGCGCGAGAGTTGATTGCCAGCCAAGTGCCGGCCGCGATCAGGAAAAAAGCACCGACGTTAATCTTGGACAACACCATGGCCGTTCCCAGCAGCGCGACCGTCCCGGCAAACGCCAGCGGCCGGCCCCGAATGATCGCCGCGCCGCCGGCGATCACCGCCAAGGCCGCAGCCACTGTAAGGAGGCCACTCGGATGCATTGGCTCCCGGATCACCGTGATGAGACAGACGAAGGTAAGGGCTGTGGCGGCAAGCCCTGCCCACACGCTCCGGGTTTGCTGCCAGCTCAACAGTCCGCAGACCTGGGCCGTTGCCCACCAGTAAAAAAGGGTGAGCAACCGGCCGGTGTCGTGAGTGAAGTTCAACCCGGCTACCGCGTGCAAGAGATGATTGAAGGTGAAGAAGAACGGGCCGTACGAACTGTCCACGCGATCGTAGAGGCCACCCCCGGAAAAGTAGTTACTTAGGGACCAAAGCAACCCCCCTTCGTCGTCATAGGCCATGAACTGTGTAAATATCCGCCAGTAGCCGATTACGGCCAGCGCGACCATTAACGGGCCGAAAGCAACGAGTTTCCACCAATTGTTACGCAAACCACACCTCGCACTCAATCGGAAGAACTGGTAGATTTGCTTTCTGACGCTCCTCGGAGGAGAGAGGGTCGCTTTCCGACAATGCTCATTTCGGACAGGGTTAGGCCGGCGCAGGCGGGAGGCAAGCAATTTCCTAAGTGGTAAGCAGGGGAGGACCGCCTCCTCTGAACGAGGTATGCCGGAACCTATCGCCATTAGAAATGGCAGTCACGACATTCCACTCGCAGTGAATCCTTGAGCTGCGCCTGCTTCCCAGCCGGCTGGGGCCGTCTCGAACCCTTTTCTGAAAGGATTGCGCTTGGTGTTGCAGCCGTGGATTTGGTTATATGGCCCCAAGATGAAGACCCGAAGGGCAGAAATCTGCCGCGAGACCAAAGAGACACGCATCAGGCTTGTCTTAAGCATTGATGGGGCGGGGAAAGCCTCCATCCGAACCGGCATCCCGTTCTTCGACCACATGCTGACCTTGTTTACCCGGCATGCGGTCGTGGATCTGAAGCTGCGTTGCCAAGGTGATTTGGACGTGGATGCGCACCACACAGTGGAGGACTGCGGTATAGCGCTAGGCCAGGCTTTTAGCGGGGCGCTGGGCGATAAGAAAGGGATTCGCCGATATGGGGCAGGTTTCGACCCCCGAAACCCTTTTACCGGCGAGGCTTACGTGCCGATGGATGAATGCCTGGCCCGTTGCGTGATTGACTTCAGCGGGCGGCCTTGCCTGGTCTGGCGCGGGCTGAATGCTCTGGCTTACAGGTCCATCAGCAAGGCTGAGAAGACGCAGGACATGTCCAGCGCGTTCCGGTTCGGCCTGGCCCGCGAGTTCTTTCAGGGATTTGCCAACGAAGCCCTTTGCAACCTGCATTTGGAGCTGCTCTACGGCGATGAGCCGCACCACATCGTGGAGGCTCTGTTTAAGGCGTTCGCCAAGGCGGTGGACGCGGCCTGCCAGCGCGATCCACGCATCGCCGGCAGGCTTCCTACGACTAAAGGGAAACTGTAGCGGGGGTTGAATACGCCCGGATTGGCTGCCGTCGAACCCATGACTGTAAATGATCATTCCTCCACCGATGAGGCAGCATTGGTGCGGGCGGCGCAGCGTGGCGAAATGGCTGCGTTCGAAGAGCTGGTCGCGCGGCATCGCGACCGGGTCTATGCGCGGGCCTGTAGCATGATGAGGAATGAGGAAGAAGCGCTGGATCTTTCTCAAGAAGCATGGGTGAAAGGGTGGCAGCGGTTGCAGCAATTCCAGGGCGAAGCCGGCTTCGGCACCTGGATGACACGAATCGTGATCAATCTGTGCCTGGACCAGTTGCGCCGGCAGAAGCGGCACCGGGCTGAGTCCATCGAGGCGATGGATGAAGACTCCGGCGGTGTGCAACGGCAAATGCCGGTCGTGACGGTGAACCCCACTAGCGGCTTGGAGCGCGCCGAGCTCCGGCAACGAATAGATGATGCGCTGGGAAAGTTGACAACCGAGCACCGCACCGTGCTGGTGCTGCATGAATTTGAAGAGATGGAATATAAAGAGATCGCCAAGACGGTTGGCTGCTCCATCGGGACCGTGATGTCACGGCTGTTTTACGCCCGGCGGAAGCTGGCAGCCCTGCTGGCGGATCTGAAGAGACAGGATTTGAGATGATGGATTGGGAAGCACAATTGAAACTCCAGGCTTTCCTGGATAGGGAACTGCCGGAAGCGGAAGCGTGCGAAATGGCCGGCAAGCTGGCGCGCGACCCCGAGTCGGCAGCCTTGCTGGCGGAGCTGCGCCAGACCCACACTCTGCTGGCAGGGTTTGAAGAAGGGATTCGACTGCCCGAGTCACGTGAGTTCTTCTGGTCGAAGATCGAACGCGAAATAGCGCGCTCGGAGAAGGTGGCGCCGGCGCCCGTGAGCGTCTCCTGGCCTGCACGGTTCCGCCGGTTCCTGGTGCCTGCCACGGCTATGGCTCTGCTCGCCATCGCCGGCTTTGTGGCCACCCGGCAGAACAGCCCGAGTGTGCTCCCGGGCGGGGGTCAGATCGAAACGGCGCTCGCAGATCCCGGAGCTTTCACTTACCACGACTATTCGTCCGGCACCACGCTGGTTTGGCTCTCCTACCCAGCCGAAAACGAATTGGCCGATGATGAGGAGGCTGTTACAGTCGAGTAGGCGATGAGACATATACCGTTTTCGAGGACCCTTCTGCTTGGGTGGGCAGGGGTATTTGCATTCCTGATCAGCGGCGAGGCGCGCTTGCAGGCCGCAACCCTGAAGCTCCAAGTCCAGCTCATTTGGGGCACGAGCGATGCTCGTTCCCCCGACCCTAAACACAAACCGTTGGAATCCGACGTCCAGGCGAAGCTGAGGGACTTGCCGCTGAAATGGAGCAATTACTTTGAGGTCAACCGGAAGGACTTTGAGGTGCCGGCCTCCGGTGCCGGCAAAGTTCCCTTGAGCGAGAAGTGCGAACTCGAAGTCAAGAGCCTGGGAGGCGCGAAGCTGGAGGTGGTCCTTTTTGGCAAAGGCAAGGAAACACTGCGCCGTACGCAGACGCTCGCCAAGGGGGAAATGCTGGTATTGGGTGGAAATGCTCCGAATGCCACGGCTTGGCTGGTGGTCCTGAAGCGGATAGAGTAACCGGCGCTCTCGGTGAGGCTGCCTCACCCGGCAGCGGCCCTCGGGCGCGTGCGCGCGAAACCCCAGAATACCAGGCAGCCGACCAGCGAAAGACCTGAGAGGGCATATCCCAAGTGGAGCACGTCATCTGTGACTTCTAACCGTGGCACGGCGCCATCATAGCGGGTCAGGGCTGCGGCCTACAAGACTGCCTGCAGGCCGCCTGTCCTCATGCGGGGAAAGTCACAGCTTGTCTGGTATGGTGTAAGGCCTACCCGCCGGCGCTCGCCAGTTCTTCGCTGGTAGCCACGTTGACGATCTTGAATTGTTCGGCGTGCAGCCCAGGGTCGGCCCGGAACGAGAGCTTCCCGAAGTAGCGCTTCTCCATCTCGATGAGGTGCTTCTCATCCTCGGTGCGCAGGCGTTCGAGGATGGTCGGGTGCACCACGATGCGCAACTGAAAGTCCGACTCATCCCGCGGGCGCTTCTTGAGGATTTCGCTCAGCTTGCGCTGGATCTCGACGCTCATGCTTACGGCGCTCTTGACCTTGCCCCGGCCTTTGCAATACGGGCAATCGTCGTACACGGCGGCGTTGACACTCTCCGAGTGGCGCTGGCGAGTCATTTCCATCAGGCCAAGCTGGGAGATGGGGAGCACGTGCGTCTTGGCCTTGTCGCGGCGCAAGCCCTCTTTCATGCGCTGATAGACCTGCTGCTGGTCCCGGCGGGACTTCATGTCAATGAAATCGAGCACGATCAGCCCGCCCATATTGCGGAGGCGAAGCTGGCGGGAGATTTCGTCTGCCGCCTCGAGGTTCACCTTGAGGATGGTGGCTTCCTGGTCCTTGCCGCCCTTGTGGCGGCCGGTGTTCACGTCAATGGCTACCAGCGCCTCGGTTTCATCCACCACGATGTAGCCGCCGCTCTTGAGATGCACCTGACGGGAGAAGGCATTCTCCAACTGGCGCGTGATGTTGAAGCGGTCGAAGATGGGCTGCGGGTCGGTGTAGAGCTTGACCTTGTTGGCGGAGCGCTTGGAGATCTTGGAGATCATCTCGCGCATGCGGTCGTAGGCCTTCGGGCTGTCCACGACGATGCGCTCGACATCCTCGGTCAGGAAGTCGCGCACGGTGCGCTCGATCAAATCCGGCTCCTGGAAGACGCAGCTTGCCAGCGGGTTGGTCTTGATGCGCTCCTGAATCTGGTACCACTCTTCGAGCAGGAGGGCGAGGTCGCGCACGAAATAGCGCTTCTGTTGCCCCTCACCCACGGTGCGCATGATAACGCCCATGCCGTCGGGAATGGCCAGTTCGCGCAGGATCTTCTTCAACCGCTGGCGCTCCTGCACGTTCTCGATCTTGCGGGAGATGCCGCTCTGGTCTGAGTTCGGCAGCAGGACCAGGTAACGCCCTGGCAGGACCAGGTTCGTCGTGACGCGAGGGCCTTTAGTGCCGATGGGGCCTTTGGTCACCTGGGCGATGATCTCGCTGCCTGGCGGAAAGAGGCGCGGGACGTCTTTCTGAGTAATCTTGGGTTTCTCGCGCCGACGGCCAGGGCGGTCCACGATCTCCACTCCGCTGTCGAAGCTGTTCGGGACAATGTCCCAGTAGTGCAGGAACGCGTTCTTTTCGAACCCGATGTCCACGAAGGCGGCTTTAAGGCCGTCTTCGAGGTTGCGCACCTTGCCTTTGAAGATGCTGCCCACCAACCGTTCTTCGGTCGTGCGCTCGATGGTAAACTCCTCGAGCCGCCCTTCCTCGGACACGGCAACTCGCGTCTCGAGCGTCTCCGCGTTGATGACGACTTCCTTGTGGACCCGCTTGATCGGCTTGATCAGCCGCTGGACCCTCTTTACGAGGTTGGTCGCGGCGGCGCGGATGGTGTCCACGATTCCCCTGTTCTGCTCCTTGAGGGCAACAGGCTGGAAAGGTTTCTCTTCCGCCACCTCGGCGGGCGTCTGCATATTCGGCTCCCGGAAGTCTTTTTTCTGAGCCGGCTCCATGGCCTCCCTGGGCAACCCTTCCGGCGGCAGGCCCGCGGCGATATTCTCCGCCCGCTCGATCTCATGCGAGTGGCGGTGCTCATAAACCTTCTCGGGCGCCGCGGTGCCGCCGACGGCTTCCGCGCGGGCCTGTTGGGCATCACGGTCGGGCTGTTGTTGGGGCTGCCCATGCCCCATCCCGCGGCTCGGGCGAAAACGCATGCCGCGCCGGCGCCGGGAGAAGTTCCTGTCATTCATAATTAGTAGGCCTTTCGATAGATGTATACGTTTTGCAATAAGCCCATGGCGATCAACGAGCCGAGCACTGATGACCCGCCGTAACTTAACAGCGGCAGTGGCACGCCCGTCACAGGCATAATCCGAATGTTCATGCCGATATTGATGAAGACATGGCTGAAGAGGAGCGTGACGACGCCCACAGCCAGCAACTTGCCCAGGCGATCGCGCGCCTGGCCGGCGATTTTCATCCCGGTGAACAAAACCACCCCATACAGCGCGAGCACGATCACGCTGCCGACAAATCCTTCCTCCTCGGCAATGACGGAGAAAATGAAGTCGTTGTGCGCCACTGGCCGGGGCAGGTAACCCAAGGCATTCTGCGTGCCCTGCCGCCAGCCCTTACCCGTCAGCCCGCCGGAGCCAACGGATATCAACGCCTGCCTCACATTATGCGAGTCATCGAACTGCTGCTTGCGCAGGCGTTCTCTCTCCGCCCTGGACGCACCGGGAGGCGGAGTATATTCCTTACCGAAGTAAACTAGCAGACGCCGCCGCTGGTAATCTTCCAACTTGATCTGCCAATTCGGTGGCGCGAACAGCACGTTCGCCACAAACAACACGCCCAGCACTCCGACGCCGCTGAACAGCCGCACCAGGTAGCGCCGGGGCGTTCCCGCCACGAACAGCAGCGCCAGGCCCGTCGGCAGCAGCACCAGCGCCGAGCCGAGGTCGGGCTCCTTGAGGATGAGCA
>Ga0181530_10007702_pt1 | contig 10154 bp, 7 predicted proteins | sample PEATcosm2014_Bin_42_FD_119769 | JGI IMG/M metagenome (GOLD analysis project Ga0181530, IMG submission 119769) | Peatland microbial communities from MTU Mesocosm Facility, Houghton, MI, USA - PEATcosm2014_Bin10_60_metaG | ecosystem: Environmental > Terrestrial > Soil > Wetlands > Peat | place... | reverse complement strand
TACTGGTCATTCGGGCTGGTGGAAGACGGGTAGGCGTGCCAGGTCGCGGTGTTGAACTGCGCCCACGCCCCGTTGTACCAGAGGGGGATCTCCGGCAGGTTCTGCAGGAAGATTGTCTCGAGCTGGGTGTAGACGGCCTGGATGGCCGTTGTGTCCGTCGGCACGATCGTGCCGATCTTCTCCACAAGCGCCCACGCTGCTGGGTCGTTGAAGCGCTCCCAGTTGAGCTGCGCAGTCTGCTGCTTCAGGATCGGCAGCTGGAACACGCGGTCGAAGTACGACCAGGGAGTGGCCGCGACCGTAGCGTTGTTGTCGAGCGCCAGGTCGTAGGTCCCGGCGGTCAGGTTCGCGTTGCGTGCCGGGTCCAGGGGGAAGTACGCCACTGCGTTGATGCCGACGGCCTTGAGCTCTTGAACAATGAGGTCAGTGGCTGAGTTCCAGTCCGTCCAGCCGTCCGGGTCCTGGATCGTGACGGGCGTGCCCTTGTAACCGGACGCCGCCAAGAACGTCTTCGCCTTCGCCGGGTTGTAACTGAACTCGTACTTCTTCACACTGGCGGGGATGTAGGGGTCGAGGTTGGGCAGCAATCCGACCGGGTTCGCCGCATCCACGATGTTGTCGTAGATCACGGACGCGATCTGGGTCGGGTTGATGGCGTACGCCAGTGCCTTGCGGAAGTTCAGGTTGCTCATCGGGAACTTGGTCGTGTTGGGCTCCAGCCAGACGGTGTTGGCCGACATCATGAACGGCGCCGTCGGGTAGTAGGTCAGAAGGCCGTCTCCGCCCGTTCCGTTGAGCGTTCCCGTGGAGGCCGGTGAGCTGACCAGCGACGAGATGCCCGCAAGGAAGTTGTTGCTCCAGTCGAGGTTGCCCTCGAGCAGCTGGCCGAGTTCGACAGGGTTGGCTGCGTTCACGATGTCAACGAGGTACTTGAAGTGGAACTTCAAGCCGAGGTCCTTGGTTGCCCACCAGTTGGGGTTGTCCGTGTACACGACCTCTTGGTCGTTGGCAGCAAAGAGCGTCATCGGGCCCGAACCGATCGGGTGAGCGTTGGCGCCGGTCACCTGCTCGGCCGCTGTCAACTTCGACCAGACCGACTGGTTGATGATCGGGTTGTGCCAGAGGAAGTTCTGCCACTGTGTGTACGCCGGGGTGGAGAACGTGACCACTGCCGTTGTGGCGTTCGTGCACGAGACCCCACCCAGGTTCGCGCCGAAGTTGGAGTACGGCACAGCCGGGTTCGTCTTGGCGAGCATGATCGTGTAGGCGACGTCGGTGCAGGTCAACGGTTTCCCGTTGCTCCATGTGACGCCGTTGCGCAACACGATCGTGTAGGTGCTCGGGGTCGTCCACGTGCCGCTCTTGGCCAACCACGGGATGTACGTGTTCGTCACCGGGTTGTACAAGAACAACGTCTCGTAGAGCAGCCCCTGTGTCCCGGTCGCGAAGTTACCCTCGTTCATCGGGTTCCAGTTGACCGGTGCGCCGTAGGCGGTGCCGCTCGTGTAAAGGGTCTCGTTGCGCGGAAGGCTCGTAATCGAGGGGGCCTTAGCCGCGTGAGTCGATGCACCGGAAGCGCCGGCTCCGAGCAGTGGCAGCATCAGTGAAAATGCCGCAACGGCGGTGACGAGGCCGACTGCCAGCTTTCTCTGTTGGATTGACATGATTCCAGTTCTCTCCTGTCTTTGGGTTGCTCGCATCTGCGCTGCGCTGCGTTCTGATTACGTAGCGCTGTTGCTGAGATGACGTAGCGCCGCCCGTGCCTGACCGCTCAAGTTCCAACCGGCCACGCACGGGCTGATTCAAGATACGCGCTCCTCCTCTTCTCTCGTGGTCTTCGTTGAAACCATTGCCGATCTGGGAAACCGTCCAGTGAACGGCGTGGTGCCGCAAGCCCTCGCAGTACCACGCCGACGTGCCGAACCGCTTAAGCTTAGACCAATAATCCAGGCGCTTGCAGGTCCAGCGAGGCGGCGGCAATCGGTCGCCGGTCTTGGTCTCGCGCGGCCGGTCGACCAAGACGGTGACGACCCGGGCGTAACCAGTGCGCCAAGGGGCGCAGTCGACACGCCACGGCTCCGCGACAGCGGCCGACCGGGCCCCGGCGATGTGCATGAGGCACTCGCCCTGACGGACGGCGTCATGCAAAATACCTGGTGGGAGGGCACATACCACTTTCCGCGCCACACCACGACGGGAAACCGACCCCGAAGCTCGCGTCACGGAAGTTGTTGAACCGCTCAAGCGTCGAGACTTCGAGGTGTCCGGGCTGGTTCGCCGAGTCAGGCGAGGAGTGGACGGAATGGGCGGGCTTGCTACCGCACCTAGCGACCCACACCGGCGAGGAATGCAAACCTGTCCCGCCATATGGACCGAGCGTAGCTAGATCCCTTGTATTTGAACGGTAAATGGCGCCGATCCGCGGGTACACCCTAGCGAGGTGCGACACCGTTGCCCCCAAGCCTCTCGCGTCCAGGTGAGCCCAGCGGACGCCCGACCACGCGCACGCCTGACGCCGCGCCGTAAACCATTCGTAAAGAAGTGAACTACTTATTCGGTTAGGTGTCAAGACCTGCCCATTCGCCGCCACGCGCGCGCCGCCACGTCAACGAAGCGGTAAATCGCTCTCCACGCTCGCCTCGACCTTGACGGTGGACCCCACAAGCGCCGGACGCACGAGGTTCCCCTCGATGCTCTCGCCGTCGACGAGGAGCCTCCGGACACGGCCCTTCACGCCCGGCTCCTGGTGAACCGTGATCTCGTAGGTAGCCCCCCGCCACCGCCGGCTGGCGGTGAACCCCGGCCAGGCCGAGGGAAGGGCGGGATCGATGCGAAGGCCGTCGAGCTCCGGGCGCACGCCGAGGATCCACTGTGAGATCGCTGTGAAGTGCCACGAAGCGGAGCCGGTCAGCCAGGAATTCTTCGCCTCGCCGAAGCTCGCGGCGTCGCGGCCGGCAATCATCTGGGCGTAGACGTACGGCTCACAGCGGTGCACCTCGCTGATCGGGGCCCGCGCCGAGGGATTGGTCCGCTTGTAGTAGTCGAAGGCGGCCTCACCGTCGCCGAGGATCGTCTCTGCGATCATGATCCAAGGATTCGCGTGGCAGAAGACACCGCCGTTCTCCTTGTAGCCCGGGGGATAGGAGGTGATCTCCCCGAGCTCGAGGTGGTAGCGGGTAAAGGGCGGGTGCACGAGCATGATCCCGTGCTCGCTCGCGAGCCGGTCACGCACGCTCGCCAAGGCGGCCGCGGCCGTCCCGTCGCTCAAGCCGATGCCCGCCATGACGCACATGCCCTGCGGCTCGGCGAAGATCTGTCCCTCCTCGTTTGTGTGCGACCCGACGACCCCCCCGAGCGAGTCGTAGGCCCTCAGGAACCACTCGCCGTCCCAGCCGTGGTCTTCGACCGTCGCGATCATGCGCTGCGCGGCGGCTTCCAAGGACGCAGCCTGCTCGTCATCACCACGTAGTCGTACGACGCCGGCGAGCTCCTTGGATGCCAGCACGAACTGCCCGGCGATGAAGAGCGACTCTGCGACCCCGCCCTCCCGGTTCTCGGTGGTCTGGAACGACTCACCCGAGCTCTCCGAGAAGCAGTTCAGGTTGAGACAGTCGTTCCAGTCGGCCCGTCCGATCAGCGGCAGGCCGTGCGGCCCCAACCGGTCGAGGGTGTAACGGATGCAGCGGTGCAGGTGCTCCGACAGCGGGGTCTCGCTTCCCGGCGCGTTGTCGTAGGGGACGAGCTCGTCGAGCACTCCTGCGTCGCCCGATTCCTTTATGTAGGCGCTCACTGCGAGGACGAGCCACAGCGGATCGTCGTTGAAGCCGGACCCGATGGCGTCGTTGCCTCGTTTGGTGAGCGGTTGGTACTGGTGGTATGCGCCGCCCGAGGGCAGCTCCGTAGCCGCGAGATCCAAGAGTCGCTGGCGGGCACGCGCAGGGACCATGCCCACGAACCCGAGGATGTCCTGGCTCGAGTCACGAAATCCCATGCCCCTGCCGATGCCGGACTCGTAAAAGGAGATCGACCGACTCAGGTTGAACGTCGCCATGCACTGGTACGGGTTCCAGATGTTCACCATCCGGTTGGTGTCGGGATCGGGTGTGTCGACCTCGAGCACCGAGAGGAGCTCGTCCCAGGAGTCGCGCAAGCTGCGAAGAGCTCCTTCTACCTCATCGGTCGCCAGCCAGCGGTCGATCACCGGCCGGACCCGGGCCTTGTTGATGGTCTGGGTCCCGGGAGGGTCGAACTTCGCCTCGGCCGGGTTCTCCGAGTAGCCGAGGATGAACACGACGTCTCGCCCCTCTGAAGGGGCGAGCGAGAGCCGAATGTGGTGGGAGCCGATCGGCGCCCACCCGTGAGCGATCGAGTCAGAACAGCGGCCTCTCTCGACCGCCAGCGGTGAGTCCCATCCCCGGTTGGGCCCGAGGAAGACATCGCGCTGGGTGTCGAAACCGGCAATCGGCTCGGAGCAGGCGAAATAGGCGAAGTGGTTGCGTCGCTCCCGGTATTCGCTCTTGTGGTAGATGACCCCGTCGACCACCTCGACCTCGCCCACCGAGAAGTTGCGCTGGAAGTTCGTCGCGTCGTCCAGGGCGTCCCAGAGGCAGAACTCCACGAGCGAGAAGACCGAAAGGTCGGCTCTCGTACCCCGGTCGTTGCGCACCCGGAGCCGCCAGACCTCGAGCGTCTCGCCGGGGGGGACGAAGTAGAGGATCTCGGCGCGAATGCCGGCACGCTCCGAGACGATGCACGTGTAGGAAAGTCCATGGCGGCACTCGTAGGCGTCGAGCGGGCTCCGGGTGGGTTGCCACGACGGTGACCAGTAATCGCCGTCGAGCTCGTCCCGCAGGTACAGATAACGGCCACCGAGGTCGAGCGGTGCGCCATTGTGCCGGTATCTGGTCAGCCGGCGCAGGCGCGCGTCGCGGTAGAAGGAGCAACCACCGGCCGTGTTGGAGATCATGCCGAAGTAGTCGTCCGTCCCGAGGTAGTTCATCCACGGAAGGGGCGTGTCCGGCTGGGTGATCACGTACTCCCGGTGATCGTCGTCGAAGTATCCGTACTGCACGTTGTCTCCTCTACGAACCGGGCACGACGGCCGGTCTGACACAACCAGTATCGCAACCGGTTCAGTTGAACGCCAGTAGGCGCTGGGGGCCCGATGGCGGAAAGGACGGACCGGGCCAGCTGCCGTTCTCGCGCGGGCAGTTTCAGGCGCCCAAGATCGGTTCAGTTGCACGCCCGGCCGACGCCGCGTCGGGTCTCTCGGCGGGAGCGACGGAGCGGGGTCGTTCCTGCGCGTGCGGGACGGCGCGCTTCGGACGGGACCGGCCCCTCCCTCTCCGCGGGAGCGACGCGCCATGAGATGACACGCGACGGCCGGCCACCGACAGAACGCCGGGGACTAAGGTCGAACCAGCGGGATCCGGAGCACCGGGAGCAGTGCGCTCTAGTCCTTTGTCGCTCCACCGACCAACCCGTGATGGTTCCGAGGAGGCCCACCATGACCGATACCGCCGGGCTGCAAGAGTCCGAATCGCGGCTCTCACCCGAGACAGCCAACAGGCACCGTGCGATCGCGTCCCTTCGCGAGGAGCTCGACGCGATCGACCGCTACGACCAGAGAGTCGACGCCACGAACGACACCGAACTGGCCTCGGTGATGGCGCACAACCGCGACGAGGAGAAGGAGCACGCGTCAATGCTGCTCGAGTGGCTGCGCCGCCACGACGCCGTCCTCGCAGGCGACCTGCGCACCTACCTGTTCACGAGCGCGCCGGTGACCGAGATCGAAGCCGGAGCCGAGGAGAAGGCCGGTGCCGTTGCTGGCGGCGCCTCCGGCACCTTCGGCATCGGCAGCCTCAAAGGAGAGTCACTGTGAACCACCTCCTACGCTCCAATGCGCCGATCACCGACACCGCCTGGAGCCGTCTCGATGCCGAGGGCCGCGAGCGGCTCGTGCCGGCGCTGGGCGCACGCAAGCTGGTGGACTTCTCCGGCCCGTTGGGCTGGGGGCATTCAGCCACGAACCTCGGACGTGTGTCCGAGGTCAAGGCTCCCGGTGAGAACCTGCAGGCGCGCCAGCGCCGGGTCCTGCCGCTCGTCGAGCTGCGGGCTCCCTTCGCGATCTCGCGTCACGAACTGCTCGACGCCGATCGGGAAGCCACCGACCTCGACCTCGCGGAATTGGACGCGGCGGCGCGCCGGATCGCCGTGGCGGAGAACATCGCGGTCTTCCACGGTTGGCTCGAGGCCGGCATCGTCGGAATCGCCGACGCGTCCTCACATGGTCCCGTCACCCTGGGCACCGCCTACGCCGGCTACCCGGGACATGTCGCAAAGGCTGTCGAGACCCTGCTGGAGGCCGGCGTGAGCGGGCCGTATGGCCTGGCCCTCGGCCCGCAGGAGTACACCGGCGTCGTGGAGACGACCGAGCACGGTGGGCTCGTGGTGCTCGACCACCTGCGCCAGATTCTCGGCGGCCCGATCGTTTGGGCCCCCGGGCTGGAAGGTGCGGTCGTCTTGAGCCTGCGGGGTGGGGACTTCCTCTTCGAGTCGGGGGAAGACCTGGCCGTCGGCTACAGCCACCACGATGCCGACCACGCCTACCTATACCTCGAGGAAAGCTTTAGCTTCCGGGTGGCGACGCCCGAAGCGGCGGTGGCCCTGACCGCCTGAGCTCCACGCCCCTCGGTCCGGCTGTGCGGCTCAGCCGAGGACGCGGAACGCCTCGACGCCCCCCGCGGTCGGCACGAATATCATCCCGTCTCCGACACCAGGTGTCGCGAAATGGTTGAGCGTGTCGGTGTTGCGCTGGACGGCGACGTGCCCGTTGACCGGGTTCATGCCGTAAAGGGCGGCGCCGTCCCAGTCGAGGGCCCATACGAGGCCGCCCGCCACGATCGGTGGCCCGTTCGGGCTGCCGGTCGATGGCGACCACACGCGCTGGAACGCCATCGGCGAGGTAGTGACCTGGAATGCCTCGGTCCCGCTGCCGCAAGCCGCGTAGATGAAGATCCGCCTACCGATCACGTCGGACGCGTCCGCACCGAAGTCACCACCACCCGGACATGCCGGACCGGTGTAGGCACCGGGGCCGATGCCGCCGAGATGACCCTCTTTCATGAGGTATCCGGAGTCGCCGTTCGCGCCGGGCTTGCCCGCAATGAAGAGGAGCGAGGTCCCCGGCACGTTGATCGGGCCGGCCGATCCGAGGTCCCAGTCCTGGTCGTTCAGCTGGACCCAGTCGCGCGGGGCCCAGTAGCCGAGCCGCTGAAGATTCGGGGACAGCTCGACAACGGAGTTTCCCTCGTCGAAGTCCGCCACCGTGTTGGAGCTCCCGTTGCCCGTGGCGACGTACAGGTCGCCCTGGGGCGACACGACGGCCCCGTTGGTCTCCCAGATCGCGCCCTCGCGTTGGGTCGGGACCTGATAGCTCTCGAGCGGCCCGGCGCCGGAGATGGGGAGGTCGACGACATAGCCGTGGTACTGGCCGCAGTCACCGTCAAGGCCGCCGAAGTCGACGTAGAGCCGTCCGTTCGCCAGCGTGATCGCAGGGCGCTGCTGCTCGGCGGCGATGATGTAGTGGCTCGGGTTGTTGGCATAGGGCGGATCGATGTCCCGGTGCCAGAGCACCTGGTGGCTGCGGAGGCTGATCGCGACGAGCCAGTGCCGGATCCCCTGCCAGCCGGTCTGGCCGGCCAGTTCGGTCTCCTCGGCGGTGAAGATCTCGTCGGTCCCGGCGTCGATGACGGGAGTGCCCGTGATACCGAGCGGGTCGATGTCCCCGCATCCCACCGTCGGGGCCGAGTCGACCACCGACTTCGGCACCGAGTGCCCGACGACGAGGTGCCAGAGCAACTTGCCGGTGCCGGCAGCGATCGCATAGACCGAGTCGCCCTCCGTGCCGACATACACCGTGGCGTCGTAGACGAGAGGCTCGCCATAGACTGCACCGTCGAGGGTGTCGTCGTTCCAGGCCGGCTTAACTGACAGGTTCTTGATCGGGGGATCGACTGTGTCCTGGCCCGAGCGCGTGTTCCCGTAGTCGTAGGTCAGAAGGTCACCGAGTGACGTGGCGGCGACCCGGTACGGGCGCGTCCGATGGCCCTGCAGCCCTTGCAAAGACGCTTTGCGAGGTGCCTGGCTGGAACCGCCGCTTGTCGACGACGCGGACGCTGCGGAAACCGAAAGACCGGCCAGACTCAGTGTGATCGCCGCCGCGAGCACCCTGACCGCCAACACGCGGCTCATCCCGCCAAAGGACCGCTGTCCCATAGGACCCCCCGATCTGAACGTCTTGTTGGGCGAAGACCGAGCCTAACGGCGATCCCCGGACGCGCTTAATTTAGGTGAGCGTGTGCAAACAGCCAGTTACAAGCTGGCCAGGACAGATTCGGCCGAGCTGACGCTCAGGCCCCCAGCGGGCTCGACCATGAGCGCGGTGACGATGCCATCGTTGATGACAACCGCGTACCGCTGGGATCGCATTCCGAGGCCGGCAGCTGTCTTGTCAGACTCAAGGCCCATCGCCTGGGTGAAGGTGCCGTTGCCATCGGCGAGCATGACGACCGAATCGCCGACTTCCTGGTCGCTCCCCCACGCATCCATCACGTACGGGTCGTTGACAGACAGACAAGCAATGGTGTCGACCCCTTTTGCTCGCAGGTCGGCCGCACGGATGACATAACCGGGGAGGTGGTAGTCCGAACAGGTGGGGGTGAAAGCCCCCGGGACGGCGAACATCACGACCTTTCCCCTCCCGAGGATGTCTCCGGTCCGGATCGGTTCCGGTCCGTCACTGCCCATCACCCTTATCTCCACATCGGGTATGCGGTCGCCAACGGCAATCGTCATGGTGTCCTCCCACTCCCCAACTTGACATGCGTTCGGACACGAAGTCTAAGGGTGCCCCGCCCTGGCTGCTCGGCACCCCGTTCGCTCACCCGGGTGGTGAGCCGCACTCCTCTCGGTGCCGGTGCCGGGGATCAGCTCCTCTTAACATGGGCGCGGTGATCGGGCCACGAGACCTCCTCCAGCGCAAGGCGGACGCCTTGGAGAAGCTGTCCGCGGGCAAGGACATCTGGGTGGCGACCGCGAGCGGGACGGGCGAGCCCTGTCTCGTGCCACTCTCATTCGCCTGGATCGACGGGCGGATCATCCTCGTCACCCCCGGGCGCAACCGGACCGCGCGCAACATCGCCGCCACCGGTTCTGCTCATCTCGCCCTCGGCCCGCCCAGAGACGTCGTCTCGCTCGAGGGCACAGCGGTGATCCGCGACCTGGACACGATCGCAGAGGAGGACGCGGACCGCTACTGCGCGCAGGCGGGCTGGGATCCGCGTCCCGTGGCGTCGATGGTCTGGATCGTCTTCAGCCCGCTTCGCATTCGGGCTTGGCGCGAGGTCGACGAGCTCGAGGAGCGCACCGTCATGCAAGACGGCCGCTGGCTCGTCTGAGATCGGAGAGACTCGTGGCTGGGTGGGACGACGTCCGTCACCTTGCCCTCTCGCTGCCCGAGACGAGCGAACGGGAATCCCGCGGCAACCTGCAATGGCGTGTGAAGGAGAAGCTGTTCGTCTGGGAAAGGCCCCTTCACAAGCCTGACCTCGAGGCACTTGGGAATCGCGCGCCCAAAGGACCGGTGCTCGGGGCGATGGTCGCGGACCTGGGAGAGAAAGAGGCGCTGTTGGCCGAGAACCAGGAGCTCTTCTTCACTACTCCCCACTTCAACGGCTACGCCGCGGTGCTCGTGCGGCTCGAGCTCATCTTCGTCGACCGGTTGGCGCCGTTGGTCGTCGAGGCATGGCTGGCCCGAGCACCGACGCGTCTCGCACGGCAATACCTGGACGATCGGTGAACCTCGCCCGTGCGCTCGACCGGGATCGAACGCGAACTCGACCGGCTCCTGCCCCAGTCCCGAACGCGCGACTGCCTCAGTGACGTCCCGAATGCTCGAGCTGCGACGGTCCGATGTTGGCCGCTAGCCACTCGTTCAAGGGCAGTGACGTCCTCAGGAAACTGACGACGCGGTCCTTGGCGGTCGCCTTGCCGAGCCAGGCGCCCGGCGGCCACTGCTTCCAGCTCGTGACGCCCTTGTAACGGAGCAGCTCGATGCGCGGGTGATCCTTCGGATAGCCCTTTGGCGCCGT
>Ga0181530_10007699_pt1 | contig 10158 bp, 9 predicted proteins | sample PEATcosm2014_Bin_42_FD_119769 | JGI IMG/M metagenome (GOLD analysis project Ga0181530, IMG submission 119769) | Peatland microbial communities from MTU Mesocosm Facility, Houghton, MI, USA - PEATcosm2014_Bin10_60_metaG | ecosystem: Environmental > Terrestrial > Soil > Wetlands > Peat | place... | reverse complement strand
GAAATAAATTGCTGCATTGCCGCAGATTTCTCGATGCACGGGCAAATCGGACGCCACCACTGGCAAGCCGCTCGACATCGACTCGACCAGCGGATGCGCGAAAGACTCCGCATAGGCCGGGGTCACGTAAATGTGGCAGGCTCGATAGAGGCGATTAAGCGAGCGATAGGGAATCGTTCCGAGTTCGACGATATTCTGGCTTCCCCGAAGTTCGTCGGCGAGCGATGCGGCATACTCGGCCCGATAGGTCCCCGGATTCTCGCCCGAATTCAGCCGGCACGTAAGAAAGAGTTTCACTTTCTTTCCCTGTAGGCGACTGCTCAAGATGGGTATTGCCCGGAATAACGTTTCGAAGTTGCGGTAATAATTGTAGTGGCTCACAAAAAGCAAGCGGAGCGCGTCTTTCTCCAGCTCAAGCTGAATCTGAACAGCCGCTGGCAACGGTGCGGCATCGCTCGTAAAAGCATCGGGGTCAAATCCATGGTGCAACGAAAGCACCTTTCTGCCACTCCACTGACTGAGTTCCTGGGCAAACGCCGCACTCGGGGCGACGGTAATATCGGCGCGGCTTACGGACCGCCGTGCCAGCCAGCCCTTTACCAAAGTGTCTGCCCATATCGCGTAGTCTCCGCGAACGCGAACATCGCGGAGGAAGTCGCCGGAAGTATAGAGCGAGTTGCGCGACAGGAGTATCTGCGGGACGGGAGAATTCCAAAGCGCAAAGTTGCCGGCGGAAATCAACACCTGCGCGCCGCTGCGCCGGATTAGTCCTGGCAACGCCGTCTGCTCATGGACGAAACGCCGGAGCGCGCCGTTAAACTCCTGGACCTCGAGAAATGAAATGTTCGGCAGTTCCCCAAACTCGCAGCGAATTGCGGGATTCAGCAGGACGACAATTTCCGCATCCCCTCTCCGTGCCAGATGGGGAATCACATTGCGCAGATAGGTAAGGCCTCCACCCGCGCTCGCGGCAAGGCCATTGATAAACAACCTGATCATCGGTTGGGCACAGCGGCTCCAAAGCCGGCTGGCGATGGACGGGAAACTCGGGAAACAACGCCGGCTACCGGGACCACAACGGCGTCAGGGACAAGGTCAGCGAGTATGAACGCAAAAAACCAAAAATATACACAGAGGTAATAACCCACGGCAAAGAGCCAATCCTCGAAGTTGGCGTGGACGAGACCCGCCAATACCACCATGGCCAGTGGAATCGAGTAATGCCGTGGGTCGCCGGTTCGGTTCATCCAGGCGCAGACTTTCCACACCTTGGACACCGTCACGGCCAGAAGCGCAACGAAGGGCACCACTCCCAACAGCCCCACCCACTGTGCGATGGTCATATAGCTGCTGCCGTGCTCGCCCGTCTCTTCGGCACTTGAAGAGAATCTCCCGGGGCCCAATCCCGGATCGTCGCCCGTCGGACTCGTGCCGTATCCCGTTCCAAAAAACGGATGCTCTTTGATCGCGTCGATCGACTTTTCCCAAGGTGTCTGTCGCGAACCCAGGATGCCCGCCTCCTTGTGCCCCTTGTAGAGCACTGCATCCTTCAGGTCCCCAAACTGCTGGTTCAAGGCTTCTGGAGCCAACACTCCAGCGACCGCAATCAGGCACAGGGCGAATGCCGCCAACTTCACCAGCAACCGGTACTGGTGCAGGCAAAAGCAGAAGATAAGCGTGACCAGCAGTACGGAAATCATTCCAGCACGTTCCAAGCTGAAATGAATAAGGTAGGTGCAAAGAACCAGGGCCACCAACCTGCGAAACCTCACCGTGGGTCCATCGCTGGTGAGCCATCCCCACAACAGCACTGGGAACACACCGATGCTCATCGCCGCGCCGAGGGAGTTAGGATTACCCCAAATATTTTGACCCAGTCCGAAATAACAGATCGCGGTGACATAGACCGCTATCTCACTGCCCAGGAGCAGACCATGGAAAAAACGGTTCTCCCGGCCGAGAACGGCGAGGCGAGCGCCCGAAGCACAATATAGAAAAAGGAGGAGCAGGCTCAAAGCCTTGGACGACGCCATCTGTAAGAACGAAGAAACAGTGGCGGAGACAAACGCGGCGCAGACGCAAAAGAACGCGATCAGATGTATTGATCGGAAAGGCTTGCGGGGAGACTTGATCCAAAGAATAAAGCCAACCACCGCGCCCGCAGATAGCACGACCCAGCGTCCAATCGTCCCCGCGCCTTGCAGGGGGACGTTCATGCCAGCCAAAAGAAAGGCGATTATAAGCAGAACGAAAAAGCGCTGGTCATATTTCCAAAGGGCGAGGACGATCACCTCCAGTAGCAATATTCCGCCCAGGAAAGAAACGTTGCCGAAGTATTGCAAATGGGTATAGACCAAATACAGCGCCAGGCACGAAGCCAGCACGATGCCGGCCCACTGCAGCGGTTTCACGGAATTCATCGAGCCCCCGTTCCGGCGGACATCGCGGCCGCGGCCAGACCATCGGCGCATGCTTCCGGCGAGTAGTTCCGAATTCGTTCCAAGCTGTGCGCGCTCATCTGTCGCTTAAGCTCATGTTGCCGCAGCAAAGAAGCGATCGCCAGGCTGAGTTTCTCCGAATCTCGCGCAGGCACGACATAACCGTTCCACCCATCTTCGACCAGATCAGCCGAACATCCAGCAACGCCGCTCACGATGACCGGGAGTCCGCACGCCATCGCTTCGTTCACCACCAGACCCCATGTGTCGCTGTGGGTCGGCAGAACCAGCGCTTCCGCCAGCGCATACAGACCCGCCAGATCTTCGCGCTGCGCGAATCCCGTGAAACAAATCAACCCCGGGCTGATCCGTTTCGCCTGTTGTGACAGTCTCTCTCTGGAGACACCATCGCCGGCGAACACAAGGCCCACTTCCGATCGCAGACCACCGTCTAGTTTGGCATAGGCTTCGAGGAGATCAAAGACTCCTTTTTCCTGCACCAGACGGCCCACAAAAAGAATAAACCGCGAGGGCAATTTCAGTTTCTCTCGAAACTCAGTGGCTTGGGCCCGGGTGTTCTCCGCCCGAGCCGCAAAGAAGGAGTCATCGACCGCGTTGGGTGCAGTGAAGATGACCTGCTCGCTGGCTCCGAGAGTTCGGAGGTAGGCAAACGAGGATTTCCCCGGCACCACAAAAGCATCGCAAGAACTCACAAAATATCGCTTCAGCCATTCCACACCGGCACGTCCAGATCTCTTGTCTCGCTGGTTACTCTCTGTCCACAAAACAAAACGCAGATTGCGCCGGCGAGCCCACCAAAGCGATTCCCAGGACGCGGGATAGTTGTAGCCGCCGCAAAGAATGATCCGGGGACACGCTGCATCTAATGCAGACCATAACCCACGATTCAGGAGAAGACCGTGCCTGCCCGCGCGCCATCGCCATGAGCGCAGAACTTCGTAGGGAAAACGGATCTCATCGGTGTAGATATGCCACCGTCGAAGCGCCTTGTCGGTCTCTGCCAGAAAAATGACGTGCAGATCTACCCCGGCCCGGCGGGCAAGAGCGTTGAAGACCGGGATGCGGTAAGGGGCAATGATTTCCGTGAGAATCACAGTCTTTCGGGTCATGACGTTGCGCTGGCCACTCCCATCGCGGGCATGCACTCCAAAAGGCTCACCGAGCCAACATTGGCTCCGACATCGATCAATGTTCCCCCGGACAAGTGTTCTCTGAGGAAGCTTATGTTCCTGCTATTGGGGATGCGCGTGTACAAGATTCCGGAAGACACGGGGCAATCCGGGTATGCGACAAACCGTTTACCGTTGAAAAGTGAACGAAACATGTTTCCGATCTTTCCGATTCGCAATCGCACATTCCATGATCTGCTGCCACTGTTCGGTGATCCCGTCCCACTCGAATTTCTCGGTATGCTTGATGGCCGCCAACGACATCCGGGCTGTCAGGTCCGGTTCCTGGATAAGGCGGTTGAGCGCCTCACTCATCTGCTCGTGGGAAGACCCCAGCAGCCCCGTCACGCCATCGACGAGATAGTCGGGATGGTAGGAACTCCGCGCCACGCAGGCAAGACCGCACGCTGCAGCCTGCCCCAACACCTGGGGATGCCCCTCGATTTCGCTAGGGAAGAAGAATATGCGGGCACGGCGCATCTCTTTGCCCAGTTCGGCAGCGTTCAGGTGCCCGAGAAATACGACGTTGCTACAGTTGAGCGCTTTTGCCTGACGCTGACACGCACCCTGCTCTTCTCCTATTCCAGCCAGCCGGAATTCCCATTCCGGATGACTGGCAGCCTCGCGAACCACGAGGTCGGCCCGCTTGTACGAACGAAAAGATCCCGCGAACAGCACGCGCGGCCTTCCGCCGTCTTCTCTCGGGTCTGCAGGCGGATAGTAATAACGCCGGTCGATGCCGTCGTAAACCGTTTGCACATTCCGTCCTCCGAGTTCCTCGACGGTCTCGGACATGTGCCGGCTATTCCCCGCAACCACGTCGCCTTCGCGAATTGCGCGCCGGAGAATCGGGCGTTCGTCCGCGTTCTCGTCGAGTCCCCCGGAAACCACGTAAGTGACCAGCGCCGACTTCCATCGCAACTTCGCACGGGCCGAAAGAAAAGCGGCATCGAGAGGGCCCTCCCTCGGGAAAAAGTAAACATCCGGAATGTGAGTCAGCATATGCCATAAAATGCGAGCCGTATTCCCGCGTTTCTTCCACTGAAGAATTCTGGTGTTCGGACGGGCAGCGATTCTCGGATCCGCCGCGCCGCCGCCAAACATCACCACATGAAAACGCGACGGATCCATGCGCGCCACGACTTCTTTCACTGTTAAATTCTGGGCATTGGTGTTGCTCGCGTCAGCGAAAGAGGGCGTGAAAACCGTAATCATATTGAGGCATTAAATCGTTGAGGCATTAGACCATTGAGAAATCATGACTCACAATCTCAATGACTTAATGATTCAATGTCTTAATTCTACCCAAGATCTCGCAACGAAGATCGCGCAGCCGGGCGCGTAAGAGCATGGCGGCATCTCGGCCGGAAACTGTTCTCTCCATGTGCTCACGAGCCGCCAGCACCAGTCGCTTGCGGGTTTCGGGCGGGAGCCCATCGACGCTGGGCCGCAGCTCCGCCGGGTCGTTTCCCAAATCGTACAGTTCCTCGACCGCCCCAGATTCGATCCGCATGACCAACTTGAAGCGGGCGTCGCGAACCCCCAAGAGCCTCGCGGCGCTCCGGCTTGCTGCCCGAAACGGATTTGTACAACCGTAGCCGCACTCGATGATCGCGGGATCGTCCCAGGCAATCCCGTGCTGCAGGTTGGCCCATAAACTCCGCCCCCGGAACGCAGACGGAGCACGCACGCCCAAGATGTCAAGCAGAGTGGGCGCCAGGTGCAAATGGCTCATCGGAGAAGCTGGAACCTTCATCCCTCGTGTTCCGGGAACACGGATCAGGAGCGGCACGCGAACAATCTCTTCAGTCAAACGCACCGGCGCGTGAAAGCGTCCGCCGTGTTCGAGAAACTCCTCGCCGTGATCCGCGGTCAGAGCCAGCACGCAATCGTCCCACAAATTTGTTTGCCTGAGACTCTGCACCAGCCGCCCAATCTGGCGGTCCACCCACCGAATGCCCGCGTCGTACAACTGCACAACCTGATTTCGTTTCCCGCGCAAGCCGGAAGGCGTCAGATCCGAGCGATTCCAGTATTCGTTCAGATAGCGGGCGTGGCCGGGCTCGATGTCTCTTCCTGTCAGTTCGCGAAACGCCTCATTCGGCGGATAGTATGGCGCATGCGGATCCATCAGATGAAGCCAGAGAAAAAATGGCCGCTGCCCGATCGACGCCAACCACGACTGAGCTTGGTCCACAAGAATATCTGCAGCGGGGTATCTTCTCAGCGCGTCGAGGCTCACGGCCGCAGGCGCAATCTTCATGCAGTACTGAAAGTACAGTTCGCTATAGAGCCTGCCGAGTCCGAGTGCTCTCGCAGCGCGACTTATCGCGCGATTCAGCTTCCCACGCGCCGAATCGCCGGGCAGGGTTTGCGGACTAACTGTGTCTTGGGCTGCCTGCGCCTCAAAGTCAAGAAAATCGCGGAAGGCCTCGAATCCCTGGTCGTAACCAAAGCGCGGCGAAAGGTATGGATTGGCCGCCGAAAACGCGCCCGTGGCATAACCGGATTCACGCAACACGGTCGCGAGCGTCGTTTCGCCGGGAGCGAGCCCCACCACATCCCTGCCCAACGCCAGAGGCATACGCGAAGCAAAAATCGTTGGAAACGAATAGTAGGTAGGCGCGCCAGCAACAATGGCTGCCGGCACCACCAAAGACTCGGACGCCAGCGCATCCAGGAAGGGCGTCGTCGGACGCGAGTATCCATAGAATCCGCAGTGGTCCGCGCGCAGGCAATCCACCGTGACCAACACCAGCGACCGCTTGTTCTGAGGAGGGTCTTGAGGCACGTTACCGGTTCCCTCCCGCCTTCGCGTTCACTCGCACTCTCCCGTTTTCTCCCGCATAGGCGCCTTCGGTTGCAATTGAGAATAGATCCGCGTCATGAACGTAGAGCAAGTCCGGCCACTTCTTTTCAAGAGCGTTCAGGAATTCATCCATGAGCTTCAACGTCGGAGTGCGAAAGTCCTGAATGGTCGAGTGAAAATTGATCGCATGAATTGAAATCACAGCCGGCAGACACTTCGCGAAACACTGCTCCACCTGCGTCACCAGGGCCTCCGCATCACACCGCTCCGTGGCCGGCTCCATTTCAACGGTACGAAAAGTCGAGAGCATTCCGGTGTCATCCAGATATGGGCCTGATCGCTCGCCGGGGCCGTTTAGCACTCCGTTTTGCGCGACGCGCACCCCAGTTTCGAACCAGGCCGTTCTCGAATCCGCATTAGCACGATAGCCCGGCGCGCAGGCGCTGAACGGGGCCGACGCAAACAATGACCGGAAGATCTCCGCCGCGCGCTTGATCCGAACGCGCTGCTCGTCCAGTAACAGGAATCGGCGTGCGGGCAGCACCTCCGGGTCCCAATACTCATACCCGACCCAAGGCATGCGCCAGTGAATGTATGGAGTCTGCGCCCGCCATAATTTCTCGACTAGTTGAGACCGCTCGCCACCGACGTCCAATTCTCTGACCACCGCCCGTTCGCAAAAGTGAGTCAGCCCATGCAGAGCCGGGAAAAACAAACGCTCGCGAATTCCCTGCCGATATGCCTCCCGCAACTGCGGACGATGCCACGTACCCGGCAATCCTTCGGTCAGGGGCCGCAAAGGAATTTGTTTCTGACTTTGTTTCTCACGGGGCTCGAAGCAGCTATCAAAATCCACATTGGCCATGATGAAATTCATGACCATCACTGGTTTGCGTCCAGTCGAGTCCCGATGCTTCCTCAGAACTTCTCCGAGCGCGCACAGATCCTCGGCTGTTTCTAGGCTATAGAAATCGTACGGCTTCTCGCCCAGATTCAACCCGGCTGCCCGAAGCTCTTCCCATCCCTCGCGGTCGCGCACCCCGGCGCGGCCCCAATCGTCGCTCTGGAACAAAACCAACGGGCGATCGAACCGCAGCGCTTGATGCGCCGACGACTTCGCTGCCAGCCCGAGCACGTTGCGCAGCCGCGTGATCATTTCACTTCGCTCCGGCGCAGGACGAGCATTGCGCATCCCCCTTCGCGAAGCCGGATCCAGCGCAGAACAAGCGCTTTAAGAACGGGCCCGAACAGCGGGAAGGAAATCAGTTTCTTCAGCAGCCGAGCCCGGCCACTCGCGAATTCTCCCTCACCGGCGCACTTCCGAATGAACTGCTCCCTATGCAAATCGAGAACCTCGAACTCATCTCCCATCGCCTCCAGCCATTTCCGCAGCCGGTGGTTCGTTGTGTAATACAGATCTTGAAGCATGACGGGATTCCGGCCTCGCAGGCGCAGATAAAGGCGACCCAAAGATTTGGGCATCAGCGGCAGCCAGACGATTTTGTAGTGCGGTTCGTAAAATCGCAGATAGTTCGGGCAAGCGACATACAAAGCGCCGCCCGGACGCAAGACTCGGCCCGCTTCTCGAAGCACATCCAACTGATCGGGTACGTGTTCAACGACCTGGTTCAAAGTCACGAGATCAAAAACGCGATCGGGGAACGGGAGCGCTTCGCCCAGCGCCGAAAGAAACACATTCGATGACACCCTACGCGCGGCGATCTGAATCGAGGTCAGGCGCGCACCCGCTCCGATCCGGTCCGGCTCGACGCCGAATGCCCGATAGCCCAACTGCAGGCAGCCCGCCACAAATCCTCCAGCACCCGAGCCTACGTCAAGAACCAGCGCCCGCGACGGAATGGAGTGGAACTGAGCGACCTGACTAAGCACCGTCTCGGCTTCCGGCTGGAGCATGGCTTCGACGATCTCGACCTGCGTCTTGGGGGTCTGAATTCCTCTCCAGTTCTCGGAACGATACGCGAGCAGCAGTTCGCGGAGCTCCGCCTGGCTGATCGGCCGGGATTGGGACGTGGTCTGCGGCGTCATTTGCGGGCCCACACACTGTAATTCACTGTGAACTGGTCGTTATCGCCCGCGATTCGTTCGACCGCGAAGCCGGCGACGTTCAGCACGGGAACAAACGTCCACTGCCACAGCGGAGCCAGAATTCTGGGTTTGAAAAACGCCATCAGAAAAACATTGCACGTCCTGCAAAACCCGGTGAAGCTGTTTCCCTCGGGTGTGACTTCCACGGTTTCGAACTCCCGCAGCAGGTGCCGCAAGCCCGACGGCAGAAAACGCCAATATTCTCTATTGTTTTCCTGCAAGAAAACGGATGGGGCACTCAAAAAAAGAACGCCTCCTTTGCGGAGCACTCGTTTGATTTCCGCAACCGCCAGTGCCGGGTCAGGCAAGTACTCGAATACCTGCGTGCAGATCACAAAATCGAATTGCTCGTCGCGAAAAGGTAACGCCTCTGCGGCAGCGCCAACATCTACAAGTGGAGTGATCCGCAAGTCAACCGCTAGGTAGTTTTTTGCGCGATCCCCCAGCAGCGGACGATAAGGCTGCAGGCGTCCCCCGATATCGAGCACACAAAGAGCGCTCGCCGGCAGACGATCCAGTCCGGCTTCAAAAATCTGCCGCCGGCGGCGCAGGATCAGCCAGTTCGGATTCATCAGCGACGGGCGCAATCGCTCCCGGCTTTCCCGTTGAACCTGTTCCAAAGCGGTTGGTAGTGGCATGGGGAGAAGTTAGAGGTATCCCAAATCTCGCAAACGTTTTTCAAGCACCGCCTGCTCGGTCTTATCAAGCGCCTCGGCATCGTTACGATCAAGTTCCCGAAGCACAAACTCCAGGAACGGCTCCAAGCCTCCGAAACGGGCTCCAAACTGCCGTTCCGCGGATGCGCAGAGTTCCTCGGGCAAGCTGATTTGTCTTTTTGCGCTCATGGTGAGAGAGATGGCGCCCTCCCCAGTGCGCCGAGAACGCGGCCACGAATCGCAGCCACGATCATCTTGTCGTCATCGTCCAATCCGGTCAGCAGTGCTAATCCGCAAAACGATGCGTAAGACACCACCAATGCAATTCCAATCCACAACCATTCCGGATGCAGATGCAGATTCGACGACCGGACCAACAGCCGCAACCCCGCTGTCACTGCGAGGCTGGCAAGGCCAGGTCCGAGCAAACGAAGATACGTCCGATTGTAAGGCGTTAACTGCAAGGCCGCCCGAACCTGTCGCAGATATAGGTAATTGGTCAGGGCATTGGTCAACGCCGCAGCCAGCGCCACTCCGGCGATTCCGAACGGCCGTACCAATCCGAATGTCGCCGCGACCATGAACCCTGCCATGACCAGTTGCACGCGAATCAGGCGCGCTTGGTTCCCCGACATCAGCAGGAGATAACCGACCGAACCGACTCCGGCGTTGACCAACTGTCCCAGAGTGCCCAGACTCAGCACCAGCCAGCCCGGCTCAAATGCCGCGCCAAACAGGCGCATCAGGGGCTTTGAGAAAATAATCATGACGAATGCTAGCGGCAGGGTCAATCCGAGGATCCATTTCGTCAAGGTCTGGAAAAGCCGGCCCAGCAGCGCGCGCTCTCCGCGGGCATGCAAATCGGCGATGGTCGGAGAGAATATCTGGTTGACCGACTGCAACGCCACGGGCACGAACACGACCAGCGCCGCCGCCACGGAGTAGATTCCCACCTGCCG
>Ga0181530_10007698_pt1 | contig 10159 bp, 9 predicted proteins | sample PEATcosm2014_Bin_42_FD_119769 | JGI IMG/M metagenome (GOLD analysis project Ga0181530, IMG submission 119769) | Peatland microbial communities from MTU Mesocosm Facility, Houghton, MI, USA - PEATcosm2014_Bin10_60_metaG | ecosystem: Environmental > Terrestrial > Soil > Wetlands > Peat | place... | reverse complement strand
TATGTTTCGCCCAAGATCGAGCTGTCTAATGAACGCCAGGAGCAAGTGGATCTGCGGGTGCTGCCGGTGATTTTCCGGTTCGAGAAAAAGGACGCCCCCGTCTATCCGGGCCAGTTGGTGGATGTTTACATAGGATCGCAATAGCGCCCGCCCGACCAGACAACCATCACATCGAATGCGATGAACAATGTTCGATCATACAAGCAACGCCCGGCGGGCCAAGGCGAGGCATTATGAAGTACAGTGGCATCCTGCGGATCGGGTTCAAGCTGCTGGTGAATGACAAAGGCAAGTTCTCCGCGCTGTTGATCGGGATCACTTTCGCCGTGTTCCTGATGATGCAAATGACCGCGATGTTCGCCGGCATCCTCAACCGTGCCTTTTCGACGGTCACCAATATCGGGGCAACGATGTGGATCATGGACCCGGCGGTCAACACGGCCACCAGTGCGCTCCCTATGCCCGATTACCTGCTGGACGCGGTGCGCAGCATGGACGGGGTCAGCTACGCGGTGCCGCTCTTTATCGGTGGCGCGCTAGTCAAGCTCGCGAGCGGCACCTATCAATCTGTAACTGTCGTCGGTCTCGACGACACCAGCCTGTTTGGCCGTCCCGAGCTCGAACAGGGCAATATTCAGGACATCTATGCCGACAACTCCTTCCTGGTAGTCAACGACGCTGAATTCTCGAAGCTGGAAGACCCGAAGATCGGCACGGTATTCGAACTCAATGATCACCGCGGTGTGATTGTGGGCATCGCCCGGGTCGCCGCGAACGGACTGAACGGCGTGCCGACGCTCTATACGACCTACACCCGCGCGATTGAATACATCCCGTCGATGCGCTTCACCATGTCCTATGTACTGGTGCAGGTGAAGAGCGAGGCGGCCGTGGCGGGCATCAAACAGCAAGTCGCCAAGCTCGGCTATGTAGCCTTTACCAAGGATGAATTCAACAAGCGCATCTCCGACTATTACACCTACAAGACCGGTATCGGGACCAACATCCTGCTGATGACCGTGATCAGCTTTATCGTTGGGTTGTCAATCTCGGGCCAGACCTTTTACACGTTCATCCTCGAAAACCTGGAGAAATTTGGCGCGCTCAAGGCCATTGGCGCAAAGGGGCGCGAGCTGGTGTACATGATCCTGTTCATGGCGACGTTTACGGCGCTGACCGGCTACGGCCTGGGTGTCGGGCTGGTGACGCTGATGATCTCGATCGCTCGGTCCCGGCTGCCCAACTACGCGGCCATGATCACGTTCTGGAACCTGGGGCTGGCCCTCGGCATGGTCATACTCATCGCTGGAATCTCGAGCTATGTCGGGGTGCGCAAGGTCCTCAAAATCGAGCCCTTCGACATCTTCAGGGGGTAGCAATGCTGGCACCGCATCCAAGTTACCCTTCACGATGCAAGACGGTAACGCCACGAGCCCCAGGCACCCAGTGAGCCCTTCAATGAAAACCATAATCTCGCCGCTCAAAACGGGAACCATACTGACCGTCGTTGCTTTGGTGTGCCTGGTTCTATTCGCGGGATGCAGCTTCGCGCCGAAGTATGCGAAGCCTGTCGTCCAAACGCCCGCAGCCTTCAAAGAACTGCCTCCGGATCAATTAAAAAACGTCGAAGGCTGGAAGGCGGCGGAGCCAAGGGACGACACACTTCGTGGCAACTGGTGGGAAATGTTCCATGAGCTTGAGTTGAACGCGCTCGAAAACCAAGTGGCTAATTCCAACCAGAACGTTGCCGTAGCGCTCGCCAATTTTCGCGCCGCGCGAGCCGTGGTGAAACAAACCCGGTCGCAGTATTTCCCAACCGTGACCGCCAGTCCTTCGGTCACGAGAGCACGGCAGTCATCCGTGCAAACTCAATCAAGTTCGTCGCCGGCCCCGTTCACTGGTACCGAATACTCGCTGCCCTTTGACGCTTCCTGGGAGTTGGATTTCTGGGGCCGCATTCGGAACTCAGTCAAGGCCAACTCCCTTGAAGCGCAAGCCACTTTCGCCGATCTTGTAAACGTGCGGCTGACCGTTCAGGCGGAAGCGGCCGCGGATTATTTCCAGCTTCGCGTGCTGGATGCACAGAAGGAGCTCTTGGATGCGGCGGTGCTCGCTTATGAGAGGGCGCTTAAGCTGACACAAGTCCAGCATGACACGGGACTCGCCTCCGACCAGGACGTCGCGCAAGCCGAAACGCAACTCAACACCACGCGCGCGCAGGCCACCGATCTCGGCATCCAGCGCGCGCAACTCGAACACGCCATCGCGACGCTCCTCGGGAAACCAGCTTCATTATTTTCCCTCGCCACAAAGTCACTGGCCGCAAAACCCGTCGCCATTCCATTTGGCGTTCCGTCGCAACTGCTTGAACGCCGTCCCGACATCGCCGCCGCCGAACGCCGCGTCGCGGAGGCAAACGCGCAAATCGGCGTGGCGCGCGCGGCTTATTATCCGACGATTACTTTGAGCGGTTCGGCCGGATACCAGAGCGCGTCGCTGGGGAATCTTGTGTCGGCGCAAGGCCTGGCTTGGTCAGTGGGCTCGACGCTGGCGCAGACACTTTTTGACGCCGGAAAGCGTAAAGCCATCACTGAACAGGCCCGTGCGATCTACCAGGGCACCGTCGCGAATTACCGTCAGACCGTGCTCATCAGTTTTCAAGAAGTCGAAGACAATCTATCAACGCTGCGCATCTTGTCAGAGGAACTGCAACAACAGAATGTCGCCGTCGAATGGGCGCAGCGCTACCTGACGCTGGCCAACGCCCGCTACAAATCCGGCCTGGACATTTACCTCGATGTGATCATCGCGCAAACCGCTCTGTTGAGCAACCAGCGGACGGCCATGAACCTCCGAATGCAACAGATGACGGCGAGCGTCCAATTGATCAAAGCGTTGGGGGGCGGCTGGGATATTTCGCAGAGCACAACAGCGGCCATTCCTTGAGAAATGTATTTAACCCATGAACCCTAAAGTCCAAAACCCGCCATCGGCCGGATCGGAAGCAAGCGCCTTCACCGCCGAGGCCGTTGCCACAGACTCGGACTCGCTCCGTGGCAAACTCGCCGAACAAACAGATCTGAAGCTGCGCCTGGCCGCGGATTTCGAGAATTTCAAGCGGCGCAGCCGCCAGGAGAGCGAGGCCCGTGCGGCCGCGCAAAAGGAATCGTTTATCCATGAACTGCTGCCCGCAATCGACAACCTCGAACGCGCTTTGGCCTCCGGTGCATCCTCCGGCTCCCCACAGCTTCATCAGGGGGTGGAAATGACGTTGCAGCAACTGCGCCTGCTTCTCCGCCAGCACGGTATCGAGCCCGAGGAGAGCGTTGGCCAACCGTTCGACCCGCACCGGCATGAAGCAGTTTCCCAGCGCCACGATGCCGCCCACCCCGCCCACTCCATTATCGAGGTTCTCCAGCGTGGTTACCGGCGGGGCGACAAGGTCTTCCGACCGGCCAAAGTGGTGGTTAACGACCTGACCCATTCCAAGCACGCCCGCCATGCCCATTGAATTCAAAGACTATTACCGGGTCCTCGGTGTTCCGCCCAAGGCGACCGACGAAGAAATCAAGAAGGCCTTCCGCACGCTCGCGCGAAAGTATCATCCCGACGTCGCGAAAGACAAAAAGACGGCGGAGGAAAAGTTCAAGGAACTCAACGAGGCCCATGAGGTCTTGAGCAATCCGGAGAGCCGCAGAAAGTACGACCAGTTAGGCGCCGATTGGAAAACGGGAGCGCGCCCGCCGCCGCCGGGCCAAGCCGGACGCCGAACCTCTGGACGGGGGGCGGGTGGAGAGGCCTACGACTTCCAATTCGAGGGCACGGGTTTCAGTGATTTCTTCGAACAGTTCTTTGGCGGCCGTACTGGACGATCTCGCCGGGCTTCGCCGTTCGACCAGCACGGAGCTGGGGACGGCGCCGATGAATCAGAGGAGCAAGACGCCCCAACGCTGCGGGGTCAGGATATTCAAGGGGACATCCTCATAACGCTTGATGAAGCACTCAACGGGGCCATGCGAGCCATTTCCGTGCGGCGAACCAATGCCCGTACGGGCCAGGAGGAAACGCAAACATACTCTGTGCGAATTCCGGCTGGCGTCCGGGCTGGCCAGTCTATTCGAGTGCCAGGCAAAGGCGGCGAGGGGCTGGGTGGAGGCAGTGCCGGAGACATCTATCTGCGCGTGCGGTATGCCCAGCACCCGGATTGGCGCGCGCGCGGGGCCGATCTGGTTGGCCATCTGGAGTTGGCTCCATGGGAGGCGGTCTTGGGGGCAACGGTTCCGGTGCGGACCCTGGAAGGCACTGTTTCCTTGAAAGTCCCCGCCGGCACCCGGCAGGGACATCAACTGCGGATCCGCGGTCAAGGGCTTCCCACCGGAGGGGCCAAGCGAGGCGATCTTTACGTCGGGGTCTCCATCCAGGTTCCGTCACGGATCAGCAAAGAGGCTGAGCGTTTGTGGAAACAGTTGGCGACCGAATCCGCCTTCGATCCGAGGAGGAACTCCTGAGCAAATGAACCAACCGAAATTGAATCCAAAGTGATTTTCGACCTATGACAGCGTGTCGGCAATTGCCGGCGGTCAACACGGAACTAAAAGCCGCCACGGCTCGACTGGAAGCTGGGCCAGCGGGCAGTGAGTGCCTGGTGAAAGTCGGCGGCGACTGGCGGCTGAGCGAGCCGGTTCCTTCATGGATCGGTGTGTTGGGCAAGCGAACCGGGGCGAGTGTGCGCGTGGTGCCGGATGAGTTGGGAAAGTGGGACACTTCGCTGGTGCTCTTCCTGCTGCATGGCCGGGCGTGGTGTGCGCAGTCGAAAAAGGATTTTCATGCCGACGCGTTACCCGAGAATTTGCAGTCGCTGCTGCGGCAAGTGGCTGGGATGGGCGCGCCAAAACCAATAGCTAAAGCGCCGGTCAAGCCGAGCTGGGCGTTGGTGGGAACCATGGCGAAGAAGATGGTCAGCCATGCCCTGGAGATCGTTCCGTTTGTCGGGGAATGCACTCTAGGTTTCATCGGTGTGGTGAAGAAGCCCTGCCGGTTTCGTTGGATGGATTGTCTGGTTGAGATGCAGCAGTGCTGGGTGTCGTCGTTGCCGATTGTGAGTTTAGTCAGTTTTCTGGTGGGCGTCATCCTGGCCTTTCAGGCGGCGATTCAGTTGCGGCAATTTGGCGCGGCTGTCTTCGTGGCGGACTTGGTTGGCCTGGCTGTGGTGAGGGAGATGGGGCCGATGATGGCGGCCGTGGTGGTGGCCGGCGGCACCGGGGCGGGGTTCGCAGCCCAGCTCGGCAACATGAAAGTGGACCAGGAAATTGATGCCTTGGAGACCCTGGGCATTTCGTCGGTGGATTTCCTGGCGCTGCCGCGGCTGCTGGCGGCGGCGGTCATGATGCCGATCCTGGCGTTGTATGCCAATGTCCTCGGCATTCTGGGCGGGATGTTTGTCTCGGCGACGATGCTGGATATTCCAGCCACGGCCTATTGGATCGAGACGCAGAATCGCGTGGGCTTCTCGGATGTGACCAGCGGGTTGATCAAGAGTCTTTTCTTCGGCCTGGCCGTCGGCCTCGCCGGGTGCCTGCGAGGAATGAAGTGCGACCGGAGTGCTGCCGGCGTCGGCGCGGCGACGTCCTCGGCCGTGGTCACCGGCATTACGTTGATTGTGCTGGCCGACGCCTTGTTCGCTATGATTTTCAACGTGCTGGGAATCTGACCGACCCATGAAGAACGACACCCCAGCGACCGTGATCGAAGTAAAGAACCTGTCCTGCGGCTATGGCGAGACTGTGGTGTTGCAGGACGTATCCTTTGCCGTTCATCCCCGAGAGCTGCTTTTTGTCATCGGCGGAAGCGGCTGCGGCAAGAGCACCCTGCTTGGGTGCATGATCGGATTACTGAAGCCATTCCAGGGAGACGTCGCCTATTTTGGAAAAAGCTTCACGGCGGCTGACGCGGTGCAGCGACGGGACATTTTGAAAACGTTCGGCGTGCTCTACCAAAATAATGCTTTGTGGAGTTCCATGACGCTGGCGGAAAATGTGTCCTTGCCGCTGGAAGAACACACGTCCCTGACGCGGGAGGATCGCCAGGAGATCATCGCGCTGAAACTGACCCAAGTGGGCTTGTCCGGGTCCGAGGAGCTTTACCCGGCGGAGCTTAGTGGTGGCATGCAAAAGCGGGCGGCCCTGGCCCGAGCGCTGGCGTTGGATCCGGCGATCGTGTTCTTCGATGAGCCTTCGACGGGCTTGGATCCGATCACCTCGCGTCAGATGGATCGGCTGATCCTGCAAGTGCGCGACACTTTGGGCACGTCCATGGTCATCGTGTCCCATCAGCTCTCCAGCATTTTCAGACTCGCCGACCGCGTCATCGTGCTGGATCGCCAATCCAAGGGAATCATTGCCGAAGGCGCCCCCGCCGAACTCGCCGCGACGAGCACGGACCCGCGCGTGCGCGATTTCCTGAACGAGGATGAAGATTTCCCAAAGCCAACGAACCCGCCTCCCGCAGGTCGGTCTTACGATTTATCCAAGTGAAAACCAAACTCAGCCCAGCCGTGGTCGGCAGCTTCGTGCTCGGCGCCCTCGTGCTGATTGTCGCGGCGCTCCTCTCGTTCCGATCCAGCCACCTCTTTTCCAAGCCGGGACGTTTCGTGGCCTACTTTAACGAGTCGGTGCAAGGATTGGACGTGGGAGGCGCGGTGAAGCTGCGTGGAGTTCGAGCCGGCCGAGTCGTGGCCATCCGGGTTCACTACGATTCGAAAGCCCGGCAGTCACAGGTCGCCGTGGTCGGCGAGCTGGAGCAGAATGTGATCAGTGATCGTGCGGGCCAGATGATCAAGATCACGGACCGCGCCACCCTGCAGCGGCTGATCGAAGAAGGGTTGCGCGCCAAGATCGACCTGGTGGGCATCACCGGCCTGCAATTCGTGGAGTTGGATTTCCTCGACCCTCAGCAGTTCCCCGCGCCCCGCCCGGAAACCGAGGCCGAATACCCCGTGGTGCCGACGGTGCCCTCGGGGATGTCCGAATTGATCGCGAACCTTTCCAAAATCGTGAACAATTTGGGAAAAGTTGATTTTGCCGAGCTTTCCCACGAGCTCAAATCGCTGTTGGCCACTGCGAATCAAGAGGTCGGCGACTTGGACCTTAAGAAAATGGTGGCCAAAGTGACGGCGGCGGCGGAGTCCATTGAGGCGTTGGCCGGGTCTGCCGAAGCCAAGGCGGCGTTTGCGAACTTAGACAAGACCGCGACTGACGTGCAGGGGTTGGTCGCCAAGCTCGACACTCAAGTGGAGCCGGTGCGGGCGGAGCTGGTGCGGACACTGCATTCTTTCCACGACGCGGCTGAGAGCGTTCGCAAACTTCTCGGCCCGCAAAGCGGTTTGGGCGAGGAAGCGGTCAGGACACTTCAGCAGGTGACGGAGACGGCCGAGTCGCTGCAACAGTTGGCCGACTTTCTAGAACGAAACCCCAACGCGTTGATCACGGGAAAGAAGCGCCCCGGCAAGGAACCGTAACCAGCCCGGCCTTCGATGACGCAACCACCCAGTCTTAATATGCAACTCATCCGAACAACCGAGTCCCTGGCTCCTGGAATTCCGCGAAAACTCTCAATGGCGGGCGCTGATCCAAGGAAAGGCCGGACAAGCGTCCCGAGCCGCTTGTTTGTTCTGCTGCTTTGCGCGTTCGCTTTCTATGCTCTGAGTGGTTGTGCTTTATTGCAGCCCCAGGCCGACCCGACCCGATTCTATGTGCTGACCGTACAGAGTGCCCCGCCCGCACGAGCCGTTGGAGGCGAGTTCAAAAAGTGGAAGGTGGGATTGAAGCCAGTGGAACTGCCGGCCTATTTGCGGAGCAAGGCCATGGTTGTCCGAACGAGCACAAATGAACTTCACTTCGCGGATTTTGATCGTTGGGCGGAGCCGCTCGACCAGGGGATCAGTCGTGTGATGAAAGAAACTCTCAGCTCTGCCCGAAACGTAGAGAGCGTGGCGCTGAATTCGCATGGAGACGACACGCTGGATTATGAAGTGGCGATCCGGATTTTGGCCTGCGAGGGGGTGCGGCTTGGAAACGGAAACGGCTCGGTTCGTTTCGCCGTGACGTGGGAAGCGCGGTCGGTAGGGACCAACTCAACAGTGACCAACCGCGACGTTTTCACCGCGCACCCGGTGGCTTGGGACGGAAAAGATTATGGACAATTGGCCGAGCGACTTAGCGAGGCCATAGCCGGTGCGAGCAAAGCGCTCGCGGCAGACTTGCCGATGGATGCTACGACTCCTGGCAAAACGACCACGGAAACAAACAAACCATGAATATCAGGATTGAGACCCACCGATAGTTCGATTATGAACGTTTTCGATAAAGTCATCCATGGGGGATTTGGCGATCCGTCCACCCTTCTGGGCGCCGCCCTCTACGCCATTATTTTTGCGTTTCTTGCCTGGCTCGCCGGGCGCGTGTTGCGGCTGGCCGTCCAACGGATGCTTGCGCGCGACAAGAACGACCATGTTGATCTTATGGCCGTCAAATTCCTCGCGAAATTGGTCCGATACTGTGTCTACATTTTCGCATTCATTTTCTACGCGCACTTTGTCCCAGCCCTGTCCGGTTTAGGCACGGCGTCGCTGACAAGCATCAGCGTCATCACGGTGGTTGTTGGCCTCGCGGCGCAAAACACGCTCGGCAACCTTGTTGCCGGAATCTCCCTGTTGCTCTATCGGCCATTCAAGCTTGGCGACCGGTTGCAGGTGACGGCGCCGACCGGACTGGAAACCGGCATGGTGGAAAGCCTTACCCTTGGTTACACCCTGCTAAAGACAGATGACAATCGCCGGGTGGTTATTCCCAACAGCCTCATGGCCAGCCAGACCGCAATCAACCTGACGGCGAACGACCTGCGCATAATTTGCTCAGTGCCGATTGGCATCAGCTACGATTCGGACATCGACAAAGCTCGCGGCATTCTGCTCGATTCCGCCGGCAAACATTCGAAGGCCAAGGATGTTTGCGGGTGCCCGCCTACGCAGTTGGGCAGTTCGGGCGTCGTGCTCACTCTTGATGTGTGGTGCGCTGATGCTTTAAGCGCGGTCGCGTTCAAATGCGATTTGCTCGAACAGGCCATGAAACGTTTTGCCCTGGAAGGAATCGGCATCCCGCTTCCGCAGATGACTGTGGTCTTGAAGAACGACCGCCATATTAACGGCAAGCAAGAAAAGGAAGGAACCGGATGAAAGAGCTATGAAAAACCCATTGCAGCTATTACAAGACCACGGCCAGTCCTTCTGGCTGGACTATCTTCGCCGCAGTCTGATCACCGGCGGCGAACTCAAACGCTTGATCAAGGAGGATGGTTTGCGTGGCCTGACCTCCAATCCTTCCATCTTTGAAAAGGCCCTTGCTGGCAGCAACGACTACCGGGACATGCTCGAAGCTCCAGACTCGCAAGGGATCGGTGCCAAGGCGCTCTACGAACACATCGCGGTGCGGGATATCCAGGACGCGGCCGATTTATTGCGACCCGTTTACCTGGACTCGAAGCGGCGCGATGGCTACGTGAGCCTGGAAGTCTCTCCGCGGCTTGCCCGCCAGACGCAGGGCACACTCGGAGAAGCACGGCGGTTGTGGCAGACGGTGGCCCGGGAAAACCTGATGATCAAAGTTCCAGGCACGCCGGAGGGCATCCCCGCCGTCCAGCAGTTGATCAGCGAGGGTATCAACGTGAATGTCACGCTGCTGTTCGCGCAGGAGGCCTACGAGCAGGTGGCTGCGGCCTACCACGGCGGACTGGAGAGTCTTGCTCGGCCGGGCGCCGACTTGGGCAAAGTGGCTAGCGTGGCCAGTTTTTTCATCAGCCGCATTGATACCGCCGTGGACAACTCCATCGCCGAGAGGTTGGAGGCTTCCCACAACCCCGGAGAGCAAGCCAGATTACGCTCCCTTCTGGGCAAGGTCGCCATCGCCAGCGCCAAGAACACCTATCAGAAGTATCTGGATATTCTTCGCGGGGACCGTTGGCAGAAACTTAGCCGGCACGGCGCGCAAACCCAACGGCTGTTGTGGGCCAGCACCGGCACGAAAAACCCCAACTATTCCGACGTCCTTTACGTCGAGGAACTCATCGGCCCCGACACGGTCAACACCATGCCGCCAGCCACGCT
>Ga0181530_10007697_pt1 | contig 10161 bp, 15 predicted proteins | sample PEATcosm2014_Bin_42_FD_119769 | JGI IMG/M metagenome (GOLD analysis project Ga0181530, IMG submission 119769) | Peatland microbial communities from MTU Mesocosm Facility, Houghton, MI, USA - PEATcosm2014_Bin10_60_metaG | ecosystem: Environmental > Terrestrial > Soil > Wetlands > Peat | place... | reverse complement strand
CCGAGCGGGGAAGACAAAAAAGGGGCGATTTGTTTGGTTTTTAACGAATCACCCCCTTGAACTCGGCATTATTCATCACCCGGCAAAATACCCCTAATGCCGAGCTCGGCATTATGGGTATTTTTATTAAAGCGCGGCTATTGACACTCCGGGCAGATGCCGAAAAATTCAAGTTTGTGAGTCACATTTTTGAAGCCGTTCGCGGCGGCAATGCGCGTTTCAATCTCGTCCGGGAAGCATTCCTCAATTTCGACCACTTCCGCGCAGTGCGTACATACCAGATGATGGTGATGGCCGTCATCGCCTTCGCCAACCAGTTCAAACCGCGCCGTGCCGTCGCCGAAGTCAAACCGCTTCACCATTCCCAATTCTTCGAGCAGATGCATGGCGCGATAAATCGTCGCCAGATCGCATAGGCCCTTGGGCAGGGCGGCAAAAATCTCCTTGTTCGTGAACGGATGCAGGTTTTGCCGCAAAATTTCCAGAATCGCCGCGCGCGGGCCGGTGATCTTTCGCGCCTGCTGGCGCAAACGACCCGTTAGCGCGGACATTTCCTGCCGCTTGGGGGAGTGGGAATGGACGCGCGCTTTCATTTTCCGAAAATCAGGCTGGCAATTCCGGAAATCAAGCCGCCGGCAACCGCCAGGGCCGGATCACCATACGTTTTTGAAATGGCGTTTCCCATATTCCACTCAGGCTTTCAAATGGAAATAAAGAATCAAGGCGGCAATTGCGCCAAAACCGGCGGCAAAATTTGCCAGCACAAGTTTTTTATGATGCCTGAAAATTTCACCCAGCACGGCGTGGGCGGCCAAATATAGGAATCCGCCACCCGCGTTCGCGAGTGCCAGCGCCAGCCAGAAATTGGAAGCGCTCCGCAAAACAAACCAGCCCAGCAATCCGCCCAGAATGGTGGTGGATTCAACCGCCGCCACCAGCCACAGCATTTTCCCGCGTGGATATCCGCCGCCAAGCAGCAACGCGCCCAGGGCGAGGCCTTCGGGAAATTTATGCACACAGATGGCGAACGTGATGGACAGGCCCACCGGCCGGGTTTCTTCATTGCCCGCTGCCAGCGCCAGCCCGTCCACAACGCAATGGATGGACAGCGCGAGCATCATGGCCGTGGCGAACTCGGCCAGGCGATGCGTGGTGGCCTCGTCAAAATGGCTGGCCGCGCATGCCGGACAGACATGGTAAACATATTTGGTGATAAACGCGAAAAGGAAATAGCCCGAAGCCCCCGCCAGCAGGAATTGCCACCCGTGCAATGCCTCCAGACATTCCGGCGCGATGCCGCAAACGGCGACGCCCAGCAGCGTTCCCGCGCCCAAACTGATGAAGGCGCAAAGCTGCTCATGCGTCCGCGCCAGCCACGCGCTCAATGCGCCGCCTGCCAAAGCGATGCCAAACGCCGCAAAAATCTGGAATAAAATGGATGCGTTAATCACGGCGTTTCAAATGCAAATCATTTGCATCTTAATCTGACATAAAATCCGCCCGGCTGCAAATGCAATCGGGCGGCGGAAAACGGGCTACTTCATCAGCAGCATCTGGCGGGCGCGCTTGATGGCGAGGGTCAGGCGGCGCTGGTAATGCGCGGGCATCCCGGTGTATTTGCGCGGCAGGATGCGGCCTTGGTCGGTCACATATTGCCGGAGCAAATTCGTGTTTTTGTATTCGAGCGCGTCGGCGGTAAAGTCAATCTTCGGCTTCGGCCGCGGGGTGCGTTTTTCCGTCTGACTGCGGCGCGAACCGCGGCGGTCCTTGTCGGCATGGGTTTTGCGGGGCATAATTACTTGATTTCGCGATGAAGCGTGTGGCGGCGGAGTGCTGGATTATACTTTCGGATCTCCAGCTTCTCCGTCTTCAATTTTTTGTTGCGGGTGGTGGTGTAACGCGAAGGTGATTTGCCTTCCTTGCGCGCTTCGGTGCATTCAATGGTGATGATTTCGCGCGGCATAAATTATTCCTTCTCTTTGGCCTTTTCCTCAGGCTCGTCTTCTTCGCTTTCCACTTCCGTGGCGCCAGTGCTGTCCACCGTGCCCAGTTGGCCGATTCGGCGCGATTTCAAAGCCCCTTCGCGTTCCAACTGCGCCTGCGCCTCGACGGTGAACCGCGTCCACGGAATCGCTTCCAGGCGCGCCTTGGGGATCGTCTTGCCGGTCAGCTCGCAGACGCCGTAGGTCTTTTTCTCGATGCGTTTCAGCGCCTCCTCGATTTCATAAACCGCGTCCTGGTCGGAGGACAACAGGCTCAACGCGAAGTCGCGGTCAAAGTTGTCTGTGCCCGAATCAGCCATGTGCAGGCTGTAGCCGGGCAGTTCCTGCGCGGATTCCTTGGCCAGGCCGTTCATCTGCCCGAGCAGCTGCTCACGCAAATCCAGCAGCCGCTGGCAATACTTCTGCCACTCGGCTTTGACCTTCTTCGGGCTGGAGGTGGTGTTGGCCTTCAACACCGGTCGGCCGAGAATTGCCGCCGTGGCGGAAATCTGTGTTTTGCTGTTTGTTTTCTTCTTTATGGTCACAAATCAATAATCAGTTTCGGTTCGTCCTGGGCGCGGGAATGTAGCAGAGCGAAACAAATACGCCACATAAATTTTTAGAAATTTTCGGGCCGTAAGCAACCGGCTTCCGTTGCCCGCACGGACACCGACGGCATTTTGAAATTCCATAATCATATTCGTTCCGCATCCGGTTTTGATTTCACCACCCGGTTCTGAAATGACTTCAATCGTGATCGGAACACCCGGATTAACCGGCGCGGGCGTCACCTCTTTTCAATGCAGGCGTAGGCGTTGTGATTGTGGATGCTCTCGAAATTCTCCGCCTCCACCTTGTACCACTTCACGCGCGGGTGGGCGTTGAGCTTGAGCGCCACGTTGCGCACCAAATCCTCCACGAACACCGGGTTATCGTAGGCACGCTCCGTCACGAACTTTTCATCCTGCCGCTTGAGCAGCGCATAAAGCTCCGAACTGGCCGAGCTTTCCACCATCGCCACCACGTCCTCAATCCAGACCGGCTTCGTGAACCGCAGTGCCACGGTCACCAGCCCGCGCTGGTTGTGCGCGCCATATTTGGCAATCGCCTTCGAGCATGGACACAGCGTCGTCACGTTCACCTTCACCGTCAGCACAAAATCAGTCTCATCACCGCATGCCGCCGCGTCGAACCGCGCCAGGTAATCCATCTGGCTTCGCTTGCGCGACACCGGCGATTTTTTGGACATGAAATACGGGAACTCGATTTCCAGGTGCGACGTGGCCGAGTTCAACCGTTTTTGCAGCGAACGCAGGATGTCCATGATGTTTTCCACGTGGATGACGCTGTCGTGCTCGTTGAGCGCCTCGACAAACCGGCTCATGTGCGTGCCTTTGAACTCCTTCGGCAAATCCACGAACATGCCGATGGTTGCCACCGTGTTTTGCACGCTGCGCACCTTGTCGCGCACCTGGATGGGAAACCGCAGCCCGCGCACGCCCACCTTATCAATCCGCAACTCACGATAATCGGGCCGGCTCTGCATGTCATGCAAATGCGCGGCGGGATTATTTTTGGCCGCGCGAAATTTTACGGTGCTGCTGCCATTTTGAGACATGGCGGAACAATAACAGCTTTGCGGAATTTGGCAAAACGTTCCGCCCGCGTTTTTAATTCATGGGAAATCCTCCGGCTGGGCCGGAGGTCGCTGACATTGAATTTCATTGGCGGAATGCACCCGCATTGCGCGCAGGGCACATGGCATCACCCATAACTCGGGTTTATCGTCCTTCTGCCCACGTTATGTGCCACTGCGCAACGTTCTTGATGGGCAGGATGCCGCCATTCGTGTCGAACTTCAAGGGCAGGCTCCAAAACTGAAAATCGTGGCCCTTGACACCATCCGGGCATGATTCCCAGCGATCTGCCATCCAGATGAACGCCGGATCGTCAAACGTTGGAATTCTCGCGACCCAGGTCTCCTGCGCCGGCACAATCAAAGTGCCATTTTCAGATCGATAATTGATATCCGGCCGTTCAGTGAAAGGACCCAAGGGTGCAGTGGCGGTGAAGACGTGTACCTCGCTGCCTTCAGGACAAGCGTCGCAGAGGGGGCCGCAAAGGACATAGTAGAGATTTTTGCGCCGGAACATCAAGGGGGCTTCCCCGCCTTTGACCAGGATGTTGCTCGCCTTGCCGGTCAACCCCAGATAATCGGGCGTCAACGGCAATACGCGAATGGCATAACCATCATCAATGGCGGTAAAGATGTAGTAACCTGTTCCATCGTCATCCACAAAGAGACTGCCGTCGCCGGAACGGGAACCCTCCCGGCGGCGAAGCACATTCGGGTTGACTATGGTGAAAGGACCGACCGGTGTGTCGCTGACGGCCACTCCGATCTGGCCATTCCATAGTTTGGGATACCAAAGATACCAAAGCACATACTTGCGAGTGTTTGGATTGAAGACGACATACGGCCGATAATAAAAACCCTTCGGACGTTCCTTCAGCAATTCGCCTTTCAAAATCCACCGTTGAAGGTCCGGGGAGGTGTAAACCCTGTAGCTGTTGTTGGTGAAGCGATCCGCCTTTCCGTAGGCCGTCCCGTAGAGGTAATAGTTTCCTTCGAAGAATTGAAGGCAACCATCGTGTGCGTCAATTATCTCCCCGGCCACATCGCGTCGAGGCTCGACATTGTTGATGGTGGCGGTTGGCAAACCGTTCGTTTCCGGCTCTGGATTTTGCGACCGGTGCGTGTCGTCACATGAAATCGTAAAAACCGCGAGAAAAATGGCGGCCAAATACCGCCGCCAACGCTTTACCACTACCCACCACCCAATCATGGTCAAGCGACTTGTTGTCAACAACATGCCAAAATCCAGAAAAACATGCCGTCCCAGATGCCCGGGAATCGAAGAGCGTTTCAGTAGCTCGCGAACGCTGCGCGGAAAAACATGTCGTTGCAGATGCACGGAAACAATGAAAATATTTCAAAACCGGCGGGTGTAAAGGTGTTTTTTGCCTTCGTTGCTTAAAATGGCGTAATTATATCTCGATTGATTTTCAGCATGGAGAAACCGTTGCAGCCTTGCGGAACTTGGCAGAAGTTTTCTCTCGGGCCGCAAAGTAACACTGTATCTGCACGACCATCGGAGGCGATTTGTTCCAACTCGCAGCAGCTCCATTTGCGGATACCGGTTCATAAAGACTTTTCAAACTGCTTTTGCATTTGCCGGTGCTGCGGCTTGGGACAAGCCGCGCTCCAGATGCAGTGTCCAACTGCACCCTTTCTCTCGTGAAAAACAAATCGCATCTGGACAGGCAAAAAAGAAGGTTTAACCTTGCCCAAACCAATCCATGCTCAAACGTTTTTCATTTTTGCTCGCCAGTCTGACGTTCGCGTTGTTTTGCTCGGTTTCCTTTGCCGCCGAAACATTTCGCGTCGCCACTTACAACGTCGAAAATTATCTGGATCAGCCGACCGAGTCGCGTCCGCAACCGAAATCCGCCAGGGCCAGGGCCAGGGTCTGCGAAAGCATTTGTTCGGCGTTTCGCTTGTCACTGGCAATCATGCCGAAAATGCCAATAAAACACGCATAAACAAAAGGTTTTATGATTGCCGTGCAGACTCTCGCCAATGGCAACCAATGGCAACCAATAGAAGCGAATAAGGCAAAATCTGGCAACCGTTGGCAACCGCTGGCCGCGTTTCAGGGCGTCCGGTGGGCGCGGTGGGCGTCTTTGTGCCTGCAAGGGGCGATGCTCGCAGCGTGCCTTACGCAGCGAAGCGGGGCGGGCGGAATAGGAGTTGACCTGATTGGCAAAAATGGGGTAGAACTTGCAAGTGTTACCGGGCGCGGCCCCGTTGAAGCGAAAGCTGATTCACCAGTGAAGTCGAAAGACAGAACTGTTTCCGCGCCCGGTATCTTTTTATCCCCATGTCAGGATATTATGCTCCTCGACCAGCATTTCACCCCATGTCCTGACAAGGCGGTGATCGGAAACGCTCGCCATCGGTCAACGTAGCGCGAAGATTCAGCCGCCGGGATCAAAAATCGTAAAAGAGACGCCCAAAGTTTTCACCCTGGGCGTCGTGCGTTGAATCCGCGCCGCGCCATGCGTGCCCGGACTCGAAAATTCGTTAGCGGTGATACTGAGGGCTTTTACGACCCCACCGGGGATTTGCCCCGGATGCACACCCGCCAACCGCTTCACGCGACAGGCGCAAAACATTTTGTTCCGTTGCGAAAATGAAGTGGAGCAACGGAAATTCTTTTTACTGCGCTCCGCTGTCCGCCGACACGCAGAATGAAACCGGATGGCGCAAGCCAATGTCGCAAAATTGATGCACGGTGATCCTCACTTCCGCCTGGGTGTCCAGCGAGTAGGGGTTCACGATGATGTCCAAACCTTTACCCCAGATTCCAATGATTAAATCCTCGAAGTTGCCAAACAGTGCTTGGTTGTTTGGAATCTGGTTCGTGGCGGTGGCGCGGTAGCCGTTCACATAGCAATCATTCGAGCCGTCCTGAATCTGGTTTTTTTCATCCCAAAGGAAAATGGGGACAGTCGTTGAGACGCCAACGCCGGTCTTGGCAATTTGTTTCCAGCGGTTACGGTCGGCAGTGCTTACAACCCAGCCCATCTTGCCGGTGTCGGCGTTCATGCCGGCGAGCGACTGCTCAAACGCCAGCAACCCAGCCCAAGAAGCCGCGCCGCCGAAAATATACGAGCCAATGCCGGTCGTGTTCAAAATGCCCGTTGGCTCGCTGGCCGCGCCGTTGCCAGCCAATGCCAGATAATCCAATTTTATCCCGATCTGCTTGGTGAGGTCGTCACGCAAAAAGTTTTCAACTGAAACGGAAGATTGCAAAACAAGCTGGCGCGAGTATTGCACGCTCGCGGTGCTGCGTTTCGGAGTCAAGAGAACCTGGTCGAGTGTTGGCGTGCTTGTCGCGGCGTCGGCTATTTCGCTGTATTGATTTACCGTGGCCGGGTCGGTCTCGCGGGGAATCAAAACATTTCCGGTAAGCCCGTCGAGAACGGTTGCACCCAGTCTGATAACGCTTGTCCGGTTTCTCAATAACGGGATGACGGATGGCTGCACCGTGGATTCAACGAACGCCCCACCCTGCCCGAATGTGTTCACGTTCAAGTCCCGCGTGAATGTCGGCTGAAGCACGTCATGGGGGACGCCCACTCCTTCAATGTTGTTGTTGCCGGGGCGTTGCAGGCGGATTTCCTGATCCATTTCGGCCTCAATGCCGTCGAGACTTTCGTTTTTGACCATCTTCCGCAAAACGCGGGCGAGTGAATAACGGGCAACCTGGGAGCGGGTCATGCCCACAAAGGAACTTGATCTGTTTTTCGTGCCGTCGAGTGCGGCGGCCAATTCTTCGGATGTCATCATATACCAATGCGCGGGCACTTTAATTTTTCCGCGCACGGGTTCACGATTTGCCCGTTTTCAAAGGGAATTTTTCTTCGAGAGACTTTAATCTTTGCGAAACCAGTGCCGGGGTGACATTTAGCCGTTTGGCAAGCTGGGCCTGTTGGGTGTAGGTGGTTTGGCTGCCGTGAAACGCGAGAAAATAAACCCGTTCTCCGACAACTTTGGGCGGCGGGTTGCCGTCCAGAAAGGTTTCAAAAATGAAACGGATAAGCTGCCGCAAATTTTCTTTGTATTTTCCTTCAAGTGCCGCAATTTTATTTTCGTAACTCTCGCGCTCGGCGGCGCGTTCGGCTTCATCAATCGCGGCAAAATCAAAATCGGTGACAGCAACGGGCCTGCTGTCGTCATCGAAACCGATTTTGCCGTCCGGGTTCACTTAAAAATTATTCGGCGGGTTTCCCCTTGCTGGCCGATTGTGCTTTTTCTTCCTCGTCTGCCCGAAAATTGATTTCCCGCGCGAGTTCCGACAGGGCCGCTTTGACTTCGGCGTCAACCGCAAGGCGCTGTGCGTGATCAATCCGGCCTTGAGATTCCAGATTGTGGCCGGTGGAAAGCAACCGCTGGCGCATTAACAGCGTCAAATCTTCCCAAGCCTGCCCCGCGTTGTCGGCGGGAATGGATTCGCCTTCTTCAAGCGCCAATTTTAATTCGGTTATTTTCCGTTCTGCCGTCAACTTGGCGAGCTTCTCACGCTGTATCTCGACGCCGTCCGCCTGGTAGTAAGAAAAAAGCGCGGTAATACTGGCGAGCATCGGGAATTGTCCGTTTGAAGCGGGTGGAATTTTGCCGGTTTCTGCTAATTGATAAAGCCGTCGCGGAGTGAGATTGCAGAGTTCCGCGAGCCGGTCGGCGGCAATCATGGCGGCGGCAGGCGCGGGCGTTGGTGTGTCGGGGGTGTTTTTCTTTTTCATAATTTGATGGAGTTGCGATTTAAAAATCCGGTCAACCATTGGTCATGCCAGCGATACAAGCCGGGGTCGTTGGTCACGCTGGCGATTTCAACGCATTGGCAAGAGCGGAGATTCGAGGATGTTTCGAGGACGTAGCGGTCCCGGCCTTTGGCTGGCTGATATAGCTGCAACTTGGCGTGCAGGCGTTCAACCGCGACTGATATGGCTGCAACTTGGCGTGCAGGCGTTCAACCGCGACTTGTGCGCCCAGCTTGGTCAACGTCTCAACGGCATGGGCGGCGGTGTCTGGGTCGCTGGCTTTGAAATAGGACGAAAACGCGAGCCGCAATTCTGCCAGCGTTCCGGCCTTCAGCATGGCCGCGAGTTGGTCGGTCGTGTCGTCGTTCAAACCAAGCGTGCAAATTTTTAGGCGGCAGGGTTGGCCGATGAGCGATTGAATTACCGGAATGACATCTGCCAGCCGGAATGTTCCATCGAGGATGAAATGAACCGTCTCGCCTCGTGCTGGCAGGCGTGTCACCAGTTCACCGGCCGCAACCTGGCCGCGGCCTTCATGGAACACCCGGCGCCGCGTCCTGTGGCCGCGCAAGCCTGCCTCCCGCGCCGATACGCCCAGCCGCTGGCCGATGGTCTCGGCGGCGTTCCGGCGCTTTGGCAGCGTGTCCAGCGCCGCACACAAGGCACTTTCAAGGGCAAGGTCGTTTTGCATAGCACGGGAAACAGAAATGCGTTGAATTTTCTGTGAGCGGGCAGGAAATTCGGTCACGGTCACCTGACTTCAAAACCCCCGGCGGGGAAACTAAACCCGTCCGCTGGAATGTTACCCGGTAGCCGCTTGCTAACACCGTCAATCCAACTGCGCGGAAGCCAGCGGCGTTCGCCCGCGCTATCGTAGGCAGCAGGGCAGCACACGGCACGGTGCGCGTGACGGATGGGGCAAGGCCGGGCAATGTGGCGGGGTGGTTCATTGCCTGATCCACGACATTGATTCACCGCGCATCGGCTGGCGGTAGGACGCGGGCCACTGGATGCTGATTTGCGATTTGCCGGCCACGAGAATATCCCGCACGGCGATGACCTGGCCGCCGGCTAGTGAGATTTGTTCGCGCCAAAACGGCTTCTCGTAAATCCGACATTCAAAGACTCGCGGCCAGGAAAGCAGCAGCGGGTGGGGGATTTCAGGTCGTTGTTGTTCGTTCATTGGTGACTCCTTTTGTCAGCAGGGGTGTTTGGTTGGCGTTGGTGGTTTGAAAATCTCAACGCCCGCCGGTTGTCTCTGTCTCTCCCCCTACGGGGTAGAGAGACAGGAGACACGTCTCCGGCTTGTCTCCGGCTTGTCTCTGGAGAATCGGCAGAGACAAAGCTATTTGCGGAAGTAGGTTTCATGCGATTTGTTGAACGTGATTTTCTTGGATTGTTCGGCGCGGGTGATGTAGCGGTAGGCACTCCCCCGGTAGCATCCGCAATCGTCCATGATGGACTTGGCGAGCGCGGCCTTGCTGCTACCCGTCACGGCGCACAATTCGCGCACGCGGTCGGGGTTCATCAGCGGAGCGTTGTCTTTCGAGCCGGTGACATCCCGTTCCCACTGGCTCACGTCCACGGTCGGGTCACACTCATAAATCATGGTGTCGGGATTCAACCGCACGGCGAAGGTTTGAAACTCGCGGCCATTGGAGCATTTACCGCACGCGACGATTAAGCGGTCGTTGCTGTCGGGGTCAACTGGCGCAAGATTGATTTGCCCGCGTGCCCAAGCGTGAAGCATTTTTGAATTTCGGGCGAAGCTGGCGCGGTCGTAGCCGGTCGCCTT
>Ga0181530_10007696_pt1 | contig 10162 bp, 9 predicted proteins | sample PEATcosm2014_Bin_42_FD_119769 | JGI IMG/M metagenome (GOLD analysis project Ga0181530, IMG submission 119769) | Peatland microbial communities from MTU Mesocosm Facility, Houghton, MI, USA - PEATcosm2014_Bin10_60_metaG | ecosystem: Environmental > Terrestrial > Soil > Wetlands > Peat | place... | reverse complement strand
TCAAGCGCGCGCGAGCGCGCTTATTGACGTCGAGCGTCTGCCAATGCACGTTTTCCGAGCGGCGCAGTGCAAACCGCAACAGGCCCGCACCTACCGTGTTGTTCGTAAGCCGATCGATCAGAATGAAGCCGCCGAGCGCCCGATTTTCCTTATAGGGTTCGAACGCGATCGCACTGCCGAGTTCGAGATGGCAGACGCCGATGTCGTTCAGATCGAGCCTATTGGCCGGTATTTGCTCGAGCGTGTTGACATCGATGCGGTATTTGATCGGCGCCACGGTCGCCACCAGCGTTTTACCGCCGAGCTTGCACAGATAGGCGCGTCCCTGGACCAGCGCTTCGTCGTGCATCCAGATGATCGTCGCCTCGAATTGGCTTGCGATCGCGGGCGCGGAGTCCGCCGCAGCGAGCACATCGCCGCGGCTGACGTCGATCTCATCGACGAGCGTCAGCGTCACCGACTCGCCGGCCACTGCGTAGGGCGCATCGGCGCCCGCGGAGATGATCTTGGCAACCTGGCTGCATCGCCCCGACGGCAGCACGCGAAGCCGATCGCCGCTGCGCACGACGCCGCTCGCGATCAGACCGGCAAAACCGCGAAACTCCGCATTGGGCCGGTTGACCCATTGAACGGGCAGGCGAAACGGCTTCGCCGTGGCGACGTCCGCTTCGGGTGCGTTCTCCAACTGCTGCAATAAGCTCGGTCCCCGATACCAGGGCATCGCCGCGCTCGAGGTGACGACGTTGTCGCCCTCGACCGCCGATACCGGTATCGCGGTGATGTCGCTGAGCTGGATCTGCGCCGCAAAGCCGCGAAAGTCGTGCTCGATCTCGCGGAAGATCTGCTCGGAGTAGCCGACGAGATCCATCTTGTTGATCGCCAACACGATCTTGCTGATGCCGAGCAACGAGACCAGAAAGCTGTGGCGGCGCGTTTGCGTCAGCACTCCCTTGCGGGCGTCGATCAGGATGACCGCAAGCTCCGCGGTCGACGCGCCGGTGACCATGTTGCGCGTGTACTGCTCGTGACCCGGCGTATCGGCGACGATGAACTTGCGCTTGTCGGTCGAGAAAAACCGATAGGCGACATCGATCGTGATGCCCTGTTCACGCTCCGCTGCCAGGCCGTCGACGAGCAGCGCGAAGTCGATCTGCCCGCCGCGCGTGCCGACGCGCTTCGAATCCGACTCCAGAGCGGCGAGCTGGTCCGCGAAAATCATCTTGGTCTCGTACAACAGGCGTCCGATCAGCGAGGACTTGCCGTCGTCGACCGACCCGCAGGTGATGAAACGCAGCAAGCTCTTGTGCTGATGCAGCCGCAAATACGCTTCGATGTCCGAAGCGATGAGCTCGGATCCGCTGGCAACGGGTGCGGCGCCGGCGGCCATCAGAAATAGCCCTCTTGCTTCTTGCGCTCCATCGACGCCGCCCCGTCGTCGACGAGCCGTCCCTCGCGTTCGGAGCCCGTAGCGAGCAGCATCTCTCGTATGACCTCCGTCAGGCTCGACGCCGTGCTCAGCGTCGCGCCCGTCAGCGGATAGCAGCCGAGCGTGCGGAAGCGCACGCTCAAGGTTTCGACGCGGTCGGTCTCGCTCAGGGGCAAGCGATCGTCGTCGACCATGATGAGCCGGCCGCCGTGCCGCACGACGGGGCGCGGCTTCGCGAGATACAGCGGAACGACGGGTATATCCTCGAGGTGTATGTATTGCCAGACGTCGAGTTCGGTCCAATTCGACAGCGGAAAGACTCTGATGCTCTCGCCGCGATTTTTACGCGCGTTGTAGATCTGCCAGAGCTCGGGGCGCTGATTTTTCGGATCCCAGCGGTGCTGCGCCGAGCGAAACGAAAAAATGCGCTCCTTGGCGCGGCTCTTCTCCTCGTCGCGCCGGGCGCCGCCGAAGGCGGCATCGAATCCGTATTTGTCGAGCGCCTCGCGCAGCGCCTGAGTCAGCATCAGATCGGCATAGGCCGTCCCGGGCGTCCAGGGCTTTACGCCGGTGCCTGCGCCCTCCTCGTTCGTGTAGACGAGCAAATCCAAACCGAGCCGCCGGACCGTCGCATCCCGGAATTCGAGCATGTCACGAAAATCCCAGCCGCTCGCGATTTGCAGCAGCGGGAACGGCGGCTTTGCGGGCGCGAACGCCTTCAGCGCGAGATGCAGCATCACCGAGCTGTCCTTGCCGATCGAATACAGCATGACCGGCTTCTCGCATTCGGCGACGACCTCGCGAAAAATATGAATGCTCTCGGCTTCGAGGCGCTGCAAATGCGTCAGGGCGGTCATCAGCGGCGGCGCGTCATTCCAGGTAGTGCGCAAGGGTCTTTTGGCGCACCTCTTGGCGCGAGACGCCGGGCGCGAGTTCGATGAGCCGAAACGGATCATGGCGCGAGCTGCGCGAGAATACCGCGAGGTCGGTGATCAGCAAGTCGACGACATTTGCGCCGGTCAGCGGCAATTCGCATTGCCGCTTGAACTTGGGCTCGCCGTCCTTGGACGTGTGCTCCATGACGATCACGACGCGCTTGACGCCGGCGACCAGGTCCATCGCCCCACCCATGCCCTTGACGACCTTGCCGGGCACCATCCAGTTCGCCAGATCGCCGGATTCGGAGACTTCCATCGCGCCGAGCACCGAAAGATCGATGTGTCCGCCGCGCACCATTGCAAAGCTGTCGGCCGATGAAAAATACGAGGTCATCGGCAATTCCGTGACCGTCTGTTTGCCCGCATTGATGAGGTCCGCATCCTCATCCCCGGCATAGGGAAACGGCCCCATACCGAGCATGCCGTTCTCCGACTGCAGCACGACCTTGACGCCCGGCGCGATGTAATTGGCGACGAGCGTCGGAATCCCGATCCCGAGATTTACGTAGAACCCGTCGGCGAGTTCCCGGGCCGCTCGCGCGGCCAAATCTTCACGCGACCACGGCACCGGTGCCTCCCTCGCGCGGCCGTACCGTGCGTTTCTCGATGAATTTCGAATAGTTCTTGCCGGCGACGATTCGTGTCACGTAGATGCCCGGCGTATGAATGTGATCGGGCTCGAGACGGCCGACCTCGACGAGTTCCTCGACCTCGGCGACCGTGATTCGGCCGGCGGTCGCCATATTCGGGTTGAAATTCCTCGCCGTCTTGCGATACACGAGATTGCCTTCGGTGTCGCCTTTCCAGGCTTTGACGAGCGAGATGTCCGCAACCAGCCCCATCTCGAGCACGTAGGTCTCGCCGTTCACGACACGCTGTTCCTTGCCCTCGGCCACCAAGGTCCCTGCGCCGGTGCGCGTGTAAAAGCCGAGGATGCCGGCGCCGCCCGCGCGAATTCGCTCGGCGAGCGTACCCTGGGGATTGAATTCGAGTTCGAGTTCGCCCGCGAGGTATTGCCGTTCGAATTCCTTGTTCTCGCCGACGTAGGAGGAAATCATCTTGCGGATCTGCCGCGTCTGCAACAGCAGCCCCAGACCGAAGGTATCGAGACCCGCGTTATTCGAGACGACCGTCAAGTCGCGCACACCGAGTTCGCGCACTGCCGCAATCAAGTTCTCCGGGATGCCGCAGGCACCGAAACCGCCCGACATGAGCATCATGCCATCGTGCAAAATGTCGCGCAGCGCACTGACCGCGTCGGGATACACCTTGGAACTCACGCGCTCGAACCTCCTAATGAACCTTCAAGCCCTGCCGATTTGGCACCGCAGTATACTCAAGCAGCCGCGAAAACTTCAGCCGGCGGTGGCCGCATCCAGGGTATTGGACAATAACATCGCGATCGTCATCGGGCCGATGCCTCCCGGGACCGGCGTGATCCAGCCGGCGCGCAGACGCGCGGCCTCATAACCGACGTCGCCGACCAGGTGTCCCGACTCGGTGCGGTTGATGCCGACATCGAACACGACGGCGCCCTCGCGTATCCATTCGCCGAGCACCATGCCGGGCTTGCCGACGGCCGCAACGACGAGCTCGGCGCGCTCGACTTCGGCGCGCAAATCACGGGTGCCGGTATGGCAAACCGTGACCGTCGAACCGGCCAGCAGCAGCTCCAAGGCCATGGGCCTGCCGACGATGTTCGAGGCGCCGACGACGGTCGCCCGCAGCCCCCGCAGCGCGATTCCGTATTCCTTCGCAAGCCGGATGACGCCGTAAGGTGTGCACGGGCGCAGCCGCGGCCGCTTCTGCGCGAGCAGCCCGGTATTCTGCGGATGGAAACCATCGACGTCTTTCGCGGGATCGACGGCATCCATGATCTCGTTGGCATCGAGTGCAGGCGGCAGCGGCAGCTGCACCAGGATGCCGTCGATGCGGGTGTCGGCATTCAATTCATGAATCAGCGCCAGCATCTCGCCGCGCGTAACCGTGTCGGGGCGATCGAACGCGAAGGAGTGAATGCCGGTCTCCTCGCAGGCCTTGCGCTTATTGCGCACGTACACGGTCGAGGCCGGGTTGGCGCCGACCTGGACGACCGCAAGACCCGGCGGCCGGCCCTTGGCCACGATGAACGCGCTCGCGCGCACTGCGACTTCGGCGCGCACTTTGGCCGCAACGGCCTTGCCGTCGAGTATTTTCGCCGCGTCTGCCATGCGCCTAGTACCGATACTGGTCGGTTTTGTACGGACCCTGTTTGGTCACACCGATATAACGCGCCTGAACGTCGGTCAATTCCGTGAGTTCGGCGCTGAGCTTCGAGAGCTGCAGACGCGCGACTTTCTCGTCGAGATGCTTCGGCAACACGTAGACACCGATGGGGTAATTCTTGGTATTGGCGAACAGTTCGATCTGCGCGAGCACCTGATTCGCGAACGACGAGCTCATGACGTAGGAAGGATGGCCGGTACCGCAACCCAAATTCACGAGACGCCCCTCGGCGAGCAGGATGATGCGCTTGCCGTCCGGGAAAATGATGTGGTCGACTTGCGGCTTGATGTTTTCCCATTTGTGTTGTTTGAGCGCCGCGACTTGGATTTCGTTGTCGAAATGCCCAATGTTGCAGACGATTGCCTGGTCCTTCATGCGCAGCATGTGATCGTGCGTAATCACGTGCAAATTGCCGGTTGCGGTCACGAAAATGTCCGCCTTGTCGGCCGCGTAATCCATGGTGACGACACGATAGCCCTCCATCGCGGCCTGCAGCGCGCAAATCGGGTCGATTTCCGTGACCCAGACCTGCGCCGACAACGCACGCAAGGCCTGAGAGGAACCCTTTCCAACGTCGCCATAACCCGCGACGACCGCGATCTTGCCCGCGATCATGACGTCGGTCGCGCGCTTGATCGCATCGACGAGCGACTCGCGGCAGCCGTAGAGATTGTCGAATTTGGACTTCGTGACCGAGTCATTGACGTTGATCGCCGGAAACGCCAACTGTCCCTCCTTGGCCATCTGGTAGAGGCGCTTGACGCCCGTCGTCGTCTCCTCGGTCACCCCCTTGATTTTCGCGAGACGCGTGGAGTACCACTTCGGATCGGCTTTGAGCTTCGCCTTGATCGCGGCGAACAAGCACTGCTCCTCTTCGCTCGCCGGGTGCGCCAACAGCGCCAGATCCGTCTCCGCCTTGCTCCCGAGATGCAGCAACAAAGTCGCGTCGCCGCCGTCATCGAGGATCATGTTCGAGTGGCTGCCGTCCGGCCATTCGAAGATCCGGTGCGTGTAATCCCAATACTCGGTGAGGGTCTCGCCCTTGACGGCGAATACGGCGGTCCCTCCCGCGGCGATCGCGGCCGCCGCATGGTCCTGCGTCGAGTAGATGTTGCACGAGGCCCAGCGTACCTGAGCGCCCAGCGCCTTGAGCGTCTCGATGAGCACGGCAGTCTGAATCGTCATGTGCAAGGAGCCCGTGATACGCGCGCCGCGCAGCGGCTGCTCCGCGGCGAATTCGTTGCGGATTGCCATGAGCCCGGGCATCTCGGTTTCCGCAATGGCGATTTCCTTGCGGCCCCAATCGGCGAGCGCCAGGTCCTTGACCAGGAAATCGGCTGCGTGTTTGACTGCTGCGTTCATTTACGGATACTCCAAGAATCTTAGGTGAGGTGCGCGGCCTTCAGGCGGCGCGCGTTGATTTCATTTCGGCTGCGAGCCGCTCCGCTTTATCGGTGCGCTCCCAGGTGAAGTCCGCTTCCTTGCGGCCGAAGTGGCCGTAGCTGGCGGTTTGCTGGTATATCGGCCGCGCCAGATCGAGCATTTCGCGCAAGCCGAACGGCGTCAGGTCGAAATGCGCGCGCACGATCTGTGTGAGGCGCTTGTCCGACAGTTTGCCGGTCCCAAAGGTCTCGACCATGATCGAGGTGGGCTCGGCGACGCCGATTGCGTAAGAGACCTGGACTTCGCAGCGGTCGGCGAGGCCGGCTGCGACGATATTCTTGGCGACGTAGCGCGCGGCATAAGCTGCCGAGCGATCAACCTTCGAGGGATCCTTGCCCGAGAATGCGCCGCCGCCATGGCGTGCGAAACCGCCGTAGGTGTCGACGATGATCTTGCGGCCGGTCAGACCGCAATCCCCGACGGGACCACCGATCACGAAACGCCCCGTGGGGTTGATGTGGTATTTCGTATGCTTGTCGACCCATTTGGCGGGCAGCACCGGCTTCAAGATCTCCTCCATGACCGCTTCGCGCAGCTGCTTGGTGCTGATATCGTCGCTATGCTGCGTGGAGAGCACGACGGCTTCGAGGCCGACCGGCACGTCGTTCTCGTAGCGCAACGTCACTTGGCTCTTCGCATCCGGACGCAGCCAGGAGAGTTTACCGCTCTTGCGCACCTGCGCCTGCTTCTTGACGAGCCGATGCGCCAGCGTGATCGGCGCGGGCATCAATACATCGGTCTCGTTGCTCGCGTAACCGAACATGAGGCCTTGATCGCCCGCGCCCTGCTTGCGCTCGTCTTTGCGATCGACGCCCTGCGCGATGTCGGGCGATTGTTTGCCGATGATGTTGAGCACGCCGCAGCTCGCGCCGTCGAATCCCATGTCCGAGGTGTCGTAGCCGATATCGAGCACCGTTTTGCGCACGATGGCCTCGACGTCGACCCACGCACTCGTCGTGACTTCGCCGGCAACGATGACGACGCCGGTCTTGACCAGCGTTTCGCAAGCCACGCGGCCGCGCGGGTCGGCCCTCAGTATCGCATCGAGAATCGCATCGGAGATCTGGTCGGCGACCTTGTCCGGATGCCCTTCGGATACGGATTCGGAGGTGAAGGAAAAGCTCTTGCTCATGTCTTATCGTCCTGGTGCCGGTTGATGGAAATTCTCCTGATATCGTTGTTCGAACTCAGGTCTCGTGAATCGATGGTTCTGCGGACCGCGCGATTCGATTTTGATCGCGCCCATCAGCGAGGCGACCCTGCCGGTGGTGTTCCAATCCAGGCCGCGCAGCAACCCGTGAATTAAACCAGCCCGATAGGCATCGCCGCAACCGGTCGGATCGACGACCGCGCGCGGGCTCGCCGCCGGAATCGTGTAGGTCCGGCCCTTGGCGTAGATCACCGATCCTTCCGCCGCCCGGGTCACGACCAGCGCATCGACGCGGTCCATGACTTCGGCGATCGTGAAGCCCGTTTTTTCCTGCAACAGGCTCCACTCGTAATCGTTGACGGCCAGCCAGCTCGCCTGGCCCATGAAAATCTTGAGTTCGTCCGCGCCGAACATCGGCAGACCCTGACCCGGGTCGAAAATGAAAGGAATTTTTGCGGCCGCGAATTGTTCGGCATGTTCGATCATCGCCTGGCGCCCGTCGGGCGCAACGATGCCGACGGCGATCTCCGCGGCGACCGACGACACCTTATTGCGGTGGGCGTATTGCATCGCGCCGGGGTGAAAGGCCGTGATTTGATTATCGTCGAGGTCGGTCGTGATGTAGGCCTGCGCGGTGAACGCGTCGGGCAACTCGGCGATATAGTCGTTGGGAATGCGGTTGGCGATCAAGTGTTCGCGATAGGGCCCGAAGTCATGTCCGGCGGCGGCCATCGGCACGCCGAGATCGCCCAATAGCGATAGCCCATAGGCGATATTCGCGGCGCAACCGCCGAATTCCCGCCGCATTTCGGGCACCAGGAAAGACACATTCAGGATATGCAGCTTGTCGGGCAGAATGTGCGCCTTGAACCGATCCGGAAACACTAAAATGGTGTCGTAAGCGACCGATCCGCAGATCAGCGCACATCGACGCTTGTTGGTATCCGGCACCGTCACCACACCTTCGACCGTAAACGCGGCATTCTACAGCCAAAGCCCGCGCCGGGCTGCCCAGATTCTAGAGATGACCGCTGAATGAGCCGCCTTAGGCATGCGCTTGCGTTATAAACATATGCCCGGATGCAATAATCCCCGCGGAGGGACGGTCTTATCGAGCGTGAGACAGTTTTGACCTTTCGATTCCCAACCCTTAGGAGATTGATATGACGAAGACAGCACCCATGACGATTGCCGCCATCAGCGCCCTGTTCGCGCTCGGCTCGGCCGCTTTCGCGGCGCCTGCGACCATGAAGCCGGATCAGGAGAAGTGCTATGGCGTCGCCAAGGCCGGCAAAAACGATTGTGCGGCCGGCGCACATGCCTGCCAGGGTCAATCGAAGATGTCCGGCGACGGCCATGATTTCGTCGCGGTTCCGAAGGGCACTTGCGACCGGCTGAACGGCGGCAGCTTGACCCCGAAGACTATGTAAAGTCGGGTTGTATCGATGAACTCAAATGTTGCATCGATTGCGCCTCATGGCCCGATGCCGGCAGCTGCCGGCATCGGCCTGCGCAAGCAGCATCACCTCGACGTCTTGGCCGAAACACCGCGCGTGGCGTGGTTCGAAGCGCACAGCGAGAACTATTTTTCCGACGGCGGCCCGCACATCGATTGTCTCGAGCGCATCCGCGAGCAATACCCGCTATCGCTGCACGGCGTGGGCTTGTCGCTGGGCTCGACCGACGCGCTGAACCGCGATCATCTCGAGCGTTTGCGCCGCACGGTGCAGCGGTTTCGACCGGCGCTCATCTCCGAGCATTTGTCATGGAGTTCCGTCGGCGGCCTGTTTGCCAATGATCTGCTGCCGCTGCCCTATACGGAAGAAGCCCTGCGGCACGTCAGCGCACGCATTTCGATCGTTCAAGACGTCTTGGGAAGGCAGATTCTGATCGAGAATGTCTCGAGCTATTTGGAATTTCAGTGCTCGCGGATCGCCGAATGGGACTTCCTCGCAGCGGTCGCCGCGGAATCCGGCTGCGGCATCCTGCTGGACGTCAACAACGTCTACGTGGCGGCGCACAATCATGGCTACGATTGCGTGCAGTACTTGAATGCGATCCCGCGCTCGGCAGTGCAGGAACTGCATCTCGCAGGGCATACGTCGGTGCGCCTCGACGGTCGGGAGCTGCTGATCGACACGCATAGCGCGCCGGTCGCGGACGCGGTCTGGGCCTTGTACCGAACCGCCTTGCTGCGCTTTGGCCCGGTGCCCACGTTGATCGAGTGGGATGCGCAAATTCCCGCGCTCAGCGAGCTCGTCGCGGAAGCCGATATGGCGAATGCGGTGCAGCGGAGTCTTTATGCCGACGCTGCCTGAGCTGCAGACGGATTTCATGCGCGCGCTGCTCCACGGATCGGATCCGCGCGCAGAGCGGGAAATCCTCCCCGGCGCCTTGGCGCCGGCACAGCGGCTCGCGATCTACGCAAACAACGCCGAGACGAACTTCATCGAGAGCCTGCGGCTCAGTTTTCCGGCAGTGCTGCGCCTGGTCGGCGATGCCTACTTCACCCACTGCGCGCGCGAGTATCGCGCGCGGCATCCGTCTCGCTCCGGAGACCTGCAGCACACCGGAGCCGCGTTTCCAGGGCTTTGGGCCGAGCGGCATGGCCTCGATCAATATCGTTATCTCGGGGACGTCGCGCGCTTTGAATGGCTCTATCAAGAGACCTTGACGGCGGCGGATCATGCGGATTTCGATCTTCCGCGACTCGCCGCGATCGCGCCTGATCGTTACGATACCCTGCGATTTCACCTGCATCCCTCGGCACGCTTGTTCGCCTCGCAATATCCGGTGCTGGCGATTTGGCAAGCCAACGTCGGCAGCGCCGCCGATCCCGAAATCATCGACTTAGACCAAGGCGGCGATCGCCTGCTGCTCGTTCGCACGCCTGGCGGCGTGCAGATGCAGCCGCAGAGCGTCGGTGAATACGCGTTCCTC
>Ga0181530_10007694_pt1 | contig 10169 bp, 7 predicted proteins | sample PEATcosm2014_Bin_42_FD_119769 | JGI IMG/M metagenome (GOLD analysis project Ga0181530, IMG submission 119769) | Peatland microbial communities from MTU Mesocosm Facility, Houghton, MI, USA - PEATcosm2014_Bin10_60_metaG | ecosystem: Environmental > Terrestrial > Soil > Wetlands > Peat | place... | reverse complement strand
ACTCTGAGCGCGTACCCTTTTGGCTGTATAGCTGCATCTGCCTGCAATGGCAGAGGATGCCCGTTAACTACACGGGCGAACATCATTGCATAAACGTAATCAGGGGAGGATACGACAAGCACGTCATCAGCAGCGATCCAGTTTGCCTGTTCAGTCGCTTCATAGACGCCGCCCAGCTCCACGGTCGCATCGGCGCTGCTTGTGAAAGTCAGATCCCGGATGAGAGAAGAGTTGACATCTGTAAAGAAGTCCTTTCCGCGTAGTTGAATATCGCCAGGATAGTCTGCGTCAAAAGTAAGCTGGTAAGGAAACCACGTCGTGCTGAGAGAACTAGCGGGGTCGAGAGTGCTCCTTGAAGTGCTTGCAAGCACATGGCTGATGTTCAGTAACTTGATAGTTCTGGTTCCCACCCAACCTCCCAAATTCAATGGGATATCTTTCGTTAGAGGCGCGGGGATCTGGGAAACATCTACTGGGCTCGGATTCAGAACCAACCGGCCACCTGGAAAGGACAGCCATTGCCAATGATTGAGGCCACTCGCAGAAATGCTATCCGCATCAAACTGAGCATCTCCAGAAAAGTCAACGGTTCCGACGACGTGGTCCGTCGCAGAAGCTAAGAGGTTCAAGGGCATAAACAATAGCGCGAGGCTAACTACCGCGCATTGAAGTTGACGCATGATTTCTTTCCTCTTTTCCAGATCGCCACCACCGGCCATGCAATAGGTGCTCTTTCGAATGGTGCTCCTCTCCATCTGACTGCAGTGATGAGAAGATCCCCCAGCTGTGTTCAACGGCAGTATCTCCGGGGGAAATCCGCCGTCGGTTCGGAGCGTGCGCCGCAACTTGAGGGTTGCGGCGGTTGGTGTAGAATGCTCCGACTCGCTGACAAGAATTGCTGCCTAGAATGTGAATCGGCCAGAAAGTTGGCCAACCCGATTGCCATACACCCCTGTCACTTGACCAAAAAACTGGTCGTCTCTCCCGGTATCGGGAGCGTTATAGTGATGTTGATTCAGCGCATCGAAGAACTCCGCGCGCAACGTGAAAGCATACCGCCCGTCCTGTCCAAACCTTAGGGCCTTGGCAATGCTTATGTCCGTATCGTTGTAGTTAGGCCCCCAGCCCTGAACAATATAGGGAACGTTTCCGAATTGGCCTATCGGCGGATCGGTGAAGGCACTCGCGTCAAATGCGGTGTTGCTTGGGTCAGCCAGATTATTCAGATCAAGCCTGCCACGTGGATTCTTTCCGTAATGGAATCCGGGAGCGACGTTCGATCGGATTGGCCCCATCCAGCCGGGAGTGTCGTAATTCGCGGCCGAAGGTCCGAGAATGGGGCCGCCTGTCTGATAATCGCAGAGGATTCCGATGGTCCAACCACCGATAGCCTGGTTGACGAGCCTGGATCTGGACGCCCATCGTTTACCGGTTCCGAACGGGAGATCGTAGTTCACATAGCCTTTGGCTACGTTCTTCTGATTAATTCCGACGACCCAATGCTTGGCCTCACTGTACTCCTGGATGTTCTGGAAGCCATAATTGCCGCAGCAGCCTCCAATGTTGTTGGTGGCTTGCACGCTTCCTGTCGCATTTGACAGAGTGTAGCTCAAATCCATCGACAGCCCATGAGCGTTGTGGGCCTTAGCTTCAACGATAAAGGCGTTGAACTCGCTTACACCGAGAGGAGAGCCACCATATTGGACGACGCCAACTGTTGAAGCCAGTTGAGGATAAGGTGAGATTGCCGACCATGCGTACCCGCTAAATCCTGAGTAGGGATAGGGCACACCGGCTGCCGCCGCCTGTCCAGGGGTGGTGACCACGGCATCCACCTGCCCGGCTTCAAGCACGGCACTGTATGTCGCCCAGCTTGGATAGTTCAGTGGGGTTTCTAATGCTCCGTCATGGAGGCGGGAGCCCTTATTGCCGACATAGTTAGTGCTCAGAAGGATATTTTTGGCCACCTCCCACTCGATGCCGCCGTTGTAGTTCTGGACCATTCCTAAACGGAGAGTGGTGGGGTCGATATACCACGGACTGCCATTGCCAGTGGGCAAATAAGTCTGGCTGCTCGTGCGGCTGTAATAAAGTGGCTGACCTGGATAGCCATTATTCCAATCGTATGCAGTCGAGCCGCTAACGAAGTTGTTGACCTGATTGTTTGCAATCCAGAACTGGTTGTCTTCGTATGGGCTGAGTCCCCATTGTGTATTGATATTCAATGGGACGTAGTTAATGCCGTATCCTCCGCGGGCTACGACGTTATTCTTCAGACGATAGGCGGCGCCCAGGTGGGGACTGAACTGCCACAAGTCATTGGTCGTTTCGAAACTCTGACTGCTGTTGGTGGTGAACTGCCACGCTCCTGGATAACTTCCCCACGCGCCGCTGGGATTGGTCAAATGAGGATTGAATTGTTGCCATTGTCCAAGCGCATCATGAAAAGGTGTGTTTGCATCCCAACGAAGTCCTAACTCCACGGTTAGGCGTTGAGAAGCCTTCCATGAGTCATCGGCATAAAGATCGTAGTTCTTGCGACGCGAATAACTCGGATCAGGTTCCTGAATCGAGGCACTGGTTACATCTCCAAGCATCATGGCTGCGAAACCGGACCCTATAAATGGTGCGACTCGACTGTCAATGGGCCCTCCTGTGTTGTTGGCGAAGTTGTAGATTTGCGGGCCGCCAAAGCCATTGTTGTTTTGCATTGCCGAAAACTCGCCACCCAATTGAAAGGTGTGCTTGCCTTTCAGCCATGAGACTGCATCCTGGTAGTGGAAGACAGCATAATGGTAATGATCTTCGGTGACCTGGCTGGTGCTGGTCTCGCCGATGCCATTTCCACCGCCGAAGTTGAGAATCGGGAAGTTATTGCTATCGCTGTCAGGGAACCCGTAGGTCACTGGATTTTGATGTGGCCATGATGATTCGTCCGTGAAGAGGTGAACGTACGACCCTGACAGTGTATTGACCAGGTTGGGGGTAATTGCGAAGGTATGGCGAGCGCGGTAAATATGCTGACGGAGAACCGATTGGCCACCACTGCTAAGTGGTCCTCCTGTGTAGTAACCGAGCCCGCACCCGGCACACGAACCCGCGTTAAAGAGCTGCACGTATGTAAATCCAAACATAACGCTCTGACCCGCAGTAAGTTTGTGGTCAGCCCGCAAGTCGAAGTTGTCTTTGATCGCAGGCCCCCCGTTATTGGTAGAAAAGTTGTTTGTGATTGTCGGCAAGGTAGGGACATAGTACTTCTGATAGAGAGAGATGATCTTTTGCGATAGAGTGCCGACGAACCTTGATGGCGGAATTATGTTGCCGGGGAATGGCGTGCCGCAGGGAGTGCCGTTCACCGATGTCCATGTAGCAGGATCAAAAATCTGACCATAGAGATAGGGCTGTCCAGTGCACGGGTTGATAATGGGTTGCTGGGTTGTTGGATCGTCAATTACGCCCTGGTAGGTTCCCTGGGTAAGCAGAGCGCTGAAATCGCCACCGAGCATGGCCGTTGTTGGAACGGTCGCGCTCGCGGGAGTAAGGATGTTGTTGGTTTGAGAATATCTTTCCCAATCTCCAAAGATAAAAGTGTGATTCCTCCAGATCGGGCCGCCCATGCTTCCCCCGTAGTCGTTAAACCTGTCTCTCGCTCTGCCGTATTGCGAGCGGCAGCCAGGGACGTCGCCGGAGGATCCGCATTGGGCGAGAAAGTAGTTGTCAGCCCAATCATTTGCATTTAGATCTTCGTTTTGCGTGTAGTAGAAGGCAGAGCCGTGAAGGGAGTTGGTTCCGGCTTTCGTTTCATATAGGACGGCGCCGCCGCCTGTAGCAGCGCTATCGATTTTGACGCCGGCGATCTGCACTTGCATTTCAGAGACGGAATCTTGACCCTGCGTTAAGACAACGCCCTGCATGGCAGAAGTCGCATCGATGCCGTCAACCAGGACTGATTTTGAAAACTGTTGCGACCCCGCAATGTCGTCCTGATACCAGTATCCCTGCATCGTCGGGACGATCGCATACTGAATATTGGACGCGTCGCGACCGCCATTCACACTCATCGGGATCGTATTGATATCCTTGCTCTCGACGGTATATCCAACTGTCGAGGTCTCGGTTTCAAGAAGTTGCGGAATACCAGTCACGTGCACTGTTTCAGAAACCGAACCGACTGAGAGCTTGGCATTCACTTCGAGAACCTGCGCAGCAATCAAGTGCAGACCCGGTACAGAGAATACTTTGAATCCCTGATGTGTGATTTCGAGGGTGTAATCCCCGATCGGCAGGTTGGGGATCGAGTATATTCCGGCTTGGTTGCTGACGCCCTTGAATACCAACTTGGTATCCGCGCTCGTGACGGTCACATTGGCTGCCGGCAGAACCGCACCTCCGGCATCTGTCACTGTTCCGGTGACGGTGGCTGAGTCATGTTGCGCCCACGATATTCCTGATGCGATCAGGAATACAGCGGAGAGTCGCAGAGTGAGAGTGAGAAGTCTCTGCATTGTCGATTGACAGGTCGGTTGCATATGCGTCCCTCCTGAGTTTGGTGTTTGGTCCCCGATGTTGTGAAGCGTCATTGCGCAAAAACCTCCTCATCTGCAGGAACCGCCTTCGGTGCATTGGCCTGCGCCTGTCCAGCAATTGTGAGAGTTTTGGACGCGATCCAAATAGAAGCAAGTTGAAGGACCGCCACGATTGGCAATGCGTATTTCAAGGCAGCAATATCCGAAATCCAGGTTGCGAGAACCAGGAATAAGCCACACCCCAGTGCTCGTCCCGCAAACAGGCCGCATTCGTGATTGAGGATATACGCGTACTGATTTCTACCCTCGGCACGTGAAACTATTTCTGTGATAAGGAATTGAATGGGGAAGTAGGCCAAATCGAGAATGGGCTTCGCCAATATGAGACAAGCCATGAAGATGACGACGCCCGTGGCATTGAAGAGGGCGGCGTTGACGACAGTTCCAATGAAGAACAACACGAGACCGATTGAAAACACAAGAACGCGATGATTTGGCTTTGCGACTCTTCCGATTCCATATAGGAAAAACGACGAAACGATTCCTCCGACGGCCTGAATGGTTCCCAAAGTTCCTTCTTGCCCCACGAGCATCATGATTAGCATGGCCGGCGCAGTGACTATGTAGCCCTGGACTAAACCTTTGAGTGCGGCCAACACGAGCATCTTGCGCCATAAAGGATCGAAGCGGAAGAACACAAACTTCGTGAGCGGAGGATTTTCAAATCTTCCAAAGTGCAGGACTATGGATGCGAGAACGGTAAGGACGATGACGCAGATCGACACAATCCGATACGCATTATTCGGATTACCGTTAAGCCATCTGTTTCTAGTCGTGCCCGCTATGAACAGACCAATTCCCATAGGGACAATCACCGACGTGAATGTGAGGAAAAAGGACTCCAGGCCGTAGTAGTAGTTTCGATTACCGTCATTGGTGGTCGATAGCACTAAAAAGCCGCGGTTGGCCCAGAACAATCCCGTGGCCAGGCCCATCATTGAGCCAGAGATTGCGATTCCAGAGATCGTGATGACGGGCGACGACATCATCAAGATCATCGCGATCCCGCTCAACAGCATCGCAGCTGAGTAAAGGTGATTGATACTAACGCTTCTTAGCAGGAACCCATTGATCAGGAAGGCAACTGGCGTTGCAGTGTAGATTGCAAGTTGGTAGGCGAGCACTTTACTGACTTCGTGAGAGTTGCGCATGACGTAAGCGGCTACGAAAATCTCGAGTACGGGCAGAACAAATGCGTAGAGCATGTTCGTGAGCAGCAGGATCCTCATGTCCCTGGGATACGACAGAAAGAGGTTGTACTCCTTCATGAGCCTGTTCATGCACACTCCCGTAACACATTGAGGGAAGTGAGAATCTCGTTGATCGAGAGCGTAGCTGCGCAAATTACGCTGTCGGAAGCCCCGTAATAAATCGTCAGCCGATCACCATCGACCAAGTGGCCGTTGGTAAAGATGACTTGGCCGAAGAAGCCGTCCTGCTCATAACGGGTGAGCGGCTCCATGATTGGCGTCTCTGAGCGCGCCACCAGCCGCCAGGGTTCATTCAGGTCGAGCAGCAGCGCGCCAAGGCAGTATCGGTTTTCTTTGGTCGCACCATGATAGATCTCAAGCCAGCCTTCGGATGTCCGGATTGGTGCCGCTCCCGCGCCAACGCGGGCGCTATCCCAGTACCCCTTGCGGCTATGGGCCACGCAACGGTGCCTGCCCCAGTGAATGAGGTCGGGCGATTCGGCGAGCCAAATGTAATTGCCGCCCAGTTCCGGGCTGCTGGGTCTGTGGAACGCGTAGTATTTGCCCCCGATTTGCTCCTCAAAGAGCGCGCAGTCCTTGTTGTGCGGAGGAAAGATCATCCCCTCATTGGCAAAGTTCTTCCAGTCGCGTGTTGTGCGCAGCCCCACCCCCACTCCATTATTGGAGACCTGCGTATAGGTCAGATAGTAGGTCCCATCGATCTTCGCCACACGGCAGTCCTCAATCCCGTATGTTTCCAGTTCGCCGGTACCCATCAGAGGCTGGCTTTGCTCCGGTTCGACGAAGTAGACGCCGTCGTCGCTGGCTAGGAGACGAAGATGGGAGAGAGTTGTGAGGTAGTCCCGCCCCTCAAAACTGATCACGCGGGGATCGCTCAGATCAAGTCTTGGGTCGGCTGAATCGAATTCGAGCACCTCAAGGCGGCCTTGAGGATCAAAAATGGGAAATGAGGTCTTGCCTGGAACTTGCTTTGGGCGTTCTGCCACCCGGATCAGTAACCAGGTCTTGCCCTGAAACCGAAATACTCCGGGATTCAAAAGGCACGTCACTTCCATGCCTGCGACGCTTGGGCGGAGATCCGTTGGCCTGACAATAGGGTTTTGCCCGAAGCGTTGCGCCAGATCGTCCATCGTAGGACCTTTGCGTTCTTGAAGATCGGCTATTGCCACCAAATACGGATTGCTGTGGCCGTCGATAACCTTCCTGCAAAGGCGTGAATCCGAAAAGGGTTTTACAGCATAAATCTTTTATAATCAATGCGATTCACATGTGATTCACACGCAAAAGCTCGAAATTACCGGTTAAAGATGCCCACAGCCGTGGCCCATGGGGAACGGGTTCGCCTCAGGGCGACATCTCCACTGGACCAGTCATGTGGTCTGCTCTGCACTGCAGACGATGGGCCAGTCAGCGTCAATGCGACTGCAGTTCCGGTAGTGCCTGAAATCTGCGGGTAAGAAAAACAGCGAACGCTTGCTAATCCCCAGTTTGGGCCTTATTGTGAGGGCATGAAAACGGAACTTGCTGCCCTCAAAAACCTTATCTCCGAAGCCGATCAGATTCTTGCCACTACGCCAGAACTCCCCGAAAACCGCACTGCCCGCTGTCGAGAACTTCTCACCTCTGCTCTTGCGCTGACGGGCGATCTGCTCAAGCAAGCCAAAACACCCTCTGCCGTAGCTCTAGGCCGCAAGGGTGGAATGGTCAGCGCCAAGCGTGGCTCTGACTACTTCCGCCAGCTTGCCGCACGACGTAAGACGCATGGCGGGGGCAGACCGCGCAAGGAATCCGACTAACTCCGCTGTACAATTGGTCTCTAAAACGAAAAGCCCGGCGCGATAGCCGGGTTTCCGATGAGACCTAGACACCCTCATCGTATCCCCTCATCGCGTGCTGGCGCAAGTGTGCGATGAGTTATTCCGATTCCTGGCGAGACCTAGCCGCCAGTTTCCAGTCCGTTCCTAGATCTTATGAATTTACTGCGACACGCTTGTACTTCATGGAACTGCCAACGACAAATCCAATTTGGTACTACCCCGGCGCACCTCCTGAAGCGCTAGCTGAATTTGGAGTGATGGCAAGGCGTGGCGCAAGCATTCTCATCCCTCCACCAACTGGCGACTTGACGGTAGCTTGGCTCGAAGCATTGTGGAACGAGGCTACCAACGGTCCTGTACGCAGAGGAATTGAAATTATAGGGAAAGATCGTACTGGTAGGCTTACAAATCTCCGTGGGAAGATTGATCGAGTGTTTCAGGCTTCTTATGCTCTCTGTAGAAAATTCGAGTCCGAGGCGTTACAGGCCGAATATGAACAGGCGCAACGTGACAGCCCTAAGAACTGGTCGCCATTCCGTCAGCAGTATGAAGCCTTCAATAGGATGCGCGAAATACGAACCGAATCAGCAGAGCGGATACCAGAAGAATTTGTCAGAGAGACGATTGCACGCATATGCAACATAAAGCCCGAAGATGTTACGGATGCACAGATTAGGTTTGAAGTTGCTGGTCTGCTTTCGGCGACACGCCGCCACATTGAATTTATCCCGACACTCCGAAAGGAAGAACCATCCGCGCCGCCCGAACGGAAACCCGCTCCTTCCGAACCTCATCCCACTTCAGTTCCTGCTCCGACTGAAACAGTAGCGGCACAAATTCAGAGGCTACGGCTGGAATGCAAGTGGTCAATAGAGCAACTCGCCGCGAAAACAGGATTCGATGAGCGCACAATCAGACGCCATCTTTCCGGTAAAACGACTCCTCATCTGCGGAATATAGGTATCTACGAGCAAGCATTCTCTAAGGCTATGAAAAGAGAGATAGTTATAAATAAAATGCCCTGAAAATGCCCGCTAAATGCCCGGTATGATGCCGAACCTGCCCTAGAAACGACTACGCCTGCGGTCCACTATGAGCACGGAGGCGAGAATGACTCGAATCAGAGGACCACCAAAGTGAGACAAAAGGAATCAGGCAGGCGCGGGAACGTCTGCCTGATTTTACACACTCCCCGCATTTTTCCTAGCGATTTCTTCATTTTACCCTTGACAAACTACGAGCGCTCGTTGTATATTCTAATCATGCTAAACGATACAAAAGTCGCTTTTTCAATGACTTGCAAGGCTTGCGACCTCAAGTGCCAGAGTATCGGAAAACATCGCAATGGCTTGCGCCGTTTCCGCTGCCCCAAGTGCCGCCGGAGCTATACAGAGCCTCACCGCCGAACTCTGGACACGATGTACGTCTCGCAGGATCGTGCCGTTCTCGCCTTGCAACTGCTCTTGGAAGGAAACTCGATTCGGAGCACTCAGCGGATTACCGGGCTAGATCAGAACACGATTATGCGGCTCTTGGTGAAAGCGGGGGAGCGCTGCCAAGGCTTGATGGATTCGAGGATGCGGAACCTCCACATGCAGCGCATTCAGCTTGATGAAATCTGGACCTACGTGCAGAAGAAACGTGCGCGAGTCCGCGCTGGCGACTCGCCTGAGATTGGCGATCAGTGGGTGTTCGTAGCGATTGACGCTGATACGAAACTGATCCCCTGCTTCCATATTGGCAAACGTCACATCGAAGATACGCGCACGTTCTTGTGGGATTTATATGGGCGGATCGAAGGCCGCACGCAGTTGACGACTGACGGGCTGCATCACTACCGGGCTGCCGTGCCTGATACGTTCGGCCTAGATGTAGACTTCGCGCAGCTTGTGAAATTGTTCGGGGACTTCGGCCAGCACGATAGCCCCGATGCGAGGTACTCCCCACCACGAATCGCGGAGGTTATATCCAAGGTTCGCAGCGGTGATCCTGATCCTGAGCACATTTCGACTAGCTTTGTAGAGCGCCAGAATCTCACGATGAGGATGGCGATCCGCCGATTCACGCGCCTGACGAACGCTTTCAGCAAGAAACTACTGAATCTCAAGATGGCCGTCGCGCTGCACTTCGCTTACTACAATTTCTGCCGCATTCACAAAACGCTTCGCGTCACTCCCGCGATGGAAGCGGGTTTGACGGATCATGTGTGGACGATTGCAGAGTTGATTGCGTAGCGGCCTATAATGGCAGAGAAGAAAATCGGCCAAACAGCAAAACGCCCGCTTGCAGGCGGGTGTTTAGGCTGAAACTCTTGCGCGGCTCAACTCAAGAGTAACGCTAGAGGTTTGCCGATGCAAGAGCATATTCACTTCGCAAATGACACAGGCTGTAATCTCGTGGGTGTGGGCGCAACTAGTCAAGATTGCATACATTGTGCCACGTCAGCGGAAATGGGACAGTTTGAGACCGGAAGTTAAGCTACACATCTGAGATTCAGTTCACCCAAAACAGGGAGTAGACTGGCGGCGACAGCGGGGCCCCAGCCAGCCCGCTTT
>Ga0181530_10007685_pt1 | contig 10178 bp, 5 predicted proteins | sample PEATcosm2014_Bin_42_FD_119769 | JGI IMG/M metagenome (GOLD analysis project Ga0181530, IMG submission 119769) | Peatland microbial communities from MTU Mesocosm Facility, Houghton, MI, USA - PEATcosm2014_Bin10_60_metaG | ecosystem: Environmental > Terrestrial > Soil > Wetlands > Peat | place... | reverse complement strand
GTTCGAGAGGCTTGAGCTGCATGAAGGGAAACTTTCACGTGCAGTTCTTAGGGGAGGGGGTGGCGGCGACGTCACCTCCTTACCCGACCTCCAGGGAGTAATCCCTGGAGCGACCCGGCCCGATGCCCCCCAGGCGATCGTACCATGCCCTTCAGAAGGGGGTCAGCAATACGGCGACGACCGGCCCCCGGAAGGGGCCCCTCAGCGGGTCAGGATGAGCAAGGAGAAGGTCTCGCCGCCGATGCTCTCGGTCAGTTTCCCGCTCCAGGCTTGCCCGGGAGCGTAAGGGCCGGGCTCGGAGGCGAAGTGGTCGGCCTTGGGGACGAGCTTGATGGGCTTGCTCCGCTCCGGTGTGAAGCTCACGTTCGTGGGGGCGGGGCCGAGGGGTCCGGAGCCGCCGGGCTGGAGGAAGTAGGCGGCGACGACGCCCGACCGGGCCCTCGTGGCCGGGCGCAGCTCCTCGACGACGAACTCGACGAACCCCTTCCCGCCGGGCAGGGCGAACACCGTACCGCCATGTGAGGAGGTGATCCCGGCCTTGTTGACCGCGTCGTGGTGGGAGGTGCCGCTACAAGCGGCGACCGCCAGAGAGAAGACCAGCAGGGCCGGCACGACCGTGAGTCGACGTGAAGGACGACGCGAGACGCGGTAATGATCCATGGGTCTGTCTGGGCCGATCGAAGTCCCGACGCCTGAGGCGAGACCGCACGCAGTCGTCGCAGGGGGTCCGGGCGTGAAGGATGGAGGAAGGATGGTTCGCCCCCGCGGGGAGCTGGCCCGGCCCGCCCGTGTGAACTCCGGACGCAGCCCAAGGCGGGCAGGGCGACGCGGGGGTCAGTACGCATCGGCGCTGATCGCCTCGCCGCCGTTGCGGGTCGAGAGGGCCTGGTACACGCCGGGCTGCGCGCCGTTATTAAAGTACGTGTAATTCACGTAGGTCACGCCGCACGGCACCAACGAACTCTCCGGCCCGCCGCCACAGGCATACGTCCACGTATTGATCGAGTCCTTGATGAACCGGACCGAGCCGTCGCAGAAGGCGAAGTTGCACCCGCCGGGGTGCGTGCTGGAGGCGATGGTGGGGTAGTAGTAGTTCTGAGCCCCCATGTACGAAGCGTTCGCCACCAAGGTTGGCTTGGCGTCGAGCGGGTAGAGGGTAGCGAAGAGCGTGTCGTACCACCGGCCAGACTGCCACGAGTTGTCCGAGACGCCGTAACTCTTGTCGTAGGTCATCAGGTTCCAGTGGCAATGCTCGCCGAACAGGAAGGTGTTGCTGGTGCCGTCGGTGATCATCGCGATCCCAACAGTGCCTTCGTTGTGGATGACGCCGTTGTATTGCTGGGCCTGCGAGCCGGTGGAAGGGAGCGGGATGTCGTAGACCGTGACGTAGCCCGTGCCATAGATCCCCTGGCAGCCGGCGTAGCTGGTGAACTGCTGGTACCATGTACCGGGCGGAACGGGGAACAGTTGGTTGAACGAAGTGCCGGGGGTCGTTTCACTGATCACGACCGGGTCGACGTCGGGGTCGCTGGGGCAGGTCAGTATGTTGAGCTTGACCCCCGCGATCGTGATGTTCTCGTTATTCGACGAGGTGAAGTTGAAATTGACCGCGTTGTACATCGCCGCCTGCTCGGTGAACGGCAGTAGCCGGACGAAGCACGAGAAGTTCTCGGGATACCTGCAACGTTCGACCCCGCCCACGCACGTGGTCGACGGCGGGCCGCCGTTGTAGTTCGAGTACGAGCCGGAGGGATAGCACTGGTTGGTCGATTCGTAGTTGTTGGCGGCCAGGGCCAGTTGCTTGAGGTTGTTGACGCACTGGGCGCGGCGGGCCGCCTCCCGCGCGCTCTGAACGGCGGGCAAGAGCAGGCCGATCAGCACCGCGATGATCGCGATGACGACCAGCAGCTCGATCAGGGTGAACCCACGCATGCGTGACGGCTGACGATTCTCGATCATCTCTGCACCTTCCTTCCGAGGCGGTCCGGGGGGGGCGAGGCACGCTCTTGCCTGGCAATCCTTGACCAGATTCCCAGGTGGCCTCCTTCCCCTTGAGCCTTGTGCAGCGTAGCAAAAAAGCATCATTCGTTTCTTGATCGAATGACGTTGGTATGATGAAGTTTCCGGGAAAACGGTCGGCGGAGTCGACCTTGCCAACGACGCTGAACGCGCTGATAGAGGCCAACGCACGACGGCCGAATGGCGTGGAACCACGTGTCCTCCGTCTGGCTCTTCCGTTTTTTGGTGCGAGCATCCCGGGATTTGTGGGCCTTCTTACTGGGCGAGGGCCGTTTTCCCCGGCATTCGCACTTATCCCCGGAAGATCCCTCCGTCTTTCCGCGCGACTATGTCACGATCAGAGCTGAGCGCCATTGGCCCCTCCCGTGCCCAGGCCGTAGAAGACGGTGAAGTTGGCGTAGTCATTGGCGTCGATCGTGGCGTCGCCGGTGGTGTCGCCGTAGATGAACGTGTCGGGGGTCAGAGGGGCGACGCCCCAGTACGTGACGAAGATCGTGTAGGCGTCGGCACCGACCTCGCCTTCGAGGGTGAAGTCGCCGTTGTAGGTGTACTTGACGATCACGTCGTTGACGCCCAGCGCCAGGGTGCTGCCGCCGGCCTTCCATGAGCTGAACGGCCCGTTCGGCAGGTTGCCGTTGAGGGCGACCGCCAGCAGGTTCTGCTCGTAGCCAACGCCGGAAGGTGCGTCCACGCTGGCTGCCACCGAGCTGGTCAGGCCGTTGCCCGTCCAGGTGCCGCCATTGCTGCCCGTGTTGGCGTCGGCCAGGATCGTGGTCAGTTCGCTCCCGCCGTTCTGGATGATCAGGTCGTTGTCTTGCAGGTCGAGCTTGCTCGAGGAGGCGATCGAGAAGGTGGGCACGGTCGTCCCATTCGAGTCAAGTACGATCACGTTGTGGTTGGTGTGGGTCCGCGCTGCGCCGAGCGACGGCACGATGATGCTGGCGCCGTTGGTGAGGGTGATCCCACCCAGGTTGACGAAGCCGACGGTCGCGGGTTGGATCGTCAAAACCGCCGCGGAGCCGTTCGCGACGATCTGCGGCGAGTCAGCGCCCGGATCGGCGATGATCGTGGCCGCGCCGGTGACGGTCAGCGTCTGGGTGCCGGCGTTCCAGGTCGCGGCGCTCGACGGAGACAGCCACGACGGGAGCGATGCAACGGTCAAGGTCAACGGGGCAAAGCCCACGATGGGACTGTCACTGCTCTCCGTTGTGCTCGTGATGATCACAGCCGCACCGTTATTGATCTTGATCAACCCGTTCGTGCCGCCGAAGGAGCCGGTGATTTGCGATGAGGCCCCCGGCGGCAGGCTAGAGGCCACTTGAACGCTGCCCAACAGGATGACGTCGGGCGCGAGAGCCCCCGTATAGACGCTGGGTGCATGCGCAGGGCGTACGTCGGAGAGCTCATTGAGAGACGCACCGCCAACACTGGTGGGGGTCCCCGGATTGGAGGTGAAATTGTCCCAGCTTGAAGCTGCGGGCGGGTTGGTACTGGGAGTGGCAAGGGTCGAGGTAACGAAGCTGATCGGCAGCGTGTCCGTGGCCGGGTCCAACAGGTTGAACGAGAGGCTGTTGATGCCGTCCGCGGCCGTCAGGCTGGTGATCGTGTAGGACCCGTTGGTAGTTCCGATCGGAGCAAGCTGACCGACGACTTCATAGTAGAGCGTTTCCGACGGGCTGACCACGAGCGAGCTGGTGAACGGGCCGCTCGGACTGGCGCTGGCCAGGATCTGGATGTTCACGAGCGGCGGAGGTGGCGGTGTCACGGTCAAGGACGCCGTGACCGGGGCGCCGCTCAGGTCGTTGGAGTCGGTCGGCACGGCATAATAGGTGTACGTACCCGGCGCCAAACCGGTCGTTGGAACCGTCAAGGTCCAGTCGCTGCCACTCTGGGTCCCGACGCCGACCTCGGTGTCGGACTCCGACTGGAACCCCGGAACGGTCTCCAGATAGAACGCGACGCCCGCGACCGTCGCGCCATACGCTGAGACGTTGCCGGCGTCGAGAGTCACTGACGTGCCGGACGCGACCGACGTCGGGCTGACGGTGAACGAGCCGATCGTCGGCGGCTGCGGGGCCGTCACCGTCAGGGCCACCGTCGCCGTGGCGCTGAGTGCGCCACTGTTATCCGTGGCGACCGCGTAGTAATACTGCGTTCCCACGGGAAGGCCGAGGGTGCTGGTGGAGAACAGCCAGTCTGATCCTCCCTGCGTGCCATTGCCCAGCTCCAGATCCGAGCCGGCTTGCAGGCCGGGCGTCCCGTTTGTCTCCCGGTAGAACTCGACGTTCCGGATGGTTCCGCCCAGGATGGTGACATCGCCGGCGTCGAGCGTCACCGGGGTCCCCGCGGCCACCGACGTCGGGCTGACGGTGAGCGAGCCGATCGTCGGCGTCGCGGGCCCCGTCACGCTGAGCGTCGTCGTCACCGGGTCGCTCACGATGCCGGCGCTGTCCGTGGCCAGGGCATAGTAGGTATAGATCCCGCCGCCAAATCCGCTGGTCGAGGTCGAGAGCGTCCATGTCGAGCCGTTTTGCACGCCCATGCCGACCAGCGTATCCAGACCGACCTGCTCGCCGGCGATCGGGTTGCTCTCCTGATAGAACGCCACCGACTCGATGCTGCCCGGGCCGTACTCCACCACGTTGTTGGCCGAGAGCACGACGGTGGCCCCGGCGTTGACGCTGGTCGGGCTCACGGTCAGGGAGCCGATGGCGGGGCCGACAGGGGGGGTCACCGTGTTCGTGTAGTCGGCGACCAGCGGCAAGTGGTCGCTGGCGTCCGGCAGCGCGTTGAGCACGTCGGTGCGGTTGGGAAGCCCGGGCAGCGCGGTGTTCGCCGGATCGCTGACGTTGCTCACCGAACCGTCGTTGCCGAAGACGTGGTATGATCCGGGGACCAGGTACAGCCCCCCGCTCGGGTCGCTCAGCACGTTCTGCGTGTCGAGCTGAAAGTCGATACGGGAGGTCAGGAGGTAAGACGCATCCGTGAGCGTCGCTTTCGGACCGCCGTAGAAGATCGGCTGGTTGATCGGGTCGAAAGGCTGGTTCGGACCGGGCGCCGTGATCGTCTCGTAGCCCGGATCCGTCGGGTAGAACACGTTGTAGTCGCCCAGGTAGATGATGCGCGAATTCGCGGGAAGCGTCGCGGAGTCGGCCCGGATCTCCTCGGCTTCCGCCTGCCGACGCGCGCCGTTGTCGTCGTCGGACTCGGAGCCCGACTTGTAGTGGCTGTTGTAGACGTAAAAGTCGTCGGCAGCGCTGCCGCCAACTGGCTGGAATTCATACCGTACCGGCTGCCGTGGAGCCCCGGCAGGGTCCGGGAATCCAATATCCTCGGTCGATAGCAGGGTAACCGTCTTCGTGTTGTAGATCAGCGCATTGGGACCGTTGCCGTCCGTGGCCCCCGTGCTGAGGGCCTGATTGGTGTCGTAGGCGTAGGTCCCGGCGCCATAATATGCGTTGAGCGCATTGACGATCGGGACCACGGTCTGGAGGTTGCTCTCGGTTTCTTCCAGGGCCAGGATATCGATCGGCTGAGCGTCGCCCTCGACGCTCTCGGCGCCGATGCCCTCCAACACCGTCTCGAAGGCCGGCTGGGGAACGGTGACGATCCCCTCTGAGGGAAGGTCTGCATCGATGTTGTAGTCCACGATCCGCAGCGTGGTCGTGCCGGACAGCAACCGCCGTGCCTCCAGCATCTCGATCTCGAGGTGGAACGACCGCCGGAAACGACGCGCGAGCTGGGAGCGACCTGAACGGCGCGGCATCAAACTCTCCTGTGCAGTTCCTGGTGATGGAGACCATCGCGGTCTCGGGATCGGAGGATGGATCGAACCTGGGCGGTGTTGGAGGAGGCAGCCCGAGGGGGGCTGTTCACGTTTGCCGGGAGCGGCCGGACTCGCGAGACGACAAGGGGCCGCCGGTTGGCGCAACGCCGGCCGGCGGCCCGGGGTTAGCAGGAAGGCCTGGCTCAGGCCATGCGGCGGCGACGCACGGCCATCAGGCCCGCGACGCCCACGAAGCCCAGACCCATCATGACCAAGCTCGCCGGCTCAGGAACGGCAGAGACGACCGCGGGGGCGCTCGTCAGGGTCAGCGAGTTGAACCCGACGATCGGGTCACTGCCAGCCTCTATTGTAGTAGAGACGATGATCCTCGTGGTGCCGTTGATCTCGACGGTGCCAGAGTTCGGTCCCCATGACAGGCTGACGTCGGAGGTCAGGCCGGGCGTGTTCGGCTCGGACCCCGTCGTGAAGGTACCTGTGAAAACCTGGCCGAGCACAAAGCTGCCCGGGTTCTGGGACGGTGTGACAGCGCTAATGCCCGTGCCCGTGCCGATCGGAGTGCCGACGCTCTGGCTAACCCCGTTTTCGAAGCCGTTCACCAGAGTGCTGCCGGCGAAGGTGACCGGGATCGGACTGGTGCTGGTGTCATTGACATTGAAGGACAGGGCCGCGGCGCCCTGGGCGCTCTCTAGGGTGCGGGTAGTAGATCCTTGCGTGTTCGTCGTGCCGACGGCCCCTGCTACCAGATCCACCTGGTAGTAGTACGTCGTGTTCGCCTGCACCGTGAGGCTGTCGCTGTAGGTGCCGTTCTGGCTGGTGCTGGCCAGGACATCCAAGTAGTAGAGGGGGCCGGCCGAGGCCGTGCCCGCCGAGAGGCCGACGACCAGGGCGGCCGCGGCGAGTACGAAAAACTTGCGCATGCTGAGGGTCCTTTCCTGACAGGCTGACTAGGAACTCCGAAGAACCGACCGACGGCGAACCATTCGACGCCGGTCTCCCGGTGGGGAGCCAAGGTCAGGGCCCGCCGCCGTGGCGGCGGGCCCTGGAGGGATGCCATCATCGCGGGGGGCGAGTCACATCAGAGCTGAGGGCCATAGGCCCCGCCCGTGCCCAGGTCATAGTAGGCGAGGAAGTCGGCGTAGTCATTGGCGTCGATCGTGGCGTCGCCGGTGGTGTCACCGTAGATGAACGTGTCGGGGGTCAGAGGGGCGGTGCCATAGTACGCGAGGAAGATCGCGTAGGCGTCGGCACCGACCTCGCCCTCGAGGGTGAAGTCGCCGTTGTAGGTGTACTTCACGATCACGTCGTTGGTGCCCAGCGCCAGGGTGCTGGTGCCGGCCTTCCATGAGGCGAACGGCCCGCTCGGCAGGTTGCCGTTGAGGGCGACCGCCAGTAGGGTCTGCCCGCCCATGGTGGCTGCCACCGAGCTGGTCAGGCCGTTGCCCGTCCAGGAGCCGCCATTGCTGCCCGTTTTGGCGTCGGCCAGGATCGTGGTCAGTTCGCTCCCGCCGTTCTGGATGATCAGGTCGTTGTCTTGCAGGTCGAGCTTGCTCGAGGAGTCGATCGAGAAGGTGGGCACGGTCGTCCCATTCGAGTCAAGTACGATCACGTTGTGGTTGGTGTGGGTGCGGCCTGCGCCGACCGACGGCACGATGATGCTGGCGCCGTTGGTGAGGGTGATCCCACCCAGGTTGACGAAGCCGACGGTCGCGGGTTGGATCGTCAAAACCGCCGCCGAGCCGTTCGCGACGATCTGCGGCGAGGCGGTGCCCGGATCGGCGATGATCGTGGCCGCGCCGTTGACGGTCAGCGTGTGGGTGCTGGCGACCCAGGTCGCGTCGCTCGAAGGAGACAGCCAGGCCGGGAGCGTCGCCACCGGCGTGGACAACAGCGTCAGTTGCGGCTGGTCCTCCGTCCAGTTGCCTTCCCAGTCCGCGGCGACGGGGCTGTTCAACGACGGAGTGATGACGAACCGGACCTGCGCATGGGCGTTGAGCTCCGCGGCCAAGTCCGCACTGACGGCGGCCGAGAGGTTGTCGAAGGTGAAGTCGTTGTAGCCCACGACGTTGTTCGGGAAGGTCGCCGTGCCGATGAGAAGCGGACTGGCCTGGCTGCCGATCACGACCGGACCGGTCGCCCCGGGACCGCCCTGGTAGGTCAGCGAGGAGGTCGGGTAGGTGTTGTCGGTCAGGAGGTAGACGTCGAACGAGCCCGCCGTGCCGCCGTACCCGCCCGTAGTCGCGGTGTTGTAGATGCTCAGGCGCACGCTGTCGACACCGCTGACGGTCTGGGTCGGGTACAACGAGGGCTGCGAGCCCGTCCCGCTGTACGACCACGAGAGCTCAGGCATGTCCTGGTAGCCGAACGAGTTGTGCACGTTGGAGTTCATCGCCAGCCAGGAGTCTTCGTACGGCAGGTAAGGCCCGCCGGGCTCGATCTCATTCGAGTCGGTCGGGGTGGCCGCCGAGGTGAGCACGGACGGGGACACGTTGTTGTCCGTGATGGTCACGGTGCTCTGCCCGACGGCGATCGCCGTGCCGCTGCTGGGATTGTTGAGCGACACCGTGAAGTACCGGGAGAGGTTGATGGTGGGGGGGGCGCCGGCGTTGAGGCCCGGCGTGGTGGTGAAGGTCTCCACATCGAGGAGCGGCACGGTGATCGTCCGCGAGGTGCTGTCTCCGGCGACCCAGCTCAACGTGCCCGACGTCGCGGTGTAGTCGCGTCCGGCCTGGGCGTCGTCCGCCGCTTGACCGGTGGGGTCATTACTGGCCAGGTACGGAGTGCCGTTGGCCGTGGCGTAGTTGACGGTCGTCGCCGTCGTGCCCACCGCCGACCCGGTCCGAGTGACCGTGAGGGTCACCGTGCCGGCCGACTCGTTCACGGACACGTTCGTGGGCGAGAGGTCGACCTCCACGTTCTGCAGGTAGTTGATCGTCCCGGTCGTCGTGGTGGCGTAGAACACCGGTGCGGGGGTGTTCCCGCCGGGATCGCTCAGCGTGATGTTGACGACACCGGTGAGCTGCGTCGTGGAGATGTCGTTGAACTTGATCGTCACCGGCTCGGAGGTCGCGTTGGCAGGGAAGACGACGTTGCCACTCTGCGCGGTGAAGCCGCCGGCCGGCACGGTGCTGTTGGTCGCGGCCCAGTGGATCGTCGTGGGGTTGGACAGGTCGGAGCTAGTACCTTGGCGCGTGATGTTGAAGGTCAGCGGGGTGGTGTGGGCCGGGACCTGGTCGGCCTCGGTGACGGTGTAGGGCGCGTTCTGGAAGTTCACGTCGGGCGCCGTGGTAACGCCGAGCTGCAGCAGCGGGTAGTTGCTGCTGTAGTTGCCCTCCCAGTCGGTCTGGAAGTTCGTGTCGTCGGCGACGACCGCGAAGCGAATGTTCTGCCCCGTGTTGATGTGGTTCGTGATCCAATTGATCGCGTCGCTCCCGAGGACCGCGGAGCTTCCGGCCACACCGGGGCTGGGCGACGTGGAGCCGGTGGTCGAACCGGTGTAGGTCGAGTAGCCAACGGGCAGGTCGGTGGTGGACCACGTGCCGACGAGGTCGGCGCTGGTGATGGTCACCCCGGGGACGTTGATGCTGCCGAGCCCGCCGCTGGAGCCGACAAGCGTCATGCTGCTGGCCGCGACCGTGTTATTGGGGATCACGTAGATGCTGAACGTCCCGTCCTTCGCACCGTAGTTGGCAGTGCCTTGGGCGGACGTGTTGTCGATCTGCAGGCTGACGCTGCTGATGGCGGACACGCCGGTGCCGGCGCCGAGGCCGGGGGTCGGGTAGTTGAATTCCAGCTCGCCCCAGTCCGCGTACGAGGCCGCGCCACTGCCGTGGCCGACGGCCTGCACGTCCATCCAACTGTTGACGTAGTACGGGCCGGTGCTCTCGATGCCGGCGCCGTAGGTCGGCTGAACGGCCGTGGCCGGAATCACTGTCGAGAGCAGGGTCCGCTGCTCGAGCATCCCCTCGGTCCCGAGGAACCCGGGGCTGAAGCGGCGGACGGCCTTCTTGGACTTCCGGCGGGTGCGGTGCGATCTCAGACTTGTAAACATGGATCTTCTTCCCTGGTGCCCTTCTCGATGAGTCCGGGTCGATCCGTTACCGCCCCGGACGGCCGCGGCGAGGATCGGACTGAGGCTGCCGCGGCATTCCTGCGGTCTCACTGAACCGAAGGAAGTTCACATATAAGGATTCGCGACTATCGAACCCTTATCTTTCGCTGCATCAGCCTTGCCAGACACATCACGGATCCTGTCGTAGGAATTGCGTCGGCCGTCGTGGCCCCCATCGGGATGTGACCGCACTGTAGCGGCACAACGCGAAGAAATGATGTGCGCCATGCATATTTGATGAGAAAGATTCTTCACAATAGATTG
>Ga0181530_10007676_pt1 | contig 10188 bp, 7 predicted proteins | sample PEATcosm2014_Bin_42_FD_119769 | JGI IMG/M metagenome (GOLD analysis project Ga0181530, IMG submission 119769) | Peatland microbial communities from MTU Mesocosm Facility, Houghton, MI, USA - PEATcosm2014_Bin10_60_metaG | ecosystem: Environmental > Terrestrial > Soil > Wetlands > Peat | place... | reverse complement strand
TCGGGCCCGGCCCCCGCTCGCATCCCCCGTTCCAGGTTGTGGAGGCGGCCTCAGGTCTCTGCCGACTCCTTTGGCTGATAGACGAGAGCCTTCCGGGCAACGCCGTCACGACCAGGTTGCTCACGAGGTTCGGCACCGTGGTCGACGTCGCCGGCATGTCGCCGGAGGAGATTTCCTCGTTGCTGCGAGCGCATCGTCCCGACGGGGTCTTGGCCTTCCGCGGCGAGGACAACGTTCTCCTCGCTTTGGTCGCGGCAGACTTGGGACTCGACTATCACCCGCCCGAGGTTGGCCGTCGCCTCGTGGACAAGCTCTTGCAGCGCGAGGCGCTCCGCGACGCCGAGCTGCCGTCGCCGCTCTTCTGGAAGGTCCCGGCCGAGCGTGACCCGGCCGCTGACGCGGCCTTCGCTGCGACGGTCACGAACCCGGCGGTTCTGAAACCACGCCGAGCCAGCGGAAGCCGGTACGCGATGCCGGTCGCGGACGCCGGCGATCTCGTCGGTTCGCTCGCCCTGCTGCCGCCCGAGGCCGGCGGCGAGACCGGGATGCCGGTCGGGCAGCACCTTCCGGGCCTCCTGACGGGACCGACCGACCGTTTCGCCGACTTCTTGTCGGTGGAGAGCCTCGTCGTGGCGGGCGAGATCAGGCACGTGGCGCTGAATGGGCGGTTCCCACTGGCGGAGCCCTTCCGGGAAACGGGGACCTTCATCCCGGCCGAGCCGGCGCCAGCCCAGCAGACCGCCGTGCGCGAGGTCGGCCCGGCCGCGCTGGGCGCCATCGGAGTGAGGACGGGCACCTTCCACACCGAGATCAAGCTGACCGCTAATGCCCCGCGGGTGATCGAGGTGAACGGCAGGATTGGGGGCGCGGTACCCGAGGTGCTGTTCAGGGCAAGCGGCGTCTCGCTGTTCGAGCTTGCGGTGCACGTCGCCCTCGGTGAGCCCGTGCTAGTCGATGGCCTGATCCCCTGCGCGAAGGTCGGCTGGCGCCTGATGTTCCAGCTTCCGACGTCTGCCCGCCGCGTCGTCAGTGTCGAGGGTCTCGACCGGTTGGCCGGGCTCGCCGGGGTCAGCTCGGTCTTCTTGAACCGGTTGCCGGGAGACGCGGTCGACTGGGAACCGGCCACTACGTCTGCGAGGTCACCGGGGTCTCCGCGAGCCACGATCTTCTCGAGGTCAATCGTTTCCTCCACGAGCAAGTGTCGGTCGTCTGCGAATGAGCACCGGCACGGAGGTGGCGTTGGTGGGCGGGCGTGCCCGACCGGAGGAGGCCAAGCGGGGGAAAGCGACCGTAAAGGCGTACTGTCGCGGGGGCGGGCGACCGCGGGGCCTCAAGCTGCTCGTCTCACGGCGGGCGTGCCAAGCTTCAGGCCGCCTGCGCGCCCCCTGCTTCGCTCCTCCGATCTGACCGTGACGTTCGTGACGGATCGGATCTCGATTCCCTCAACGCGCGTCGGGGGTGCCGCCCGGTGATCAAGGCGACCGCTCCAGTGCGGATCTGTGACAACGGTGGGTGGACCGATACGTGGTTCGGCGGGCCGGGGCGCGTCCTGAACATCGCGGTAAAACCGGGAGTGGACGTCTCGATCCGCGAGACGTCCGGTCCGGACCAGGTACTGCTGGTTGCCGAGAGCTTCGGCGACAGCTACCCCATCGTGCCGGGAGCGCCCCGGGCGGCCCGCCACCGCCTGCTGGAGGCCGCCGTCGACGCGTTCCCACCCCCCGGGGGCATGGCCGTGGAGATCAGCGTCTGCTCCGCGGTCCCAGCTGGTTGCAGCACGGGCACGTCTGCTTCGGTCGCGGTTGCCTTGTTGGGCGGATTGGCGGCAGTGCGCGGCGAGGACCTGTCGCCACGCGAAGCCGCGTACGCGGCCCATCGGCTCGAAGTCGAGTTCCTCGGCGTCGAGAGCGGGATCCAAGACCAGCTGTGCGCGGCGTTCGGCGGGATCAACTACCTGGAGATCGAACCGTACCCGGAGGCAAGGCGGCACGCGCTGCCGCCCTGGGACGAGCTCAACCCCCTTCTCACGCTCGTGTTCCTTGGCCGCGCGCATGACTCCTGGGCTGTGCATCGCCAGGTGATCGAGGGAGCCGGCCGTCACGGACCGGGGGTCTTCTCGAGGCTACGGGAGGCAGCCGGGGCCGCTCGCGACGCCGTCGCGGCCCAGGATCTCGACGCTTTCGGTCGGGCGATGATCGCCAATACGGAGGCTCAGAAGTCCCTGCACCCTGATCTCGTCGGTGTCGACGCACAACGGGTGATCGAGATAGCCGCCACGCAAACAGCGCTCGGGTGGAAGATCAACGGGGCGGGGGGCGACGGGGGCTCGATCACGATCCTGAGCCCGACCCGGGAGGCGAAAAGGGCGTTCGAGGAACGCGTCGCCGAGCTGCACGCGCCCTACCAGGTGCTCCCGATCGAGGTAAGCAAAGTCGGGCTCGAAGTCCGGGGAGTCCTCTAGCCGCCTTCGCCTAAGACTGCTCCCGCACCAGGCCAGGGCGGCTGCCGCGGCGGTTCCGTTCGCGCCTGACCGGGACAGGCACTCAATTACTCCTGCTATCTGCCGATAGATCTTCGGTAGGCAAGTTGCGCCTGTTGTTACTGGGGACTTTGTGGGAGGCGTGAGCGAGAATGATCAATGCCGACAAACTTGGCAAGCTCGACGCGAGGTACCGGCCCGGGACCCGTCGCGACAACGAGTTCGCCGCCGAGGAGGCGAAGCTCCTTGACGAGCTTCTCGCGGCCGCCGACCTCGGCTCGCCGACCACGCCGAATGTTCGATCCGATAATCAGACAAGCGATGCCGAGACTGCCGAAGGCGAAGTGACGTGGCAAGCGCCGGTCCCCGCTCCGGACCAGCCAGAAGAACAGGCAGTGGCGGTGTGGCCGTCCGCGTACGCCGCGGAGGCGTCTGTGGCCCCGACGATCGCCGACACGACAACGACCATCGACCCAGAGCCTGGCCAACCCAGTGAACTGCGCCGAGCAAGGACTATTGGTGGTACCAGGCTCGGCGACGAGCCAGGGTCCCCGCAGGATCTCGCCGCTTCTGCTGACCTCGGCGCGCCTTCCTCGCCAGAGGGGCCCGTGAGCCATCACACCGATGTCGCTGACCCACCTCACTTCCAAGTCGCTTGGCAGGTGCCGGCGCCGACTCCCGCGCTGCCCGAGGAGCAGACGGTGGAGGTGTGGCCGTCCCAATACGACGCGCAGGCGCCTTCGACCCCCACGGTCGCCGACACGACAACGAAGATCGATGTCGACCAAACCGGGAAGAACGACAAACCACGACAAGCGTGGAGTCTCGACGCCGACCTTCCGACAGACGAACCGACGCCGGTCGACGAGCTGACGGCCTCCGTTGGCGTCAGCTCGGCTGCTGCGCCTGACCTTCGAGCAAGTGACGAGGAAACTGAAGCCGACATAGCGCAGGTGGCGCCGACGTGGCAGTCTGCGACTCCCGGGGCACCCCAGGACCATTCGGTGCCCGTGTGGCCGTCTGCCTACGGCACAACGACGCCTGCGGCTCCCCCGGTTCCGGACACCACGACGCTGGAGGAACCGAGCCAAGTCGTCCAACCGCATCAGGCCTGGAGCCTCGACGACGCTGAGCCTTCCGCCGTCGAACCGGAAACCGTCGCCGCGCTCGCTGCCTTCGTGGACCTGGGTGTCCCCACGACACCTGAACCTCTGGCCGGCGATGAGAGCGGTGATGACGAGTCACCGCGGCTTACAGCGACGTCGCAGGTGACTGTGGCCGCTCCCGACCAGGAAGACAAGCAGGCCGGTCCTGCAGACCAGGCGGTGGAGGTGTGGCCGTCCGCGTTCGTTGCGGAGGGGGCGGTCCGCCCGCCCGCCGATCCGACCGCGGCGACCGATGCCGACGAGCCCGTCCAGGTCGAAGAACTGCATCAGACCCAGAGCTCTGAAGACACGGGCCTCGCCGCCAGGGAGCCGGCAGACGTGCCCGCGCCCTCGGCTGACCTCGTTTCTGCTGGAGCGCCTGAGGCTTCGTCACCTGAAAGCACGAGCGCTGCCGAAGCACTGAGCGTCGCGGTGACCTCGCAGGAAGCGGTAGCTCCATCCGAGCAGCCAAAAGAGCAGGCGGTGACGGCGCCGCTCGCCGCCGACAGCGCAGAGATAGCCGTGACGCCCGCTGTCTCCGATGCGACGACCCCCGTCGCCGACAAACCACGCGAGTTCGAGGCACGGCATCGGCCCTGGACGCTCCGCTCCCCCAAGCCCGCGGTCGAGGAACCGAAGCTGTTCGACAAGCCCGCGGCCTCCGCCGACCTCGCTTCGCCCTTCGCGCCCGAAGTTTCGTCACCTGAGACGGCAAGCGATGCCGAGACCCAGCCCGTCGAAGTGACCTCGCCGGAAGCGGAGGCATCGCCCGAGGAGCGAAAGAAGGAGGCTGAGACGGCGCCGCCCGCCGCCCGCAGCGCAGCGATGGCCGTGACGCCCGCTGCCTCCGACAAGGCACGCGAGTTCGTGGCCCGCCATCGGCCCTGGGCCCTCCGCTCCGCCAAGCCGGCCATCGAGGAGCCGAAGCTGTTCGACGAGCCTGCGGCCTCCGCCGAGCTCGCTGCGCCGGTTGGGCCCGAGGGCCCGTCCCACGTCGAGACGAAGACTGCCGCGGCATCTCAGGCCGAGCTGACCTCGCAGGCGCCGGTGTCTGCTCCGCAACCGCCCGAACAACCACCGGCAACCTCGTGGCCGTCCGCGTTCGCCAACCGGACGTCTCCGAGCCCCACGGTGCCGGTTGCGGCGCCGAGTGCCGAAGAGCCTCACGACCTGGACGCGCGTTATCGGGCTTGGGTCCTCCGGGCCGCCGGGGAACCGAAACCGGTAGACCGGCCCGCCGCGTCGGGCAGCCTCCCTTTGGCAGCTGTGCCCGATGTCCCGTCCCAAGTCGAGGCGAATGCGGCCGAGACGTCTCCGCCCGAGGTGTCTGCTCCCGAACAATCACGAGAGCGGGCGACGGAGGTGTCGCCCTCCGCGAGCGCCGCACCGAAGCCTGTCGGCCCCACATTCGCGGGGACGACGGTCAACAGGGCGAACAAGCCAACCAAGCCCGATGCGCCGATTCGAGCCTGGAATTTCCGTGACATCGCGAGCGCAGTCGCAGAACCGAGCCCGATCGACAAGCCGCACGAGTCAGAGGACTCCGAAGTGACCGTCATAGCGGGTGACGACGCGAGTGATACCGATGCACCTCCCCTCGAGGTGACCTTGCACACGTCGACTTCAGCTCCCGAGCAGCCAGACGAAGACACGGCCGCATCGCCCTCCGCGGACAGTGCACCAGAGCCTCCGGCAAGGACAGTCCCGGAAACGGCCACGATCCTCCCCCACAAGCCCGGCAAGCTCGATGCACGGTACCGGCCCTGGACGATGAGTGCTGGCGAGCTCGCGGCGGAGAAGGAGGAAGCGGAGGTGGTGGCGGGCCAGGCGACTGCTGCCGACGCTCACCTGAGCCCAAGCTCATCGCCTCTGGACGGAATGCCTAGGTTCCAAGCCGGCGCGCTCTCGAGCGCGACGACGATTCCGGGCGGCAAGAAGGCGCTTCGAGGGCGCGTGTCTCCGACCGTCGTTACCATCCTCGCTTTGGTGTTTCTCCTCACAACACTGGGTACGGGCTTCGTCGCCATAAGGCAGAACTCAGCCGCGCGTCAGTGGCGTCAATACGATCACAGTGCAGTGGCCTTCGCTCTCTCGCTATCGACGCGTAATGCCGTGCTCACGAGAGAGCTGGCATCTGTTCGTGCGACCATCGCGATCCTCGGTTCCCAGAACGTGGAGTTGTCCGGACAAGTCAAGAATCTGCAGGAGAAGCTCTCTTCGGGAGCGAGTGCAACACAGAAGGCGTTCGAACACAGTCCCCTGTTCACCCAGATCACGACTGAGGCGGTCACGGCCGCGAACGAGGCGTCTGCCTGTGCCGGCGAGATGGGCCCGTTGCAGACCGAGATCAACGTCGACCTCGCGAACCCGACCCACAAGGACCCTCTCCTGCAGGGAAACACGCGCACTGCGAACCTGGTCTGCACCGTCGCTAGACAGGACAACCAGCAGCTCCAGGCGACCCTCCGCAGCGCCCACTGAGCGATCGCGGCCCGACCTGGATTCCGCCATAGTCGCTCGACGGTCGCACCGGACTGGGTACCTGGGAGGAGAAACCGCTGCGCCACCTCGTTGGTTCACGACGAGCTAGTGGCGGCCATGGGAATCAGGGCCTCGAACCTCCAGTCAGGGATGCCCGGCAGAGCCGGAGCGATCTCGACCGGCTCGAGATGCACGGCATCACCGTGAGCTCGGATGGGGGAACCGGCGAGATCGCGCGCCAGGGCTGGCCGAATACCGTGGACGAGCTCGGGAACACCGTGAGGGTGACCGACCTAGGGCCTGGCGTCTTCAACAGTCCCCACGGGCTCGCCGCCGACGCGAGCGGGACGGTGTACGTGCCCGAGTGGCTGATCGGCGGACGCCTCGTCCGAGTCTCGCCCGTCGCCTAGCTCGCTCAACGCGGCCCCATCGCCACAGCTAACCAGCCGCGTCGGCGTGACCTTCATCGAGTGACGATCGCGGCTCGCAGCACGGTCCCCAGGCCGGGTGATCCCGAGAGGCGCGCCCGTCGCCTCGCACCGTCCAAGGCCGGAAGCGTCGCCGAAGCATCAGGAAACCTCGCCGCCTTCGCGCGCCACAACGATCGCGGAGCCCGCCTCGCGGGCTAGCAGTGCGGCCTCACCGGCTGCCAGGAAGGCCACGACAGCGAGCACGAGAAAGGCGGCGGCAAAGGGTCCTCGTCCGCTGCCGGCGACACCGACCAGATGATCGAGCGGAACGCCGGCTCGGAGCGCGAGGGCGCCCCCTGCCACGCCGAGGCCCATCGTCAGCTGTTGGATCGTGCTGAAGAGCGTGTTGGCATTGCCCATTCCCTCCGGCGCCACGTCCGCGAACACGATCGTGTTGTAGGCGGTGAAGCCGATCGAGCGGAAAACGCCGCTCACGACTAGGACCAGCACAATCACGACAAGCGGTGTGGTGGCAGTGAAGCTGGCACAGAGCGCGAGCGTGAGGCCGGCCGCGCCGGCCGCCGTCATGATCACCGTCCTGAAACCGAAACGGTGCAGGATCGGCGTGGTGAACGGCTTGATCGCGATGTTGCCGACGAACACCGCGATCACGAGCATGCCCGCGCGCAAGGGACTCCAGCCGAAGCCGTTCTGGAACATCAGCGCCAGAAGGAAGGGCGCGGCACTGATCGCCAGCCGGAACAAGGAGCCGCCCAGGTTTGCGGCCCTGAAGGTCGCGGCCCGAAGGACGCTCAGGTCGAGCAGAGGGTGAGTGGTCCTTCGCAGGTGGTCGACGGCCCGCCAGATCAACACCGCCCCTACCCCGATGCCGGCTCCCACGGCACCCCACGAGGCGTTCCCGTCGGTGACGAGCTCGAGCCCGTAAACGAAAACTCCCAGTCCCGCGCCGGTCAGGATAAACCCCCCCCAGTCAAGCCCCGCTACCCGGCCCGGCTTGAGATTGGGCACGATGCGCACAGCAACCAAGAGGGCGATAAGGCCGAGGGGGAGATTGAGGACGAAGATCCATCTCCATGACGCGTAGGTCACGAGCAGCCCGCCGAGCGCAGGGGCGACGACCGGGGCGATGAGCGCCGGCCAGGTGAGATACGCGATCACTCGGATGATGTCCGCCTTGTTTGCGGCGCGCAGCACAACGAGGCGGCCGACCGGCACCATCATCGCTCCGCCCATGCCCTGGAGCACGCGGGCTGCCGTGAGCTCAGGAAGGTTCGCGCTGAGCGCACAAAGTCCCGAGGACACGGTGAAAAGGGCGATGGCCCCTGAGAACACCAACCGGGCGCCCAAGCGGTCTGCCATCCACCCGCTGACGGGGATGAAGATCCCCAGGGCAAGCAGGTAGGCGGTGATCACGATGTTGAGCTCGACGGCAGGGACGGCGAACGAACGCGCCATGCGCGGCGCGGCAGTGGCGATGATCGTCCCGTCAAGGTTCTCCATGAAGAAGGCACCTGCTACCAGGAGCGCAACTCCGATCCAGGCGGGTCGCTCCCTGCCTGCCGGCCGCGGAGCTGGCGGAGCCCCACCGAGGCCCCGGGCGTCCCTCCGACCGAACGGCACGAACCTCGAGTTCTTCCTCAACGCAACAGGGGGACGATCTCAGCGCGGAGGACGCTCCGCGGCACTTTGAGGATCATCATCGCCGGCATCTTGTCGCTCGTCGCCTCTCGCGTCCTGCACATGGCCTCCCGGCCATCGCCACGACGACGAGAGGAGCGCTCCACTCCCCGACGTCGTGAGTTTCCTTACTGATGCGGAGCTTACCGTTGCTCTCCGAGGTCGAACGAGCCGAGATCGCGCTCACCACCGGCGTGCACTGGTTCCCGGCGCCGCCCGCAGCCAGCCGGGGGAAGCGGAACCTCTCGGTCCGCTCGAGCGGAGCTCCACTGTGACGGGCGGATCTATCCGCCGAACTTCGTCCTGCGTCCCTCTGTCAAGCCCCAACGGAACAGCAGGAAGATGATCGTGGCCACGATGGCCAGCGTGATCACGAGCGTCACCGCGTTCGTGAGCACTATGAGCACAGCCAGTGCCAACAGAACCAGGCCACCGACTCCAATCAACAAAGAACGTTTCAACGTGTTAGCCGCAACCACTCGCCTTAGGAGACCGTCGCTCCAAAGTGTAGGGAGTCGGGTCCAGCGTTCGTTCGTCAGGTCACGGCTCAGCACGAGACCACAGCGCCGTCGGACGACATCGCCTCGGCCCGGTTCGCACCAAGCATCGACGTCAGCGGGACTGTTGATCTGCGATCTCCACCCATGGTCCAGGAAACGGCAGTCCAGTGCCGCCATCCCCATGTTGGACGGCTCTCTCGTTCAAACTGGGGACCGGTGCACGGCCCCCAATGCTTATCCTCGCAAGGCAGCCGAGGGTCGTGCACCACCTTTGCCTATCGGCTTGCGCCAACCGGCGCTTGAACACTTCAGTGACGCCCGGTCTGCGCGGACCGGGGGTGCGACAGCCGGGATTTTTCTTGGCAAAGCCGGTCAGTGTCCGCGAAACTGGCAACGTGCAGGTAGCCGCCCTGGCCAACACCGTGGCCGCCCTCCGGCTGTCCCTCCATGTTCTCGCCGCGACCATCTGGGTTGGCGGTCAGATCGTCGTCGCCGGCCTGCTCCCGACGGTCCGATCGCTCGGCGCTGACTCTGCCAAGCGGGTTGCCCGAGCCTTCGGTCGCATGCAGTGGCCCGCGTATGCCGTGCTCCTCATAACAGGAATCTGGAACGTCCTGGCCGTGAGCAGCGGACAACCCACGGCTTGGGACGCGGTGCTCGCAGCGAAGATCGGTGTCGTCGTTCTGGCCGGACTGGCCGCCTATCTCCACCAGCGCTCGAGGTCGACCTTGGGGCTGGCGCTGTGGGGCGCGGTGACCGCGTTCGCCTCTCTCGGGGCGCTCGTGCTGGGCGTGCTGCTGGCCGGCTGAGCATTGCCTGCTCATCGCCCGATTGTCAGCAACGCACACTGTTGACGTTCCAGGTCAACTCGGTAGTGTTGGAGCCACAAGGCACTCGCCGCGTGACCGGTCACGTTGCGCGGTTGGGGTGCCGGCGAAGGAGGCCACATGTCCAAGTACTTCGTCCAGGTCGGTTATGCCGCCGAGGCGTGGGGGGCGATGAGCCGTGGGCCGCAACGGGTGGTCGAACGGGTGCAGGCATCGGCGGAGGCGCTAGGAGGGTCAATCGAAAGCTTGTACTTCTGCTTCGGCGACTATGACCTCATGGGAGTTGTCGACTTCCCAGACAGCCGTGGAGTTGCGGCGTGGTCCATGGCCGTCAGCAGTGGAGGCGACGTGCGCGCCTTCAAGACCACGACCCTGCTTTCGATCGAGGAGGGCCTGCACGCCCTCGGCCGGGCCTCGCAGGTCACGCGCGCCGCCAAACCGAGCGACAAGCAGGACTGACCGACTCTCCCCTGGCCCAACCGCCGTTCTCCTACCTGCACGGGCGTCGCGACGCTGGTCTGCGAAAGCTGGCGGTCAGGTCTCCGCGTGCTCAGCGCGACGTTGACGTGGCGAAGCAGGAAGTGCGCCGTCACAGCGGCGCCGCACGAGTAAACATGATGGTCGGGGACCTGGCACCGGGCTCGCCTG
>Ga0181530_10007675_pt1 | contig 10189 bp, 8 predicted proteins | sample PEATcosm2014_Bin_42_FD_119769 | JGI IMG/M metagenome (GOLD analysis project Ga0181530, IMG submission 119769) | Peatland microbial communities from MTU Mesocosm Facility, Houghton, MI, USA - PEATcosm2014_Bin10_60_metaG | ecosystem: Environmental > Terrestrial > Soil > Wetlands > Peat | place... | reverse complement strand
TACTTGAACGATGTCGCGCATCCCTGCACCCAGGGATCGCAAGCTGCCAATGCCAACCAGAGCGGAGTCGTGTTCTTCCCCGGAAGCGTGCCCCTGTATAAGAACGGCGTGCTGGTGGGCGGGCTCGGCATCAGCGGCGACGGCGTGGACCAGGACGACTACGTCGCCAACGGCGGATCGGCGGGATTTGAAGCCCCGGCCAACATCCGTGCCGACCAGGTGATCATCCAAGGCGTGCACATGCCCTACTTGAGCTTCCCGCGGAATCCCACGGATTAAGGGCAAGAGAAGTGCAAGGAATCGACGGGAATGAGGGTTTCACAAAATACGTTCGAGGGTGCCCCCTCTACTTCGTCTCCATCACATACACCCCGTCCCAGCCGGCTTCGGGAGGATGCTCCAGATATTCGTGGCAGCGGCGCAGGAATTCCTTGCTGGGCCCGTCCTCGGGATAAGCCACCAGCAACTGCTCAAGTTTTTCGATTGCCTGCTGCCAGCATTGTGAACGATAAGCGCAAAGCGCGTCGGCAAAGCGCGTCAGCAGGTCGTCGTATTTCGACGCGCCGTTGGCGAAGTCCAGCAGTTCGTAGATTCCCACCGGATGGAGCTTGCCTTTCACGCGGATGCGATCCAGTTCCCGGACCACGAAGCCATCCCCGACCTGCTGGCGGGTGAATTCGCTGATCACAATTCCGGTATGGTAGTGCTTGTTGATGCCTTCCAGGCGCGACGCCAGGTTGACGTTGTCGCCCATCACCGTCCAGGCCAGCCGCTGCGGCGATCCCATGTTGCCTACGCTCATGGGACCGGTGTTCACGCCCACGCCGATGGCTAACTGCTTCCGCCCCTGCTCGGCCCACTTCTGGTTCAACTCGCGGAGGCGCCGCTGCATCTCGATCGCGGCGGCGCAGGCTCGATGGGCATGGTCTTCCTGCGGCACCGGCGAGCCCCAGAACGCCATGATGGCGTCGCCGATGTATTTATCCAGGGTTCCGAGACGGTGGAAGATGATGGAGGTCATCTCGCCCAGGTACTCGTTCAGCAGCAGCACCAACTCGTTCGGGGTGAGGGCTTCGGAGATGGTGGTGAAGCTGCGGATGTCGGAGAACATCACCGTCAGATCTTTCATCTCGCCGCCGGGGCTGAGATACTTGGCCGGTTCACGCTCGATGAGTTGGATGACCTTGGGCGAGACGTATTGTGAGAAGCTCCTGCGGATACGGCGCTTCTCGCGTTCCTCGAAGACCATGCGGTAGGTGGTGATGCCGGCATAGTCCAGCAGCAGCGTCGCCGCCGGAATGGCGAAGCTCAGCCACATGTCCCAGCGCAGAAAGGCCTGGTCCACGAACAACGAGAAGAGCGCCAGCGCCAGCAACACGGAAGCCATGGCGAGTAAAGGCCGGACCCGCGAGAAGACGTAGCCCATCACCAGCCCGAATCCCACGATAAACGCTAGATCGATCGCTTCCTGGTTGGGACCGCGCCGCAAATAACTGCGGCCCGGTTCGCCCGCGTGCAGCAGGTTGTCCACGATGTTCGCCTGGATCTCCACCCCCATGAACGCGGTGTCTTCCTGAAAAGGGGTGTTGCGGATATCGCCAATGCCCAGCGCCGTTGGTCCCACCAGGACCAGCCCGTCACGAAAGGCCGAGCCGGGCACCCTTCCATCGATGACATCGATCATCGAATAATGCGGAAAAGTGTTGTAGGGGCCGGCATAGTTGATGGAGATGGTGCCGTCGGGCGCAGTCGCGATGCGATGCGGGCCCAGGTCGATCCGCTCCAGACCCGCGGCGCCCATGTATCCGGCGACTTGCTGGTCCGGGATGCCCTCGTATTGCTTCACCGCCTGGAACGCCAAAGACGGAAAGTAGTCGAGATCCTGATAGCGGATGAGCAAGGTTGCGCGCCGGAACGTGCCATCGAAATCGGCATTGGCGTTGATGAACCCATAGGACTTGGCGACGTCCGCCAGCGCCGGAATGTTGGGCTCGATGCCCCAGGCGATCTGTCCCTTGCCCTGCTCCCAGGCCTGCGGGATCTGGAAGTCTTCGCCTTTGTGTTTCACTTTAACGATTTGCGGGAAAGGCTGTCCCCAGAGCGTGTTGTAGTAGGCCTCGGCCGCCTTGGGATCGGTCTCCGCGGCGCGTTCCCGGCTCAGAAAGATGTGGCCCAGGATCACGTTTCCGGCCTTGGCCATAGCGGCCGCAAGAATGGCGTCGTTATCCTTCTTCTCTTCGGCGGAACGGATCCGTTCGACGATTTTCGGACCAGGGTTCGGACCGATCTCGGCCTGCAATTCCTTCAAGGCCTCGACGGCGGAGTTCTTCTCGGGCGTAGGGAAGGTCTCATCGAAGACGATGATGCGGGCGCCGCTGGCGGACAAACGCTCGATCAGGCTGGCATAGGCGTTGCGCGGGATGGGGAACGTCCCCATGCGATGCAGGGTGGTCTCATCCAGACCGACGATGGAAATACGCGGGTCATGCGGGCGCACGCCGCGCAACTGGAAACGCAGATCGAGCGAACGCAGTTCCAGGTTCTGCAGCAGGGCGAAGATGCGCGGAGACCTCGCCTCCGGCCCGGCGTCGAAGAAGGCCACCACCCCGAGCAGGGTCACGGCCAGCGCGATCAGCAATTCCGGCCTACGCAGGGCGCGGACAAACTGGCGCAGTCTATCGCGGAACGGCAAGGGTCTGGGCCTCTCCCGACAAAAGGGCCTGCCTGCGACCGGCTACTTTGGAGCGCAACCGGCGGCGGCGACGGTGTTGGGGTTGCAACCGGGACCGCCGCGAGTCGTTCCTACCACGATTCCGGCCACGGCGCCGGAAACAGCGATCCCGATGATCGTGTTGCGCAGGGCGTGGGTCGGCCCAGAGCCGCCACCGGCGCGAGGCGGTTCGACGTCCGTTGCGGTCATGGTCTCATTCTGCAGCGAACGCGGGGTCGCCTTCACCACCGGCACGATGTCGTCTCCCACTTCCACCATGCTCCCGGCCGCCACCGTTATCGCGGCCTGTGCCGCAGCCTGTTGCGCGGCTGAGGAATTTTGATTGAGCACATGGGCGCCGCCGATCGGCGTCACGCTCAGCAGACCGCTGTAGCAGATCACCAGCGTGCGATGGGCGGTCACACCAACGTAGAAGTCGGTGCCGATCACGCCGATCACCGCCTGCGGCGTATGCACCTCGAACTTGGCGCCGGGGTTGGTGAGTTTGACCACCCGGCTGCGCATGGCGCCGATCCCCATTTGCACCGTGGTTTGTTGCGATTTGGCATCGTGCTGCAGGACGCGCATCTCGGTATCCGAGCCCATGCTGAGCGTGGAGCCGTCGCTCAAGAGGGCGCGCAGGCGGCCGCTGTGCTCGGTCTTCAGCAGATCGTTCCAATCCACGTCGTCCTTGGCTTTGGTGGGCTTGGCATTGCGTTCAGCCGCCGGAACCAGCGCGCTGATCTCCCCCGCGCGCTGGGCGGCTTGAGGCGGCTCCGACCAGCACGGCAGTGTTGCCACAACGAGGCAAAGCACCAAACTAACGCAGCGATGGAACATGGCAGGCCCCCTATGCGGTGTGTGGTTCTTGATTATGCGTGCCCGCAGGCGGAAGGCAATATACCTGAATTCGTATGACTCTGAAGAGTAACGCGCGGGTGACGTGGCCCCAGGCGTGTGACCGCCTCTCCGTGGGGTGGAAATCCTGGGAGCGGCGCCACAGCGCCTCCGCGACTGGTAACGGACTTAAGATGGCCATCGATAGCCGCAGGTTGTGTTCCTAGTCGAGCGATTTCCGGAACCTGAGCACGCTGACCGCCAGCAGCGCCGTTCCCAGCACGGCCATGGCGGCCATCTGTGGCCACAGCACGTCTAGGCCGATGCCTTTCAGGTACACTCCGCGCAGTATGACTAGCAGGTAGCGCAACGGATCCACATACGTCAGCCACTGCACAAACCGCGGCATGCTGGCGATGGGGAACCCGAATCCGGAAAAGGTAATCGCCGGCATGATGAAGAAGAAGGCGGTAACCATGGCCTGCTGCTGGGTCGCGGAAACCGTGGAGATGAACAGGCCGACCCCCAGCATGCATAGAAGGAACAGCACCATCCCCAGCGCCAGCACGGCCAGGCTGCCGCGGAACGGCACGTGAAACCACAGCGTGCCCACCAGGCCAATCATGCCGGCGTCGAACAGGCCGATGAGGAAGAACGGCAGCGTCTTGCCCAGGATGAACTCGCGCGGCCGGATGGGGGTGACCATGATCTGCTCCAGCGTCCCGATCTCCCGTTCGCGCACCACGGCAAAGGCGGTAAGCACGATGATCATCACCTGCAGCAGGCTGCCGATCACGCCCGGCACAAAAAACCACCTGCTCTCGTAGTCGGGATTGAACCACGGCCGCTGCTCCAGCTCGACCGCCGGCAGGCGCGCGAGGAGAAACGGCGACGAGCGCTGCATGGCGTCGCGCTGGTAATCGTTGGCAAAGCCCTGGGCAATCTGGTTCACGTAACCAAGCGCGATCAGCGCAGTGTTGGAATTGGTGCCGTCCAGGATCACCTGCACCGGGGCCGTCTGGCCTTTGCGCAGCAGAGCCGCGAATCCGGGATGAATCTGCAGCGCGACCGTGACCTGCCCGCGGTCGATCATCTCGCGGATCTGCTCGCGGTTGGTCAGTTGCGCGCGCACGTCGAAGTAGGGCGTAGCGCTGAAGCGCGCGATCAGTTCCCGGCTTTCCTGGCTGTGGTCGAGATCGAGCACGGCGGCCGGCACATGCCGTATCTCATAGGTGGCGGCGTAGCCGAAGATGAGCATCTGGATGATGGGCGGACCGACCAGCACCCACAGCGCGCGCTTGTCGCGGAAGAGCTGGAGGAATTCCTTGATCAGCATCTGCCGCAGCCGGTTCAGCATCGCTCCTCCCGCAACATATGGCACGTATGAAAGCCTGGAAAGGGCAGGTCTTCGCAGCTTGCGGGAAAAATCCAGACCGGGGCTGTTTTGAAAGGGCCCGGCTTCAGCCGGGCCGCAATCTCCCCTAAAGAGTTGTCATCCCGAGCGAAGTGCGACCGAACGGTGTGAGGGAGCGCGCGCGAGGGATCTGCAGTTGTGCGAGTTCTACCAAGACTGCAGATCCCTCGCGTCCCGCTCGCCTCGCAAGCTCGGCTCGCGCTTGCTCGGGATGACAACTTAGCGGGTCTGGGGTACGGCCCGGCTAAAGCCGGGCCCCTCCGAAAGATTGGCGCCGCGTGCGCATTCTCTAATCCGCTCATAGCTTCTTCTTGAACGAGTGCGTCGCGACCAGGGTCAGCGCCAGCGCGAACAGCGCCAGGGCTGCCAGATCTCCTTCGAGCCGCGCCAGGCCGGAGCCCTTCAGAAAAACGTCTTTCAGGATGGTGACGAAGTAGCGTGCGGGAATCGCGTAGGTGACAGCGCGGATCACGGCCGGCATCTGGTCGATCGAGAACAGGAATCCCGAGAGCAAAAAGGCAGGCAGGAAGGTCGCCGTCAGCGCAATCTGGCTCGCCGCCAGTTGCGATTTGCCGACCACCGAGATGAAGAACCCCAGTGCCAGCACCACCACCATGAACAGCGCTGAGCTGACAAACAGTGCGGCCAAGCTGCCGCGAAATGGGACCTCGAACCACCAGATGGCGATAGCGGCGCAAACCGCCGTGTTCAGCATGCCGATGGCGAAGTACGGCGCCAGCTTGCCCAGCATGATCTCCAGCGGCGTGACCGGAGTCGAGATCAGTTGCTCCATCGAGCCACGCTCCCACTCGCGTGCGATGGTCAGCGAGGTGAGAAACGCGCCGATCACCGACATCACCAGGGCCAGCACGCCCGGCACGATGAACGCCTTGCTCTCCAGGTCCTCGTTAAACCAGGTGCGCGCGTCCACCCAGATGGGCGGATTGGGTTCGGGATGCCCTTGCTGCCGGAGCCAGTCCAACTGCACTTCCTGGGAGTAGCCGCGTATCACGGCGTCGGTGTAGCCGACGGCGAGGTTGGCGGTGTTGTCGTCGGTCGCGTCCACGATGGCCTGCACGCTCGCCGTCTCGCCCGTCCGCAGCCGCTCGGAAAAATCGTGCGGCACCACCAGCCCGATCCGCGCCTGGCCGGAATCGATGGCCTTCGCCAGCGCGGGATAGTTGTCCACCGCGCACACCACGTCGAAATAATCGGAGGCTTGGAAGCGCTTCAGCAGGTCCTGGCTTTGCTGGCTGCCCCCGCGGTCGAAGACGCAGACGGGAATGTGCTTCATGTCCAGGTTGACGCCGTAGCCGAACAGCAGCATCATCGCTAGCGGCATCACCAGCACAATGCCCAGGCTGCGCGAGTCGCGCCAGATCTGGATCAGCTCCTTGCGCGCTACCGCAATCAGGCGACGCCAGCTCATGCTTGCTCCTTCCGCCCCGCCGTGAGCGAGACGAAGACGTCTTCCAGCGTGGGAGCGATGGCCTCGATACGGCTGACCGTGACGCCGCGCTGCCCCAGGTAGTCGCGTAGCGCCGGGATCGCGGTCGCCGCCTCTTTCACCACCAGGTGCAGCGCGTTGCCGAAAACCGCCGCGTCCAGCACGTCCGGCGCCTGCTGCGCCAGCTCGACGGCGCGCCCGAGCGGCGAGCACTCGACGAGCAGCAACTCGCCCTTCATCGACCGCTGCTTGAGTTCGCCCGGCGTGCCCAGCGCCACGATCCGTCCGCGCTCGATCAGAGCCAGGCGGCTGCAGTACTCGGCTTCCTCCATGTAGTGCGTGGTGACGAACACGGTGACGCCCTCGCCCGCCATATGGTGAATCAGTTCCCAGAACTGGCGCCGCGAAATGGGATCGACGCCCGACGTGGGCTCGTCGAGGAAAACGATGGGTGGCTGGTGCAGCACGGCGCATCCCAGCGCCAGCCGCTGTTTCCAGCCTCCGGGCAGCGTGCCGGTCATCAGGCGTTCGTGCTCGGTGAGATCCGCCATCTCGAGCGCCCATTGGATCCGCTTCTCGACCAGCTCGTGCGGGACGTTATAGAGCCCGGCGAAAAACCGCAGGTTCTCGATCACGCGCAGATCGTTGTACAGGGAAAACTTCTGTGACATGTAGCCGATGTGCTGCCGTACCGCTTCCGGTTCTTGTGCAACATCGTATCCGGCCACCAGCGCCGTTCCTGACGTGGGACGCAGGAGGCCGCAGAGGATGCGGATGGTGGTGGACTTGCCCGCGCCGTTCGGACCCAGGAACCCGAAAACTTCTCCGCGGCTGGTTTCCAAAGTGATGTGGTCGACGGCGGTGAAATCCCCGAACTTCTTGACCAGGTCGTGGACGGAGACGGAATGGCCGTTGCCCTTCACGCCGATTGGCCTCCGGTAACGGCGTGCACGAACAGGTCTTCGATCGACGGCGCGACTTGCTCGATGTTCTCGAAGCCAGTGCCGGAAGCAGTCAGCCGCGCCCGCAGTTCCGGCGCACGCCGCGCGGCGTCGTCCACCACCAGGTGCACGCCATCGCCGGTCATCACCAGGCTGGAGATTCCCGGCGCGCCCTGCAACTGGTCGCGCACCGCGCGCGGTTCCGACGAGCGCACGGCCAGCACCGTGCCCCGCAGCCGGTTCTTCAATTCTTGCGGCGTGTCGCAGAACAGCAGGCGTCCCTGGTGCATCAGGGCCACGCGATGGCAGCGCTCAGCTTCGTCGAGGTAAGCGGTCGAAGTCAGAATGGCAACGCCTTCCTCCAGCAATGAATAAAGAATGCGCCAGAAGTCCCGCCGTGAAACCGGATCAACGCCCGTGGTGGGCTCGTCCAGCAGAATCACCTTGGGCGTGTGCACCAAGGCGCAGACCAGGCCGAGCTTCTGTTTCATCCCGCCGGAGAGCTGCCCGGCCAGGCGCTTGCGGAACTCGCTCATGCCCGCGGCGGTGAGCAGCCGGGCGGCCTGTTGCTCGCGCTCGGCGGCGGAAACGCCAAACAGGTCGGCATAGAAGCGTATGTTCTCGTCCACGGTGAGGTCCTCATAGAGGCCGAAGCGCTGCGGCATGTAACTGATGTGGCGCTTCACGCTTTCGGGATCGCGGGCAACGTCGAATCCGGCGACCACGGCCGTTCCCGCATCGGGCGCCAGCACGCCGGCGAGCATGCGCAGCGTCGTCGTCTTGCCGGCGCCATCCGGGCCGACGAGTCCGAAGATCTCTCCTGCGCTCACTCCAAAGCTGAGACCATCGACCGCGCGCACGCCGGGAAAGCTCTTGCTGAGCGCTTGCAGAGAAATGACAGGCTGGACCGCGGCCGTCACGGCTTCGCCAGTTCGATGGACGCATCGGCGGGCATGCCCGGCTTCAGCTCATGGTTAGGGTTCTCGACATCGATCTTGATGCGATAGACCAGCGTCACCCGCTCCTTGAACGTCTGCACGCTCTTGGGCGTGAACTCCGCCTGGTCGGAGATGAACGAGATGTGCCCGCGATAACTCTTGCCCGGGAAGGTGTCGGTGCGAACGGTGGCTTCCTGTCCCCAGCGCACTCGACCCAGGTCAGTCTCACTCACGTAGGCCCGTAGCCATATGTGGTCGAGGTCGGCGATGGTGGCCACGGGCGTGTTCGGCGCTACGACTTCGCCCAGTTCGGCGTCACGCACTACCACCACACCCGATACGGGCGCGCGCAGCACGGTGTACTCCACATTCAGCTTCGACGCGCGCAGTTTCTCTTCTGCCTGCACGACCGTGGCGCGGTCCACCGTCAACTGTTCGCGCCGCGTTCCCTCGCGCGCCTCGTCGTACATCTCTTGCGCGCGGCGATACGTCGCCTCCGCCCGCTTCAGATTGGTGTCCGCCTGGTCGCGCTCCTGCTGGGAGCCCACGCGCTCACGGAACAGGGTTTCGGCGCGATCGTAGTCCAGCTTCTTCTGCTCCAGATCAGCCTTGGCATCCTGGAGCGACTGCTGCGACGCCTTCAGTTCCTGGCTCCGCGTGCCCGCCAATCCCAGCGCCAGTTGCGCCCGCTGCACCCGCAGTGCGGCTTCATCCATCTCGGCCTGGCGGCGATAGTCGTCGCCGTCCAGCCGCGCCAGCAGCGTGCTCGCGTCCACCCACTGTCCCTCCTGAACCGGCAGCTCGATGATCCTGCCCTGCACTTTGAATCCGACCACGCTTTCGTGCGCCTCGATGTTGCCGGAGAGGCGCAGCGCGTTCGTCTCCTGCGTCTTGCGGAACAGCCGCGGATAGATGAATGCGGCAGCTACGGCCACAGCAGCCGCGAGCAGCAATAGAAGGATCAGTTTTCGTTTCATGACCGTTGCCCCTTTCGGGTGCGGGCGCGCGGGTCGCCTGCCCCGCGCCAGAAGTCTTCAAAGCTGGCTTCCAGCCAGGTTTTGAGAGGCGCGGGCGGATGCAACGTCCACACCAGGACCGTGCCCAGCAGCTTCTGCTGGAAGGCGAGCGCCAGCTCGAGCGGACGGCGGTCGCGCCGCGCCTCCCCGCGTTCCTGCGCCAGCGCGAACAGGCGCGCCAGCATCTCGCGTCCCTGTTCCAGGCTGCGCGTCATCTTCTCCCGCACGGCCGGGCTGGTCAGGAATGCGACCATCAAGCTGCGCACCAGCGCCTGGCTGCGTCCGGGCTCTTCCGGCAGGCGCCGCCACAAACCGCGGAGCGCGTGGCGCGGAGTGAGTTCGCCACTCTCTGCCGCCCGGATGGCGTGGGCGTATTTATCGAGCTGCACCTCGGCCAGCGCGCTGAGCACGTCTTCTTTATTGCGGAAATAGTTGAAGAAGGTGCCCTTGCCTACGTCGGCGGCCTCGGTGATCTCCTCCACCGTGGTCGCTGTGAAACCGTGCTCGGCGAAGAGCCGGAGGGCGGCGCGAAAGATGCGCTCGCGCGTCTCGGCGCGGCGGCGCTGGCGCCGGCCGACCGGGACAGCCACAGAAGGCTGTGCGGATGTAGAAGTTGGACCCATAGCCATATATGACTATCGGTCATTTATGGGGACAAGTCAAGCGAAAGAGAGCAGAGACCAACTACGGCAAAGTGTCGGTGCACGCCCCGCTGCTATCGGAAACCGTTGCCTCCGTCTATTTTAGCTTTTCCGCGGCCTGGCTCTGTTCCGCTCTCTTCATTTGCAGCGGATGCTGGGCCCACTCGATACTCTGCGTTGGTGGCTGCCCAAAAAGCTGCGGATGGATGTAATACCCGCGCTCGCGTTCCGACTTCTCCACTTCC
>Ga0181530_10007662_pt1 | contig 10200 bp, 12 predicted proteins | sample PEATcosm2014_Bin_42_FD_119769 | JGI IMG/M metagenome (GOLD analysis project Ga0181530, IMG submission 119769) | Peatland microbial communities from MTU Mesocosm Facility, Houghton, MI, USA - PEATcosm2014_Bin10_60_metaG | ecosystem: Environmental > Terrestrial > Soil > Wetlands > Peat | place... | reverse complement strand
CCCCTGCGGAAGGATGCCGAGCGGAACCGTCAGCGTATCCTGCGGGCCGCGGCGGAGGTCTTCACCGAACGGGGACTCGAGGCGACCCTCGACGACGTGGCGCACCACGCGGGCGTAGGCGTGGGCACCGTGTACCGGCGATTTCCGGACAAGGCGTCGCTAGCGCACGCACTGTTCGAGCAACGTGTCGACGTGCTCGTTGATCTGGCCGAGCATGCTTACGATGAGCCGGACGCGTGGGAAGGGCTCGTCTCGTTCATGGAGCGCGCGGCGGAGATGATGGCGGGCGACCGGGGACTGCGGCAGATGCTCATGTTCGCGGCGAACGGCCACGACCGCGTCTCCTACGCGCGGGACCGAATGCGGCCCGCCGTGGGACGCCTGGTAGAGCGGGCTCAGGCCACGGGGCAGGTGCGCGGGGACCTGGCCGCCACCGACATTCCGGTCATCGAGTTCATGCTCAGCGTGACCGCCGAATACGCCCGTGACGTGCGGCCCGGCATCTGGCGCCGATATCTTGCGCTCTGGCTGGACGCTCTCCAGCCGGCCCGTGACTCATACACGCCGCTCCCGGTACCGGAGCTCACTGCCGAGGAGTTCGCCACGGTCATGCGGACGAGCCCGCTCGGCCGTCACCTGAACGCCAATAAGCAAAACTCGGTCAAGCCCCGGCCGGCCCCCCCGAAGCCCCCCACCCCCCGCGGGAATAATCGATAATCTTCTCAGCCTGCTCCTGGCTTACCCCGATAAGATCATCGTCAAAACTCCCGCCTTGCCACTCAACTATTACTGGGGTAAATACCCAGCTAAAATCCTTTCGAAGCGTCTCGTCACTGAAACCCCAGTCTGTTTCCAGGCGTCGCACAAGCCCGTATGGGTTGTCGATTGTACGTGTGCCGCCTATCACTGCGTAATAGGTGATCTTATCCGGCATCAGCAGTCTTCTTTCTTATAATCTGGTGTACTGGTCGCCGTCGGCGGGATGGGAATCCAAGACGAAACTTCGCGCTGGAATCCCCGGAGTTCAAGCCGTTCCCGGTCTGAGGTGGCAGGGTCACGGAGCCGCTCATATGCCTTGTGTGTGACTTCATGTTTGGCATGAAAGCTTTCCGCAGTATGGAACTGCACCTCAAATCTTTGCCCTTCAGCCGTTACCCATCGACTATTGATTCCCTTGTACTCCGGGTTTGACCAGTGGTTTTCACTGTAGTACATCTCATACCCACACCGTTCAAGCCCCCTTTTCATCTCCGCGACTCCTTGAGTGTAATCTTTTGCCTTGAGACAACATGTGTAACGGATGGCGTCCGGAATTTCTCGCACTACCTCTTCAGGCGCCCTATCGGGCTGAGCAGCTAGCTTTTCTGTCACCTTTTGCCTGATTCGGTCAGTACCTTTCAGCCTGAACTCAAAGCCACCGACCCACGCGTGACGAGTACTATTATCGACAGTTCGCGTGAAATTTTCACTGATGCGGGGCTCGGCTCGCGGTATCCGCTCAATGGCGGTAGCGACATCGGCGCCGGTGTGCACTTCGGATGACCGATCGCGGGAATCAGATTGCTTCAGCTGACCTTCAATCTTGTGGGACAGGAATCGCGGCCACGTGTCCGTATGGCCCTGCCAGGCCGCGAAGAAGCGAGGGACTTCGGTCCAGTAGGTTCGGGGGGCTTCTGGGTCGCGTTCGGGGGTGTCGATGGGAGGTGCGGGTTTTCCGGTGGAGTCAGTTAATGACTCTGGGGAACCGGCGGACTTTTCCCGTTCTTCCCGGGCCAGGCGCTCGCGGAAGGGAGCGTCCTGGGCCTGCGCCTTGGCGTACAGGGATTCGTAGGCGGCGGCGCGGGTCAGGTTCGGAAGGCCGAGACGTTCGGCCGGCGGAACTTCTGTTTCGCGCGGGGGCCTCGGCCGGTCGGCGGCCGCGTCCGGACGGTCCGGGTGATCGGGTTCGTCCGAGTGAACGTGGCGGTCGAAGGACCCCACTATGCGCTCCCTTGCCCGGACCGACGGTCACGATGCCGCCATGGTAGGCAACCGTTCGTGAAGCACAAAGGATTTGCCGCTCTCGGGGCACTACGGATCCCTTACGGGCGAAGCTAGGGAACCGGGCGGACGCCGGCCGGGTAACTGTCGTGGCTATGCCGGTGGTAGACGTGCGGCGAAAAATGCGCGTACATCGCCTCAATCGGCTGGCCTTCCAAGGGCGCCACGCTGTACCCGTAACGGCCCAGACCGGGCTGGCTGGTTGGATGGGGCCATGAACCTGGATCTGCAGCCCGCGCTCTCGCACCCGGAACTGCTGGCCAAGCCGGTCGCCGTCGCGCTCGCCGAATGGGTCGGCCCCGCGGGGGGCGCCGGGCCGGCTGGGGACGCCGGGGGCCTCGGAGGCGTCGAGGTGGGCGCGATCGACCCGGATCTCGCCGACACGGCGGCGTTCTGCGCGCACTACGGCGTTCGGCTGGAGGAGTCCGCGAACTGCGTCGTCATCGCGGCCAAGCGCGGCGGCGAGACCACGTTCGCGGCGTGCCTGGTCACGGCGGTGACGCGCGCCGACGTGAACGGAGTCGTCCGGCGGCGGTTGGGCGCGCGGAAGGCGTCGTTCGCTCCCATGGGCGACACGCTGGCCGCGACCGGCATGGAGTACGGCGGCATCACGCCGATCGGCCTCCCACCGGATTGGCCGGTGCTGATCGACGGCGCGGTCGCGCGGCAGTCGCACGTCATCATCGGCTCCGGTATTCGGGGTTCCAAGCTGCGGCTCCCCGGAGCGCTCCTGGCCCGCCTGCCGGGCGCGGAGGTCATCGAGGGCCTCGCCATCCCCGTCGGCTAGCGCACTGATCGGGGCACCGGGCGGCCAGGTCAGCGCTTGCGGTTGGCGACGCGCCACACCAGGCGCAGGCCGGACCAGTCGGAGTCGATGGCCGCGACCTTGACGTCGACCAGCCCGATGGCCAGCGCGTGCTCGCGGACCACGTTGTCGGTGATGTCGCTGGTGTGACCGCCCGCCCGCCGCGGCCAGGCGGCCCACACCGCCCCGTCGGGGAAGATCCGGTCCGCCAGCGCCGGGAACCGTACGCCGATTTCTTCCGCGCGGGTGAAGAAGGCGATGATCACGTCGGCTTTACCGGGGGCTTCACCGGGACCGCCGACGTATTCCAGGCCGTCCGGCGGATCGGACAGGGTCCAGCCGGGCGGGGGGGCATCGAGGGAAACCCGCTGGCCAGACTTCAGCCCGAGCTTGCGCGCCTGCATGCGGTGAATAGTAGAGGCCGCCGGATCCAGCCCGTCTTACGCGGCCGGTAATCGACCCTGGTCACGGGGTCGATGAGGACCTGGACCGGCTCCCCCGGGCACTGGATCGGCTCCGCCGGGCACTCGAACCGAAAAAGTGGGCGCTTACTGCTGTCCTGGCATTGCCCTGGCCGCAGTGATCGCCCACAAAGCCGGCCGGCTCCCGTCCGCGGGGAAACGCGACCGGCTAGCTGGGAGCGCCGGTCAGCTGGTTATAGGCGGCGACCAGGGCATGGCTCGCGGCCCGGGCTTCCAAGTTGATCTCGTGGCCGCCGTCGAGCTTAATCGTCAGCGCCTGCCAGCTCCGGCCGGGCGTGGCCCGCATTGCCGTGATCCGCTTCAGCGGGACGAGCCCGAGGTACTCCCCCACCTGGTCCAGCATCGGGTCGGCACTCCAGACGTGCAGGGCATCGGCGGACAGGCCGAGCACCACCGCGGCGTCGAGGGGCACATCGGTTTCCGCGGTGATGTGGTGCGCCGTGGCCCGGGCCGCGGGACGCGCGATTAAGTAGTCGCCCAATGGCGTCAGCATCCGGGTAAAGCTCACCGCCGTGGCCACCCGCGCGTAGGTCGCGACGAGAAGAGCCGTTACATCGGCGTGGTCGCCCAGCGCCGCTGCCAGCTCGTCGTCCTTCAGATGCATGCGTACCCCCGGTAAGGCGCGACCATGGTGTACCGACCCTAGCGGGGAGAGGGGCGCCGCGGGCTCAGTCATGCGTGCGCTTCACGTCGAGTTCGCCGGCCCGGTGGCGGGCGCGCAGCACCTTCTTGTCGAACTTGCCGACGGTGTCTTGGGCACCTCTTCGATGAACGCCCAGTTCGCAGCGATCTGCCGGTAGCTGGTGTGCCGGGCACCGGGCGCCCGCGGTCGGAGGCGGCGCTGCCGCTGGTGCGTGAGCTCCCCTGCCGGTGATATTCATGCCGAACGGGACGGCGCGGGGGTCCGCCTGCGTGCGGGCGGGGCGCAGCCTCGCTAATGACGCTGACGGCTGCGTAGGTGGCGCTGTCCTGAGCAAGAAAGTTGCCGGGGCTCGCCGATCCGGGCAAGCCATCTCGGTCATCCGCCCGTATCCAAGTTATGACCAACCGAGCCAGCGTCATGATCGGGCCGGTGCCCAGGTCCTCACTGCGGCAGCCACAGCCAGCTGCATGGCGGCCGGCGAGGAACCCGGCGTTGCCGGCCGGTGCCGCGCTGCCCGGCTGGCCGGCCGGGACCAATCCCGGCCGGTGGCAGGGCATCGCGACGTCCCCGCCACCGGTCCCCTGTTCCTCCTCCCGGCGACCGCCGGTGGGCACTAACCCGGTAAAGGGATGAACCGTGAAACCTCGACACCTTGCTACCGCCGCGGCGGCCGCGCTCAGCCTGGCCGCCGCGGCGTGCGGATCCACCTCGGGCACCAAGCCGGCCTCGGCACCGAGCGCGGCCTCCTTGTTCCTCAATCAGCTCCACACCGTCTCCCAGGTTGCCTCGACGGTTCCGGGCAACGGTGACGTGAACCCGTACGGGGTGGCGGTGGTCCCCGCCTCGGCCGGCCGGCTGACGGCGGGCGACACCCTGGTGAGCAATTTCAACGACAAGGCCAACGTCCAGGGCACCGGCACGACCATCGCCGAGATCTCCCCGACGGGCTCGGCGAGGACGTTCGCCCAGCTTTCCACGATGCCGGCTGGCCAAGCCTGTCCGGGGGGCATCGGGCTGACCACCGCGCTCGGCATCCTGCCCGGTGGCTGGGTGGTGGTGGGCAGCCTCCCGACCACGACCGGCGGTGCTTTGCCCGGCCTGGACCCCGCCGGGTGCCTCATCGTGCTGAACGATCAAGGCACACCGGTGAAGACCATCACCAATAAGGACATCGTCGGCCCCTGGGACCTCACGGTCAGCTCGAGCGCGACGTCCGCCGAACTCTTCGTCTCCAACGCCCTCGGCGGCAACACCAGCACCGATCATGGCGTACCCGTGGCCGGCAACTGCACCATCGTGCGCCTCGACCTCGCCCTCAGCGCCACAGCGCCGCCGGTGCTCACGAGCTCGACCGTCATCGGGACGTATTTCCCGTGGCGAGCCAACAAGGCCGCGCTCGTCCTGGCCCCCACGGGGCTCGCCCTGGGGCACAACGGGACCCTGTACGTGGACGACACCCAGACCAGCTTCATCTCCGCCATCCCGCAGGCGCGCACCCGCACCAGCGCCGTGACGGCATCCGCCGGCATCATCTCCTCGGGCGGAGCGCTCAATGCCCCGCTCGGCATGACGCTGGCCCCGGACGGCGATCTGATCGTCGTCAACGGCAACAACGGCAACGCCGTCGAGATTGGCACCGCCGGCCAGCAGCTTGCCACCAAAACGCTGGTGAAAAACGGCGCCGGTGACCTCTTCGGCCTCACCACGACCGGGGCAGGCAACGACATTCTGTTCGTGAACGACGGGACGAACGCCCTCGACCGCTACGGCCCCTGAGCCCGCCCCAGCGCCGCACCTGCGGAGCACGACGGCTACGGCGCGGTCATCTGCGGTGGCGCCAAGTCCGCTGGAATCGAGAGCCTCTGAGGCTGCTTGGATGGACTACCGCCGCACGCCGAACGAGACCCCGCAGAAGCCAGCCGAGGCGCCAGATCACCCACGATCGCTGTTTTCGGCGGCTAGCCGGACGGGGTTACCTCGTACCACAGCCCGCCGTTCAGGTTGAGCCTGTTGCCGTTGGCCTGGCCCGCGGCAGTGTCGCCAACATTGGGCGCGCTTGGCAGCGGGATGGCTCCGCATCCGGTCCGTTCGGCGGAATGAGGACACGGGCCGGCGCGGCGGGTCAGAAGATGCCGAACCGGATGATGCTGATCAGGCCGGCCGCGAGGCAGTAGATCGCGAACGGGGTCAGGGTCCTGGTCCGGAAGTACCGGGATAGGAACACCACCGCGAACAGGGACGTGGCCGCGGCGGCGATGCTGCCCGCGATGACCTGGCCGCGGACGCCCTGGCCAAGCGGTCCGGTCAGGTCGGAGAGCTTGAGCGCGCCGGCGGCGAAGATGACCGGCGTGGAGAGCAGGAACGAGAAGCGCAGCGCGTCCTCGTGGCTGAGGCCGCGCACCAGGCCGCCCGCCATGGTGACGCCCTCGCGGCTGATGCCCGCGAACAGGGCCAGGATCTGGGAGGCACCGATCAACAGCGCGGATTTGACACCCAGGCCCGCCAGCCGCTGATCGGCGTCCTGATCGAGCATCGCGTCGCGCTCGTCGCGCTCACCGCGGAAGCGGGACGGCTCCACGCCCGCCGCGTGCGCGCCCCCGCCCGCGGACCGGGCGGGCTGGGTGACGCCGGCGGGCTGGATGACCGGCTTGCGCTGGGGTACGCCTGCGGCCCCCGCGGCCTTCTCACGGCGGCGCAGGACCTCGGCGCCGCCCAGGATGACGCCGTTGATGGTGAGGAAGATCGCCGCGGCCAGGGGCTTGGCGAACAGCTCCCGGAACGGGTGCTCTAGGAGCAGGCCCGCGGCGCCCACGGGGACGGTGGCGACGACCAGCAGCCAGGCCAGCTTCTGGTCGGCGGACTCGATCCGGCGGCTGAAGATGCTCGTGAAGAAGCCGCGGATGATCCGCCCCCAGGTCTTGGCGTAGTAGCCCAGCAGGACCACGGCCGTGGCCAGATGCAGGCCGACGATGAACGCCAGGTAGGGGCTTTCGGCGCTGCTTTCCTGACTGACCAGGATGGCCCACGTGCCGCCGAACCAGGAGGGAATGAGCACGGTATGACCGAGGCTGGAGATCGGGAACAACTCGGTGAGTCCCTGGATCAGCCCGATGACCACGGCCTGGAAATAGGTCATGTGGTAGATCGCGTGCATGTTCACTTCCTCCTGGTGGCGACTATCCACCCCGCGGGCTTGGGAAGATAACTACGATCAATGTTGTCGTACTACACTGATGGTAGTAGATGGGAGGTGCCGTGACATCCAGATCACGCGGGAGACCGCGCGGCGCCCTGGAGCGGGAGGTGCTGGCCTGCCTCGCGGCGGCGGGGCGCCCGCTGACTCCCGGCGAGGTACGGACCCAGCTGGGCGACGACCTCGCTTACACCACGATTATGACGACGCTGTCCCGGTTGCACACCAAGGGTGCGGTGGACCGGCGGCCCTCCGGGCGCGGATTCGCCTACGAGATGTCCGGCGGCCAGGCCGACGTGGAGTCGTCGATGACGGCGCACCGGATGCTCCGGCTGCTTCAGGGCGGCCGGGACCGCGTCGGCGTTCTGTCCCGGTTCGTGGCCGACCTCAGCCCCGAGGACGAGGAACTGCTCGCCAACCTGCTCGCCGACGACCCGCGGACCGGCCCGGACGGTCAGCCTGACCCGGGACCTGAGTAGTTGACCTGGGCCACCAGGAACCCGACCGGGGCCACCAGGAACCCGAAGACACGCTCAAGGAGCACCGCAGGATGCCATCCCCCGTCATGGACCGGGCCATGGAACTGGCCCGCGTCGACCTCTCCCCCCGCCACCGTGGCCCGCGCGCCGTCTCCCTCGCGGTCGCCACCGTGGCGAGCCTGGTCCTGTGCCTGCTCGCCGACTGGCTGCTGGCCAAGGCGGCCGTGGCGGTCTTCCCGGCCACCAAGGGGTACGCCCACTTCCAGTTCTCCGACTACGCGAAGCTGACCATCATCGGCGTCATCATCGCGTGCATCGGCTGGCCCGTGGTGGCCCGGGTGACGTCCGACCCGCGGTGGGTCTTCTTCCGGCTGGCCATTCTGGTCACCATCGTCCTGCTGCTGCCCGACCTGTACATCTGGACGCAGGGACAGCCCGGCCAGGCGGTGCTGTTCCTGGCCCTGATGCACCTGTCCATCGCCGTGATCACCTATAACCTGCTGGTCCGCGTGGCCCCCGTCCGGGAGCCCGATGGTCACGGCCGGACGGACCCTGACCACAGCGATTACGGTGGCCGGCACCGCTGAGCCCGCTGGCCCGCGGCGTCCGCGACCCCAGCAGCCAGCCCGCGGCGGGCGTCCGCGCGGCCGCGGCGTCCGAACGGGCCGGGCGGGCCAGTACACCGGCCGCGCGTCCCGTGCGTCCCTTAAGCACCGTTTTATCCCGCAGACATGACAGACGATGACAACCATGATCGCTGGCGGCACAGTGGCCGCCCTCGCGCTCGCCGCCTATGTGAGATGGGCAGTGCGGCCGGTCCTGCTCGCCTACCGGACCGGCGAGTGCATCGGCCGCAGGCAGGCCGGGAAGTGAGCGCCGAGCTCGAGCAGCTGGCCGCCGAGGTGGCGCAGATGCGGCACGAGCTGTCCCGCCTCAGCGAGTCTTGCCGCGCGCTCCGGCGCGACGCCGAGGACGCCCTCAGCCGCCAGGAGGACGGCGACCGCCACCTGCGGCTGGTACGCGGCGGCTGACGGCGGCCAGGAGCAGGACGACGGCGCCCCGCTGGGGAACATCCCCGGCGGGGCGCCGTCGCGTATGCGCTTCTGGGGGGCCCGCCGCAATCCGTGACAAACCGCACACTATCTGGTGCCGTCTGGCCCTTGCCCAGCCATTGCTTCCCGGTGACGGTCAGTGCATGGACCTAAGACCGCAGGCCCCTGAGATTCCCAGCGCCGATGAGGTGCCCATCGACGACCTGCTTGCGGGTGTGCGGACAACCGCTGAGCTGAATGAGATGATCCGTGAGGGCCTGGCGGCGGCGAGGCGGGGAAGTCTGAGTGGCCGGGCCGGGCCCCATATTGGAACGGCCCCGCGGGAGCCTGAGGAGCCCCCTGCGCCCGCTGGTAAGCGTCCCTACGGCAGGGGGGAGGCCTAGCGCCGCCTCCGAGCGTGGGTGGAGGTCCCATCGAGATAGCGGCACGTCTAGTAGCGGGCCGCTAGCACCACATCCGCGCCGACAAGCCGCTGCCGTGGGCCTGCATCCGGTCAAACAGCTCCGCGGCGGGGCCGTACCTGGCCTCGGCGCGACTCCTGAGTGCCGGGCGTTGTGCTCGGCGGCAGCCGACGCCAGCGCGGCCAGCGACCGCAGGTGCTCGGCGGCCGCAGCGGCGACCTGATCCCGGGACGCCGACAGCACCGTCGCCATGCCCGCGAGATCCTTCTGCGCCGACTTCACGGCGGCCGCGCGCTGGCCGTCGCGTTCGAGCTGGGCCGCCCGCAGCTGCTCGAGCGCCTCGACGCGGCGAGATGCCGCCCGGACCGCCGCCGCCGCCGACTCGTACTCCGCAGGCCAGGACGGGGCCAAGGGATCGCCGCGCTCGGCCTCCGGGGCCTGGCCGTCGACGGGGATCAGCGCGGCGGCCCTCCGCTCGCGCAGGCGGCGCATTCGTTCGGTGCTGGTGCTCATGCGGCCAAAATTGCGCCGGAGGGCCGCAGGATGCGTCACGTGTTACGCGGTGCGACCGTCCGGAGGGGGGATTTGGCGGGGAATCCCTGGCGGGGGCGGTTGCTCGTGGAAGTTGAGGCCCGGGCCCTGGCCATACCTCCGCGGCGGCCTTCCCGGCGGCGAACGGGGCCAGCGCCGACCCGGCCGCGGAAGCCTCCGGGTCCGTGGCGATCTCCTCCAGGCGGCGGCGCCCGGCCGCGCTGGCGGCCAGGTGCTCGTCCCGGCCGATCAGGCCGAGCATGGCGTCGGCGGCGGACTGCTTGAGGTTGGCGCGGATGGACGCGGCCTCGCGGTGCAGGGCAGCAGTGTCGACGGCGGCGGGCGGGGTGATCAGGTCCGCGATGTCGCCGCGGGCGAGGCGCCCGACAATGACCCGCTCGACGTAGTCTCCCCCATTTAAGTTTTTGCTCTGAGCCGCCTGCTGCGTGGCCTTTGAATTGGCGAATGTAAGAAGCTGGCGCGCGGCCTGCCGGTGATTTCATGGTGTCCCCCTCTTGTCCCCTCTTGTCCGGTAGCCAGCGATCAGATGCGGCCGATTACTTCGGCGCGCTTG